>OIFH01000030.1_pt1 | contig 64950 bp, 62 predicted proteins | sample 1581951 | NCBI WGS metagenome assembly OIFH01 (sample SAMN04414075, study PRJEB24778) | human gut metagenome | material: faecal | host: Homo sapiens | reverse complement strand
GTATCCTGTCAGCACAGGAAGAAGCTATTACAACTCTTTAAACCAACTGGTTATAGAGATGGAAAGACAGGAGGACAAAGAAATAGAACATGTATTCGAATTCGGACGTCCTGTTTGTTTTTTCACTCAAGACGCCCCGGGAAACATCCATTATTTCAATTTCACAGCCACTGTGAATTATGTGGATGAGGACCGCATGGTCATCGTTTTGCCATCGGCAGACGCTTTACTCAACATACAGGCAACCGAGCGTCAGTTGGGGGTTCAACTTTATTTTGATGAAACCAGTTACCGACTGATGTTTGAAGCCTTAAGCCAAGTTATTAAAGCAAAAGACAATCGTCTGGCAGAACTACGGGATATTTTCCACGGCACATTAAAAGCACAAACGTTCAGTTTGGTTTCACTCGTTTCCCGTGGCTGAATAATTCACAAGAAGAGGCTGTGAACAAAGTAATGCATGCAAAAGATGTGGCCATTGTCCACGGCCCTCCCGGAACTGGAAAGACCACCACGCTAGTAGAAGCCATTTATGAAACGCTACACCGGGAAAACCAAGTGATGGTATGCGCTCAAAGCAATATGGCTGTAGACTGGATTAGTGAGAAACTGGTAGACCGGGGCGTTCCCGTTCTCCGTATTGGTAATCCTACCCGTGTCAATGATAAGATGTTATCCTTTACCTACGAACGACGCTTCGAAAGTCATCCGGATTATCCGCAGCTTTGGAGCATCCGAAAGGCCATACGCGAACTCTACAACCGTTCGCGCAAGGGAGCGGAACGGGAAAATATACGTCTGAAAATTAATTCATTGAAAGACCGGGCCACCGAGCTGGAGATCCGCATCAACGAAGCCTTGTTCAGTGAAGCCCGTGTCATAGCTTGCACATTGGTAAGCTCTGCCAACCGGGTTCTGACAGGGCGTAGATTCGGAACTTTATTTATAGATGAAGCCGCACAAGCATTGGAACCCGCTTGCTGGATCGCCATCCGCAAAGCAGACCGGATAGTCCTGGCAGGAGACCATTGCCAGCTCCCTCCTACCATAAAATGTGTGGAAGCTGCACGAGGCGGATTGGATCAGACTTTGATGCAGGAAATTGTGCAGAACAAACCGGAAACTGTTTCCCTGCTGAAGGTTCAATACAGAATGAATGATGAGATCATGCATTTCTCTTCGGAATGGTTCTATCAAGGGGAATTGAAATCCGCTCCCGAAGTAAAATACCGTGGGATTCTGGATTACGACACTCCTATAGAATGGGTGAATACGGAAGGAATGAACTGCAATGAAGAATTTGTAGGTGAAAGTTTCGGCCGTATCAATAAAGCCGAGGCGGCACTTTCCATTTCCCAACTGACCCATTACATTAATAAAATAGGAAAAGAACGTTTTTTGGAAGAACGGATTGATGTAGGACTGATTTCTCCTTATAAAGCACAAGTACAATATCTCCGCCAACTGATAAAACGGGATGCATTTTTCAAGCCTTACCGACACCTCATCACCATCAATACGGTAGACGGTTTCCAAGGACAGGAACGGGATGTGATCTTAATCAGTCTGGTACGTGCCAATGAAGACGGACAAATCGGTTTTTTGAATGATTTGCGAAGAATGAATGTCGCTATTACACGTGCACGTATGAAACTTATTATATTAGGAGATGCCTCTACGCTGACAAAACACCCGTTTTATAAGAAATTATACGAATATATCCTAGCACTGCAAGAATAAGAAAAAGGAGGACAGAACTCTAATAACACTGTTTTCCAGATTGTCATTAGTTTTGCTCTCCTTAAAGATTTTTTTATTAAAGCACATTCTTCATTCCTCTTTCTGATCCTCCCGTTATCGAAATAAACAATATTCAGAATCACAAAAGGACAGAAGATCTCAGTTGTGGTATAATTTCAAATAATTATTAAGACAATTTACTCATAAACTTCTCCTTGTCCACAATATAACGTACATGTGTACCTTCCCCAATCACACCCTTGCTATCTTGTGCCCGCACTTCAAAAGTAAGTTTTCTGCCTTCTACCTCTTTTAATACGGCAGTAGCCGAAACCGTATCTCCCACAGCCGAGGGCTTGATATGAGTAGTGTTCATCATGGCTCCTACTGTAGTAGAACCTTCGGGCAAACCGCCTGCCACCGCATTCATGGCAGCATTTTCCATCAACGCTACCATAGCGGGAGTAGCAAACACATTCAAATCGCCACTACCCATAGTGGCAGCTACATTTTCTTTTGAAACGACAACAGTCGAAGTATAAGTTAATCCTGTTTCCATCATGCTATTTTTTATTCTAAATGCAAATGTAACTGAATATCATATATCATACAAATCTATTTTTCCATATTTATCTTTTACCCTCTCATCAAAATCACAAAAATATGTATAACAGAAATACAAATTCCACACTCCAACTGCCTGCCACAAAAGTCATAATATTTGAGAACAAAAAAGCTGTCTGGCCCTAGTAAACAACCACCTGATTACCTAGCATAAGTCTATGGGATAATAAAATTATAACCAAGTACCGTCCTTATCTACCTTTGCTTTAAACTCTTTACCTGTCTGTTTGTTTTCCAAATCAAGTATATACCATTCATTATCAGGTGTCACTACATAATCAGCATCATCTATCACATAGTCTGAATATTTTTCCATAACCGATTTTTTTACCGCTTCCGGTAAATTTGCCACCTGTACATCCCAGCTTGTTCCCATCCATTCGTTCCGCTCATTGAAATAAACCTCTTTCTCTTTGTTTTCATCTAAAATAGTAACTTCCTGCAAACCTTTCTCACGTTCTATTTCCACAATTGTCGCATTAGGATATTTCTGCTTGACAATAGCTATAATGCCATTTGCATCAGGCTGCGGCAAATAATCATCATAATCTTCTTCGTATCCGGTATCTACAACAGTTTTTACCAATATGCCTGTAGACAAATAAAACAAATCCAGCTCAGACTCTCCTTTTTCTACCTCAATGACATAAAGAGTTTCCATTCCCTCACGAGTCAACTTATCCACATCATCCACCCGCCAATCAGCATATTTGCTTGCTTTATGGGCAGTAAGTATAGGTTCGGGAAGATTTTCATAACGAACATCTGTTTCTGTCATATACCAGGCAGCCGATAACGGATTGAACCATGCAGAATGCTCCCCACCATCCCAATTAAAATCTACTACAGCATAATCACCTTTCAGCTCCCATTCCACGTCTTTAGCTTGCGGATATTTTGCATTAAATGCAGCCTGTACTTCTTTTGAAACCAAATGTGTGTTTTCAGGAACATCGCTATTGTCATCATCACTACAACCACTAAAAGTTAGTGCAGCAGAAGCTGCGAAAAATAAAAATAACATCCAATTCTTTTTCATAATCACATTGTTTTATAGTATCTTTTTGATGCAAAATTCTTATAGGATTCTGAAAAGAAACTGAAATCATAAAGAAAAGTTCAAAAAACATTCGTCAAACAGCAAATAACAGAAAAGCCATACCTAATAGCCCACTTGCACTGAAATGACCTTGAAGCCCCCGATATCTACTTTTAAATTCTTATAAAAGAAGAACTAATAAAGACAAAACAAAATCTCTTCCGAGGTTTTTATTACCTTTGCAATCCTATTTGAACAGAAACGAAAAAAAATATGATAGTTTGTATTGCCGAAAAACCTTCCGTAGCCCGTGACATAGCGGATGTACTGGGAGCAAAAAACAAAAAAGACGGATATATAGAAGGAAACGGATATCAGGTTACCTGGACATTCGGACACCTCTGTACTTTGAAGGAGCCTCATGAATACACTCCCTCATGGAAAGCATGGAGCCTGTCCAGCCTTCCCATGATCCCACCTCGTTTCGGCATTAAGCTGATCAGCGATCCGGGCATTGAAAAACAATTTCGCATTATAGAAGGACTGATGCAAAATGCCGATGAAATTATAAATTGCGGTGATGCCGGCCAAGAAGGAGAACTTATTCAACGATGGGTCATGCAGAAAGCAGGAGCACACTGCCCGGTGAAACGTCTATGGATTTCATCCTTGACTGAAGAAGCCATACGCGAAGGATTCAACAAACTAAAAGACCAAAAAGAATTCCAACCTTTATACGAAGCCGGATTAAGCCGTGCTATCGGCGATTGGGTATTGGGTATGAACGCCACCCGGCTCTATACCTTGAAATACGGACAAAACAGACAAATACTATCTATAGGACGGGTGCAGACTCCGACTCTGGCACTGATAGTAAAGCGTCAGCAAGAAATAGAAAACTTCACTCCGCAACAATATTGGGTGCTGGCTACTTTATACCGGGAAACCACATTCTCTGCCATCATCCGCAAAAGCGATGAGGAATTAGCTCAGGAAGAAAGCGACGCCAAAGAGAATCCCAAGAAAGCCAAAAAGGCTGAAGAGAACAGGGGAATTCCTCCCATCATTGATCTTGCTACCGGACAGGCACTCATGGAGCGTGTCAAAAATGTTCCTTTTACATGTGACAGAAGTAGCAAAAAAACAAGGAACCAGAAGCCCCCCCCCGTCTTTTCGACCTGACTTCCCTGCAGGTGGAATGTAATAAAAAATTCGCTTATTCAGCCGATGAAACTCTAAAACTTATCCAGTCATTGTATGAAAAGAAAGTGACTACTTACCCTCGTGTAGATACTACTTTCTTAAGCGATGATATCTATCCCAAATGTCCCAATATATTGGCGGGACTAACTCCATACACAGCATTTACCGCCCCGTTGGCAGGACAAAAGCTCATCAAGTCCAAAAAAGTATTTGACAATTCAAAAGTAACGGATCACCATGCCATTATTCCTACGGGACAACCTCCTGTAAATCTGACAGAAATGGAGAAACGGGTATTTGATCTGGTAGCGCGCCGCTTTATTGCCGTATTCTATCCCGACTGTAAGTTTGCCACTACTACCGTAATAGGCGAAGCTGACAGTATAGAGTTCAAAGCCACAGGAAAACAGATTCTAGATCCCGGATGGCGCGTTATCTTTGCCAAACCACAAACCAATCTGCCTGAAGGTATGACCGATCCTGACGCAGAAGCCCGTGAAAGTGACGAAGAACACTCCTTACCCGCTTTTGTGAAAGGAGAAAGCGGGTCACATCTGCCCAAACTAGACGAGAAGTGGACACAGCCCCCACGGCCATATACAGAAGCAACTTTACTGCGCGCTATGGAAACTGCCGGTAAGCTGGTAGATAATGACGAGCTACGCGATGCATTAAAAGAAAATGGAATAGGACGTCCGTCTACACGCGCAGCCATTATTGAAACCCTGTTCAAACGCCATTATATCCGTAAAGAACGCAAAAATTTGATTGCAACCCCTACCGGAATAGAACTGGTGGGACTAATCCGCGAAGAACTGTTGAAATCTGCCGAATTAACGGGTATATGGGAAAAGAAACTACGTGAAATAGAAAAGAAAAGCTATGATGCAACGACTTTTCTAAATGAATTAAAGCAGATGGTGAGTGAAATAGTACACAGCGTTTTAAGTGATAATACAAACCGCCGTGTCACCGCAATAGAGGAAACAGCGACAAAAGCTGCAACACCCTCTACGGCCAAACAGCCTAAAAAAAAAAAAAAAAAGACCGGCACCCCACGAAAAAACACTTCTTCAGCCACGTCCGCTCCCGCTATCCCATCCGATAACGAATTGGCGGGAAAAACCTGCCCGCTATGTGGCAAAGGAACGATTATAAAAGGAAAAACCGCGTATGGCTGTTCAGAATGGAAAAACGGGTGTACCTACAGGAAGTCGTTCTGACAACCACACTTTCCTTTGTACAAGGCCAACAAAATTTGTATATTATAGAATTCAAGCAAGTCTGTACCCGGAGAAGCATTGCGTCAGTCTATGAAAAGCAATATGCACAATCTTCCCGAACAAATTTATGGCTCCTTTTAGCATACAAAAGAAAGTTCTTCGGGCAAATAACCGCTTCGGATACGCCACTCCTGCGGATAGAGGTTATTAGCCCGATTACCAATGTTCTTGGCAAATCCCAATGGAATATTTTTATAAGTTAAAAGTATATAGCCACGCGGAACAGAAGCATCCAATGTGATCGCTTCTTTACGCAAATAAGCAATAGCTTGTTCATAGGTCAATTCAAAACAAGAGAAACCATCATGATTCAGCTGTGTGCTCATTGCCAACGAATGATCCGGTATCACGTCTTTTCCTTTCAACTCGCCTATAGTAACGCCCGCATGAACAACTTTTAATTCCTGTCGGAACAGGTCATATTCCGAAAGATGAACATTGGGGAATGCTATCACCTTCGTACCTCTTACCTCAAACCGGAAATCCTCTGCCTGCTTTAACCAACTTTTTTACTTCTTTGGGAAAAGGAGCAACCTGAGACAAATTCCCTTTTTCTCCTTTCCTCTTCTTTTTCGTTATTTTCTCCTTGTCATCCCGACAGCAAATGCAAGGAACAGCATGAGAAATGGCGACACTCTTCCTCAATACAGCCAAGAAAAATCCTTCTCCTTTTACTCTATGAGGCAAAAAACGATAAACAGGAAAATTCTGTCCCGCCAAATTTCCGATTATCCCCCATTCCGATACCACTGGCACTTTCAGTATCTCCGCCCCCAATTCATCAGCAATCCAAGCCACATTTTTCTCATCTTCTTCCCTATTATAAGTGCAGGTACTATAAATCAGCAGGCCACCGGGTTTCAAAGCCGGCCATATATCCGCTAAAATCCTACGCTGACGTTGCCAACAAACCTGCACATTGTCCGTACTCCATTCCTCTACAGCCACAGGATCTTTACGGAACATCCCCTCACCGGAACAAGGCACATCCGCCAAGACAACATCAAACACCTCTGTCAAAGAAGTGAAATCGGCCGGATCGTTGTTCGTCACCACAACTTCTACATTTCCCCACTTTATCAAATTTTCAGCCAATACCTGAGAACGGTTACGCATCACCTCATTAGCCACCAACAAACTACCTACGGGAAGAACTGAACGCACATGAGTAGACTTGCCACCGGGAGCAGCACATAAATCGAGCATCACCACAGGCCCGGTAATATAAGTGCGTAATACCTGTTCCACAAACATGGAAGACGCTTCTTGCACATAATAGCAACCAGCATGAAACAACGGATCGAATGTAAAAGTCGGTCGTTGCGATAAATAGACCCCTGCGGATGCCCAAAGTACCGGTTCTCCTGTAACTTCCCCACTCCACTTCGTACGATTGACACGGATACTGACAGGAGGCTCTGTCTGTAAAGCAGCTTCCAACGCACGATAAGTTTCTTCCCCCATCCATTCCAGGGTTCTTGCTTCAAATTCTGATGGTAATTTCATATTTCTTCCTTTTTATACTACAAAAATACGATGATATTTTGGGATTATCTGAAAATTTTCTGTCTATTTGCAACCTATTTCCTAATTCGTTCCGTCTAACTAGCAGAAAACAATAATAAAGATATAAAAACATGAAACAGTTACTTTTTATTTTGGCCTTACTCATAGGGACTTGCTTCGCAACCCATGCCAAAACAATCAAATTAGTACCTTCCGCCCTTGACAGCACCCGGATGGATACAGTCGTTATAAGCGACCTGCAAGATGTAGATGAGGATCAGAATGCTGCCATGCATAACATTAGTTCGGATTTCGGTGACTGGAATAGCGGTCCTCCTACTTCGGTAGCAATTGTCGCACTCATCATCTGTTGTGGACTCCCTTTCTTTATTGTAGCTATTGTACTTTGGTTCAGGTACAAGAACAAACAAGCCAAATACAAACTGGCTGCAGAGGCTCTGGCAGCAGGACGAACCATTCCGACCGAACTGTTCAATGACCCCGAAGAACAAGGAAATGCTGTAATGACAAAGGGGATCAAGAATATATTCTTAGGCATTGGTCTGGGAGTATTCCTTTGGGTGTTGACAGAAGAAGAAGGATTGGCAGCAATCGGATTCCTTATTTTCTGTATGGGGTTGGGACAAGTATTGATAGCTTATACTACCACTCCACACAAAAAGAAAAAAGATGATCCTTTCCCTCCTACCCGAATAAACCAGGATGAAAACGGAGCCAAATCAATAAAAATTGAAAATATTGAACTGGAACGTAACGAAGAGGCCAAAGAAACACAAAACATAAAGAACAATATAGATACTCCCCACAACGAAGAATAAAAATGAGCCAAATCAACGACATAGCGTTGGTAGCACAAGTGGTGGTCTTTAAAAACACCCGGGCGTTTGATACTTTGGTCAAAAAGTACCAATCGCCCATCAGGCGTTTTTTCCTGCACCAAACATTAGGAGATACAGAACTCAGCGATGACTTGGCACAGGAAACTTTTATAAAAGCATACACCAACTTGGCTTCATTTAAAAATTTGTCCAGTTTTTCCACATGGCTTTACCGTATTGCTTATAATATATTTTATGACTATATTCGCAGCAAAAAAGAAACGTCCGGACTGGAAACTTGGGAAATAGATGCTGTTTACCAAACAGAACAAAGGCAAGTAGGTGAACACATGGACATATATCGGGGATTGAGCCAATTAAAAGAGGTGGAGCGAACCTGCATCACCTTATTTTTTATGGAAGATCTTCCGATAGAAAAAATCGCAGTGATTACAGGAATGCCTGCAGGAACAATCAAGTCCCATTTATCACGCGGAAAACAAAATTGACAACTTTCTTAAAACAGAATGGTTATGATGGAAAACGATGATAAATTAATTAAGAATTTCATGCTTGCCTACAAACATGAAATTGAGGACAATGGATTTTCACGCCAGGTTATCCGCCGCCTCCCCCAACAAGCCAAGTGGTTATCGGATATACTCAGTGTAACTTGCGCCATTATCTGCTGTGCATTATTCTATATTTTCAATGGCTTTGAAATTCTATGCCAGACAATCAGTGACATAGTCGCTTCCCAAACTTATTATTTGATGAGTGATACTAATTTCCAATCACTGATCATCGCCACAGTGGTTCTTATCATCATCGGTGTACAACGTGTATGCAGTTTAAAATGGTAAAAAACGAAATAGACTCATTCTCATGCTCGGAAAAAGAAAGATTTTATGTACTTTTGCAATCCATAAAATGATTTTCCGAGCATGAAACAATATTTAGATCTGTTAAACCGTATCTTAACCGAAGGCGTTCACAAAGAGGACCGTACCGGAACAGGAACCATTAGTATATTTGGTCATCAAATGCGCTTCAATTTGGAAGAAGGCTTCCCCTTGGTCACAACTAAAAAACTACATTTAAAATCTATCATCCACGAACTTTTTATGGTTTTTGCAAGGTGACACCAATATAAAATACCTGCAAGACAACGGAGTACGCATCTGGAATGAATGGGCCGATGCAAACGGCGATTTGGGACATATCTACGGTTACCAATGGCGTTCCTGGCCAGATTACAATGGAGGCTTTATTGACCAGATTTCCGAAGCAATAGAAACCATCAAACATAATCCGGATTCACGACGCATCATTGTCAGCGCATGGAATGTAGCCGATTTAAACAATATGAATCTTCCTCCTTGCCATGCTTTTTTTCAATTCTACGTTGCCAACGGACGTTTAAGCCTACAACTTTACCAACGCAGCGCAGATACATTCCTAGGAGTACCTTTAATATCGCCTCCTACGCATTGTTGCTGCAAATGGTAGCACAAGTTACCGGATTACAAACCGGTGATTTTGTTCATACACTAGGTGACACACATATCTATACCAACCACTTGGAACAAGTAAAACTTCAATTGAGCCGTGAACCTCGTCCCCTACCTCAAATGAAAATCAATCCGGACATAAAGGATATATTCAGTTTTAAATATGAAGATTTTGAATTGGTGAATTATGATCCATGGCCACACATTGCAGGTAAAGTATCTGTTTAGTAGTTATGGTGAATAAGCTACGCAAGGTTATTCATCACTTACCACTAATATCACTAAACATTCACCACTAATCACTCATCACTATGAATATTTCAATTATAGTAGCAATAGCACGCAACCACGGCATTGGATTTGAAAATAAATTATTATACTGGCTTCCCAACGATTTGAAACGTTTTAAAGCCTTAACAACCGGACATACTATTATCATGGGGCGCAAAACCTTTGAATCACTTCCAAAAGGAGCACTTCCCAATCGTCGGAATATTGTATTAAGCCGCCGGGAAGGAGCAGCCTTCGCCGGGGCTGAATGTTTCCCCTCATTAGAGATCGCTTTATCCCACTGCAAAGAGGAAGAAGAAATATTTATTATAGGCGGTGCCAGCTTGTATAAAGAGGCAATGCATATAGCCAGACAATTATATATCACATTTATTGATGACACATCCAAGGAAGCTGATGCTTATTTTCCCAAAATAAAGAAAGAGGAATGGAAAGAAACAGGTAGAGAAGATCACCCGACAGATGAAAAACATCTCTACCCGTATAGTTTTATTAATTATAGCCGCATAAAGTAACAATTAATCTTCATCAGCTAAATCGAGAATAGGCATTTGTCTCTTAATAGCCTCATTAAATGATATAATAGTTTCTGAACGAGCCAAGCCCAATGGTTGTAACTTATCATGGATTATGCTAAGCAAATGATGATTGTTCTTTGCATAAATCTTGATAAACATATCATATTGTCCCGTAGTGAAATGACATTCTACGACTTCAGGAATACCTTTTAAAGCCTCTGTCACTGAATCAAATTGTTCCGGATCTTTCAGATAAAGACCAATATATGCACATGTTTCATATCCGATCTTTTCTGGATCAATGACATATTCAGATCCTTTAAGAATCCCCAAATTGGTTAGCTTCTGAATACGCTGATGAATGGCAGCACCGGATACATTGCAAGCACGGGCTACTTCCAGAAACGGAATACGAGCATTGCTGGCTATCAACCTTAAGATCTGCTCATCCAAACTGTCTAATTGATGATGTCCCATTCTTTTTAGTTTAATTTTCTGCAAAGATATGACTTTTCTCGACAATATTCGTGCGATTCATAACTTTTATTGTATAAATACCAATAATTTAATAGAATATTCTATCTTTGTAGAAAATGCACAAACGATGAAAAAGACATTTATTTTTATTTTATGGAGTTTATTCAGCGTAGCTGTAAACGCACAAAATTTTAATGACTATTTCGAAGACAAAACGCTTCGAGTAGATTATATTTTTACTGGTAATGCCACTAAACAAGAAATATATTTGGACGAACTGTCAAGTCTTCCGAAATGGGCTGGACGCAAGCATCATCTAGCAGAGCTTCCCTTGGCTGGCAACGGTGAAATCACGATGAAAGATAAGGCAACAGGAAAAACTATTTATCGAACATCATTCTCAAGCCTTTTCCAAGAATGGGTAAGCGAAGAAGAAGCAAATAGGATAAAAAAAGGATTCGAGAATTCTTTTCTTTTGCCTTATCCCAAAAAGGAAGCAATAGTGACCATATCTTTAAAAGATGTATATCATAAAGTAAATGCCTCACTCACACATGAAATAGTCCCCAATGATATTTTAATCCATCAACGGGGAACAAACCATATTACCCCCCATCGCTATCTTCTGCAAAGCGGAAATACCGCAGATTGTATCGATGTAGCAATCATGGCAGAAGGATATACAGAAAAAGAAATGGATATATTTTATAAAGATGCCCAGACGGCATGTGACGCCCTGTTCAGTCATGAACCTTTCAAGAAACTGAAGGAGAAATTTAATATTGTTGCTGTAGCAAGCCCTTCGGAAGACAGCGGAGTCAGCATACCGGGACAAGGCAAATGGAAATCTACGGCTGTAAGTTCACATTTCAACACTTTCTATTCTGACCGGTATCTCACTACCAGTCGGGTAAAAAGTATTCATAATTGGTTGGCTGGAATTCCTTACGAGCATATCATTATTCTAGCCAATACAGACACCTATGGAGGAGGTGGCATCTATAACTCATATACACTGACCACAGCTCACCATCCGGATTTTCAACCAGTTGTAGTTCATGAATTCGGCCATAGTTTTGGAGGATTAGCAGATGAATATGCATATACCGAAGCTCCAAGCCCGCAATATCCATATGAAGTGGAACCTTGGGAACCGAATATCACCACATTAATTGATTTCGACAGTAAATGGAAAGATATGATTCCGAAAGGTACTGCCATACCTACTCCGGTAGCTACAGAAAATGCCGACTTATACACCAAAGTAGGAGTCTATGAAGGAGCAGGCTATACGCAAAAAGGACTTTATCGCCCTACTACCGAATGCAGAATGAAGATAAACGAAGCACCTGCATTCTGCCCGGTATGCCAACGTGCATTAGAAAGACTAATAAACTTTTATACCGCAAAATAGGTTTATACTTAAGACTAAACAAAGACAGATAAAATGATTGAAATTAAACAAGTAAAAACACAAGATGAGGTAAACTATACCTTTGTAGAAAAATTAATGCATACGGCATTCCCTCAAGAAGAACGTCGTGATACTGTACAACAGAGAGAATATTCTGATAATAATCTCCGGTTCTGTAACAACATTATTTTAGAAAACGGTAACAGCATTGGTATGATCAGTTATTGGACAATGGGAGATTTTTACTATATCGAACATTTTGCTATTGATCCCAGTCTCAGAAACGGCGGTTATGGAAAACGTGTACTGGAAATGATAAAAAAACAATTAAAAGGTCCAATTGTATTGGAAGTAGAGGAGCCTAATGATGAAATGAGCACACGCCGTATTCACTTCTATAAAACGTTTGGAATTCACTTTGCATAAAAAGCCCTATATGCAACCTCCCTACCGTAAGGGAGATAACGGTCTACCAATGCTCTTAATGACCTATGGGGATATAGATATGGAAAGTGATTTTGAGAAAGTTAAAAAGACTCTTTATAAAGAAGTTTACGGACAAGAAATCTGAACATTCATTCTTCATCTTTCTTCAATTACTATAATGCTGACTCGCGCAGGAGTTTATCCTCAAAAGGTCCATTGTACATACTATTACTATACCATAGGTAGCAGATTAAATCCGTTCATAACAAATAAATAGAATAGAAGACATAAAAAAGGAAGCTGTTTTTAACAGCTTCCTTTTTTATCTATGCTTATATAACTATTACTGACGTTGAGTAGCTGAATAGTTAATTTTCAAAGCGTAAGCCTGACGAAGTGCCTGTTTAACATCGGTTACGATACCCATTCTTGTGTCCTTATCAACTTTCAAAGAAACGGTCATAAACGGCTGGTCTTCTTCTTTCATATTCAAACGCTCTTGAGTAATGTAGTCCTGAACTTCAGATACTTCAGCAAACTTATCATTCAACTGAATACGGCTTTCAGCACCCATTTTCTTTTGGAACTCCGGCAACGGCTTACCTATATAGATAAAGGAAACCAAAGACTTCTTTTCCAATTTTTCCAACTCTGTTCCTTGAGGAACCTGAAATTGAACCTTCAATGTAACCTCACGCATGGTTGTCACAATCATAAAGAAGAACAACATGGTAAAGATAAGGTCAGGCAATGAAGAGGTATTCAACTCAGGCATTCCACGTTTACCTGTTTTATTAAATTTTCCCATTACTTACCTCCATACTTTTTAGGTTCAGCTTCAGAAATCTTCTGCGGATAATATTCACGAATTGCTTTTTGCTCATCTTCATCACATTGAGCGTAAGTCTTGCCGAATTTAGCCTTTCCTAGCTCGTCTCGTAACTCATTATAAGCAGCAACCAATTCATTCTGTACGTCAATATATGCTTTATAGCTAGTACCAACGTCATTCTGAACAGAGATTACATGCTTTTCCGTAATCATACAATCACCCAGCAAAGGAATATTCTTTCTATGCTTTTCAGGCAATTTTTCATCATCATACGGATTGACTATAAATTCTTTTGCCTTTTCTTTTAATTGCTTAATGTCAATGTAGTCCTGACCACACATCAGTTGGTCATCTTTGTTCAAACGAACCTGGAGTACATTACGTTCCTTTACAATAATATCATCTTGTTTCTGATCCTTGTTTTCGGGAGGAGGCGGAAGACGTCTCGCCAAACCACGGTCAGTATCCATTGATGTTGTAATCAGGAAGAAAATAAGCAACATAAAGGCAATATCAGCTGTTGAACTGGAGTTAATTCCAGGTACGGCTCTTTTCTTTCTTGCCATTTTACTTACTTTGTTTTTTAATTGTTAAATATCAATGAGATAATATTATTTCTTAAAGATACCTGTCATATTTACCAAAGTTGCTAAAGCAGCAATACCCAGTAAGAAATAAATTGAATAGATAAACATATCTGTTATCTTCAACCAGAAAGTATCCGTATAAGGAGCTTCATTAGCTGTAATCGTTGCATCAGATCCCATAGCATAAGATATTAATACTACAGCAACCAACAAAACGAGACCAAGTAAAGATTTTATAGCTCCCATCGGATTATCTTTTAAAGCTGCGCCAAACTGTGCAATTGCTGCAATAACCGTCAAGCCAACAGTTACACCAAACAATGCATACATTAAGTATATCAATGTTTCAGTGTGTTCGGGAGCATTCATATCTCCCACCGGATTATTATATCCTACCAAGAAGAACATGCCCAATACTACCAAAATAACGGCAAAGCAGACATATAAAGCATAGTAGGACATTTTATATGATAATTTAGCCATTGTCCTAATTATTTTTTGTATTTCAAGTTGTACTTCATGATCATGTCAAGCAAAGTAATAGAAGAATCTTCCATAGCGCTTGTCAAAGCTTCAATTTTAGAAAGGATGTAGTTATAGAATACCTGCAGAATCAATGCTACAACCAAACCAAAGATAGTAGTAATCAAAGCCACTTTCATACCACCTGCTACAACTGTCGGAGAAATATCACCTGCCTGCTGGATTTTATCGAACGCCATAACCATACCGATTACAGTACCCAAGAATCCCAAAGACGGAGCCATGGCAATAAACAATGTAATCCAAGAACATCCTTTTTCAAGATAACCAGCCTGAACACCACCGTAAGAAACAACAGAACGTTCAACAACATCAACACCATCGTCAATTCTCATTAAACCCTGATAACAAATAGAAGCAACAGGACCGCGAGTATTACGACATACGGTTTTTGCAGCTTCTACATCACCTTTTTCCAAAGCAGCCTCGATGCTAGTCATCAACTTCTTTGTATTAACTTCTGCCAAGCTCAAATAAATAATACGTTCAATGCAGAAAGCCAAACCTAAAACTAGTGCTATTGCTACCAGAGACATAAAACCAGCATCACCTTCGATGAACTTAGTTTTTAACTCTTTGTGAAGACCACCACCTTCTTCAACCACTGCTGCTTCAGTAGTCTGTTCTGTTTGAGCCGGAGCTGCGTCTTGAGCCATAATAGGCTGAACTGATCCTAAAGTAAGGACTCCCATCACTGCAAGAATTGCAAATAACTTTTTCATTGTGTGTCTAATTTTTTAAGATTAATTAATTAATTGTTATTTATTTGTTTTAATTGTTTTCCTGCTTTTACGTTTTCCATAACAACAGCGGAGAGAGCGGGATTCGAACCCGCGAAACACTTTTGGCGTTTACACGCTTTCCAGGCGTGCCTCTTCAACCACTCGAGCATCTCTCCTTATTTCGGGCTACACAATACTATCTTTTTTAAAATCGGGTGCAAATTACAAAGAAAATCGGGAATTGCAAGCGATTTCAGCTACAAATGTATTCTTTTTTTTTCGTCTTACGTAGAATTAACCCTGTCATTATTGGAATTACTCATCAAAATTAATAAACTTTAAAAACTTATTCAGCCATTTTGAACACTTTTAAAGCATTATTGGTCGTGATTCTGTCTATGTATTCAAAATCCACAGCATAGATTTCAGCAAGTTTCATAGCTACATTCTTTATATAAGAAGACTCGTTCCGTCTTCCCCTAAAAGGCACTGGAGCCAAATAAGGAGAGTCTGTTTCAAGGACAATTCTATCCAAAGGCAGATGCGTCAAAATTTCGGGCAAACTACTCTTCTTGAATGTAACAACTCCATTTATTCCAAAGACAAAACGCGAATACTCCAACACTTTTTCAGCCTCTTCTAAAGTTCCCGTAAAACTATGGAAGACCCCACTTAACTCAGTCGTTTTGTAAGGCTCCATCACTTCAAACAACTCAGGAAAAGCTTCACGACAATGCAGCACCAAAGGCAAATGATATTCTAATGCCCACTGAACCTGTATATCCAATGCTTTCTGCTGTTCTTTCAAATAGGTTTTATCCCAATACAAATCCATCCCCACCTCCCCTATAGCAATAAAAGGATGCCCATCGGAGAATATTTTTTTCATTTCATGAATACGGAACAATGAATCTGCATCAACAGAAGTAGGATGAAATCCGATCATTGGAAAACAATATCCCTGATATGCCGTGCAAACACTCAGCATCGCCTCTATAGTAGTATCATCAATATTAGGCATGAGAACTTTAGAAACTCCAGCAGCCTTGGCACGTTCTATCACCGCCGGCAAATCTTCCGCAAATTCTTCGGCAAACAAATGAGAATGTGTATCAATCATATCACACTTTCCTATTCATTAAATGACAAACAAAAGATTTCAACTCTTCTTTTTTCCCGGAAGGCATAGCTATACTTTCCAATAAAGAAAGTCCTTCAGCATAATAAGCATTAATTTTCTCTTCACAAATCCTGCCGATGCCAATCTTATCATAAAGTTCTGTCACAGCCTTTATCTTTTCCTCCGGATAGAAATCAGTAGATGAAATCCATTTTTCCAATTCTTTCCGTTGATGTCCGTCGGCCAAAGTTAAGGCATTAATCAGCATAAACGTTTTTTTTTTTTTTATTACACAAGATATCCCCTCCAATATTCTTTCCAAATACTTTCGGATTCCCATATACATCCAGAAAATCATCCTGTAATTGAAATGCTAATCCCATTTTAATACCGAAATCGTATAATTTTTGTGCATCCTCTTCCGAAGCATCCCCTAACACCGCACCAATTTTTAAAGCGGCAGACAAAAGTACCGATGTCTTCAAACGAATCATCTCAATATATTCAGATACGGTAACATCACTACGTGTCTCAAATTCCATATCCCACTGCTGCCCCTCACAAATTTCCAAAGCTGTCTGACTGAAAATATCCATTACTTGCTTTAAATAGCTATCCGGACAATTATTCATCAGCCGATAAGCCAATACCAACATGGCGTCTCCTGAAAGAATAGCCGTATTTTCATCCCAAACCTTATGCACTGTAGGCTTATTTCTGCGCATATCCGCACGATCCATCAAATCATCATGCAACAATGTATAATTATGATAAGTTTCTATACCTGCCGCCTGTGATAAAATATCATCCACATTTTCTTTATAAAGCTGATAAGACAGCAACATCAAGACAGGACGTATACGTTTGCCACCTAATGAAAGGACATATTCTATAGGAGCATATAACCCTTTCGGTTCACGCATATAGGGCATTGTAGCAAGGTAGGTATTTACCTTATCTAATAATTGTTCTGCAGAAAAAGCCATAAGATTGTTTTAATTAAGGGATTATTAGAAAAAGAGGCTGCCTCAAAGCAGCCTCTCAATTAAGATATTGAAGTATTTTTATTACTGTAATTTGAAAGTTACAGGCACTGTATATTTCACACGTACAGCCTTACCACGTTGTTTTCCAGGTTTCCATTTCGGCATGGTCTTGATTACGCGGAGAGCTTCCTTATCCAAGTAGGGGTCTACACTACGTACAACCACCGGGTCAACGATAGAACCGTCCTTATTAACGACAAACTGAACGATAACCTTACCTTGTACACCATTTTCCTGAGAAATAGTGGGATATTTAATATTCTTACCTAAGAATTTCAAACATTCAGCCATACCCCCAGGGAATTCAGGCATTTCTTCTACTACTTGGAAAATTTGTTGTTCTTCGGGTTCTTCTTCTTCAACTTCAACCGGAACGTATTTAACTTCTACTGCCTGACCGGTTTCTTCTGAAGCCTGAATAGTCGTTTCTTCTACTTTAGCATCGTTTTCAACGATCTGAAGCACTTCTTCTACTTTAGGAGCTTCGGGAGGAGGAGGAGCTTGTTTTTGTTCCTGTTCCGTAATAGGGATAATTTCTTCTTCAAATACGACATCAGTTATACCTGTATCCGTAGTCACTTGCTTGTCGCGATCAGTCCATTCGAAAGCTACAAACATGAGAGCAAGGATAAACACATAACCGATAAGCAGCCAGGTACTCTTTTTACCTTCGAGATCTGCTTTAGGCGATTTTTTAACTTCCATAAATTGTGTTTTAAAAATTAAGTGTTTCTCACTGAGGGCAAATGTAACACAAATCTTTTAAATAAAAAGTATTTTCACATGAAAAATATGCTAATTCATTTTATTTTCATCCGATTTCATAGACATACACCCAACTTTTATCTATCTTTGAAGCGTTTTTAATAGTCACCTATACATTAATTATATATGAAGAAAATAACTATTGCCATTGACGGTTATTCATCATGTGGAAAAAGCACTATGGCCAAAGACTTGGCACGTGAAATAGGATATATCTATATTGATAGCGGTGCCATGTATCGTGCTGTTACATTATATAGTCTACAGAAAGGGTTCTTTTCGGAAAAAGGTATCGACACCGAAGCGTTAAAAACAGCAATGCCCGATATACATATTTCATTCCGGTTGAATCCGGAAACACAACGTCCCATGACTTTTCTGAACGATACAAATGTAGAGGATGCCATCCGCAGCATGGAGGTTTCTTCTCATGTAAGCCCTATCGCCGCCTTGGGCTTTGTACGTGAGGCTTTGGTAAAACAACAACAGGAAATGGGAAAGGCCAAAGGAATTGTCATGGACGGAAGGGACATTGGAACCGTTGTTTTCCCCGATGCCGAACTGAAAATATTTGTAACCGCCTCGGCTGCCATACGTGCACAGCGCCGTTATGATGAATTGAGGAGTAAAGGGCAAGAGGCCTCTTATGAAAAAATCCTGGAAAATGTGGAAGAACGTGACCGTATAGACCAAACCCGTGAAGTCGGTCCGTTACGACAAGCGGATGACGCTATCTTGTTAGACAACAGCCACATGAGCATTGCCGAACAGAAAGAGTGGCTGACCGAAAAATTTCAAGCAGCTATAAATGGTTAACATAGAGATAGACGAAGGATCTGGGTTCTGCTTTGGAGTCACTACGGCCATCCGTAAAGCAGAAGAAGAACTGGCAAAAGGAAACACTCTTTATTGCCTGGGAGACATTGTACACAACGGACAGGAATGTGAACGACTAAAAAAAAAATGGGGCTTATCACAATCAACCACGAAGAGTTTGCCCAATTACACGATGCCAAAGTACTGTTACGTGCACATGGAGAACCTCCTGAAACATACGCTATAGCCCGTACCAACAACATCGAGATCATTGACGCCACCTGTCCAGTAGTATTACGTCTTCAAAAGCGCATCAAACAGGAGTATGATAATGTTCCGGCAAGTCAAGACACACAAATCGTGATTTATGGCAAAAACGGTCATGCCGAAGTACTGGGGCTGGTAGGCCAAACTCATGGAAAAGCAATTGTCATAGAAACACCTGCTGAAGCTGCTCATTTAGACTTCACTAAAGACATACGCTTGTACTCCCAGACAACCAAATCTCTGGAAGAATTCTGGCAAATCATAGAATATATCAAGGAACACATTTCACCCGATGCCACTTTTGAATTTTACGACACAATCTGCCGGCAAGTGGCCAACCGGATGCCTAACATCCGCAAATTTGCAGCAGCGCATGATCTGATCTTTTTTGTCTGCGGACGAAAAAGTTCAAACGGAAAGATCTTATATCAAGAATGCAAAAAGATTAATCCGAATTCATACCTCATTGACCAGCCGGAAGAAATAGACCGGAACTTGCTCGAGAACGTCCGTTCCATCGGCATTTGTGGAGCAACTTCCACCCCCAAATGGTTGATGGAAGAATGTAAAAAAGCAATCTTAAACGAAAAATAGACCAATAAAAAATAGAAAATTATCGTTGTCCAACTGATAATTTGTTAACTTTGCGACATAAAAATATTAAAATGGGTATTTATGGGAACGATTAAAAGCATTGGTATTTTAACCTCTGGAGGAGATGCTCCGGGAATGAACGCTGCCATTCGTGCAGTCACACGTTCTGCCATCTATAACGGCTTGAAAGTATATGGCATTTATAGAGGATACAAAGGATTGGTAACAGATGAAATTCAGGAATTCAAAAGCCAAAATGTTAGTAACATCATACAAATGGGAGGTACCATTCTGAAGACCGCCCGTTGCAAAGAATTCACGACACCCGAAGGACGGGCACAAGCTTACGAAAACATGAAGAAGCATGAAATCGACGCTTTAGTCATTATAGGTGGTGACGGTTCTTTGACTGGTGCACGTATTTTCGCACAAGAATTTGATGTTCCTTGTATCGGTCTGCCCGGAACGATTGACAACGACCTGTATGGAACCGACACCACCATCGGCTATGATACAGCTTTGAACACAATTTTAGATGCAGTAGATAAAATCCGTGATACGGCAACTTCTCACGAACGTTTATTTTTTGTTGAAGTAATGGGACGTGATGCAGGCTTCTTGGCATTGAACGGTGCTATTGCCGCAGGTGCAGAAGCAGCTATTATTCCGGAATTCAGCACAGAAGTTGACCAATTGGAAGAATTCATCGAACATGGTTTCCGCAAATCCAAGAGCAGTAGTATCGTATTAGTAGCCGAAAGCGAACTGACCGGGGGTGCAATGCACTATGCCGAACGTGTGAAGAACGAATATCCGCAATACGATGTGCGTGTAACGATATTAGGACATTTGCAACGTGGCGGACGCCCCACAGCGCATGACCGAATTATTGCCAGCCGTATGGGAGTGGCTAGCATCCAAGCACTATTGGAAGGACAACGTAATGTAATGATTGGTATTGATGATGATAAGATTGTTTATGTACCTTTCGCTAAAGCTATAAAGAACGACAAGCCTATAGACAGAGAATTGGTGAACGTACTTCATGAACTTTCTATCTAATTTTTATCCACCACAGGTACACAAAAAACGCAGATTATAATTATTCATTAAATCTGCGTTTTTTATGTTACCTGTAGTAGTAGGAAAACCTTATTTCAAGGTTGAGAAATAAGCATCCAATAACTTTTTGGCAGCAACAAACGAAGTCAGTTTGCCATTCAGCACCTCTTCCTCTTTTGCAGCCAACATAGAAATTATCTTTTCATTATTATAGAAACTATCACGCAAATGCTCGTTGATAGACTCATACATCCAATACTTAGCCTGTTCATTTCTGCGATATTCAAAATACCCATTCGCTTTCACAAAAGCGAAGTATTCATAGATCATATCCCAGATTTCTTTAATTCCAATACCATAAAAGCCGGAATACGTCATTACTTTAGGACTCCAGCCCGAATCAGGAGCAGGAAACAAATGTAAAGCATTACGGAAATGACTGGCAGCCAGTTTTGCTTTCTCAATATTGCTGCCGTCAGCTTTATTGATAACGATTCCATCCGCCATTTCCATGATACCTCTCTTAATCCCCTGCAATTCATCACCAGTACCGGCCAGTTGGATCAGCAAAAAGAAATCCACCATAGAATGCACTGCTGTTTCGCTCTGCCCTACTCCAACCGTTTCAACAAAAATCTTATCAAAGCCCGCCGCCTCACAAAGTATGATCGTTTCACGAGTCTTACGAGCTACTCCTCCCAACGAACCTGCTGACGGACTAGGCCGTATAAAAGACTTCGGATGGACAGATAGTTTCTCCATGCGGGTCTTATCTCCCAAAATACTGCCTTTAGAACGCTCACTACTGGGATCAATAGCTAAAACAGCTAATTTTCCTCCCTTCTCAAGCACATGCAATCCAAATACATCAATAGATGTACTCTTGCCGGCACCGGGCACACCACTGATACCGATTCGCATAGAATTTCCGGAATAAGGCAGACACTTCTCTATCACTTCCTGGGCAATAGCCTGATGTTCCGGTTTTACACTCTCCACTAAAGTAACCGCCTGACTCAATACGGTCACATCACCTTTTACGATGCCTTCTGCATATTCACCTACGGAAAACTCACGACGACGAGGTTTTTTACGTAGTTTCAAATAAGGATTCACAATAGATGGTTGCTCAATACCTTTGTTCACTGTCAATCCCTTATATTCTTCACTATTTTCAGGATGTTCCATAGCTATTTTTTTGAGGTTACTTTTACTTTAATAATTATCTTCGGATTGTTAGGATCATTGGTTATCATCAGGACACGCGGAGTACCCTTTACTTTCTTCAAATTTTGACCGAAAGCAGTAATCTTCAACTTGGTAGACGCACCCGGTTTCAAGACACGTTTCTTCAACTGGACCCCCAAAGCAGAATTGAACACCTGCAAATCACGAATTTCCAGATTAGATTTTCCTACATTTTTAATAATAATCGTATGTGCTTTCTTTTCATCACTTTCCAGTTCTCCCATCTGCAACTCTTCGGCAGAAAGATGAATGGCAGGCGGATTCAAGCGTTCCTGCTGACTGATATGTGAGAAATCCGGCAACAATACGGCAGAAACCGGAATTTCATTTTCTTCTCCCACCTTATCTCCCAGGAAACGGGAAAGATAAACAGACGCCGTTGTCAAACCCAGTTTAGGTAACTTTTCCGTATCAAGAGTTATCTTGATTTTACCTGTACGTCCTCTTCCCAGTTTTTCCGGAATGGCAACAGCACTGAGGTAAGGAGGCAAATGCATCAACACAGGGGTGTATAACCTATCTGACGTATTGGCAACCAACAGTTCCATAGTTGGTTTATCCCCTTTATTAGCATCTTCAAATTCTATTTCCTCCTTATTCAAACGGATAGCTCCAATCTGAAAAGGATGAGTGAAAGTATAGTTTTTAGGATCGGCAGTCACTTCTCCCCGAATAGCCAGATAGATAGGTTTATTGGAGGCATTGCAATAAATGCCTACGCTCTTCTGAAAACGTCCGATGGCTTTGGCGTCAAAAGTAGAACTGACACTCCCGGTCTTTCCCGGGGCAATCGGTTCTTTGGTCCAATCAGCAACCGTGCAGCCACAAGAAGTTGTCACATTAGATATCACTAAAGGTTTATCTCCTTTATTAGTGATTTTAAAGGTAGCCGTCACCGGATTTTTCCATAAAATAGTTCCAAATTCATGCGTTGTCTTATCAAATAATGCTTTGGGTTGTGCCTGTACTCCCAAAGTCACTCCCATTAACAAACTTACTATCAGTATAATATGTTTCATACAATTATTTTATGCTTTTTAGATAGCAAAGATAGACAAAAAACATCCTTTACCCATTTTTTCAGCCTATAATTTATTTTATCTTATGAATAACCTTTATCTTTGTCCCGCATTAAAAATCAGATAAATTATGAAAATAGTAAAACATTACTGGTTCATTGCCATTGCATTGATTACAATGATAAGTTTTTCTTCATGTGAAAGCGATGAAGAAAGAGGATTTGATATTTCAGGATTATACGGTAAGACTTGGTGGGGCGAAATGGGATTTGAGGACCCATACGGAGAACGGCTTTACAGTTATATTACATTCACCTCAGGTGCTTTCCCGGATCATGGTGTAGGTACGGAAGAACGCTGTTACTATGATGATGAACTTTATAGGGTATATAAGTTTGACTGGGAAATTCAAAACGGTTGGTTATATCTATATTATTCAGATGGTTATACATTTATAATTGAATATCCATCCGTTTCAGGCCGCTATTTTTATGGCACGGCTGAAGATGGTTTTGAAATAAGATTAGAATGGGTGGACGGCAGAAGCATAAGAAAAAAAGTAAGTTAGCAAGCTAACTTACTTTTTATGAAATCACACAACTAATTCCAGACATCCTGCTTCTCTATTCCACCATCACCCGATATCCTCCCGTATGCCCTCCGAATTCCGGAGCATAAGCAGACTGAACAGTTGCAATTCCAGCCTGATATTCTCCTGTCCGGTTCACATACACCTGATACTCTATCACATAAGTTCCTTTTCTCATCTGATCGATAAAGAACTGGGTCGAAGCATCTTTGGTAGCCTGATAATATCCCAGCCCGTTGCTCCAACGAAATCCCGAAACTGCCTGTAACGGTTCCATACAAGCTGCACGGTCATCCTTGATCTGAACAAAATCCATATCACGGTCAGCCTTTACAGTCAGGCGAACGGTAATCTTATCGCCAACCTTTAACGGAGCTGATTCATTCAAAGCCTCATCCCCTTTATATAATTGACGGCTGACAGACAATCCGTTTCCCTGCCCGCTAATTTGATCCATACTTTCCAGATATTGGGCATAAACGGCTCCCCAACCCATTCCGGCTCCTTCTTTATCCACCCTTATTTTCTTGATATTCATCACATCACCGGACATCGTCTTCTTGATATAACCGATGGCTTCATCTGCCGGAGTCCGGATCACTTCTTTACCTAAAGTAATCTCTACTCCTCCTGTATTTGCCAATAAATCCGAAGTTCCTGTAGCCATCAATACATACACCGCATCAGCCGTAGCTATCGGCGTTTTCCCAAGTCTGTGTCTGTTTCTGCTTCAACAGCCAGCGTTTCATTTCATCAATAGCTTTCGTATCTTTTGTTATACGCTGTATAGCTTCCATAGCAGCCACTTCAGTCGGAATTTTATAACTGAACCATGAATATCGGGCTTTAGGAGTATCAAAGTAACGCCCCATTTCATCCGTCACAACAGAATACTCCATCAATGACTGCATAAACAACTTGGCCTCTGCCACCTTACCGGCTTGCTGCAAGATGATAGCTCCCAACGCCTTTCCATAAATCGTCAGTTCTTTTCCCTCACCGGACAACTTGTCTATGAAATACCGGTTCACCTTTTCATCAACCGGAGCCTTGCCATCCAAAGCGCAGATATACAAATACCTGAGAACCTGTTCTGACGGACGGATACCGACAGCCCCTTTCTTTTCAGCTTCTTTCATAGACTTATACTCTTCGGCAGCCTGCTTGCCTAAATACTCGAACCCTTTTTGAATCATAGGCTGCATCCGGCTGTCAGCATCCTGAGGAGTCAATGCATTCAGCCGGACAAGCATTTCCATTACCTGAGTGGTTACATAGCGGCTGCCTTGCATACCTTTATACCAACTCCATGCGCCATCTCCATTTTGCAATTCTCTCAGTTTCTCTACAGAAACTGCCAGTCCGCTGTTCATTGTATTCAGGTCAAACAAAGTGGCGATACGCTGTTTTTGTTCGGCTTCATTGGTAGCTTCTGTCAGCCAGGGAGTTTCAGCCAGCAGGATATTTTTCAGTTCCTGATTCTTTTGCAGATTGCTCATAAAAGTCTCCTTTGTACCACCTTGAGCCTTCCAGCTATCAAAGACTTGCTTGATACGGGGATTTTCTTTGACTATACATGCAGCCAATGAATGGGCATAATAAGCGGTAGCCCAGGAAAGAGCATCTTCATTCTGAGGATTAGCCACTACAGGCAAAGCCTGCACGGCATACCAAGCCGGATGGGCAGTAAATTCTACGGTCAACCGTTGTTCAGAAGCCGTTTTGCTATGCTTGTTAAACAGATTTTCCAAAGAGAAAGTATGCACACCTTCCCCATTCACGTTCAGAGGAACGGTTTCCGTCACCCACTGTTTGTCTGTCAGAACGGGAATGTAACGCTGTTCTCCATCACTGAAGGTATCTCCATCCGCTACCATCCGGCATGCCATTACCGCATATTTGTCACTCACTTCAAAAGCAAAGTTCACATGCCCGGTTTCTCCTCCCTTCATATCGAACTTCTGTTTTTGTGAATAGAATACCTTTTCTGTTTCCGGATTAAACAATTCCATGCGGACAGTCCCTTTCACCCCCTTGTCCGACAGATTCATCAGTGAAGCGGCAATATTCGCTTTATCTCCCACGCGGACAAAACGGGGCATATTAGGTTGAAGCATAAACTCCTTGCTGGCAGTAGCGGTAGCTTCTATTTTTCCATAATCCACATTCTGGGTATGTGCCAAGCCCATAAACTTCCATCGGGTAAGGCTCTCGGGCAATACAAAGGAAATACTGACTTCACCTGTTTCATTGGTGCGGAGCTGTGGATAAAAGAATGCCGTTTCCGCAAAGTTTTCACGTATCTGTATATCACCTGTTTCTGCCAGTTCTTCAGAACTACCCATTTCTGCCTTTTCCTGTGCAGACGTCTCTACCATTTCTTCCTGGAGCACCATATCAGTAACAGCCTCCTGGTTCATCACAGCATTTGCGGCACTCCTGCCTCTAATCTTCAAAGCTCCTGTAAGAGTGGCACGAGGACTGCCGCCTCCGTAACCTACCACCACAGCCTCCATTCTTCCTGTAGATGGAATGATCAATTCACTATATTCCAAAGGAACCGCACGGAACCTCTTCAACGGGAAATCAACATACAAATAAGCATTCCGCATATAGGATGTATTCCAATAAGTCAAAGGAACCACACAATGAAAGTCCACTCCAAAGTCCAGCTTATGTGCACTATAGATTTTATCCAGAGAAGCATCATACATGGTAGCCAGCATTTCAGCCTCAGCCGGACGTCCATCCGGATAAAGTACCGTCAGTTTCCATTCCTCTTGCTGTCCCGGACGGAGTTTGTCACGGAACGTAGTCCATTTCAGCTGCAACTTCTTCTCAGGGGCCGGTTTCATAATCCGTGCATTATGACTGTAAAGTCTGCCGTCTTTCACAAATGCCATACTTACCAGAATGCCGTCACCATATTCCTTCTTATAAGGGAAGCGAAAACTGATTACCGAGTCCGAAAGCTGTATACGTTTGCTTTCCAAGCGCTTATTGCCTGCAAACACATCATAAAGCAGATAGACATTCTTTTCGCTGCTACCTATATATATAGTAGCTGGAGATGCTGCATCAAATTCCAGACCATCCTGATAGAACCAATCCGTTATCACGAAAGGCGGACGCTTGTCGTTCAATGAGAACAAAAGGAAATTCTTAGATGCCGTACACTCTCTGCCTTGTGTATCCTTAGCCGAAAGCTTCAAACGATAATTACCGGAAGGCAGGGCATAAATAGCCTCAGGAATAAAACTCTTGTTAGCTTCCACCGTACCGGTCAATACCTTTCTGCCTTCTTTTTCCTGACCGTCTTTCTGCTTCTCCATCTCGACTACCTGATAAGTAACCAGAGTATCTACCGGCTCACCCGAAAGATTCATGGCTGTCAGTTTTATTTCCAACTTCTTTTCTTTAACCAAATTATCGGGCAGATTATCCATATTCAGCACCATTGAAGTGCTTCCTAAAGGCAATGACAAATTAGCTTGCTGTGTCTCACCTGCACCATCCGTCACATCCGCCTGTATGTTGTACGTATAATACCACAACGGAGATTCTCTCCTGTCCGAGTCTATTTCAAAATGCACCGGAACGGTGAACTTACCATCCGCATCGGTCATTGCCTCTCCCTCCCAACGGGCTGAACCTCTGCCCATAAACCGCCAGAACCAAGCATAGGAACGGGATATATTATAGTGTACCCTGGCATTCTGCACAGGCGCACCGGCAAAAGTCTTTGCCATACCCGCCACTTCTATAGAGTCACCCACTTGATACTCCACTTTCACGGGTTCAAACGTGACATCAAAGGTGGGACGTTTATATTCTTCTACCTTAAAACTGACAGAAGTATCGGCCGCACGCAAGCTAAAATAACCGGTCAGGCAAGGAGAGGGCAAAACAAATTGTCCGCTGAACGAACCAAAACCATTCGTCCATACTTCTACTTTTCCTGTTTCATTATTATTCGCATCATATAGGGATACCGTATATTTTTTATCCGCAAGCACACGCGTAGAATCCTTTTCCATTTCATAAGCCAAGCCGGATACATATACGGTTTGACCGGGACGGTAAATGGATCGGTCGGTAAATAATTGCAAAACTTCTTTTTTCTTGCTCTCTTTATAGTAATAATCGTTTTTCCAAAGATTCAAGATGGGCATCGCATTATCAGTCGCCGTATGTGCATTATACCAGTATTTGTTACTATTCAGGAAATCCAGTTTCAAAGTACCCTGTTTATCCGCCTGATAGGTCTGTTGAGGAGAATAGCCTCCTCCCTTCTCCGTATAAATGGTTACTTCCGCCTCAGAAACAGGCTGTCCGCTCACTGCATCTACCACCACCAGTTCCAACGTACCATCCGGCAGAGGACGATAAATGGTCTTTAAAGCGGTGACATTCATTAATGTTCCGTCCGAAACGCCCTTCTTCCCATCGGGCACTGCCTTTAAGAAATAAATTCCCGCTTGAGGAGCCTGTATGGTCAGGGTGGTATCGATATTCAAATAATCTGTAGTAGGTTTCAAAGAAAAATGCTCCTCGCGTTGCAAACGGGCATATTTACTTTCAAAATGGGTGGTTCTGTTCTGCAATACGGCAGAGGTAACGGGTAAATTCACCTTATATAACTGCAAAGTGATGCCGGTAAGGTTTTTATAATTTACTTTCACCGACTGCTGTTCACCAGGATAAGCCGTAGCTATTTCCAGTGAAAGGCTTGCATTCAGAATTTCCTTTTCTATATTCTTCAGTTGGTTGATACCTTCGTAACGGGGGTATCCGGCTATTCCTTCACGAACTATCCGCAAGCGCTCTACCTGATTATTTTGATACTGTAGGAATTGTGCCAAAGCCAGATAAGCTTCAGGGACTGTTTTCACAGCCGGATAAGTATGAATCCACTTCCGGAGTTCCTGTTGGCATACGTCATTCGAGAAGTTTCCGGAAAAATTGCGGTACAGGTAATTCAATGCATCCACAGCGGTCAGCAACCAACCCTCGCGCTCCGTTTCCGTATCATATGCTTTCAGCAAGGACTGATAAGCCTGCATGACAGCTGCTGTCAAGTCACAATCAGAGACAGGAACAAACTGATAAGTAACAAACTTATCCATATCCGTCATATCCGCAGGCAGACTGTTTGTCTGATTTGCTTTAGCAGCCGCCTGCCACCTGTACTGCTGCATGATTTGTATGGCACGACGTGCCAACAAGTTGTACAGATTATCACGAAAATACCGTTTACTAGCCTCTCCCACTCTCACCATAGATCTCAATTTCTCGACCGGGACAAGCAATAACCGGTCTTTATCCTTGAGAGAGGCCTGCAAATAGCCCAATTCCCTTTTTTACGTCGGCAGATGGCCATTTCACCCAGAATGGAATACAATATAGCTTTGTCTTCCACACTGCCGGTTTGGGAAGCCCATTGTTCCAAACCATTCATATCTACCTTCAAGCTATCGGGAGTTAAAAGGGAACGGTACTGCATGGCAGTGAGATAGGCTTTCATCATTTGCGGTACATTCTGTTCCACTTTTGCTTTATCGTAGATTTTCATTGCTTTGGAAATGACCGATTGGGGCAGATCCTTTCGTTCCAACACCTCCAGTTCTTTCCACAAATTGTCATAGGTTTGTGCCTGTATAGGAGCAAATACGCTCATTACCAGTAACACTATCAAAGATAAATAACGAATTTTCATATCTACAATCTTTTAGTTCATACTAAGTCTTCTGTAACAAAGAAACGAAATAGATGTTTAAAGACTGCATACGTTTTAATTAAAATAACTAAAACAGAAAAGGAAAGATCTTTCAGCGCAGCCAAAGCAGACGTTGCAACACCAGTCTTTTATAGGGTTTCTTCATGTCTTCGGGCAGGAAGGAAACATCTATCAGTTCCATCCATTTAATGATGGAACGTCGGAATTTCCGGGCGATGTTCTCTATTACCTTGCCACTGACCCCCGATGCGATTATCGACTTCTCGAAATCGCTTCTCCATATTTTCCTTTTTTTCCCATTAAGAGTCAATGCCAGTTCCTCCGTATCCTCGGGCATGACAATAACCGTGGACAGCAAATCGTATGCAGGCGTCAGACTATAGCCCATCCCCGTGTCATACAATGAAAAGTTCTTCAAGTGCATATCCGAGTTTCCCACAATCCACGAGAACACCACCACTTCCCAGAAATTCACCAAATCAAGCTGCGGCACTGCAGAATACTTCTTGATAGTCTTGGCTATCTGCTCATACGAGCCCTTATATTTGTATTCGGTGAGACGTTCCGTCAACTGGCACATGTCCTCCATGGCAATCTTTCCACCATCCGGGCGACGGTCTATGCGCCGGGTGATGTATCCCAATTCGCCATCGGCAAAACGCACCAACCCGTGGGGAACCACCGCTATTTTGGCTGCTTCCGCCATGTGCATGGTCAAATCCTCCAGCTCAGGTAATGCCCGGTAAAAATCAGTCTGGGGCTTCAAAATGAACTTTCCCCACAAGCCCACGATGGTAAAACGGTCCGGCTCGTTCTTTCCGCCGGGATTCACATCGAGCGACAATTTGGCCTGCACGCCCGTCAGCGTAGTCTGTGCCCTCACTACCTGTTTGGCCAGTTCACCTATTTCACTCCGCACGTAAGGCAATTGAGGCGCCTGACGAGTACCGAAAAGTTTCCGGGCACAAGCCGGATGATAGTCCACCTGTCCTTCCTTCAGTTCCTTATAACAATACAAACACCTTTCCATCATGTTTCCGGTTTATCAGGTTCATCCTCTACTACACTTACTGCCCCGATACAATCCTTGCAACAGGCCAGCAACAGCGACATACGGTCGCGCCGGTTTATCTTCCAACTGTTTTCGGCAATGTTCAGCAACCATCCTTCGGGTATCAGGCCGTCAAAGAACGGGAACAAGACGGTGTCGTGATAGGGTTTGTCCGTCAGTGGCAGTGTCAGACTGACGGCTTCCGCCTTGTCGGAACGCAAGAACCCGGCATCATAGACAAAGGTGAAACCATTTTCGTCTTCCGTCAGCGTCCCCGCATAGATATCATTCAGGTATATTTTACCCCTTCTCATACGCTATGCTCCTTTCCTGCAGGCACAGCCCCTACTTCATGCCCGAAGAGGGCAAGCACCTGGTTTACCTTGTCTATCCGTAAAGTCTGCTTTCCTTGCTCCAACTCGCGCACAAAGCGAAGTCCCACTCCCGCCTTAGCTGCCAAATCTACTTGCGTAAGTCCGAACCGCTTACGCATTTCTTTTACAAACAATGACAATGAATCACTCATAATTACACCCTTTAGGGTACAAATATAGCAAAACCAGCGATAATTACACCCTAATGGGTATAATTTATTAGTTTCTTTCGTATAATATACCCGAAAGGGTGCAAAGTATTAGCCCAGGCCGACGCATTACGGAAAACCAGGAGTATTCAGCAAATTTGTGATACAAGAAAAAAGGAAAGGAAAATTCCTTCAAAAGCTTCAGCCTCTCCGCAAACCCTTTGCCAGTGGGCATTCCGGCTGAAGAATTACACCAGAAAATGCTTCAGCCCGAAGAAAAATCCTTCAGCCGCACCCTTTGGGAGTATGCATACTCCGCACAGACTGGTTCCCCAATGCTTCAAAAGTCCTATATCCAGGCACTTGTCACCGTATCGCACCCCTAAATAAGCAAACTGACACAACCGGAAACATATTCTCTTTCATCAGGATAAGTTTGTATTTTCCGTCCATCACCTAGGTAAACACGCCATCCCACTCTGGTGAAAATCCGTTGTCACCTGTGTGAAACGGCTGCTTCACTAAGGTGAAGCAATAAAGCCATTACGGCACAAAGCAAACTCTTCCTAATAGTAACATCATTTCCAACAGGCATAAAAGCACTAAAAAAAATGAACTTACACAGAGACACATCCCGAACAGCCAAAAACTGAAGCTTCCATAATCGGGCTGAAGAAATTTCCAAAGGCAATCCTTTAGCCGCTTCGCCCTATTGACGGGCTTTTGCGGAGAGGCTGAAGCTTCTGAAACAAAAAACAGGGCAATGTCCCCGGAGGCACTGATAATCACCTCAATGGTAGCAGAAACCGACAAGTGTACACATGAAGCGGCAACTTCCGAATAAAATAAGCCCACTCCCGCAGTATATAGCCGGAAATATTGTATATTTGCTCTGTACAAAAAGAAATAGAACCACTATGAAGAAAGAAGAATTAATGCGGAAAGCCATTGAGCTTTCTATAGAGAACGTGGCAAACGGTGGCGGACCCTTTGGAGCTGTAATTGCCAAAGATGGTGAAATCATTGCGACCGGAGTCAATCGCGTCACTTCTCAATGCGACCCTACCGCCCATGCGGAAGTCAGCGCCATCCGTGCGGCGGCAACCAAACTGGGAACATTCAACCTGAGTGGGTGTGAAATTTATACTTCGTGTGAGCCGTGTCCCATGTGCCTGGGAGCCATTTACTGGGCACGACTGGATAAAATGTATTATGCAAACAACAAGACGGATGCCAAGAATATAGGTTTTGATGACTCTTTTATCTATGATGAGTTAAGCCTGAAACCTTCGGCACGCAAGCTGCCCTCCGAAATTCTTTTGGCGGAAGAGGCAATAAAGGCATTCCAACAATGGGCAGAGAAAAGTGACAAAGTGGAATATTAATTAATAGAAAGGCGCGGACGAAATCCCTATCATCCGCGCCCGAAATCTTTATAAGATCTTAAAGACTATTCTTTTACCGGCGTATTTTCCAACGTAGCTACTACGAAATCATAGAACTTACCTACAGAAGGAATAAAGCAGCGTTCATCCGGTGAGTGAGGAGAACGCAAGGTAGGGCCGAAAGAAATCATATCCAAGCCGGGAACTACCGCACCGATGATACCGCATTCCAAACCGGCATGAATCACTTTCACAGCAGGTTCTTTACCGAATTGTGCCTGATAAGACTCCTTCATCGCTTTCAGAATAGGAGAATCCACATTGGGCTCCCAGCCTGAATAACCACCTGAACGGGTCACTTCCATGCCTGCCATAGAGAAACAGCTTTCCAATGCAGTATTCAGATAATCCTTCATCGAGTCACGCGAGCTACGGGCCAATATCTTAATCTCCGCCTTACCACCGCCTATAGAAACAATAGCCAGATTAGAAGAGGTTTCTACAGTATCGGGGATAGTAGGATCATACGCATTACCCCATTTTGACAAGCATAAATGGCATCCACCAGATTATCTTTGATTTCATCGGGAACCATCATCTTCGGCAATTCCACACGTTCTGCCTTGAAGCTGATCGGAGTTTCGTGTACATGATACTCTTCATTCCACAATTCTTCGCACTCCTTCACATAGTCCAGTACGTCCGCTTCTTCATCAGCCGGCACTGTAATAACGACTTCACATTCACGAGGAATCGCGTTACGCATATTGCCACCTTGCCAGGAAACCAGGCAAGCCTCATCGTAAGTTATCACCTGATTCATGAAACGAGCCATCAGCTTGTTAGCATTGGCACGTCCTTCATTGATTTCCAATCCGGAATGACCACCGCGCAGCCCTTTCAAGGTAACTTTCAAAGCGATGTCAGCCGGATCTGTTTCCACTTCTTTATATTCCAACACAGCTGTCAGGTCTTCTCCGCCTGCACAACCGATATACAATTCTCCTTCTTCTTCCGAATCCAGATTCAACAGAATATCACCGTCTACCGTTCCCGGCTTTAAGCCGAACGCACCAAACATACCTGTTTCCTCGTCGGCAGTAATCAGTGCCTCCAACGGACCATGTTTCAGCGTTTTTATCTTCCATGATAGCCATGATAGCGGCAACACCCATACCATCATCAGCTCCCAAAGTCGTGCCTTTAGCTTTCACCCAATCTCCGTCAATGTAAGTTTCGATAGGATCATTTTCAAAATCATGCACTGTATCGTTATTCTTCTGAGGAACCATGTCCATGTGTGCCTGAAGAATCACCTTCTTGCGGTTTTCCATCCCCGGAGTGGCAGGCTTGCGATAAATGATATTACCGGCTTCATCCTGGAATGACTCTACGCCTACACTTTTTTCCAAAGTTCAGCAAGAACTCTTGAACCTTCTTCAAGTAGCCCGAAGGACGGGGAACCTGAGTCAATGAATAGAAATGCTTCCACACATTCTGCGGAGCGAGAGAGAGAATTGTACTCATAACTTCTTAGTTTTATTTGTGAACGGCAAAGCCGCTAATCCATATATACCCAACAAAATTAATAAAAAAGTTTGTATTCCATGCACTAATAAGGCAAAAATTCCCGCATCTTCTTTTCCTACTCCATAGAGCATCATCATCGTTATGACAGCAAAATGCCACGGACCCGCCCCATTAGGAGTCGGAACCACTACCGCAATGCTACCTACGGCAAACATCACCAATCCTGCCATCACACCTAAATCATCAGAAAAATCGAAACAAAAGAAGGAAACATAGAATTGCAGGAAATAGCAAGTCCAAATGCCAACGGTATAAAGAATGAACAGAGGCATCCGCTTTACATGACGCAAAGACAGCACACCCACCCACACATTATGGAGAATGCCTTTCACTTTGGCAAAGACCGTCACATTCCTGATCAGAAAAAAGGCCAGTACCAATACAGCCAACACACAGATGATAGTAATATAGAAATGCCCCGAAGTAAAGACCTGTGCCAAAACCGTGGTATCCGTGCCGGTTTCTTTAAAAAAAGTATCGAACACTCTTGCCTGCATTATAAGAGTTACCCCTGTAATCAACGACACACACAGCGTATCAATCAACCGTTCCGCAACCACCGTACCCAGCGATTTGGAAAAAGATGTACCATCATATTTAGCCAACACCCCGCAACGGGAAATCTCACCTACACGGGGAACAACCAAGTTGGCGGCATAAGACACAAAGATGGCATACACACAATCGGATGTTTTGGGATACTCGCCCAACGGAGCCAGCGTAAGCTTCCACCGCCAGCCACGAAAAATATGACTAAACACGCCAAACACTAATGACACTAACATCCACCAATAATTCATTCCTCCATCCAAGACCTCCCATACCCGGGAAAAATTGAATCCGTGATACATCCATATCAGTATTGCAGCCCCCAAAAATAACGGAAATGCAATCTGCAAACCTTTATTTATAATCTTTTTTAATCGAGTTCGTTCCAAAATCTGTGTATATTAATTTAGAATGTTTACCTTTGCACGATGCAAAGATACTATCTTAGCGAAATAAACCTATTTATAAACGATAGAAAAATAACGGAATGGGATTAGTAAAGCCAAAAAAATTTCTAGGACAACACTTCTTGAAAGATCTCAGTATTGCAAAAGATATAGCCGATACAGTAGATGTGTGCCCTGACTTGCCAATTTTGGAAGTAGGACCGGGGATGGGGGTACTAACCCAGTTTATTATGCAGAAAAACCGTGCGGTAAAAGTGGTGGAACTGGACTATGAATCTGTAACCTATCTCCGTGAGAACTTTCCTGCCTTGGAAGATAATATCATTGAAGACGACTTTTTGAAACTGAACCTCGAAAAATTATTTGACGGGAAACCTTTTGTTCTGACCGGCAACTACCCTTATAATATATCCAGCCAGATATTCTTTAAAATGCTGGATTACAAAGACCTGATACCCTGTTGTACCGGAATGATCCAAAAAGAAGTGGCCGAACGCATTGCCGCCGGTCCCGGAAGCAAGACATACGGCATTCTCAGTATCCTGATACAAGCCTGGTACAAAGTAGAATACCTGTTCACCGTACACGAACATGTATTCAATCCGCCTCCCAAGGTGAAAAGTGCGGTCATCCGTATGACACGCAATGAAACGACGGAACTGGGATGCAATGAAAAATTGTTCAAGCTCATTGTAAAAACAACATTCAACCAACGGCGTAAAACTTTGAGAAATTCTATTTCTTCCATTTTAGACAAAGAGAATCCATTGAGCGCAGACCTGATTTTCAACAAACGCCCGGAACAGTTGTCTGTATCAGAATTTATCGAACTGACTAACAGAGTGGAAGCGGCACTGAAAAATAAAACGGATATAGTTTACAGTAACGATATCGCCCGGAAAGGAACAAACAAGAAAGAATAACACCTATTTATTATATTAACGGAAGAGTAGGATGAATAAAGAGGAATTAGAAAAAGTAGAGCAGCTGATCGAGCAAAAAGACTCAGAGCAACTTAAGGACTTGCTTGCCGGTCTACATCCTGCCGACATAGCAGAGCTGTGCAATGAACTGGATGCGGAAGAAGCACGGTTCATATACCTGTTACTGGACAATGAGACTGCCGCCGACGCCTTATCGAAATGGACGAAGACGCCCGTAAGGAATTCCTGGAAATCCTTCCCTCTGAAACAATCGCCAAACGGTTCGTTGACTACATGGATTCGGATGATGCCGTGGACATTATCCGTGAAATGGACGAGGACAAACAAGAAGAAGTCCTCTCACACATTGAAGACATAGAACAAGCCGGAGACATTGTCGATTTGTTGAAATATGACGAAGACACTGCCGGTGGATTGATGGGTACCGAAATGGTAATCGTAAACGAAAACTGGAGTATGCCCGAATGTCTGAAGGAAATGCGCATCCAGGCGGAAGATATGGACGAAATCTATTATGTATATGTAGTAGACGATGACCAGCGGCTGCGCGGTGTGTTCCCGTTGAAGAAAATGATCACCAGCCCTTCCGTATCCAAAGTGAAGCACGTGATGAGGAAAGAACCGATATCCGTCCATGTAGATACCCCTATAGACGAAGTGGTACAAACCATTGAAAAATATGACCTGGTCGCCGTTCCGGTAGTGGACAGTATCGGACGCCTGGTAGGACGGATTACGGTAGACGATGTGATGGACGAAGTACGTGAACAGGCTGAACGCGACTACCAGCTGGCATCAGGTTTGTCACAAGACGTGGAAACAGACGATAATGTATTCCGCCAGACTACAGCCCGTCTGCCCTGGCTGCTCATCGGCATGATAGGCGGAATAGGCAACTCCATGATTCTGGGCAACTTTGACAGTACTTTTGCCGCACATCCCGAAATGGCCCTCTATATCCCCCTTATCGGCGGAACAGGCGGTAACGTAGGAACACAGTCCTCGGCACTTATCGTACAAGGACTGGCAAACAGCTCGCTGGATGCCCAAAACACCTGGAAACAAATAGTAAAGGAATCTGTAGTGGCCGTAATCAATGCTACTATTATTTCTATGCTGGTATATATCTATAATTTCATCCGTTTCGGGGCAAGTGCCACCGTGACTTATTCGGTTTCATTCAGCCTGTTTGCAGTAGTCATGTTCGCTTCCATCTTTGGGACCCTGGTTCCTATGACACTGGAAAAACTAAAAATAGATCCGGCCATCGCTACAGGTCCGTTCATATCCATCACCAATGACATTATAGGTATGATGCTTTATATGGGCATCACCGTATTACTATCCTGACACGTTTCACTACAGATTACATAGATTGAAATTCAGAGAAAAACAGATTCACACAGAAACCGGCAAAGAATCACAATAAAAGAGAATCTGTATGAATCTATGTAATCTGCAGTGCATTTATCCCCCTTGATTCTCCTATTTTCTCCACTTTTAAGGATTTTCCTAAAAAAATCGGGAAAAACAGTATGAAGTTCTAATTTATTTCTTTTAATTTGTAAATTGTTGTTATAACAAAAACGCTTACTTTAAAAATCTATACGATGGACTCGAATGAAACTATCCGCCCTTTAACCGAAGTTCCAGTGGAACAGACATCTGAAACTTTGGTATCATCTTCCGCTACTGCAGAAGAAAATAACGCTACGTATGTACCTAAACAAACGAAAGAAGAGGTCATCGAACGTTTAAAAGAAATCAACGAAGACGCCTGCAATGCAGACAAACAAGAGTTGGATTTATTGAAACAGAACTTCTACAAGCTGCACAAGGCTGAGCAAGAAGCCGCCCGTAAGGCATTTATTGATGGCGGAGGTGCTCCTGAGGCATTTATTCCCCAACCGGACGATGCTGAAAACCGTTTCAAAGATATCATGAGCTCTATCAAAGAGAAAAGAAGCGCCATACAAGCAGAACAAGATAAAGAAAAAGAAGATAACCTGGTGAAAAAGCTCGCCATTATCGACCGCTTGAAAGAACTTGCCGAATCTCCCGAAGATGCCAACAAAGCATACAATGAATTCAAGAAACTGCAACAGGAATGGAACGATATAAAACAGGTGCCGGCTGCCAAAGTCAATGAACTATGGAAAAATTATCAGCACTATGCAGAAAAGTTCTATGACTTGATAAAGTTGAACAACGAATTCCGTGAGTATGATTTTAAAAAAAACCTTGAAATAAAGACTCATCTTTGTGAAGCCGCAGAGAAATTGGCTGATGAAGAAGATGTGATTTCCGCTTTCCATCAATTACAAAAGTTACATCAGGAATTCCGGAATACGGGTCCTGTTGCAAAAGAATTGCGCGAAGATATCTGGACCCGGTTCAAAACCGCCTCTACAGCCGTAAACCGTCGTCACCAGCAACATTTCGAAGCCTTAAAAGAAAAAGAGCAACGTAACTTGGATGAAAAGACCGTAATCTGTGAAATTGTGGAAGCAATGGAATACGATACGTTCACTACCTTCCAAGACTGGGAAAACAAAACTCAGGAAATCATTGCTTTGCAAGCCAAATGGAAAACAATTGGTTACGCACCTCAAAAAATGAACGTGAAGATATTCGAACGTTTCCGTGCCGCTTGTGATGAATTTTTCAAACGCAAAGCCGAGTTCTTCAAGTCCATCAAGGAAAGTATGGCAGGCAATCTGGAAAAGAAGAAAGCATTATGTGAAAAAGCAGAAGCACTAAAAGAAAGTACAGACTGGAAAGCAACTGCTGATATTCTAAGCAAATTACAAAAGGAATGGAAAACAATTGGTCCTGTACCTAAAAAGTATTCGGATGCCGTATGGAAACGATTCATTGCCGCATGTGATTATTTCTTCGAGCAAAAGAACAAGGCGACTTCTTCACAACGCTCAGTTGAACAGGAAAACATGGTTCAGAAAAAGGCGATCATTGAAAAGTTAAATACAATTGACGCACAGGAAACACCGGAAGAAGATGCCGGAAACACCATTCGAGAATTAATGAAAGAATGGAATAGCATCGGTCATGTACCGTTTAAAGAGAAAGATAAATTATACAAGCAATATCATGGTGTCATTGATAAGTTGTTTGACAAGTTGAATCTTTCCGCATCACAGAAAAAATTAAGTAACTTTAAATCAAGCATCAGTAAGGAAGGCAACCTTTATCGTGAACGCGAAAAACTGGTTCGTGCTTACGAAAACATGAAGAATGAAATTCAAACATACGAGAACAATTTGGGCTTCTTGACCAGTTCTTCCAAAAAAGGTAGCAGTTTGGTTACGGAAATGAATCGTAAAGTGGAAAAACTCAAGGCAGACCTAGAATTGAATCTTAAAAAAATAGAGGTGATTGACCAATCAATGAAAGACGAATAAAAACAGTTATAAAAAGAGTTTAATGCAAATGCGTTAGACTCTTTTTTTACTAACGTACTACTGATTTTTTGCACCTTTTTCATCCTGCGTGTTTTCATGGCCTACTAAAAAAGACAAATAGAACAATTGAGAGAAAGCAAAACCCCGAATTACTCCCGGATTGGCGTTGCATTGTTTTCGGACTGCCCCGCTTTTTCATGAGTCTTACGGAAAAATAGAGAGTTGACACCAATTTTGATTGGTCTATTTTTAAGATAGCTAGCCCAAAATGAAAAAAGTTCTTCTAAAATTGCAATTTTAGAAGAACTTTGTCTTTAATAAGTGGTTTATGTGTTGGGATACCAGGATTCGAACCTGGAAAAACAGGACCAGAATCTGTTGTGTTACCATTACACCATATCCCAATTTTCCTATCAAAACACCCGTTTTGATTTTGACGCTGCAAAGATACGTTTTTTTATTTAATCCACAAATTTTTGAAGCTTTTTTTTCTAATCAAGATTCTTTTTTCTCCATTTGCTTTCTTTTCCAGCCTTCCTTATCCTTCTTGACCGTGTATCTTCACTCTAGGCTTAACATAACAATAAAAAGATTCTCTAACTAAAAAAAACAAAAACCGAATATATTTAATGCACATTTTTTCGCTAGAATGAGAAAACCAAGTATCTTTGTGCATTGTTGTAAATACATATATTAGAATAATCAGTTGTTAATAACATTATAATGAACGAAGCAGAGACTTTAGTAAAAAAAATAACAGAAGGCATTCAAGAAAAGAAAGGTAAAAACATTGTAATAGCGGACCTCACCGCCATTGATGATACCATTTGCAGCTATTTCGTAATCTGTCAAGGTAATTCCCCAAGTCAAGTTATAGCTATCGTTGACTCAGTCAAGGAATATGTACATAAAGAAATAGATGACAAGCCTACGGGAATAGACGGACTGAGAAACGCAGAATGGGTTGCAATGGACTACAGCGATGTACTGGTACATGTCTTTTTGCCGGAAACAAGAAATTTTTATAATCTGGAACATTTATGGGCAGATGCCAAACTGACCCAAATTCCTGATCTAGACTAATCCAATACAGAATCAAAATGAGTGAAAATACCAATAATAGACCAAAGATAAACATGCCACGCTTCAATTTGAGTTGGCTGTATGTTATCATTGCCATGAGTTTTGCCATCCTCTATTTTTCCAATCAAGAAGGAGGAATTGACAAACAAATAACATATACCGAGTTTAAAGATATGATAAACAAGGGATATGCCAATAAAATAATTGCATACGATGACAATACGGTAGAAATGTACATTAAACCGGAATTTGTTAAAGATGTATTAAAAAATGACTATAAAAAAGTAGGGCGTAACCCAGCATTGAACGTAGAAATAGGTTCCATGGAGTCATTGGATAAATTCATGGAAAAGGCACAGGAAGAAGGTCACTTTACCGGATCTATCAGTTATGAAAAGAAACGCGACTACTTCGGCGCATTATTTTGGAATATCGCTCCGTTTTTACTATTGATCGGTATCTGGATGTTTGCCATGCGTCGCATGAGCGGCGGAGCAGGGGCCGGAGGCGCCAATCCGTTCAACGTAGGCAAAAGCAAAGCTCAGGTATACGAAAAAGGAGACAAGACTAACCGGATTACTTTTAAAGATGTAGCCGGACAAGCGGAAGCTAAACAAGAAGTGGAAGAAATTGTAGAGTTTCTGAAACAACCTCAGAAATACACGGAGTTGGGAGGTAAGATACCTAAAGGCGCTTTACTGGTAGGCCCTCCGGGAACCGGTAAGACTTTGCTGGCAAAAGCTGTTGCCGGTGAAGCAGATGTACCTTTCTTTTCGCTTTCGGGTTCCGACTTTGTGGAAATGTTCGTTGGAGTAGGTGCATCCCGTGTACGTGACTTGTTCCGCCAGGCGAAAGAGAAAGCTCCTTGTATTATATTCATTGATGAAATTGACGCAGTAGGACGTGCCCGTGGCAAAAATCCAAGCATGGGTGGAAATGATGAACGCGAAAATACATTAAACCAATTATTGACAGAAATGGATGGTTTTGGTTCAAATAGCGGTGTGATCATTTTGGCCGCTACCAACCGTGCGGATATATTGGATAAAGCATTATTGCGTGCTGGTCGTTTTGACCGCCAGATTCATGTTGACTTACCCGACTTAAACGAACGTAAAGAAGTATTTGGAGTACATTTGAAGCCCTTAAAGCTGGATGAAAGTGTCGATCTGGATTTGCTCGCCCGTCAAACTCCGGGATTCAGTGGGGCAGATATTGCCAATGTATGTAATGAAGCAGCACTGATCGCCGCCCGCCATGGTAAGAATGCGGTTGGGAAACAAGATTTTCTAGATGCTGTAGACCGTATTATCGGTGGTTTGGAAAAGAAAACCAAAATCATGACTGCCGAAGAAAAGCGTACTATTGCTTTACACGAAGCCGGTCACGCTACGCTGTCTTGGTTTTTGGAACATGCCAATCCTTTGATTAAGGTAACCATTGTTCCCCGTGGACGCGCATTGGGAGCCGCATGGTATTTGCCCGAAGAACGGCAGATCACAACCAAAGAACAAATGCTGGATGAAATGTGTGCCACTTTAGGGGGACGTGCAGCCGAAGAGCTGTTCACCGGACATATTTCAACCGGTGCCATGAACGATTTGGAACGTGTGACAAAACAATCATATGGAATGATTGCTTACGCCGGAATGAGTGAAAAGTTACCCAACTTATGTTATTACAGCAACGATGAATACTCTTTCAGCAAGCCTTACAGCGAACGTACAGCCGAACTGATTGACGAAGAAGTGAAAAGAATGATCAACGAACAATATGATCGGGCAAAGGCAATATTGTCCGAACATAAAGATGGTCACAACGAGCTGGCCCGTCTGTTGGTTGAAAAAGAAGTAATTTTCGCCGAAGACGTGGAACGCATTTTTGGCAAACGTCCCTGGACCTCACGTTCAGAAGAAATTATGGCTTTAGAAGCTACAGTAAAACCAGTAGAAGTAACCGAAGATTTTGAAGAGAAGAAATCTTCAGATTCTGAGGAAAAGGAAAAAGAAAAAAAAGAAGCATAACATTGTAGAAAGATCTGTCAATCATAATCATGTCATTCTGAATGATATAAAGAGTCTGTAGTAATCCAGATACGGGTTCTTCATTATCACTCAGAATGATTAAACAACAGATCTTCTATTTTGATTTTTGAATCACTTAAGACTAACGACCGTGAAAAGCAATTTCTTACAACGTGCCATAACCGGAATTATTTTCGTTGCAGTACTGATAGGCTGCATAGTGGGTGGGGCTGTTTCTTTCGGTATCCTATTTGCCATTATCAGCGCATTGGCTATCAATGAATTCTGTAATTTGGTCAATCATGTAGAAGGAATACAAGTAAATAAACGCATATGTATTCTCAGCGGATTTTTTCTTTTCCTGTGCTTTTTTTATTTTGGAATAGATCCTTCACAAACAGGTATATTTATTCCTTATCTGGCTTTATTCATCTACCTGATGGTCAGCGAACTTTATTTGAAAAAAGAAAACCCTCTGAACAACTGGGCATACGCCATGCTAAGCCAAATGTACATCGCTCTGCCATTTGCTTTGTTGAATGTATTGGCTTTCCACTCGGACGAAACAGCGAGTATTTCACAATACAATGCTATTCTCCCACTATCTATTTTTATTTTTAACTGGGTGAATGATACGGGGGCTTATTGCACGGGGATGCTGTTTGGCAAACACAAACTGTTCGAGCGTATTTCCCCTAAAAAATCGTGGGAAGGTTCTATCGGTGGCAGTGTATTCTGCATCATATCCTCCTTCATACTGGCTCATTTCTTTCCCTTCATGTCCACCGGGGTATGGATTGGACTAGCATTAACAGTAGTAATATTCGGTACATGGGGTGATTTGACGGAATCTTTATTGAAGCGCCGTTTAGGTATCAAAGATTCGGGTAATATTTTGCCGGGACATGGTGGAATGCTCGATCGTTTCGACAGCGCAATCCTCGCTATCCCTGCAGCAGTAGTCTATTTGTATGTAGTTTCTTTATTTTAATTCCGCCAGATCCAAAAGATTAAAATCAGGCGTACTCTTGTCAGTAAGCGGGTAAGAGAAGATATATGTTTTTTCTTCACCGCCTACAGGACGTACCAGCACCTTTAATCCTTTTAATTCACTGTTTTCCGGTGAGTAACTTCCTAATTTGAAAGAAACCAGACCAGGTACCAACCGTCCTTGGCTGCCATTATTGTTATAGCGGAGTTCCAAATGCGCATACCCGTCATTTACCAAAGGAATCATCTCATTGACAACCAGATTGAGAATAGGCCTTTGGGGATTGGGAAAATTCAGCATAAAACGCACATTCATATACTCATTGGAAAACCATATATCTTTAATCTGCACTTTCATATTTCCTATACTATCCATATTATCAGGATTCAGTCCGATAATATCTTGAACAGGTACCATGGCATAGTCATTCAAACGGATATCATAGGCAAAACCACTCTCACCAGCTTCCAGAAAGGTATAACTTCCAAAGATACGCTCTCCCGTCTTCAAATCCCGGTAAGGTACAGCATTCTGTACCACCCACAATTTCTCTCCATTATCCAATATAAAATAAGGAGCGTCATACTGAGGTTGCTTTTCTACTGTAGCCATAGCTATAGTTACTGTACTATCGGGATAACTTTCGTCATTGCCACAAGCTGAAAAGGCGAATACTCCGCTAAAAAGAAGTACCGCCCCTAACATCGATGAAAAAGAATATTTCATATTTTCCGGGGTTTAGGTTATTTACCCGAAAGAACAAAAAAACAGCGTGAAAAGTTTATTTCTTCAGTAAGGCCACCATCTTGCGTGCCGCTGCCTCCGAAGCTCCTGCCGGACCTAAAATTTGAATTATACGATCATACTCTTCCAACATCTTATTCCTATATACCTTATTATATAGAAGAGCTTCCAACTCCGAACGTACATTATCTACCGTCATCGTATCGGCTACCAGTTCACGCACCACTTCCTTATCGGCTACCAGATTAACCAACGAAATATATTTCACTTTTAGAATATGCCGGCGAAGAAAAGCGATAAACGTCCCTACCGGAGTATAGTAACACACCACTTGAGGAACACGGAAAAGAGCTGTTTCCAAAGTTGCAGTACCCGAAGTCACCAATGCCGCCTGCGCGTGCTGCAACAGCCTGTAAGTCTGTCCGAAAATGATTTTAACCGGTACATTCGGATTTATATAACCCGCATAATAGGCAGGGTCCATCCCCGGAGCCCCTGCCAACACCAATTGATAATCTTTGGTAAACGGAGCAGCAGCCTCCAGCATCATCGGTAGGTTGTCTTTGATTTCCTGTTTCCGGCTGCCCGCCAACAATGCGATAACAGGCTTTTCGGACAAACCATTATCCGCCACAAATTCCGGAAACCCATCCGGATGTTTCTTACAATAAGCATCCACTGCATCTACACAAGGATTACCCACATAATGAACAGGGTACTGATGTCCGGCAAAAAACTCAATCTCAAAAGGCAGGATAGAAAACAATTCGTCCACATCCCGCTTGATATTTTTAATCCTATACTCTTTCCAAGCCCATATTTTAGGAGAAATATAATAGTAGACAGGTATTTGCGTCTGCTTCTTTATAAACTCGGCTATTTTCAGGTTAAAGCAGGATAATCCACCAGAATCACTACATCAGGAGCCCAACGAACAATGTCCTGCTTACATTCTTTCATATTCCGAAAGATAGTACGCAAATGCAACAACACCGGGATAAAACCCATATAAGCCAGTTCTTTGTAATGCTTCACCCGCGTTCCACCAACAGCCGTCATCAAGTCCCCGCCAAAGAAACGGAATTCTGCTTCCGGATCTTCCTGTATCAAGGCACACATCAAATTAGATGCGTGCAAATCGCCTGATGCCTCGCCTACTATCAAATAGTATTTCATACTTCCAGATTCCAGTTTTTCAACTCATTCATCATCCCATAAGCGGTCACATCAATTTGGGTAGGAGTTACCGCCACATACCCATGCCCTAATGCCCAGTGGTCCGAATCTTCCGCTTCCGGTTCATAGTTATCAAACTCTCCGGTCAGCCAGAAATACTCTCCACCCCGAGGATGCAGACTACGCTTCCATTCATTAATCCAAGCCCCATTCGTCTGACGGCAGATGCGTACCCCTTTCAAAGAAGCCGTATCCGGAAAGTTCACATTCAAGCAAATACCCAAAGGCAAGCCATGCTCCAGGACCTGCTCAGTAATACGGCGTATATAAGGCAGCGATGAAGAGAAATCAGCATCCGCAAAATGATTACATAATGAATATCCGATAGAAGAAATCCCCTTCAGGCACCCTTCAATCACTACCCCCATCGTACCGGAATAATGCACATTCACTGAAGAATTATCACCGTGGTTTATTCCACCTATCACCACATCGGGACGACGGGGAACAACTGTATGCAATGCCAGTTTCACACAATCTACCGGTGTACCCGTACATTTATACACAGTCAAGTCCTCCTCTTCACGTACCTTGTAATACCGCACAGGATGTTCGGAAGTGATCGCCCCCGAAGCTCCCGAACGAGGACCATCCGGCGCCATTACGATCATTTCACCCACTCCACGCAACCCACGTATCAACTCATTCAATCCCTTAGCTTCCACGCCGTCATCATTTGACAGCAATATCAACGGTTTTTCTCTCTTCATATTTTTCCACTCTTTTTCTCGGAGCGTAAAGATACAACTCTTTGCCGGAACTACCCCTCGCCAGAAAAGAAAATTATCTTAATGTTCTACAACCCAGTGCTAAAAATAGAATAGAATTGAATGAAAATTTCTATCTTTGCCGCCGTTGAGTTATTAACAAAACCAATGAGTTATCAACAGTTTTGCTAATGTCTGCCGTTTTTTATAGGTACAATCACCTATTATTTGTTACTTCGCAGCGAGAAAAACTGATTAATATGGGAAAAATTATTGCTTTAGCCAATCAAAAAGGTGGCGTAGGTAAAACTACCACAACGATTAACCTCGCAGCTTCTCTGGCAACGCTGGAGAAAAAAGTGCTGGTTATTGATGCAGACCCTCAGGCCAACGCATCATCAGGATTGGGTGTGAACATCAAAGAGGTAGAATGCTCTATCTATGAATGTATTATCAACGAAGCCGATATACGGGAAGCAATTTATACCACCGACATTGACGGACTCGACATTGTATCTTCACACATCGACCTGGTTGGCGCAGAAATAGAAATGTTGAACCTGGAAGACCGCGAGAAGATCATGAAAAAAGTATTAGCCCCCATGCGGGACGAATATGACTATATCCTGATAGACTGCTCCCCGTCATTAGGCTTGATAACGATCAATGCGCTGACAGCAGCCGATTCAGTAATTATCCCTGTTCAATGCGAATATTTTGCATTAGAGGGCATCAGCAAATTGCTGAATACCATTAAGATTATTAAATCGAAACTGAATCCTTCACTGGAAATAGAAGGCTTCCTGCTGACAATGTTCGATTCACGTCTGCGTCTGGCCAACCAGATTTATGATGAAGTGAAACGCCATTTTCAAGAATTGGTATTCAAGACAATTGTACAGCGTAACGTCAAACTGAGCGAAGCTCCCAGCCACGGCATTCCTGCAATATTGTATGATGCCGACTCTACCGGAGCCAAGAATCATTTGGCATTGGCACAAGAAATTATAACACGTAACAGTAAGTAAACAATGGCAGTACAGAAAAAATTTGCTTTAGGACGCGGGCTTGACGCACTGATCTCGACCGAAGAAGTAAAGACAGCCGGCTCATCTTCTATCAATGAGATAGAACTGAGCAAAATATCCGTCAACCCTAACCAACCGCGCCGTGAATTTGATCCGGTGGCGTTACAGGAGTTGGCTGACTCTATTGCCGAAATTGGTATCATCCAACCCATTACGTTGCGTCAACTGAGTGAAGACTCTTACCAGATCATAGCCGGAGAACGTCGTTACCGCGCCTCCATACAGGCAGGACTTAAATCTATTCCGGCATACATCCGCACAGCCGATGACGAGAATGTAATGGAAATGGCGTTGATTGAAAATATTCAGCGTGAAGATTTGAATTCATTGGAGATTGCACTGGCTTATCAACATTTATTGGAACAATATGCATTGACACAGGAACGGCTGAGCGAACGTGTCGGAAAAAAACGTACCACTATCGCCAATTATCTGCGTCTGCTGAAACTTCCGGCTCAGATTCAAGTAGCATTGAAAAACCGCGAAATAGACATGGGACACGCCCGTGCCTTATTGTCCTTAGATGATCCTAAGACCCAAATACGTATCTTTAATGAAATACAGTCACAAGGCTATTCTGTCCGCAAAGTGGAAGAAATTGTCAAGGCACTGAGCAGTGGCGAGACAGTGGACAGCGGTGGGAAGAAGATCAAACCAAAAGGTTCCAAACTATCCGAGGAATACACTTTGCTGCAAAGCCATCTCTGCGGATTCTTCGGTTCAAAAGTACAGCTTTCATGCACAGCCAAAGGAAAAGGCAAGATCAGTATTCCGTTCAACAACGAAGAGGACTTGGAACGAATCATGGAAATACTGGATTCACTGAAAAAGAAAGAATAAAGCGTTATTACTACATTGAAAAGAAAAACATCCACATATAAAGTGTTTACATTCATGCTTTTATGCCTTATGATGGCTGGAAGCCTGAATGTTCACGCCCAAAAGGCACGCAACCGCCGTATGGGTATAAAGGCAGATTCTATCATACAAGTCAAAGATTCACTTGTCATTGACAGCCTAAAATTGTTGGAAGAACGACAAAAGATAGAAAATATGGAAGCACCTGTTGATACTGCCGCTTTAGTCCGTAAAAATGATTCCATACAGAAAGCAATGGCTGCCGAAACAAAACCCCGATTTATTCCGAACTCCAACCGTGCCATCTGGCTGGCGTTGGTAATTCCCGGCGGAGGACAGATATACAACCGTAAATATTGGAAACTGCCGATAGTATATGGAGGATTTGTGGGATGTGCATATGCGCTGACCTGGAACAACAGAATGTACAAGGACTATTCGCAAGCCTATCTGGATATTATGGACGATGACCCTAATACCAAAAGCTACGAAGACTTCCTGCCTCATGGCGTGAGTGCGGAAGGTATGGAGGATACCTTTAAAAAACGAAAAGATTTTTATCGCCGATATCGGGATTTAAGCATATTCTGTTTTATCGGTGTATATATACTATCTGTCATAGACGCATACGTGGATGCTGAACTATCTGATTTTGATATATCCAAAGACTTAGGTCTTCAAATACAACCTGTTATTTTTAATGATGGCCGGAGCAGGATACCTAATACAATAGGCCTGCAATGCAGCTTCAAATTTTAATCGCATGAAAAACTTTTTAATTGGTTTATTTACATTTATAGGAACAACGGGAATCAACGCACAAACCCAAAGTATTACCGTTCACTCGCAAACTACAGGAAAAGAAGAAATTATTGATGTTCCTGAAAGTATGCAGTCAGAAATGGACAGTCTTTACTGGGACTGGCAATCTAAGAATTACATCACATTGGGAGAAAACTGCACAATGGCCTCTACCAACCCTGTTGTAAGTGATTCCATCTATATGGATCGTCTGTCACGTATCCCCTCTATCATAGAAATGCCTTACAACGAGGCTGTACGCAAATTCATTGATATGTATGCCGTCCGTCTGCGCAATAAAGTATCCTTTATGCTTGCGGCAACCAATTTTTATATGCCTATCTTTGAAGAAGCACTTGATTTATACGACCTTCCTCAAGACTGAAATATCTGCCGGTTATAGAATCTGCCTTAAATCCTGTGGCAGTTTCCCGCCAGGGAGCTACCGGTTTGTGGCAGTTTATGCTGGGTACAGGAAAAATATACGGGCTGAAAAACAATAGTCTGATAGACGAAAGGCGGGACCCGGTCAAATCAACTTGGGCGGCGGCACGTTATCTGAAAGACTTATATGACATCTATCAAGACTGGAACCTGGTATTGGCAGCTTACAACTGCGGGCCAGGCACTATCAACAAAGCCATACGCCGTGCCGGAGGAGCCACAGATTATTGGACAATCTACAACTACCTGCCCAAAGAAACCCGTGGGTACGTTCCTGCTTTCATTGCAGCAAACTACATCATGACTTATTATTGCGAACATGACATCTGTCCCATGGAAACACAGCTCCCCAACGCTACAGACACCATTCACATAAACAAAGACCTCCACTTACAACAAGTGGCAGAAGTATGCAACATCAACCTCGACCAGCTTCGCAGCCTGAATCCCCAATACAAAAAAGATATTATTCCCGGTAACAGCGAGTTGTGTGTACTTCGTTTGCCCAATAACTTTGTCAGTACTTTCATTGACCGCCAAGACAGTGTATTCGCTTATAAACCCAATGAATATCTGACCAAAAGAAAAACGGTAGCTATCAAAGAAACAACCAGTAGCAGAAACCGCTCATCCAAGGGAACTCTTTATCATAAAATCAAACAAGGAGACACATTGGGAGGAATTGCCGCCAAATACCACGTATCCATCAGTCAATTACGTAATCTAAACGGTATAAAGGGCAATAATATCAGAGCCGGAAAAAGTTTGCGGATCAGATGATTGATAAAAAATACAGATTTAACACTATACATTTTCTGAAAATACTTGCTTGAATATGTTTTTTGTATATTTTTGCAGTATAGATTATAGGAGGCAAAGATATGACGGATGAAAAGCAGACTCAGGAACAGGCGGATGAGGAAATGATAAACCAAGGGTTTCAGGAACTTTTGGACAGTTATCTAGCGACCAAACACCGTAAAAAAGTAGAAATCATCACAAAGGCATTCAATTTTGCCAAACAAGCACACAAAGGAGTAAAACGACGCTCGGGTGAACCATACATCATGCATCCCATAGCCGTTGCTAAAATTGTATGTACCGAAATAGGACTGGGATCAACTTCCATTTGTTCGGCTTTACTGCATGATGTAGTTGAAGATACAGACTACACTGTGGAAGACATCGAAAATCTGTTTGGTCCTAAAATTGCACAGATTGTAGATGGCCTGACTAAAATATCCGGCGGTATATTCGGAGACCGGGCTTCCGCACAAGCCGAGAATTTCAAGAAATTGCTACTGACCATGAGTGATGATATCCGGGTTATCCTCATCAAAATAGCCGACCGTCTGCATAATATGCGTACGCTTGGCTCCATGCTTCCCAACAAGCAATACAAAATTGCCGGAGAAACCTTATACATCTATGCGCCATTGGCTAACCGCTTGGGGTTAAACAAAATAAAGACAGAACTGGAAGATCTCAGTTTCAAATATGAGCATCCGGAAGAATATGCACAGATAGAATCCAAGCTACAAGAAACACAAGCGGAACGCGAAGAAGTATTCCGTGAATTTACAGCACCTATCCGCGCACAACTGGACAAAATGGGTATCAGTTATCAATTGATAGCACGAGTAAAATCCCCTTATTCCATTTGGAATAAGATGCAGACCAAGCATATCACATTTGAAGAAATATATGATATCCTGGCTGTCCGTATCATTTTCTGTCCCAAAAATCCGGAAGAAGAACTTAATGAATGCTTTAACATATACGTATCCATATCTAAGATTTATAAACCGCACCCAGACCGCTTGCGCGACTGGGTAAGCCACCCTAAAGCCAACGGCTATCAGGCACTTCACGTAACCCTGATGAGTAACAAAGGCCAATGGATAGAAGTGCAGATACGCAGTGAGCGGATGAATGACGTAGCCGAACAAGGCTTTGCCGCACACTGGAAATATAAAGAAGGCGGAGGCAGTGAGGACGAGGGTGAACTGGAAAAATGGCTGCGTACCATCAAGGAGATTCTGGACGATCCGCAACCGGATGCCATGGACTTTCTGGATACCATCAAACTGAACCTGTTCGCTTCTGAAATATTTGTCTTCACTCCGAAAGGTGAAATCAAAACAATGCCGCAAAACTGTACGGCACTGGATTTTGCATTCTCCATCCATACATTCTTGGGCAGCCATTGCATCGGAGCTAAAGTCAACCACAAGCTGGTGCCCTTGAGCCACAAACTGCAAAGTGGCGACCAGGTGGAGATTCTTACTTCCAAATCACAGCATGTACAGCCTTCGTGGATAAACTTTGCCACCACCGCAAAGGCCAAAGCCAAGATTTTGGCCATACTGAAACGCGAACAGCGAGGCATGCAGCAGGCCGGTGAGGAAATGTTACGGGAATTCTTTTCCAGAGAAGGAGTAGAGTACACTCCCGAAAATATACGAAAGATCTGTAATCTGCATACCATCAAAACACAGGAAGAATTGTTTGCCGCCATCGGATTAAAAACAATCATTCTAGGAGAAAACGACAAGAACGAACTGAAAGACAAACCGACTTCCAGTAACTGGAAAAAGTATATCTCTTTCGCCTTCGGAGGCAGCAAGACAAACAAGGAAAAACCGACAGAAGAGAAGGAACCCTTACAAAAGATAGACAGCAAGAAAATATTGAAACTGACTCCCGAAGCTATCCAAAAGAACTATGTGATAGCTGAATGCTGCAAGCCTATTCCGGGAGATGACGTTTTGGGATATATAGGCGACAATAATCGTATCATCATCCACAAACGCCAATGCCCGTTGGCTACCAAACTGAAGAGCAGTTACGGCAACCGCCTGTTGGCTGTCCAATGGGAGACGGGAAAATCCTTGTACTTTCCTGTAAATATCTACATAAAAGGTATTGACCACATCGGTCTGTTAAATAAGGTAACAGAAGTCATTTCACAACAATTGAATGTAAATATCCACAAGTTGAATATTGAAAGTAACGACGGTATCTTTGAAGGAAGAATACAGCTATTTGTGCACGATGTGGATGATGTAAAATCCATCACTACCAATCTAAGAAAGATAGATGAGATAAAAACCGTCACCCGTATCGAGAAGTTCGAAGACCAGCCGAATTAGCCAATACCAATTTCACCGCAGACTACACTGATTGTTCATAACGATTATCCGCAACTCGTTTTTAATCCGTGCAATCTGTGGTGAATATTCTTAAGTCAGATAATCCAGTTCTTTACGCATACTAACCAATTCCTCACGTATCAGTTTCAATCTGTCCAAAATCTCCGCAGTACGGATAGTGGTTTCTCTGTTCATCTTCAGTTTCTGCTTGGCCCCCTGTAAAGTCATCCCTTTCTCTTTCACCAGATGATAGACCAGCCGGATATTCTCAATATCCTCTTTACGATACTGACGGACATTCCCTCCCGCCTTCTTGGGAGAAATAATAGGAAATTCCTTTTCCCAATAACGCAACAAGGATTCATTTACATCAAACATCTTTGCCACTTCCCCTATGGAATAGTAAAGTTTCAGTTCTTTATTAGGATTATAGGCCATGGTAAATTAAAATTGAGAATTAAAAATTCACGGCTAGTCAAATACCTTACCGTGGTTGGCTGCAATCTGTATCATCTTATCATAATCTTCCGCGCTCAAATCCATGAAATAATAATTCACAGGATTCTGCACTTTTCCTTTCACGTGCACTTCATAGTGCAAGTGAGGTCCGGTACTTTTACCTGTACTTCCCACAGCTCCAATCACTTCACCCCTGACCACCTTCTGTCCCGGTCTTACCTTGTAAGCACTCAGATGTGCATAGCGCGTAAGATAACCAAAGCCATGATTCACTTCGATGGTATTCCCATAACCTGTCTCCCATCCGGCCTTCACCACAACACCATCACCGGTGGCATACACCGGCGTGCCCGGACTAGCAGAAAAGTCCATCCCCGCATGAAACTTGGTTGTCTTATAAATAGGATCTATACGGACACCGTAACCGGAAGCCGTCTTCTTCAAATCCTTATTGGAAACAGGCTGGATGGCCGGAATACATTTCAGCATCTCGTCATGGCTCTTACACAAATCCACCACCTCGTCAAAAGACTTGGACTGGATATAAAGCTGCCGGTTCAACATATCCAGTTTCTGAGTGGTATTGATAACCAGATCGGCATTCGCCATATCCCGTAACTGTTCATAGCGGTTTGTCCCCCCATAACCGGCCTTACGGACAGCATCCGAAACAGGATCGGCCTGCAACACCACCCGATACAAATTATCATCACGCTGCTGGATATCCTGCATCACCCCCATAGCCTCATCCAGACGATGAGACAACACATTATACTGGGCCAGTAAGCGAGCATTCTCTATACGGAGCTCTTTCTCGGACGGAGAACCAAAGATCAATAATAAAATAATAAAACTGCCTGCCCCCAAGCCCATTCCTACAAACAAACGGCGCAAGATGCTTAAGGCGCGCTGCCTCACTGTGGGGTAAATGCGGTCATAAGTTCGGGTCTTAGGATTATAAATATAGTAGACTTTACGCATCTAATTCTGCTTTTTGAAGTTTTTAATGCACAACACATCAATATTTTGCACAATTCTTGTCGACAAAAATAATAAAACCAATTATCTTTGCAAATCCTTTTTGAGAATATTAACTAGAAGACAATATATTAAGCGACATGATGACAGCTAAAGAAATTAGAGATTCTTTCAAAAGCTTTTTCGAGTCGAAAGGACACCAGATTGTCCCATCGGCTCCGATGGTCATTAAAGATGACCCCACATTGATGTTCACCAATGCAGGAATGAACCAGTTCAAAGACATTATTCTGGGCAATCACCCGGCCAAATACAAAAGAGTTGCGGACTCACAAAAATGTTTGCGTGTAAGCGGCAAGCACAATGACCTGGAAGAAGTGGGACATGATACCTACCACCATACTATGTTCGAGATGCTGGGCAACTGGTCTTTCGGAGATTACTTCAAGAAAGAAGCTATCGGCTGGGCATGGGAATATCTGGTAGATGTACTGAAAATAGATCCGAAAGATCTGTATGCCACCGTATTCGAAGGAAGTCCCGAAGAAGGACTGGAACGGGACAATGAAGCCGCCTCTTACTGGGAACAGTTCCTGCCGAAAGACCATATCCTCAATGGCAACAAACATGACAATTTCTGGGAAATGGGTGATACAGGTCCCTGCGGCCCGTGTTCTGAAATCCATATCGACTCACGTTCGGAAGAAGAAAAAGCTCAAATCCCCGGCAACCAACTGGTAAATAAGGATCATCCGCAAGTAATCGAGATCTGGAATCTTGTATTCATGCAGTTCAACCGCAAAGCAGACGGTTCACTGGAAGGTCTTCCCGCCAAAGTAATCGATACCGGTATGGGATTCGAACGTTTGGTGCGCACACTGCAAGGCAAGACATCCAACTATGACACTGACGTGTTCCAACCGATGCTGAAAGCCATCGCCGAAATGGCAGGAACCACCTATGGCCAAGACAACCAGAAAGATATCGCCATGCGCGTTATAGCCGACCATATCCGTACCATCGCATTCTCAATCACCGACGGTCAGTTGCCCAGTAACGCAAAAGCCGGCTATGTAATCCGCCGTATCCTCCGCCGTGCCGTCCGTTACGGATATACTTTCCTGGGACAGAAACAAGCATTCATGTACAAGCTGCTGCCTGTATTAATTGAGAATATGGGCGAGGCCTATCCAGAGTTGAACGCACAAAAAATACTGATCGAGAAAGTGATCAAAGAAGAAGAAGAATCTTTCCTGCGCACACTGGAAACAGGTATCCGTCTGTTGGACAAGACTATGAACGATGCCAAAGCTGCCGGGAAAAAAGAGATCAGCGGTGTGGATGCCTTTACATTATATGACACTTTCGGTTTCCCCCTCGACCTGACAGAACTGATTCTCCGCGAAAACGGCATGACTGTAAACGAAGAAGAGTTCAACGCCGAAATGCAGAAACAAAAAGAACGCGCCCGTAACGCGGCAGCCGTTGAAACTGGCGACTGGATCACCATAAAGGAAGGTGACACCCACTTTGTAGGTTATGACTTTACCGAATATGAAACCAGCATCCTGCGCTATCGCCAGATCAAGCAGAAAAACCAGACACTGTATCAAATTGTACTGAGCGATACTCCTTTCTATGCCGAAAGTGGTGGTCAGGTAGGTGATACAGGGGTGATCGTAAGCGAATTCGAAACCATCGAAATCATTGATACCAAGAAGGAAAACAACCTTCCTATCCATATCACCAAAAAACTGCCCGAACACCTTGACGTTCCGATGATGGCTTGTGTAGATACAGAAAAACGTGCCGCCTGTGCCGCCAACCACTCTTGTACTCACTTGCTGGACGAAGCGTTGCGCCAGGTATTAGGAACTCACGTAGAACAAAAAGGTTCTTTGGTGACTCCTGAGTCATTACGTTTCGATTTCTCTCACTTCCAGAAAGTGACTGACGAGCAACTTCGTGAAGTGGAACATTTGGTAAATGCCAAAATCCGTGAGAATATCCCTTTGACGGAATACCGCAATCTTCCTATCGAAAAGGCAAAAGAACTGGGTGCCATTGCTTTGTTCGGTGAAAAATACGGTGATGAGGTACGTGTTGTCCAATTCGGCAACTCTATTGAATTCTGCGGAGGTACCCACGTTTCGGCTACAGGCAAGATCGGTATGGTTCGTATTATCAGCGAAAGCTCTGTTGCTGCCGGTGTGCGCCGTATCGAGCTATCACGGGTGCCAAAGTAGAGGAATTGATGGATACGGTCCAGGATACGCTGAATGACTTGAAGGCATTGTTCAACAATGCTCCCGATCTGAAAGTCGCCATCCGCAAGTATATTGACGAAAATGCAGGATTGAAGAAGCAGGTGGAAGAGTTCATGAAAGAAAAGGGCGCCGCACTGAAAGCCAGACTGGTAGAGAATGCCAAAGAAATAAATGGTGTGAAAGTGGTGAAAGCCATCATTCCGATGTCTGCCGACGTAGTGAAAGATATTGCCTTCCAGCTGAAAGGTGAAATTCCTGCCAATTTGTTCGTTGTAATAGGCAGTGTGGACAATAACAAACCGATGCTGACTGTCATGATTAGCGAAGACCTGGTAAAAGCCGGACAGAATGCAGGCAAACTGGTCCGTGAAGCAGCCAAACTGATTCAAGGCGGCGGCGGTGGTCAGCCCCACTTCGCAACGGCAGGCGGTAAGAATCCTGACGGTTTGAATGCGGCTGTTGATAAAGTGATAGAGCTGGCTGCATTGTAATCTATTCGAATTTCGTCCATATTTCGTATATATCAAAACTCCGCCATTCTGGTCTGAAAGCCGGTGGCGGAGTTTTTTTCATCTGGTTCACTAAGCCTTTTCTCCTCTATGGATAAGGGAAACAGAAAAGAAGATTTCTATCTCCCAAGCCTTTGGAGTTATCTCCATAACCTTTGGAGTCAACTCCATAAGCTTGGGAGTTAACTCCAAAGGTTATGGAGATAGAACATAAACGTTCAAAAAAGCTTAGCCATAAGGAAAAAAAACTAACTAAACGGCTGGAAGCATATAATCAGTCATTAACACCTCACTGACTGTCTGCTTATTCCGTCTGCTCCTTCGGCCAGTTCACTAGATACAGAATTTCCGTAGCACGGGTGAAAGCCGTATACAGCCAACGGAAATAATCCGGAGTCAGCATATTCTCCGTCATATAGCCCTGATCCAAAAAGACCCGTTTCCACTGGCCACCCTGCGCTTTGTGACAAGTAACGGCATACGCATATTTCACCTGTAAGGCATTGTAATGAGGATCGGCTTTCATTTTCTTCATCCGCTCACGTTTCACAGTTATATCAGCATAATCCTCCAATACCGAATAAAATAACTTGTCATTCAATTCTTTAGGCAATGCGGGTGTTTCAGTATGCAAGGTATCCAACAAAAGTTTCACCTCCAGTTCCATACCATCATAGTCGGGGAACACCAGCACCACATCGGCAAAACGAAAGCCGTATGCCTCACGCACCCGACGAACACGGCGAATTACAGCTATATCTCCATTGGCTATAAAATCAATCTCCTTACAGCCCTCCGTCCAAAAATAGTTATTCTTCGCCACCATCAGCAGGTCACCGCTGTTCAGTTCATCCTCCCGAAACAAAATCGTATTCCTGATTCCCTTATTATAAATATTCGCCCGTTTATTGGAACGGCAGACCACAATCGTTTCGTCCATACCTGCCTGACCGTAACAATCATTAATAACCTCAATCAGCTCACTACCAGAAACCATCCGAATATCCGGAAACCCTTCCACACGGACAGAAGGCAAAGTGAGAAAATCTTCCGCGGATATGTAGCGGCGCAATTCTGTCGCATTCCAAAGAATCCCCGAATCGTGCATCTGACGGACCACCTCAGTGAGCTGCGCCTCATATACTTCCATGCCATACCCGCGTAACTTATCGGCCGAAAGAGACGGACTCTCCTCTTCTCCTACCGGAGGAAGCTGCGCCGTATCCCCTATCAGCATCAAACGGCAACCTGTTCCGGCATATACATATTGAATCAAGTCGTCCAGCAAACGCCCTGTACCAAAGACTGCCCCCGCCAATCCGTCATTAGCGATCATCGACGCCTCATCCACAATAAACAAAGTATGCTGATGCAAGTTATCATCCAAAGAAAAGTTATCCAGGTCATTTGAAAAGTTGCGCTGGCGGTAAATCTTCTTATGAATAGTATAAGCCGGATGCTGTGCATAATGTGAAAAGACTTTAGCCGCCCTGCCCGTCGGAGCAAGTAGAACACACTTTTGCTGTAACTGGTCCAAGGTCTTCACCAATGCCCCGATAAGGGATGTTTTACCCGTACCGGCATATCCCTTTAAGAGAAAAACCGAGTCCGATTGGTGGGAAAAGAGAAAATCTGCTAAAAATTTAACAGCTTTTTCTTGTTCTAAAGTTGGTTTATATAGAAAATTTCCCTTAATTTGCTGCACTAAATAACTATTAATCATAATTGCGTAATAAAAAGTTCCTTGAACTGTGCGTTATTAGATTTATTTGTTTTATTTTTGCGATGCGAATATAAACTAAAAAAAACACATATTTATCATGAAAACAGTTATTAATATTGTATTGGCTGCTTGCGTTATCGGTTTGATATACGTTTGCTACGGCAGTATCATGGGACCGATTAACTTCGATGACGCTAAAAAAGCTAGAGAGAAACAAGTTATTGCACGCTTAATTGACATCCGTAAGGCACAGTTGGAATACCGCAACCTGCACAACGGACAATACACTGCAAGTTTCGACACCTTGATTGATTTCGTCAAAACTGCAAAACTTCCATTTGTAAAGAAAGAAGGAGTTTTGTCTGATACGCAACTGGAAGCTGGCATGACTGAAAAGAAAGCTATGGCAATCATCAACAAAGCCAAAAAAAACTGGTAACTGGAAAGAAGTTGAAAAAGAAGGTTTAATGAACTTCAAACGTGATACTTTATGGGTTGCCGTAACAGATACAATCTATGCTCCGGGATTCAATGCAGACTCTTTAAGATATGTTCCTTTCGGAAATGGTGCACAGTTTGAAATGGTTATCCGTAACGATACAACAAAATCAGGTGCCCCTTTGCATTTATTCCAAGCTCAAACTCCGTATGAAACATATTGGTGGTTGATTGACTCAAGAATTGGCTAACCTTAAAGACCTTCAAACCAAACTGGGCAAATATTGCGGTTTAAGAGTGGGTGATATCGAACAGCCTAACAATAACGCAGGTAACTGGGAATAAGAATGACTGAACGTATCGATTTTACAAAATCGGAACAATATACATTATCCATCCGCCTCAGTGCGGATGGATTTTCTTTTTCTATCTATAACCCACTGACAGATAATGATTTCTGCTTTGTTCCGTATCCTGTCAATACCGGATACTCTATGACGGCTAATCTAAAGGAAATGTTAACCGAGACAGAAACTCTAAGATATCCGTATAAACGGGTTAACATTCTGTATGACTCCCCCCGTTTCACACCTGTTCCTTTAGAATTATTCGAAGACGAACAAATGGATACTGTTTTCTATCATAATTTTCCTAAAGGAAATAACGAGATTGTACTTTGCAATGTTCTGGGAAGGAGTAATGTGGTAATACTTTTTGCTATAGACAAACATACCCATTTGTTACTGACTGAACATTTTCCTACAGCTCGTTACTTCTCCACCGCCAGCCCGCTGACTGAATATTTCGCCCGGAAAAGCCGGTTGGGCAACAGCCGGAAACTATACACACACATACGCGAGCAACAAATGGAAGTTTTTTGTTTTGATAAGGGCAACTTATTACTGATTAACTCATTTCCATGCAAACAAACCACAGACCGTGTGTATTACCTATTATATATATGGCAACAATTAAATTATAATCAGGAAAAAGACGAACTGCACTTGACAGGAAAATTAGAGGACAAAGAAGAATTATTGAAAGAATTGCGCAACTATCTGCGTCAGGTATTCGTCATCAACCCCAAAGCGGAATTCAACCGCTCCGAGATAAGTAAAATAGAAGAGATACCTTTTGACATGCAAACCTTATTATTATGCGAGTAATCAGCGGTATATACAAACGGCGCCGTTTCGACGTGCCTCATACATTCAAGGCACGTCCAACAACGGATTTTGCCAAAGAGAACCTTTTCAATGTATTAAGTAATAATTATTTTGACTTCGAGAACGGAGTTACAGCTTTGGACCTTTTTGCCGGTACGGGCAGCATCAGTATAGAACTGGTTTCACGCGGTTGTGACCGGGTTATCTCAGTGGAAAAAGATCCCCAGCATCTTTCTTTCATCTCGCAGGTGATGCGTGAAGTGAAGACTGACAAATGTTTTCCTATCCGTGCTGATGTCTTTAGATTTATAGACAAATGCAGCGAGCAGTTTGATTTCATCTTCGCCGATCCTCCATACGCCTTGAAAGATCTGGAAAGTATCCCCACCCGTATTTTCGAAAGCGGGATTTTAAAGGAAGACGGATTATTGGTATTGGAACATGGCAAAGAGAACCATTTCGAGGATAATCCCCATTTTATTGAGCGCCGTGTATATGGCAGTGTGAACTTCTCTTTCTTCAAAGCAATGGTGCCAGCAACCGAACAATAGATTCTTGTGCTTTTTGATACCAAGGACGCTTCATCCATGTTTTTCTCTGTAACAGGATAGCGTCCTTCTGGTCTTGCAGGAAAATACCCTTCAACATCAATGCTGAGGCCGGATCATACATAAAGGCATTCACCTCAAAATTATGCTCAAAGCTACGGAAGTCCATATTAGTAGAACCTACCGTAGAGAGAGTATCATCACTAACCATCAACTTGGAATGCAAAAAACCTTTCTGATAAAGGTAAATCCTGACACCCGCACGCATGATATCATCCAAATAAGATAACGAACCTAAATGTGTTATCCACGTATCGGCACGTGCCGGTATCATAATGCGAACATCCACACCTGCTAAAGCTGCCGTTTTCAATGCCATCAGAATAGGTTCGGTAGGCAACAGATAAGGGGTTTGTATATAAAAATATTTTCGGGAACTACTGATAGCTATCAGTAACCCTTGCATAATATCCCGCCATTCGCCTACAGGATCGGAAGTAACAATCTGTATCAGAGCCTTCCCAAAGATTCCAACTTCGGGGAAATAACGGGAGGAAGTGATAAGAGTACGGTCTACCACATACCAATCGGTCAAAAAAGCAGTCTGTAACCCATATACCGCTTTTCCTTCTATCTTAATGTGAGTATCCCGCCATATCCCCCATGGAAAGCCTTTCATATAGCGCAAAGCAATGTTCATTCCTCCCATATAAGCCACACGACCGTCAATTACCACTATTTTACGGTGATTACGATAATTTACCTTACTGGTAAATAAAGGGAAACGAACTTTCAAAAAACTACGTGCTTCAATACCTGCTCCCCGCATTTCATCAAAAAAAGCATGGGGAACTTTCCAACAGCCCACGTCATCGTATAGTAAACGCACTTCTACTCCCTGCCGCGCTTTATCTATCAACACATCGCGCAGCAGCCTGCCTGCCGGATCATCCTCAAAAATATAAAACTGTAAATGGATGTGGTGCTTTGCTTTACTGATTTCTTTCATCAATGAATACAGCATGGAATAACCATCCGTAAAAACTTCCGTCGCATTTCCTTCAAAGGGCAAAGCATTATTCACTTTCCGGAAAAAACGCATCAACTGGTACTGTTCATCAGGACACTTAAACGCCTTTTGCGCTTGGTATTCTGCCATAGGACGTTTTATAAGACGGGTGAACCCTTTCTTGCTGATCAATTTCTCCTTACGTGTGCTTCTGCCGAAAAAGAAATAGAATACAAGCCCCACAATGGGCAGGAAAAAGAGTACAAGTACCCATGCCATTGTTTTAACAGGATTACGATTATCAAGTATCACTATAAAGATAGTTCCGATGATAATCACAAAATAAAGCACGTTAAAAGCAACAGCAAAGATTTCATTAAAGATACTCCACTCTACCATATAATTCCAAGTAATTTACTTATAAGCAAACTTATAAAAAAAATCCCAACCTATAACAATATAGATTGGGGAAAAGATTAAGATATAGTTTCATTTAAAAAGGACGCCGGCCATGTCTTCCTGGACCGGGACCAAAACCGGGACCACCGAATCCCCTATGGCTATTCATCATCTTGTCACGAGCGGCTTTACTTCCAAAAATATTCAGACGATAGATAAAATGCACCATACAGTAACTATTGATACTGTTGTATTCGGTAACCGAACGTACATCTGCAGTCAAAGAACGGCTGATATTACTCTGTTGTTTTAAAATGTCATACATTTCAAAACTAACAGTTGCTGCTCCCTTCAATAAACTTTGTGCTATTTGGGCATTCCAAATCAGTTCATTATTGTTCAAACTGGCATCATCATATCCTCTACGGGACTGGTTGGTGATATTAGTAGACAATGTCATCTGCCATGGTAGAGTGACATTGGTACTCGCTCCATATGAGAATGTATAAGGATTTTGGTTCTTTTCAGGACGCAGCTTGCTACGTTCCGCTGTATATTCAATAGAACCATTCAATGAAAATTCAAACCAGTCATTCCGATAGGACCCATTCAGATTCTCCGCCAAAGTCAAGCCGGTAGTCGTATTCTTATCATCATGCAATGTTTCCTTATTGTATAAGAACGCTACTTGATTCCGGTAGTTAACACGAGAAAAAGAATTTATAGTAAACTTTTTATTCTTCAAAGCCGAATTAAAACCGAACATACCAAACGCATTCCAGTTTCCATTGATATTCTGAGGAGTTGAAGTAGTACCACCCGTATTCTCATCATATATCGTACTATTACTGATACTATTCTGAGTAGCAGTGAAATTTACATGGGTCATTATCCCACGCTGCTTCTCGGCATTATAAGTGTTATAAAACAAACGCATGGTATGGGCAAACGAAGGCTTCAAACCAGGATTACCCACACGGATATTCAACGGATTGGAATTATCGACAATCGGCAGCAGGTTTTCCATACTAGGCTGACTACTACGCCCACGATAAGTGATACGCAGCTGACTTACCTTAGAGAAGCGATAACGAAAATCCAGATTCGGAGCAAAATTGAATACCGTTCTTGTGGTATCAGTCATGTAATCTCCCTTCTTATAGGACAATTTCGTATTTTGAGGCTGTAAGGACATGCCGGCACTCAACTGATATTTCTCCCGGATAAATCGTAGTCCTAAAGAGATATCATGATTAAAGTATTTATATTCAGCATCCTTACTCAAGCTATCTACATAAGCAGTTTCATAGTCTTCGGGTAATCCGTCATTTATATTCCAAGGATACCCCAAATCATATGTCGATTTATCACTCTTGCTATTCTTATATTGGAATCTATAACTAAATTGCAGGAAAGTAGCCCGTGCTATAGGTTCGCTATAAGTAAATTGTGCTGTATAATTATAATTTTTAGTAGGCATCGTAATGTATTGATTACGATATTCAATGGAGTCCCCTCCTAAATAATTCTTTATCTGATAATAACGAGTTTCCGATTGAGCATACTGATCGCTGTCATCATCTCCATATCCAAACGAACCACGGAATGTAATATTACGTCCTTTATCATTCAGTTTCCGATTCAGCTGTAAAGTTGCATTAGCCGACAAACTATTTGATTTTGACAAATTGTGTTCATTGGTAGCATTAATACGAGTATCCCTTAACGGGTCATCGGTACCTATATTGTTAAAGTTCAGATAATCATTGGGATTTACCACATATTGGTAAGGGTCCTCATTAAAAGTTCCTGATTCTGTTGCCGAAGTCCCTTTTGTTTTATTATAAGAAACATTCGGCCGAAAAATAATATTGGTCATTGAATCGGGACGCCATTCCATACGAAAATCCGCATTGAAATCAGTCACTTTATTACGATCGGCTTTGTTTGAATTGGAATAAGAATCCCCCGACTGCAAAAAACGCTGTGAAGATCCTACTGTTACTACATCCGCATCACGATAGTTGTAACGCATGCTACCTCCCACTTCCATTTTTTCTGTTTCTGTAGCAAAATTCGCTCCTAGCATTTTAGTTGCGTTCAATCCATTGTTACGCCTCCAACGAGGTCCTCCTCCCGAAAATCCCTGATCATTCACATTATTGGCGGAACCAATAATAGAGAATTGAGTTTTATCATAAAAACGGTTTATCATAGCTCTTCCCGCATAACGGTCTTCCGTACCGGCCGCCAAATCCACATTTCCAAACCAACCCTGATTCATCCCCTTCTTTACCGTCAAATCGAGCACTGTTTCCTCCTCACCATCATCAATACCCGTAATGCGTGCCAAATCGGACTTCTTATCATATGTTTTCAGTTTTTCCACCATATCGACTGGCAGATTCTTCAAACCGGTCTTCACATCGCCACCAAAAAACTCTTTGCCGTCTACCATAATCTTTTTTACTTCCTTACCATTGATTTTGATATTACCATCGTCATCTATTTCTGCTCCCGGAAGTTTTTTCACCAACTCTTCCAACATTGCCCCCTCAGGAGTACGATAAGCAGAAGCATTATAACCAATAGTATCTTCTGAAATGGTTACTTGCGGAGCCTCGGCTACAATAACTGCCT
>OIFH01000029.1_pt1 | contig 65656 bp, 48 predicted proteins | sample 1581951 | NCBI WGS metagenome assembly OIFH01 (sample SAMN04414075, study PRJEB24778) | human gut metagenome | material: faecal | host: Homo sapiens | reverse complement strand
TTTTTTTTGTATCCACGTGTGGCTCCGGACACTCATGCCTTGGAAAAAGGCGGGAAATAGAACAGGCAGGTCTGAAGGCCCGCCTAACAGAGAAACGGAAGATGATTATAGCGCCTTTATGCAAGCTATCAGTTTGTCTACATCTTCTTCTTCTGTATCGAAAGAGGTAACAAGTCTCATTTCTCCTATGGCTTCGTTCCAAAGTAGAATGATAATATTTTGTAGCTTATTTTCTTTTTCACGTGGCATGATGAAGAATAATTGGTTGCTTTCCACCGTTTGGGTAAACTTTATATCAGGCATTGTGGAAAGTTCCTTGTACAAGCGTTGCGCCATTGCGTTGGCATGTTGTGCGCATGTTAGCCATAGGTTATCTTCAAGGAAGGCTGTGAACTGGCAAGAGATATAACGCATTTTGCTGGCCAATTGGCAGGCTTGTTTTCTGGCATAACGCGCTTCCTTTATCAAATCTTGATTGAAAATCATGACACATTCGGCTCCCATCAGTCCGTTCTTTGTTCCTCCCAAAGTCAATGTGTCGACTCCGCAAGCTCCTGATATATCATCAAGACTCATTCCCAATGCTGCCGCGGCATTAGAGATACGGGCGCCGTCCATATGCACAAACAGTCCATGTCGGTGTGCAAATTCTGTCAATGCGCATATTTCTTCTGGTTTGTAAATTGTTCCCAACTCACTACATTGGCTTAGGTAAATTGCTCCGGGCTGAGAATGGTGTTCTATACCAAAGTTAACCATAAATGGTTTTAGTAATTCCGGAGTCAGTTTGCCATCCAGAGTAGGAATTGTGCGCATGAAACAGCCAGTCGCTTTACTGGGGGCACCACATTCATCTACAGCAATGTGAGCTGTGTCGGCACAGAAGATAATATGGTAAGGACGGGTCATCATTTGCAACGCCATAGTATTACTGCCTGTGCCATTAAAAACAAACAGTGCTTCACATGGACGTGAAAATTGTTCTTTCACTTTGTGGGCGGCTTCTTCTGTCCACGGGTCATCTCCATAGCCAAGTGCATGTCCGTTATTGGCCTTCATTAATGCTTCCATGATACGGGGATGTACACTTGAATTATTGTCAGATGCAAAACTTCTCATATTCTTTCTCTATTTTACAATTTATTTGTAAAGGTAGGAGCTTTTTCAACAAAATGCAATGAAATGTCATTGAAATAAATATGCAAAAGGAGCATCATGCAGATGTATTATACATGTAATGCTTTTATCTGATCTTTGCCATCGGAAAAATAACAAGGTAAAAGTATGATGAAAATTCAGATGAAAGGCATTAGCCTTATGATAATTCTTTTGATGCTGGCATTGACCGTACAGGCGGCCGTTTTGCGAGGAACTATAACAGATAAAGCGACTAAAGAGCCACTTATTGGTGCTGCCGTACAGTTAAGTGGTACAAATATAGGAACTATTACTGATGTGGATGGTAATTTTGAACTTGCGGGATTAAGAAATGGAACGTACAAGCTTATTATATCTTATGTGTCTTATTGTACACAGATTGTTGAGGTTACAATAAATGGTATGTTCGAAATAAAAGTAGAACTAGAACAGGATAATCAACAATTAGGAGAAGTTGTGGTTGTAGCGGATGCTAAAAAGAATACGGAGAATGCTATAATTACCCAACAACGTACCAGCTTGGTTATGCAAACGGGAGTTTCTGCCCAGCAGATTACCAAGACGCAAGATAAAGATGCTTCGGAAGTGATTCGCCGTGTGTCGGGTATCAGTATAATTGAGGAGAAATTCGTTATGGTACGTGGGCTTTCACAACGGTATAATAATGTGTGGATTAATAATAGTGCCGTGCCTAGTTCAGAAGCCGATGCGCGTGCTTTCTCTTTCGATATTATTCCATCGTCGCAGTTGGATAATATGTTGGTAGTGAAATCACCTGCACCGGAATATCCAGCTGATTTCAGTGGTGGTTTTATTTTAGTGAATACCAAAGATGTTCCTAGCAGTAATCTGTTTACTATTTCGGTTGGAACTAGTTTAAATGATCAGACTCATTTTAAAAAGTTTCTGTATAATAAAGGAAGTGGCACAGATTTTCTAGGTTTCGATAATGGCTTTCGTAGCTTGAAAGGTGGAATCAATGCTGTGCTTAATCCGATAAATAACGGCTATGATTTATTAAATAATGGGTTGAACAATGACTGGACCGTTAAAGATCGTAGGCCCTTGGCAGATCTTAGCATGAATATGAATTTCAGCCGTCGCTGGGTGGATAGTAGCGGACGTACTTTGGCTATGTTAGGAACAGTGAACTATAGTAATAGCTATAAGACATATCTGGATATGGATAACAATTTGTTTGGTGCTTATGATACGACCCACGACTGTTCTAATTATTTACGTAAAAGTATAGATGACCAATATAATCATAATGTTCGTATAGGAACTATGCTGAATTTTACTTATGTACCTGCCAGTGGTAACAGCCGCTATGAGTTTAAGAATATTTTTAATCAATTAGGGAAAGACCGCTATACTTATCGTAAGGGGACAGATGCACAAAGTGATTATGAAGAGAGCGCGGAATATTATTATCAGAGTCGTACCACTTATAATGGTCAATTTACGGGGAAACATACATTGGGTGATGCCGATAAGTTGGATTGGAGTACTGGATATTCTTATGCCAATCGGAATATGCCAGACCGCCGTCGATATACTACCGTACTCAATGAAGAGACCAATCAGTTGGAAGTAGAGAACTTGAATGAGATTAATCGGGAGTTTTCCCGATTGGATGAACATATTTTGTCGGCTAACATCAATTATCAGCACGATTTTTCTTTCGGGATTTTTACTCCTAGCCTGAAGGCTGGAGCTTACACGGAGTATCGTGCTCGTGAATATAATACCCGTTTTTTTATTTATAGTTGGAAAAATGGTTTGCCGAGTGCTTATAAAGTAATGAATGTCCCTAATGAATTATTACAAGAGAAGAATTATGGGGAGAATGGACTTTATTTATTGGAACAAGTGGATTGGCGCAATAATTACGAAGGCAATAATCTCTTGAGTGCCGGTTATGTAGGGACCAATCTTCCATTGGGCAAATTGAATGTATACGCAGGAGTTCGTTTTGAACATAATAGAATGGAGCTGGTTAGCCATACACAGAAAAACGAGGAAAGCCCCACTAGCGTGTTTTACACGTATAATGACTTTTTCCCGTCTGTAAATGTGGCTTATCGTCTGAATGATAAGCAGCAGTTCCGTTTATCTTATGGACGTACTGTGAATCGTCCGGAATTTCGGGAGGTTTCTTCTTCTGTATATTATGATTTTGATCTTGCCAGTAATGTACAAGGTAATTATAATTTAAAGCCTGCTTATATTGATAATTTAGATTTTGGTTATGAACTTTATCCCAGCAGTGGAGAGCTGATTTCTGTTTCTCTTTTCTATAAAAGGTTTAAAAATCCTATTGAATGGACTTATACTGTATCCGGAGGCACAGACCTTATCTATTCGTATGTCAATGCCAAAGGAGCGGATAATTATGGGGTAGAGGTGGATATCCGCAAAAATCTGGATTTTATAGGTATGCGTAATTTTAGTCTTAGTCTGAACGGGGCCTTAATTAAAAGTAAAGTGAAATTTGAGCCGGGAGCCAAAGAGGAGGACCGTCCGATGCAAGGTCAATCTCCATATTTGATTAATGCCGGTTTTTTCTATCAACATGCCGATAGCGGATGGAATGCTGCATTGCTTTATAACCGTATCGGTAAGCGTATTATTGGTGTAGGCCGTAGTTTGGGAACTGCAGGCAATGAAGTAAGAGTACCCGATTCTTATGAAATGCCCCGTAATGCAGTAGATTTAAGTGTCTCGAAAAAAATCGGTAATCTGGAAATAAAGGTTGCTGTACGCGATTTGTTGGCGGAGAAAGTTTCTTTTAAGCAATTTGAAGAAACTAGACATGGAAAAGTGGAGCAAATTACCCGTCAATACAAATCAGGGCGTAATTTCAATTTGAACATTAACTATACGTTTTAAAATAGAATGAATCTTTCATTATTAACCAATAAACAAATGGAAATGAGAACTAACAAGTTTATGATTTACGTATTCTCAGCAATAATGCTGGGGGGAATGGTTGCTTGTAGCAGTGATGATCCGGAAACTGATACAGGAAACGGTAATGGCAACGGTGGAAATGCCGAAGCTCCTTATGTATGGGGGACTGAGGGAGTTATTAAAACATGTGACCACTTGTTATTTAATGATGATAAAACTGAGAATGCCAAAGGTACCGTGATAGGAAATGGAGATCAGGAGTTTATTTTTAAAGGTACACAGACTTTGTCTAAAGGAACTTACCTGATGAAAGGATGGATTTATGTGGGGACTGGGTCGGTATTGACCATCGAACCGGGAACTGTTATCAAAGGGGATAAAGATACACAGGCTGCCTTGATTGTAGAACCGGGTGGCAAACTAATAGCCGAGGGTACTAAAGATGCTCCGATTGTCTTTACCTCTGAACAGCCTAAAGGCCAGCGTAAACCGGGAGATTGGGGGGGATTGATTATTTGTGGTAATGCCAAGAACAATCAGGGAGTGTTGAATCAGCAGATTGAAGGAGGTCCGCGTACTAAACATGGAGGAAATGATGATGCTGACAATTCAGGTATATTAAGATATGTACGTGTGGAATTTGCTGGTTATCCTTTTCAAAAAGATAAGGAAATTAATGGTATAACTTTTGGATCTGTAGGTAGTGGGACTACCATTGATCATTTACAGGTATCATATTCCAATGACGACTCTTACGAATGGTTTGGAGGTAATGTAAATTGTAAATATCTAGTGGCTTATAATGGATGGGACGATGAATTTGATACAGATAATGGCTTCTCCGGTAAAGTCCAGTATTGTCTTTCAATCCGTGACCCGAGAATCGCAGATACTTCTCAGTCTAATGGTTTTGAGTCGGATAATTGTGGAGACGCCTCATTGATAGAACCCTATACGACAGCCGTATTTAGTAATGTCACTTTTATCGGACCGTTGGGGCGTGATGCCAACTTTGTTAATAATGAGAGCTATATTACCGGTGGTAGCTTCAATCCTAATAACGGTTCAGCTTTAGGTAAGTTCCAGTCTGCTATGCAGATCCGACGTTCCAGTCGTTTGAATTGCTTTAATTCAGTAGCTGTGGGATATCCTGTCGGTTTAATTATTGATGGTGAGAAAGGTAATACAGTTGAGATGACCAAGGCAGGAAACATAAAGTTGGAGAATATTTGGTTTGCAGGTATGACGGCGGTCGGTTCTGATGCCAACAAAATATATGATGATGTGCTTTATGATGCCGTGAACAAGCAAATCATTGATGCTGGACAAGAGTCTTACTCTTCTACTTTTTTTAAGGCTCAGAAAGGAAATAAAGTATTGACTGATGTCAATGAGTTGAAATTCAAGGACGGGCGTAATATCGGTGTTAATTATATGCCGGATGCAGGTAGTCCTGTGTTGACAGCCGCTTCATTTAATGACGCACTGTTGAGCAGTGGTTTTGAGAAAGTAGAATATATCGGAGCGTTTGGAACAGATGATAATTGGTTGGATAGCTGGACTAACTTCGATCCTAATAATACAGACTACTAATACACCTTTGAATATACACACACATAGCTGTTAATTTTAGGGGATTCTATGCGGTAAAGTCATAGAATTCCCTTATTTTTGTATCCAAACCTAGAAACTATTAATTAATACACCTATGTATCCATTTAAATTTAACCCCATTCTGAAATCCACCATTTGGGGTGGAGAAAAGATTATCCCGTTCAAGCATCTGAATATTGAACAGCCTCAGGTTGGTGAAAGTTGGGAAATCTCTAATGTTCCGGGCGATGAGTCTGTTGTTGCTAATGGAACTGAAGCCGGCAAAAATTTGAGCCAGTTGGTAAAAGAATATAAAGGATCTCTGGTAGGAGAAAGTAATTATCAGCGTTTTGGAGATAATTTTCCTTTGTTGATCAAATTCATTGATGCTTGTGACGACCTCTCTATACAAGTGCATCCGGATGATGAACTGGCAAAGAAGCGTCATAATTCGATGGGCAAGACTGAAATGTGGTATGTTATTGACAATGCCGGGGGGAAAGCACATCTGCGTTCGGGACTAAGTAAAAAGATTACTCCCGATGAATATGCTGCAATGATTGCTGATAATACGATTTGTGATGCATTGGCTGATTATGCCGTACAATCGGGTGATGTGTTTTTCTTGCCTGCAGGACGTATCCATAGTATTGGAGCCGGATGCTTTATTGCTGAGATTCAGCAGACCTCGAATGTGACTTACCGAATTTATGATTTCAATCGTAAGGATAAGAATGGTAATACTCGTGAACTGCATACAGAATTGTCAAAAGATGCCATAGATTATTCTGTAGAAGAGGATTATCGTACTCATTATACTCCGAAACAGAATGAGTCTGTCGAGTTGGTTACCTGTCCGTATTTCACTACTTCTGTTTATGATTTGACTGAAAATATGACGATAGATTATAGTGAACTGGATTCATTTGTAATTTATATTTGTATGGAAGGTATATGTACGGTAACTGATGGGGATGGTAACTCATTGGAATTGCAAGCCGGTGAATCTATCCTTTTCCCTGCCACAACAAAAGAAGTGAAAGTAACCGTGGAAGGTCATGTTAAGTTCTTGGAAACTTATGTATAAAGATTCGTTTTGTCTTTAATAAAATAACTGCTGTCTCCAATACATACAATGAAGGCAGCAGTTTATTTTATTAAAGACTATGTTTCCTGTTTAAAAGGTAAACTTCAGGCATACAGGTTTATTGGTTTTTATTGTCTTGCCTGTGTCTTTCAGTAATCCTGTTTGGGAATCTCTTTCAAATACTTGTATAGAGTTACTGTCTCTGCAGGCCACCAACAGGTATCGCCCGTTCCGGCTGATAATAAAATTACGTGGATGGATACCAGTCAGCTGATAACCTGTCTTTGTTAATGTCCCTTCTTCCTGATTTATGGAAAAGATAGCGATACCGTCTGCTTTTAAGCGGTTGGATGCATACAGAAATTTTCCATCGGGTGAAATGTGGATATCTCCGCTACCTTTGGCACCCACTGTGTCAGCTTCTATATATTGTATGGCGTTTAATTTTCCTTTGTCGTAAGAGAAAGCTATAACTTTTCCTGAGATTTCGTTAATCAGATAAGCGAATTTTTGGTTCGGATGGAAACAAATGTGGCGTGGCCCTGATCCTGATTCTACTTTTATATTAAATTCTTCAGATTCGTTCAGTAAGGAATGGGATACGCCATCAGTTACATTCTCACTAACAGGAAATACATGAATCTGGTCTGTCCCTAAATCACTGGCAAGTAGATATTTATGGTCTGGAGTGAATTTTATACAATGTAGATGTGGTTGTGTTTGCCTCTCTTTGTCAAGACTGTTTCCGGTAAAGGAAATAAGGCGTGTCTCGGATTTTAATTTTCCGTCTTTATCTAGTGGGAAAACGGTAATGCTACCTCCCATATAATTTGCTGTCAAGACAAATTTTTCCGATGGGCTGAGAGTTATATAACAAGGTGCGCCGCCGTCAGTGGGTTGAGAATTAAGCAAGGTTAGTTTCTTTTGTTCTTTATCAAATTTGATGGCATTGGCGGTAGAACTTTTTCCGGCATCCTCCCCTACAGTATATATTCTTTTTCCATCAGCCGACGGAATGAGGAAAGAAGGGTTGGATATTCCTTTTATTCCGCTGATATATTGGGAGTTGCCAGTTTGCTCATCAAAGTTATAAACCTTGATACCTTCTTCATCTGGAGTTGCATAACTACCTACCAACATATACATCATATTCGGATTTTTTTCAACTGTAATTGGTTCTGTTTGTTTCTTGGGAGAGGGTATACAGCCTCCCAGTATCATACTGTTCATACACAATACCATTAATTTTTTGTTCATATTGTCTGATCTGTTAGTATTAGAAAAATTATTTTCAAAGATACGTTGTTCTTATTAAAATGCGCTAAATAAACGAATAAATAATTGGATATTAACAGAAGTGTGTGTATATTTGTAACCTCTTTATGAGTTACCAGTACGGGGTTGACTGGATTTGACAGCGTGGCTAAGTGGTATGTAAGCATGCAGTGCGTGGTTGATTGGCACTATAATCCCAGTTTTCAAAATTTTATCTGGCAACGAAAATTATGCTCTTGCTGCTTAATCGAATCATAGTAGATTAGCTTTATTTCTGCCAAAGTGGTGGAAACGAGACATCACTCAAAAGCTCTTGTTCCGAAGCGTTTGATCAAGTGGTGCAGTAAAATCGGGAATAGTTAGAGATCCGCTTCATGTCTCTTACGAAAATTTAGAGGATAAGGTATAAGTTGGTGGCTTCGGTCCTGCTTATACTCGAAAATTTAGGCGAAGATAAGCATGTAGAAAGCGTATGGCTTCCTCGTTTGGACGAGGGTTCGACTCCCTCCAGCTCCACAAACTAAGAGTGATTCGTCCTTGGGCTTCAATAATCCAAGGACGAATTCTTTTTTAGAAGAGTAATGTATGCGGTTACTCATGTTTCTTTTCTGATGTGTGTAGAATACATTTCTCTCTTTTGCATCGGAAATTCTTGTTTTTTACGTAAAGATGCTTGTTTAAAGATGAATGTTATTTTATTGTTTAATGACTAATTCTATTACATAATCTATGTCATCAGGTACTTGAGGCAGTTTTATTAATATGCCGTTTTTTCCTGTTTGAAAGAAAGTGGAGTTCTGGAAATGAACTGTATTGCTTTCTTTACTTTTGCCTTTAGAGGTATATAAAGTGCATTATCCTGCAAATCTAGTATATGGATGAATAAACGATCACCTTTGCGGGTTGATACTCCCCATGTGTGAGGAGCTACATCACCACCACGGGTTCCATAAATCGTCTCTCCATATTGATTCATCCATTTACCCACTTGTTTCAGATGCTCTATAGCTGTAGCGGGTAATTCTCCGTTGGGTTGAGGTCCAATATTCATTAGCAAATTTGCATTTTTTCCGGCTGCCTTAACCAAATAGTGTATCAACTCTTTGGGGGATTTGTAATTTTGGTCTTCAATTCTGTAGCCCCACATTCCGTTCATTGTTTCACAAGTTTCTAAAGGGAGTTCACTTATTCCTTGTCCTGCTGAAAAACCGGCTTTGTTTTCACCGGGCAAATCACGTTCGAACATTTGGAAATCTTCTCCTGCATAAGGAGTTCGATGATGATTGTTGCCTATTAGACAGGATGGTTGCAGTTTATGAATTAATGCATATTGTTCTTCCAGTTGCCAATTGAAGTTGGTAGGTTGATCCCAAATACCGTCAAACCAAATGGCGCCGACGGGGCCATAGTTAGTCAAAAGCTCGGTCAGCTGTTTATTCATAAACTTGTAGTAACTTTCCCAGTTTCCGTGTCCTTTGGGACGTCCTGTCCCATGTCCGGTGTTTCCTTCCGGATAGTCGTCACGAAACCAGTCCAAATGCGAATAATAAAAATGGAGTTTGATGCCCTGTTTTTGACATTCTTCTGCCAGTTCTTTTAGTACGTCTCGTTTGAAAGGAGTAGCGTCTACGATATTAAAATCGGATTCTTTTGTATCAAACATTGAGAAACTGTCATGGTGTCGACTGGTGATACAGATATATTTGGCTCCGGAGGTTTTGATGGCAGAAACCCATTCGGCAGCATTGAAGCGCGAAGGATAGAATCCGGATGCCAGTTTGGCGTATTCATCACGGTTGATGTTGTGAGTGTTCATATACCATTCTCCTTGAGCGGTCATACTGTAAATGCCCCAATGAAGAAATATGCCGAATTTATTATCTTGAAATTCCTGCCGTGCTTTTATATTTTCAGGAGTAGGGATATAAATTTGATTGGAGATTTGTGCGAGGGCTGAAGTTCCCGCCATCAATAACAAGGCTGCGCCTAATTTGATTTTTTGTGCTAATTTGTTTCTCATTGTTATTATAAATTTGTTTTGCGAAATATAGTTATACTCTTGGAATATTTAAAGCATTTTTTGAAAAATATTGCACTGCGAATTAAATTTTAATAGATTCTAACTGGGTGGTATGTGAAGAGTATTTTTTGTTTATAAGGTATAAAAAGATGTTTTCTATTGTTTGGAAATTAATCATTCTATACCTTTGTGAAAGTAATATTGAATTTTATATGAGAGTAAAAGAAATTCCTATACTGCTTTTGACCGGTTATCTAGGCAGTGGAAAAACGACATTAGTGAACCATATTCTTTCTAATAAACGTGGTATTAAGTTTGCGGTTATTGTCAATGATATCGGTGAGGTGAATATTGATGCTGATCTCATACAGAAAGGAGGGATTGTAGGAAAGAAAGACGAAAGCTTGGTAGCACTTCAGAACGGTTGTATCTGTTGTACTCTGAAGATGGATTTGGTGGAGCAGATAGATGATATTATGAAGTTGGAGCGTTTTGATTACATTGTGATTGAGGCAAGTGGTGTTTGTGAACCAGCTCCTATCGCACAGACTATTTGTTCTATTTCAAGTATGGAGAATACGTACGGGGGATGTCGTTTGGATTGTATTGTGACTGTGGTAGATGCCTTACGTCTGCAAAGTGAGTTTTCTTGTGGCAACGATTTGACCCGTAAAGGTATTGACGAAGAGGATATTGAAAATCTGATTATCCAACAGATTGAATTTTGTAATGTTGTATTATTGAATAAGGTCTCAGAAGTGAAACATGACGAATTGGAACGTATCAAACAGATTATCCGTACATTGCAACCTGCAGCTGAAATAATAGAATGTGATTATGCTGATGTGGATTTGAATAAGATAATCTATACTGAAGTATTTGACTTTGAACGTACTGCCACTTCTGCCGGTTGGATACGTGGAATAGAGAGCGCCCTTACGGAAGAGCAGAAAAAAGAAGCGGAGGAACACGCGCACCATCATCATCATGAGGGTAGTGAAGTGGATGAATATGGTATCAGTACTTTTGTGTATTATCGTCGTCCGGCTTTTGATATCCATAAATTCGATCGTTTTGTATCAACCAGATGGAGTCGTAATATCATTCGTGCAAAAGGAGTCTGTTATTTCAGCAATAATCGTGATATGTCTTTTCTTTTTGAGCAGGCTGGTGTGCAGAAAAAGTTGAAGGAAGCTGGTTTATGGTATGCTACGGCACCTGAAGAAGAACTGATGGAGGTAATGCGTCAGGAGCCCGGCTTGTTGCGGGATTGGGATGATAAATATGGAGACCGTATGCAGAAAATAGTTTTTATCGGGCGGCATCTTGATAAAGAAGAGTTGATAGGTGAACTTGATGAGTGTTTGGAATAAGATATGCATATAGATAGAATAAAAGTTCTGTTTGCAGAACTTTTATTCTATTATACAGATTTTGTGAAGAATCAGTAAACATCTAGTATTACACGTTCTTTTTGTTTTTTCGGATATTCCGGTAAGTTTTGTCCATTTACAAAAGTAGCTTTGAGGCAGATGTTTTCTACACACCTTAAGTAATAAGGATGAGGGGCCTTTTGTACATGGAAATGCTCTATCTCAATATTTTTGATAGGCTTTTCTTCATATCCATCTATAAAAAATTGCATAATGGTCGGAACAGCCAGCCTTTACATTGTTGATGCGGAAATTCTCGTATTGAGAGGTATGTCTGCCACCTCGGAAACCAAAATAATTGGTTTCAAAACGGAGCACTGCCCCTTTTGAGCGTTCTATAGTAATATTGCTGACTTGTATATTACGAATATATCCTCCTCTGTCACGGTTGGATTTGAAATAAAGGGCATTCTTGACCGTTCCTATTTGTATATTATCCATATATATGTTTTCTACACCGCCTGACATTTCACTGCCGATACATAATCCATTGCATTCAGACTGGAACAGACAATTACGAATGACGATGTTTTTTGAAGGGCGTCCTATTTCACGGCCGTCGGCGTCACGGCCTGCTTTGATAGCTATGGCATCATCTCCTGTGCGGAAAATACATTCTTCTATTAATACATTGGAAGTTGATTCAGGATCACATCCATCATTATTAGGATAGTGACTGTCAATGGTGATGCTTCGTACTATTACATTGTCACAGTATACAGGATGAATAGTCCAGAAAGGAGAATTCTTAATGGTGATACCTTCTACTAAAATGCGAGAACATCCCATGAATTGTATGCAAGAGGGACGTAGTATAGTACCTTTCCCAAAGATCCTTTCTGTGACAGGGATTAGTTTTTCTCCCATTTTACGCAGACGATTTCTGTCTGATACCTCTATCTGAGACCATGAAGCAAATTCCCGTCCTCCTTGGGCGTCTATGGTACCTTGTCCTGTAATGGCTATATTAGTGGCATGTTTGGCATAAATCATGGGAGAATGTCCATATAGTTCCGTACCTTCCCAACGTGTCCATACTTCAGGAAGAAAGTCATCAGCCTTACCGCTGAAAAGTAGATAGGCGTCTTTCTCTAAATGTAAATTGACATCACTTTTCAGTACTAGATTTCCCTTTAAATAATAGATTCCTTTCGAAATTATAACGTGTCCTCCGCCTGCCAAAGAACAAGAGTCTATTGCTCGCTGTATTAACTGGCGTGAATGACCTTTTTGGTTGGAAGCGGAATCAGGGCAGATCACTTTTATTTTCTTATGCGGAAATGAAGTGCGCGCTATATTGGCAATAATCTGTTCGGCTGTATTTTCTATTTTATTTTGAGGTCCGTCATGTTTGTATTTGAACCATTGAAATGAAGTTGCTCCTGCTTCCTGTTCTTTGTTATAACAATATAGTGCAATGCGGGCACCTTTCCAAAAACCGAATGGAATAAAAAAGGAAGTTCCATAAGGAATAAAACGTATATTATCTGTACTGTAGAAATATTGGAACTTTTGATTGAGCATGTCGATGGATACACGTAGATAAATCTGGTTTCCGTTTAGGAAAGTTGTACTTATTTCTGTTGTGTCATTGGATATGTATAGATATTTTTGTCCTTTCTCCATCTTGATACCTAGAACTTTATTTTCTTTTCCCATGCAAGCTAATCCGCATCGTTGCCCATCAGCTATTTCTGTAAAATCCATAGCTATTGTAGCTTCACTTATATTCCCCATAATCTTTTGTGTCAGGGTGTTGCGTGCCAGTCTGAAGGTTGAAGATTTCAATGCTTTCAGAGTGAGTGAACCTGGATGTGCCGATAAGGACCATGCGTGGTCTGTCGGATTATGATTAAACTGCCATTGTAGTGATAGGTTGGGGGTAGAGAAATCATCATCTGTTTGCGGAGCGAATATGGTTTTGCTTTCAATGGGTTTCTGGCATACATATACAGGTTCTCCTATTCCATTTCTATCAAAGTCTACTCCGATAACGGGCCAATCGTTTTCCCAATGCATGGGCTGAAGATGAACTACACGGCCTAAGGCATGATGATGTTGGAAATGAAAAAAAGCCCATTGACCATCCGGAGTATCGACAATGGCTCCTTGATGAGGGCCGTTTATCGTAGTACTTCCTTGTTCCAATACTACTTTCTTTTCATAAGGACCATATATATTTTTTGAGCGGAGGATAGTCTGCCATCCCGTACCTACTCCTCCTTCCGGAATAGAGAGATAATAGTAACCATCTTTTTTGAAAATTTTTGTTCCTTCGGCTACAGGTCCGGTGTATACGGTCATTCCTTCATCAAGTAGACGTGTACCGTCTGCACTCATTTTATGAATAATGATAGGCCCGGCTCCATGACGGCTCCGGCCTAGGTATGCTTGACCATCTTCATCCCAAAAGGGGCAAGGGTCTTCCCATTTTTCTACTTTCTTAACTAAATGTAAAGGGCTCCAAGGACCTGAAGGATTGACAGCATTTGACATGAATAATCCTTCTTTGGGAGTACAGAAAAAGACCCAGAATTTGTTATCATGGTAACGAATTGAGGGTGCCCATGAACCTCCTGCATATTGTTGGTTGTTATCCCAGCCGGGAAAATCAAAATGGTGATAGATTTGGGAAATCAGTTTCCAATTGATCATATCTGAAGATTCCAATACTTGCATTCCTAGAAAATGAAAGTCGGAAGCTATCATGTAATATTTATCTCTGACCCGGATACGTCCGGGTCAGAGTAGTCAGCATTTAAAATCGGATTTATGTATGTTCCATTGCCCTGATCTCCCCATTTACCGGGAGTACCTTGAGCTGACAAGACTAATACATTATTTATAAAGTATAGAAGAATAAGTAAAAAATTTTTCATCAGCATGTTTTTTAACTTAATAACCAGGGTTTTGTGTCACTTTAGCTTGATTCAAATCAATGGCAGCTTGTGGAATAGGACGAAGAATCTTGTATTTACCATCAGGGCCTATCATAGCAGATTCTTTTATGCCGTCTTCATTATATTTTGTGGCATATTCCACTAAAGTGTGAGTACGCTTCAAATCTGTCCAACGGACATATTCTCCAGCTAATTCACGAGCACGTTCATCAAGAATAAAATCAATATTAATATCGTTGCTGGTGACAGTCATTTCTGTTGTGTATCCTTTACGAATAGTTCCTGGACGTTGACGAAGTTTATTGATCATTTGTGCAGCCTCTTCTGTTTTACCCATTTTTAAATAGGCTTCGGCGGCAATCAGATAGGTTTCTCCTAAGCGCGCTACTACCACATCATGCATGCTGCAAGTAGAATTACGGTTAGCAATAGAAGTTTCTGAATAATCATCAAATTTCTTGATACAAGCATTGCCGTAGTCTTGTGAACGACGGTCTTTGTATGTGGCTGGGGCACCGTTGGATGGAGCAATACCACCGTCTGCTATTGTTTTGCTTACCAGTGTATTCTTTTTAATTCCATAAGGATCGTCTGCTTTCCAGGCAGCGATATCTTCATCTGTAGCCCATGCTGGAGCATAATAATAAATGATAGAAGAACTAGTCGGTGCTGAGTAATAGTCGAAATAACTGGTATGGAATTCTAACATAAAAGTTTGTTCCAACCGTGCATCACCCCGACTATACATTTGCTGTAGACGTAGTGAAGGAGCAAAGCAACCGTCAATTGCCTTATTTCTTGGTTTTTCGGAACCACCTAAATAAGCTCCGAATTGGGCTTGTTGGTAGGAACCGTCTTTTACGGGATCTTCTACAGCAGCCGAATTAAACTGTATGCTCCAGAATATTTCATTGTTTTCTTCATTTTCTACGTCAAAAGCTTCTTCTATGGAGAGGAAAGGAATTTCGCCATTAATTGCTTCCAAGGCATACTTAGCTGCATTTGCGAAGTCTGAATTTTGAGCTATATTTTCTTCTTGGGCTTCGTAATCAGTGCCATCTAGCCATCCACGAGTCAGATAGGTTTTGGCTAAGTAAAAGGTTGCTGCGCGTTTATTGGCACGTCCTACACCGGAGTTGGCACGTTCCATTAAATGGGATTCGGAAGAGGCTAGATACTCAAACTCTTCAATGATGAACTTATAAACATCTGCAAGACTGGCACGTTCATGACTCATTTCGGCATGGTCAAACATTTGTTTGTTCAAAGCTACAGGCCCGAACTGTTGCACTAGTTGGAAATAATACCATGCACGGATAAAACGTGCTTCGTCCACATATTGCAGTCGTACACTGGAATCTTCCGTTATGTCTCCATAAGATATAACGCTATTGGCTAGCTGAATACCTTTAAAACAACTTACATAGAAATTTTTTATAATGCCTTCATCTGCAGTGAAGGTATATTGGCTCATGACTACTCCCTGTGACTTTCCGTCTGCATACAGGTCTGTTCCCGCTACGAATAATTGCGGTTGGGCATTATAAAGCTCCCGCAGTGTGGAGTAAGCGCTGTTAGTTAAACTGGCGAATCCTGCCGAAGTCTGATAAAATTCAGCTGATGGAACATTAGATTTGTTGTTTTGGTCAAGAAAATCCGAACATCCTGAGAGAGTTGCCAATCCTAATGCCATAATGAAATATATTTTTTTCATAATCATTTAATTTTAGAATTTTAAATTTACACCAACTTGATAAGTTCTTGAACTGACACCACCGGTACCATCACCTACTTGTGCGTCGGCCCATTCGGGGTCGAACCCTTCATAATTTGTGAAAGTGAAAGGATTTAATATATTAGCATAGATTCTTAAATTGGAAATATGAAGTTTTGAAATCCATTTCTGTGGAAAAGTATAGCCGAGGGTAATATTCTTGATTCGAACATATGAGTTGTCAACGAAATTTTGTGCTCGGTCCTCATTGGCACCACTTTGCCAGTATGCACCGCCTCCTTTACCGTTTCCACCATTGGTTGGGAAGGGGTAACTACCGTAATGAGTGACTTCTTGGTAGGCTATAGAGCCATCAGCACCTAGTATCGGAGCACCTTGAGGTATATAGTAATCCATGTTTAGGCGATTCATGCCACGCTGTCCATAGTCTACGAACTCGGCCATGAAGGGAGAGTATACCATTCCTCCCTGACTGGTGTAAATGCTGAAAGAGAAGTCAATGTTCTTATAGGACAAGTTGGAGGTGAAGTTACCGGTCCAGGTCGGAGCACAATGTCCGAGGATCATTTTGTCATTGGCATCGATAGTACCATTGCCATCCTTATCATAGATTTTCATCTCGCCTTCATAGAATTTGGTTTTCATTTTCGGGTCTTGGGCATAAGCTTGGGCTTCCTCTCGAGTACAGATTCCGGTATATTTATAGCCGTATACTACGTCTATAGGGTGATTGATAAACCATTTGTTACCCACCAAATCTTCTTTGGTACCATTCAATTCTTTGATAGAGTTAATGTTACGCGCAAAAGAGAAGGTTGTTTCCCAGTTCCAATCTTTATTCTTTACGTTGATGGTATTCAGTTGGATTTCTATACCTTTATTGTTCACCTTACCCACATTACTTACAATGGAGCCTGTATAGGAACCTAGTTCAAATGGGGTTTCCATCTCCATCAAGAGATCTTTGGAATCTTTGTTGTAGATATCGATAGATCCATTGATACGATTATTCAAGAAACCGAAGTCAAGACCGAGGTTGATTTCGGTTGTTTTCTCCCAAGTCAGGTCGGCGTTTGTCATGGTATAACCATAACCGTTGGCAACAGACGATCCGTAATTATAGTAATATTTAATATTTGCCAAAGCTTGTGTGTCATAAGGCCCTACACCGGCATTATTACCGGTAACGCCAAAGCTGGCACGGAGTTTTAAATTGCTTAACCATTTGCTGGCAAATCCCATAAAATCTTCATCGGAAATGCGCCATGCCATGGCAGCTGAGGGGAACATCCCCCAACGATTGTCTTTTTGGAATTTGGAACTGCCGTCCCAACGTGAAGATACAGTCAGCATGTATTTGCCTTTGTAGGCATAGTTGATACGGGCTACATAAGATAACATGGAGATTTTTTTATAATAGCTAGACTGACTTTGTACAGTGCCTGAACCAAGATTATGCCAGTTTACATCAAATGGCATATCCACTACATTGATATAGTCGCCTTGTAACTTTTGTTCATAGACACTGAATAAGGCCAAGGCATTCAGACTATGATCTCCAAAATTCTTGATGTAATTGGCTTGCGTATCCCAAGTATACGAGAATATTTCATCATTATAGTTTTCGGCCATGTTTGTTTTTCCAGAACGAAGTTGGGTTTCTCCGTTATAGAATGTACCACGATGGGTTTTGGTATACATGGGGGAGAAAGTAGTTTTAAGAATTATTTCTTTAACGGGGCTGTATTGCAAATAAATATTTGCCATCACATCATAAGAACGTGTATCGTCTTTTGAGTTCAAACGGTCCACCACTGGATTGATGGAGGAAGTCGGACCACCACCATTGGGATAGATGGCGGTATCTTTACCTGGTTGTGAAATTAACTGTCCTGCCTTTTCCCCTTCCCAATAATAGCATGGCATATTAGGGGTCATACGGAACCCTTCCAAAATAGAGTAGTTGCTACCACTCTCTTTGGATGCTGTTGCCATATTTGTGGAGAATCCGGCTGAGATTTTATCTGAAATCTTATGATCTACGGCTCCTTTTATATTCCAGCGTTCATAACCGTCATACATGATTCCTTCTTCATTTTGATACCCTAGTCCTACGCGGTAGGTTATATTTTTGTATTTCGAAATATTGATGAAATGATTCTGTTGTGAGCCGTTACGGGTTACGATATCTACCCAATCGGTGTAATTTTTATTGAGATACATATCTTTCACTATTTGACTGCCATTTCCCCAGAAGTTCAGGAAATTGGCATCAGTCATTTCCCAGTTAGTCATTCCTGAAGAGGCATCCATAGATGAAACTAGATAACGGGAGAAACGGAATTTCATGAAATCATCTCCTTCCATAAAGTCCGGCATATTGGCTTTGGTTTTTATACCATAATATCCATCATAACTGACTGTAGTCTTGGCTATATCTTTGTCTCCTTTTTTGGTGGTAATCATCACTACACCATTTGTGGCCCGTGAACCATAGATAGCGGTAGATGAAGCATCTTTCAAAATGTCTACTTTTTCAATATCCATCGGATTTAGAAAATCCATATTTTCACAAACTACTCCATCGATTACATATAATGGATTGCCGCCATTTAATGAACTTTTACCTCGAATCTGAATATTGAATCCGTCACCGGCACGGCTAGAAGACTGTGAGATATTCACTCCGGCAACTTGCCCTTGTAGACTTTCGACAACTGATGTTGCACCTTTGGCAGAAATTGTTTCGGATTTTACACTACCTACAGAACCTGTAAGGTCTGATTTCTTTACTACACCATAGCCCACTACTACCACTTCATCTAACAATTTGTTGTCTGCTTCGACCGTGATAGCTAGTTTTTGCTGCTCTCCTACTTTTATTTCCTGTGTTTTATACCCTACATATGAAACAACTAAGATTGCACCTGTTGGAACTTCCAGTGTGAAATTACCATCTAAATCGGTTACCGTTCCTAAAGTAGTTCCTTTTACCAATACGGAAACGCCGATTAATGCTTCTCCGCTTTCGTCTATGACACTACCTGTAATGATTCGGTTTTGTTGAATTGATTTTTGAATTGATGAACCTAGTTGGTTTGACCAATTGTTTGCAAAAGTGGATAATGGTAAGGAAACTAGTCCTAAGGAAAGTCCGCAAGCAAACCAAAATCTTTTTGGAGAATGAATACCCTGTACTATAACAGAGCGGGATTTTAAATACTCTTTTTTTCTCATGTCTTTCATTATTAATTTAGTATTAGAGTTGTTTTTGTTTTGATGTCAAATATAGACGGATGTTATCTTTTTATAAGTGGAAAAACTGATAATTTAGTTGGAATATCTATCAAAGGTAGCTAAACAACATATATTGCGGTGGATTAAAAATAGAAAGTATTTTGATGAATACCCATTTTCTGCTAATTTCGCAAAGGAAACACATTACTTTGATATGAAAACATACTGGGTTGATATTCTTACCTTTTTCTGTGTAGTAATACTATGCTTTTTTACAGCCGATGTACTGGCAAAAGGAGCTATATCTCAAAAATATTCAGTTACGTACTTTTCCAGTCAGAATGGAGTGGAGGATGGGCTGGTCAATGATATTATCCAAGATCATAAAGGTTTGTTATGGTTTGCTACTTGGAATGGGCTTTATCGTTTTGATGGTTATAATTTTAAGAATTATAAATCGAATATGGAAGATCTGGGAGGATTGACCAATGATCGTTTATTGGATATAGTCGAGGATAAATTCGGATGTATATGGGTATTGTGTTATGATTCCACTTGTTATCGTTTTAATCCTGACAAGGAAGTCTTTGAACCTGTCATTCAAAAAACAGTCAATAACTTTCGGTCAATATCTGTCCTTCCGAATGGAATAGTATGGTTATTATGTGAAGATGGGAGTGCAGTACGGGTCGTTACGGCTCCTGAAGATTTATCTATGACATTTCAATTCTATTCATCAAGAGAAAATACTTTGGCTACTGGTAAAATCCGGTCTGTATTTATGGATTCGAAATTACAGGAATGGCTTCTTACGGATGAGGGGGTATATCGATTATATGATTCAGAACTTTCTATTATTTCTTTGTCTGATTGTCGAAAAAGTGAGAAAATACCTTTTTATTTTGCAACAGAGTTGGAAGAATATATATATTTAGGTGCACATCAAGGCAAAGTCTATAAATACTTGTTGACAGGAGAACTTTCTATCCATACTCAATTGCCAACATCGGCTTCTGTGATTTCTATTTTGCCTTCTGTGGCTGGACTGATATATGTTACTGATTCGGATGGCTTTTTTATTCATGACTCTCTCGGTGAGATAAGACATGTGATGCTTGATTCTCTTTCTCTGTTGAAAGACAAAAACATAGAGTCTGCTAAAATTACTTGTGGAGATTTATTGTGGCTTGTACATCCTGTTCCGGGAGTCACTTTGTTTGATCTGAAAACACAGCGTTTAAGCTTTATTGAAGGAAAGGATGAACAGGGAAGACCACTAAATACTGAAAGTGATTTTTTTGCTTTTGAGGATCGGAATGATATTTTATGGGTACACCCTAAGGGCGGAGGATTTTCTTATTTTGATTCTCAAAATAGGCGGTTAATACCTTTTAATACTACGGAGCAGCCTGTCAAGTGGAAATCAAATGACCGCTGTTTTGCTGCTTTTGTTGATAAACAAGGAAATTTATGGATGAGTACCCAGCTCAACCGACTTAAGCGCATCACTTTTATCCCTGATAAATTTCATATCTATACACCTGCTCCTCAGGATGTAGAGTTACCTGATAATGAGATCAGGGCACTGTATATAGACAAAAAACAACGTATTTGGACGGGAAGCAGAGATATGAATGTTTCCATATATGATGCCCGGCTTCGATTATTGAAAAGGATGAAATGGGGCAAAGTATATGCCATCATGCAAGATTCGGCTGGTGTTTATTGGATTTCGACTAAAGGCCAGGGATTGATAAAAGCAATAGAAACTTCACAAGGCAATTTTAAGCTACAGCATTTTAAACATAAAGCTGACGACCCCTATTCATTGAGTAATGATAATATCTATTTTACTTTTCAGGATAGTAGGCAGAGACTTTGGGTAGCTACTTACGGAGGTGGATTGAATTTGATTGAAACTATGCCTGATGGTACTTTAAGATTTATCAATCATCGCAATTTGTTAAAGAGATATCCGATTAGTCATTTTTATAAAGTCAGACATATTACTGAAGATAATCAAGGGCGTATCTGGGTGTCTACAACAGCGGGAATTTTACAATTTAAGGTTTCTTTTCATTGTCCTGAAGAAATAGATTTTCATTCTATATGCCGTGAACAGGGAAATGTGAATAGTCTTAGTAATAATGACGTACAAATGATTCAATGTATGGATAATGGGAACATTTTTGCCATTACTTATGGCGGAGGGTTAAATGAGCTTTCTCCCATGGGGCTCCATTCTTATCAATGTAAATCCTTCACACAGAAGAATGGACTTATTTCAGATATTATTTATTCCATGCACGAGGATAAACAAGGAAATTTATGGTTGGTGACGGGTGGTGGATTAGTGAAATTTGTAGCTTCGGCCGAACAGATTCAGTATTCTAGTGAGCATATCGCGTTTAATATGCATTTTAGTGAAGGTGTAGGGGCAACAGATGGCAAGCAGATTTTTTTGGTACTAACCGAGGTTTGTTCTATTTTACCCCTGAGAATATTCATAAAACAGATTTTATACCACAAATATTTTTCTCTTCTATTTGGGTAAACAATCAGGAACTGACTCCCAGAAAAACTCCTTCTATTTTGTCTGTTAATCCTGATAATAGCAAGGATATGCAGTTACCTCCTAATAATCACACCCTCAGGTTGGTATTCTCTGCTCTAGACATGACCAATACGGAGTATATTCAATATGCTTACAAGTTAGACGGTTTTGATAAAAACTTTCGTTTGACGGATAACGGGCATGAGGCTAACTATACTAATCTTCCTCCGGGAAAATATGTATTTCGTGTAAAGTCTACCAATAATGAAGGTGTATGGGTTGAAAATGAACGAACACTTTCTTTTGAAGTGCTTCCTACTTTCTCTGAGACACCTTGTGCTACTATGCTCTATTTCTTTTTGATTGTATTATTTATTGCAGTTGCCATTTATGTATATACCGTTTTTTATCGGATAAAAAATAAGGCTAAAAATGAAGAATTGATTACTCAATTAAAACTCAGCTTCTTTACTGACGTGTCTCACGAATTAAGAACTCCATTAACATTGATTACCGGACCTTTGGAATATATACTCAGAGACGAAAGTCTTTCTGGGAAGGTGAGAGATACTTTGAAGATTATTAAAAAGAATAGTGACCGTATGCAGAGGTTGGTAGGGCAGATCTTGGATTTTAGTAAAATCCAGAATAGCAAGATGAAACTGAGAGTTCAGTATGTGGATATTATCAGTTTCACGAAAGAAATAATCAACTATTTTACAACTTTATCTCAAGAGCGGCATATTAGTTTGAATTTTAACACTCAATTGTCTAAAGTAAATCTTTGGGTGGACAAAGATAAATTAGAGAAAGTTATTTTTAATTTGCTGTCTAATGCCTTCAAATACACTTCTGATGGCAAGAACATTTGGGTTAGTATGAAAGATGATGGGAATGCAGTCCTTCTTCAAATCCAAGATGAAGGAGTAGGGATAAAGAGAGAAAAGCAGAAAGTGATTTTCAATCGTTACGAGAATGTGGTTCCGGATAGCATTTACGCTCCTTTAAGTTCTGGTATCGGACTTTCAGTGGCTAAAGAACTTGTGGAAATGCATCATGGTAGTATAAATGTGGAAAGTGAGTTCGGAAAAGGGAGTCTATTTACTGTAAGGCTATTAAAAGGTAAAAAACATTATCCGTCTGACACGGAATATATATTATCAGATTGGAATGAAGATACAAATTTAGATTTCAATTCTCAAAACGAACTACAAGAATTGAATGAAGCGGAGAAGCCGCTCATGCTTATTGTTGAAGACAATTATGAATTAAGAGTATTTATCAAACAAATATTTCAGGAAGCATATCGGTTTGTTGAGGCTAATAATGGCGAGGTTGGATTAAAAAAGGCTTTTTCTGATCTGCCTGATATGATAATTACTGATATCATGATGCCTGTAAAAAGTGGTCTACAGATGTTGCAGGAACTAAGGAACGATGAACGAACTTCGCATATTCCTGCCATAGTATTGACTGCCAAGACAGATATGGATAGCATTCTGACTGGTATTCATACAGGAGCTGATGATTACATAACGAAGCCGTTCAGTGTTAATTATCTGCAAGCTAAAGTAGAAAATATCCTAGCTCGGCGTAAAATGTTACAAGCATATTATTGTAAAGTAGGATATGAAGAGGGGAACGAAAATAAAGAAAAAGACAGATCGGTTCAATTGTCGGCAAGAGACGCTGCTTTTCTTAATAAGTTAGCTAAAATTATGGAAGAGCAACTTGGTAATCCGGAATTGAATGTAGATCAATTGGTCAGTTATTTCAGTCTGAGTCGGACCAATTTTTTTCATAAGTTGAAATCTTTAACTGGTATGGCTCCTATAATGTATATAAAAGAAATACGCATGAGGAAAGCTGCTGAACTGATTAAGGAAAACCAATATACAATGGCGGAAATAGCTTATATGGTAGGTTTTAGTGATCCTCATTATTTTAGTAAAAGTTTAGTCTTATTGGGGAATGACTTCTACAGAATATGCAAAAAATCAGATTGGACGATGAAGATAAATGATAGTAAAGTTATGTTTTATCATTATATCGGGTGAACTCATTGTTCACCCGATATAATAAGGGGGATCTTATTTTCTCACCTTATTTCCATTGATATATACTTCATTCAGTACTACATCTTTAGCTCCGGTAATTAAATTCCCTTTTTTCTCTACATTATTGAAACGGCTGTTTGTTACATGGATATCTTCAATATTGACACGGTCGTCATATCCGGTAATTAAGACTCCGTACTTACTTTTTTCACTAGTAACATTATCCAGATATACATGGCGTACTACAGGTGGGAAACTTCTGTCACATTTTTCACGGTTTTCATATTGCAGGTTGATTTTCAAAACGGCTTCGCGACATTCGCCTACTTCTATATTACGCACATAAATATTTTCAATGACCCCACCGCGGCAGTTGTTGGTTTTGATGCGGATGACACGTTCTAGGTTCGGACTGTCCATTTTGCAGTTTTCAACAAACAGGTTCTTATATCCTCCCGAGATCTCACTACCTACAACTACACCACCGTGTCCGTCTTTCATTTCGCAATTGCGTACAATGATATTTTCACTTGGTACGTTCCATTTCCGTCCGTCCGCATTCCGTCCGCTTTTAATAGCGATGCAGTCGTCTCCAGTATCGAATATACAGTTTTCAATTAATACGTTCTTACTTGATTCCGGATCGCAGCCATCGCTATTGGGACCGTGACTGGATACTTTAACCCCACGTACTGTCAGACTTTCACAAAATAAAGGATGGATAACCCAAAATGGAGAATTTTTCAATGTTACATTTTCTATTAAAATAGTGTTACAACGATATAGATTGATAAGCTGGGGACGTAAACCGTCTTCAAAAGTCATTTGGCGTTTATCTATCGGGGCAAATGTTTCGGCGTACATCAGTAATTTGTTTCTGCCGCCATTTTTTTGAGCTGTCATACCTTCCTTCCAGCCATAGTGTGGAGCACCACACATACTCCACCAGTTATCATTACTGGCCTGTCCGTCTATAATACCTTTACCGGTGATAGCTATGTTACTTTCTCCATAAGCATAAATTAATGGATGCAAATTGTAACAGTCTACTCCTTCCCAGCGGGTGAGTACGGTTGGAGTATATAGATATTTCTCTGAAGAAAATTTTAGATAGGCGCCTTCTTCCAAATGCAGATTTACATTGCTTTTCAGTGTGATAGGACCTGTTAGAAATTCTCCGGGTGGAACTAATACAGTTCCTCCACCTGCTTGACTGCATGTGAGGATAGCCAGATTGATTGCTTCATGGCAGAATATTTCACCATTATTTCCTTCTTTGGCACCGAAATCTTTAATGTTGTACACACGATCGGGAAAAGAGGTCTTTTTGATTTGTTTTTCTATTTGCTCACTTTCTTTCCAAATCTCTTGTGGTATTTGTGCATGAGCAAGTCCAAAATATGCACATATACAAAATACACTAACTAACTTTTTTACCATATATTTGATGTTTAATAATTAATAATTTCATAGTTGCCAGAAAATATCCACGATGCAATATTAAAGCATATAATTAAAAAATAAGTGGATTAATTGCCCATTATTGTGTAAATTCTAATAATGAAAGAATAATTGCTGCTACATTGCTATATTATTTGTATATTCGTACCTTAATAATCTGATATTATGAAATATATCACTTGTTATATACTGATATCTGTTTGGGGATTTTTGTTGTTATAGGAAGTAGTATTTCTACTACCAAAGATAGTCTTCTGAATATTATAGGAAGTCCTGTAGAGTTTTCTCTACAAATTGAGATTTACAGAGGTTTGGCTGATTTTTATTTTGAGAAACCTGAAGAAGTGGATTATCTTAATAAATGTATTTCACCGCAAAAGCAGTAAATGATAAGACTCATATGTTTGAGGCTCTTTCTGATTTGGTTTTCTCGTATATTAAAGTTTATCATGCCGATTCTGTTTGGTATTATATGTCTCTTTTAAAGGATGTTGGGACACTGGAAGAATCTCATCCATATTTATTCTTTTTACGAATGAGATTGTTTGCAGGCAGAGTCAGGAATAATGAGGTTGAAACTGCTATAACAGAGGAATTGGCTTTTATGGGTAAAGAAAATATAGGTGGGAATGATATTTACATACAGATGGAACAGACTTTTATTACAGGCTATGCTTTGTGTAGTGAAGGTAAATATGAAGAGGCTGATCCCTATTTGGAAACTGCTTATAAGCTGGCTTGTCAGTTACCATATGAGGAAGGATTCAAGTTTCGTATTTGTACTGTATGGAATTTTCTTTCGACCTTGAACTTTATAGATAAAGGAGATCTATATATTGAATATGTTGAAAAATAGCTTCAGCAATATAGAAAATATTATGAGTTGTACTATGCTCGTCAACGTCCTTTCTATAATATTAATATACGATATCTCCAATGTTATACTTCTTTGTTGATGCGTGCGGATAAATTATCCGATGATAAATTAGAGAAGTATTATAATCTGATGATCAAGATGAGTGCTTGGGTTACGGAGCCTATTGATAAGTATAATTGTTTTTTGGCATGAATAATTATTACTTATATAAGCATAATTTCCATAATGCATTGATAACTAATGACAGCTTGATAAAATATGCTTGGATGACAAGTCAGTCTAATGTCCCGGGATTATTGGATATCAATTCACAAATTTATGAGGCTATGGAAGATAATAAAAATGCTTTTAAGTATCATAAACTCTATATACAAGTGCAGGATTCCATTAAATCTTCCAATCTGAAAAAACAACTTAGTGAACTACAGGTAAAGTATGAAGTAGATCAATTGAACCATGAGAATTACCGTTTGGAAACTAAGAACAGGCGTATTTTAGTAATTACACTTTTTATGGTACTTGTATTGGTGATGAGTATTTGTTTTTACTTGTACTATGATTTGAAGAAAGACAGATGGAAAAAGTTTTAGGTGAACTGAATCAAAAAGCTGGGGAAAGTGAGAAAATGAAAACAGCATTCATTAATTCTATGTGTCATGAAATACGGACTCCATTAAACGCTATTGTTGGCTTTTCAGGTATTATTACTGCTAATGCGGAAATTCTCACTTCGTTGATAGATCACTTGCTGGTAGTGGCTAATTTAGATTCATCTGATGCGCCTCTTCTTTGTGAACAAACCAGATAACTCATATCTGCAGACAAGAAATGGATAAAGTAGAACGATGGAGCAGGGTGGGAATAATTTATCATTTGGAATTACCAGAAGGGGAAATTTTTGTTTCCACCAATGAATTGTATTTGTCGTTAGTGATAGAGAACCTGTTGGATAATGCTAATAAATTTACAGATTCTGGATCTATAACTCTTAAGATGAGGTTGGATAAGGCACAAAGTAAGTTACGAATTGAAGTAACCGATACCGGCTGTGGCATTCCTCCCGAAAAACGGGAGGAAATATTTCTGTGTTTTATCAAACTGGATGAGTTTGCACAAGGTAACGGATTGGGGTTATATTTAAGCCGTTTAATTATTAAACGTTTGTCTGGTAACATATTTGTTGACTCGAGTTATACTGAAGGTACTCGGATGGTTATCTGTTTGTCTGTATAATTAGCGTGTGCCTTCTTCAATGTCCCGCTTTCGTTTCAGTGCTTCCAGGAAATAATAGTCTGCATAATTTAAAGGTACATCTATTTCTGTGCCATGAGGAATACTGCCCACTGAATGCATTAATAAAAAGTTACCATTTTTTCCAAGAGATGCCAGATAGTTTGGTGAGGCTAGAGAAGCCATAATACTGTCTGCATAGATCTTATAACTGTTTGCATCAGGCACATCCATTGTACTAATTTCATAAAGTGCAGAAGCTATACAAGAAGCACTTGAAGCGTCTCGTGGTTCATTGGGAATATTGGGAGCATCCATATCCCAATAAGGAATCAAGTCTTTGGGAAGCCGGGGATGTGTTTTCATGAATTGGAAAGTCTTCAATGCCTGATTTAGATACTTTTTATCATGAGTTTCCCGGTAACACACAGTGTAACCATAAATAGCCCATGCTTGTCCACGACTCCAAGTCGATTCGTCTGCATATCCTTGGGCTGTTTGTCTATGCCGTACCATGCCGTCTGCCAAACTATAATCTATTACATGATAACAACTTCCGTTTGTACGGAAATGCTCTTTCAAAGTGCGGTCTGCATGGTTCACTGCTATGTGATAAAAAGTGGAATCACCAGATAATTTAGTTGCTTCAAATAGTAACTCCAAATTCATCATATTGTCTATTATGACCGGACATTCCCAACCGCGTTCCGATTGCCAGCCTCGGGTCACATCCCATGATTGGATAATTCCCGGCTTTTCACGGAAACGAGTAGCCAATGAACGGGCAGCTTCTATCATGACTTCTTTGTATCTGGGTACTTTAGTTGTTCGCCATCCATTGCCGAAACTACAATTTATCATGAAACCTACATCATGGTGCCAAGTCAGTTTTTTGGCTTCTTCTATGGCCGAAGTGTATTTATCAGCTAATGATAAGAGAGTAGTGTCGCCACTCAGTTCATATAGATACCACACTGACCCAGGGAAAAAACCACTTCGCCAGTCGGCGTAGTCACAATAATAAATGGTACTGTCAGTTTTCAGTGTAACGGGGTTTGTAAATTTTTCTGATTTTTCTATGATTCGTATTTCATTCCCGATTTGTGCACGTGCAAATGCTACATTCTTTTCTATAAAGGAATCTGTTCTGACGGATTGTTTATTTTTCTCTGTGCAAGATACCCATAAAGTAGAGCAGGCGAGTATTGTAATATAGAGGACTTTCTTCATAGTGCTTATTTTTTATAATTTGCTACGAAGATAATGATAAATTTGTTGAATAGAAACTTTAAGATATTCTTTTACTTTGGAAACAGATTGATTCTGCCTCTAAAGTAAAAGAATATTGATCATAGAAATACAATAATCATTTCAGTTGTGATTCTTCTTGTAACTAAAATTTTATAGTATTGATGTATCACTTAATAGTTGATATACCCCACTTATAATTCCTAAAGCGAATATGCCGGCTACACATACCAACAGACTGATGCGCATCGGAGTTGCTGTACGAAAATTGCCGATAGGATCTTCATTAGGTGTGATGAACATGGCTTTTACAATTAACAAATAATAATACAATGAAATGATTGTATTGACCAATGCGATAAATACAATAAGATAATATCCACTATGGAATGCTGCCATGAATACAAAGAACTTACTGAAGAATCCGGCAAATGGCGGGATACCTGCCAATGAGAAAAGAGCAAGTGTCATGACCATAGTTAGTTTGGGGTTGGTCTTATAAAGTCCGTTATAATCTTCGCGTTCTATTTTACCGTGGGTATGTTGTTCAATGGTATTGATGACACCGAATACGGCGAGATTGGCAGCAATGTATACTACTATATAATATACTAGGGATGCCATGCCCTGCGGAGTTCCAGCCAGTACAGCCAACATTATGTAGCCGGCTTGTGAAATACTACTGAGGCCATAAAGCGTTTCAGATTGTTTTGGCGGATGGCGAACAGATTGGCTATAGTGATGGTGGCTACAATGATAATACATAGTATTTCACTCCATTGTTCAGTCATTGGCCCAAATACTTTCAATTAAAATAATCATTAAAGCAAAAGCAGCTGCGCCTTTTGAAATAACGGACAGGTAAGCGCTCACTGTAGTCGGTGCACTTGATACGTATCTGCCGTCCACAGATGAAAAGGTACCAAGCTTAATTTAAAGGCTAGTCCGGAGAAGAAGAATACTAGTGCAAGAACTTGTAATGGAGTTCCTGTCAGTTCGGCAGGGATATCTTCAAAATATAAAGTACCTGTTGTCCCATAAATCATGGAAATACCATAGAGGAAAATACCGCTGGAGAATAAAGCTGAAAGAATGAATTTGGCTCCGGCTTCGGCACTATGTCCTTTATATTTATCGAAAGCTACGAGGCAAGCCATAGGAATGGTTGCCAATTCCAATCCAAGGAAGAATAGCAGGAAGTGCCCTGCACTTACCATGAAATACATACCCAGCAAGGTACTGAGGGTAAGGATGTAGAATTCGCCTTGTTTATGGCGGGTGTCTTCACGTTTTAGCCAAGGGTCTGCTTGTAGAAAAACCAGTATGGTACCTATGGTCAGGATGCTTTTCAGAACAGACGCCATAGGGGTTGAATGGTACATGCCGCCGAATAAAGTCACCTCTTCCGGCCATAGGTTTGCTAAGAGTTGAATGGTCAGCAGGATACATGCCATGGGGCGTAACCAGTGACGTTGTGGAGCCGGTAAAAATAAATCTAACAGAAACATCAGAATAAAAACGGCTGTCAGACTCAGTTCGGCATGCATATGGAGTATTGCAGTTATGTCCATCATTGCTATTTTTTAATTTTTAATTCTCAAATTTTAATTTAATAATTGACTTATGATTGGTTCTACACTGTTACTGATCAGATCGCTTATCCAGAATGGAGCCAATCCTAAACCTGCTACACAGGCGATGAGGCAGATAACGGCTACTCTTTCATCCCAAGTTGCGTCTGTGAGTTTCAGATGTTCGGGATTCAAAACTTTGCCGTAAAGGATTTTACCTACTACACGCAGGATATAAACTGCGGTAATGACGATACTTGTTGTTGCCACTAGGGTACATACGCGATGGAATGTATCATCATTTTGGAAAGAACCTACAAAGACCGTCATTTCAGCAACAAAACCACTTAGTCCTGGAAGTCCCAGATTAGCAAGACCGGCAATAACATAACCTACAGCCAGGAAAGGCATAATCTTCATCAAACCTCCCATTAATCGGACATCACGGGTGTGGGTACGTCCGTATATCATACCAATAAGGGCGAAGAACAAAGCGGTCATTAATCCGTGACTCAACATTTGGAGAATAGCACCCGTACAACTGGTGCGTGTCATCATCAGCAGGGCAAAGAGTACCAATCCGCAGTGGGATACGGATGAATAGGCATTGATATATTTTAAGTCGGTTTGTACCACAGCACTGAATGCACCGTAAACTACAGAAATAGTGGTCAATATCAGGAATACATCTCCCCACATGGCCGCACCTTCAGGCATCAGGTACATAGCAACACGGAAACATCCGTAACCTCCTAGTTTCATCAATACCCCAGCGTGAAGCATAGAAACAGCAGTCGGTGCGGAAGCGTGACCATCGGGACTCCATGTATGGAAAGGGAACAAAGCTCCTAAGACTCCGAACCCCAAGAAGATAAGCGGGAAGAAGATGCGTTGCATTTCATGAGGAATATGTAGTTTGGCGATTTCCAGCAAATTCATTGTTTCACCACCTGCACCATAGAAAATACCGAGAATTCCGATCAGTAGAAATGCAGAACCACCCATTAACATTAATGTAAGTTTCATGGCGGCGTATTCTTTACGTCCGCTTCCCCACACACCGATGAGCAGATACATTGGAATCAGGGCTACTTCATAAAACATGAACATGGTGAACAGGTCTGTTGAAACGAAGAATCCGAATACCCCTACACTCAATAGAGTGAACCACATGAAATATTCTTTTGTCAATGGTTGTAACTTCCACGATGCGAAAGTACCGGTGAATACAATAATGGAACTAAGTAGCAACATTGCTACTGATATACCGTCTACTCCTACTGAGTAGCATATATGGAGCGGTGCATACCAAACTGTGCTGGCTGTGAACAGCATCTCTCCTGTAGCACCGGCTTGGCGTAGTTCGATATAATCAATGGTGAGGTAAACGGATAATGCCAATAAAATGGAAGATCCGACAACCATCACTCCGCGAACTTGATTGATGCTGCGCGAAGCCCAAAGGCTCGCGAGCATCAACAAGGGAACTATAATGAAAAAAACTTAGTATGTTCATCTTTTTAAATTAAAAATTAAAAAATGGCCATGCGGCGGATTTTTTATTATTCATTAAATTAATAGTATCAGCGTCAATATCAATGCACCTGCAAGGAACCAAATACTGTATTGCTGTACGTTTCCACTTTGCATGTCACGTATTTCATCGGCGGTAGCATGAGTACTCCACGCAGTGAAGTTAAAGAATTGATCGATAACGTGCCGGTCCCACCAAGCTATCGGAGTACTAATGCACCGGAAGATGATTTTCTTGGTTACGAATAACCATATCTCATCCATATAGAAACGATGGTAAGCGGCTGTGTGCAAACGTGGGAATGTGTGTGCCAGATAGTTGGCTACGGGTTGTTTCTTACCTGCATACATCCATGTAGCTAAAGCGATGGATGCTATAGCAATAATGATACTTGTAGCAGCTATCTGCATATCCAGATGAATGGTATAGGCTTCTCCGTTACTACTGATCAGATTGCCGAAAGGTATGAATCCGGCAACACAGGTGATAGCGGCTAAAAACATCAGCGGGAATGTCATGGTAAGTGGAGCCTCATGCGGAGTATGTGCACCTAGTCCGGATTCGTGGGAGTGTCCTTTCCATTCTCCATTCCAGAAAATACAATAATAAAGGCGGAACATATAAAATGCAGTCATGGCGGCAATGCCTGTCATTATCCATCCTATAACAGGACTGAATTGGAAGCAGGCGGTCAGAATTTCGTCTTTAGAGAAAAAACCTGAGAATGGCCAGATACCTGAGATAGCCAAACAAGCAATTAGGAATGTCCAGTGAGTGACGGGCATGTATTTATGAAGTCCCCCCATGGCGCTCATCTCATTACTGTGTACGGCATGAATGATACATCCGGCTCCTAAGAACAACAATGCCTTGAACATGGCATGTGTGAACAGGTGGAACATGGATGCCATGTAGCCTAGTCCTCCTTCATGAGGATTCATGGAAGTACAAACGCCTAATGCGACAATCATAAATCCAATCTGAGATATAGTGGAGAAGGCGAGCACACGTTTGATATCGCTTTGTGCACACGCCACACTAGCGGCGTAGAATGCAGTGAACGCACCGATATAAGCTATCCAGTGCAGTACTTCGGGCGCATATCCTATAAACAACGGGAACATACGGGCTACCAGATATACACCGGCTACCACCATGGTAGCAGCATGGATTAATGCACTGACAGGAGTAGGGCCTTCCATAGCATCTGGTAACCAGATGTGCAATGGAAACATTGCACTTTTACCGGCACCACCGATAAACATTAGCCCCAAGGCCAGTGGTATCATACTTCCGGCAACTGCAAGTACCTGAAGTTGGGGTGTGAACGAGAATGTTTCGGCATAATAGCCGTAAATCAAGATACCGATCAGAAAGCCTAAATCAGCAAAACGGGTAACAATAAATGCTTTTTTACTGGCGGCAATCGCTTCTTTCTTGGTGTAATAAAAGCCGATAAGTAAATAAGAAGAAACACCTACCAGTTCCCAAAAGACATACATCTGGAAAATATTGGTTGCTACTACGAGTCCCAACATGGACATGGTAAACAGGCTAAGAAATGCGTAGTAACGTTGAAAGCCTTTTTCACCTTTCATATATCCGAATGAATAGATATGTACCATCAGACTGACGGTGGAAATAACGACTAGCATCATAACGGAAATAGGGTCAAGCATAATTCCCATGTCAATATGCAAGTTCGTTGTGAAAGGTAACCATTCGAAGTTATAAGGTGTGAGAGTAGGATAGACGCCTTCTGCCGTACGGCCTCCTGCAAAATAATTGAAGGCAGTGAGGTAGGAAAGCAACGCCACCCCTGCCAGTGAAACGGTGCCGATGGCCCCTGCCAGCCCGTTCTTCATACGCATACCTGCCAGCCCCAGTATCAGGAAACTGAGGAAAGGTAGGATAAGGATTAGTATTGTATGTTCCATAATTAGTTTTTCATTTCATTTAAGTTCTTCACTTGGATATTGCGTACATTGCGGTAGATATTGATAATGATAGCAATAGCTACTGCTGTTTCAGCCGCACTTACGCCGATAGCAAACAAGGCGAAAAAAAAGCCTTCCAGTTCCTCGGGAAAGAGGTATCGGTTGAATACGGCGAAGTTGATGTCTACCGAATTCAGTATCAGTTCTACACTGATGAGCATGGCCAATAAATTGCGGCGGGTGAAGAAACCATAGATTCCCGCAAACATCATAAAGGTGGAAACCACCAGATAATATTCCATGTGTACCATAAATTTTATCTTTTTCTAGCGATTAGGATTCCTCCTACGATGCAAGCGAGTAATAACACGCTGATTACTTCGAAAGGAAGAATATATTGATATTTTTCCATGCCCATCAGTGCATGACCGATAGTGCGTACATCCAGTTCACCATGCACAAAATGAGAGGGCAAGAATTCATTTTTCAGCATGACGAACAGACAGATAGCCAGTCCTGCTATCGTAGAAATAGCTCCGGCCACCATCTTCCCATTTTTCAATCTCTCTGCTTTGTCTCCTTGTGAAGAGGTCAATAAGATACTAAATACATAAAGCACTGTTATACCACCGGCGTAAATCAGTAATTGTACAGCTCCCAAGAATGAGTAGTTGAGCTGGAAGTAAATACCTGCTGTACCAAATAAAACGAACAGCAGATAAGTTGCTGCACGCAAGATACGTGAGGTCGTGACTGCCAATACCGAACAGACAGCGATAAACAACGCCAGTACAATGAATACAATTAGTTGTAGTGTCATAATATCGTTTGTTTTTTATTTTTTGTTCAGGGTGAGAACTAGTTTGCTGCGGTCGAACACAGCATTCTCGAATTCTGTATCGAACCGAATGGCATCATGTGGACAAGCGTTCACACAAAGTTGACAGAACATACAGGCTCCCAGATCGTACTCATACTTTACCAATATTTTCTTTTTCTTGCCTGTTTCTTCGTTGGTCACAGATTCGCTGGTAATGGTGATTGTATCATTGGGGCAAGCCATTTGGCAAAGTCCGCAAGCAATACATTTGTTATTACCATTCTCATCAACCGGCATGATAAGCCGTCCTCGGAAACGGGGCGATATTTTTAATGTGGCACGGTTTTCGGGATATTGTTCAGTGACTTTAGGAGTGAAAAACTCTCGTCCTGTCACTTTCATACCGGTAAGTAATGTACCGATGCCATGAAGTAGTCCTTTTATATAGGAATGTTTTTCTTCTTTCATCAGAAATGTAATTTAAATACAACAATAATTACCATCAACAGCAGGTTGCACAAACCTATTGGGACCAAGTATTTCCATTCCAGTGTTAGAATTTGGTCAATACGCAGACGGGGAAATGTCCATTTGATCCACATTAGTAACCATACTACAAAGAATGACTTGCCAAAGAACCAAATAAATCCGGGAATATAATCCATAATGGCATTGAATCCGTCTAGTCCAGGAATATGTAGCGGCATCCATCCTCCTAGAAAGATGGTTGTGGCTACTGCGGCGATGATAAACAAGTTTACAAATTCTGCCACATAGAACAAGCCGAAGTGCATACCGGAATATTCGGTATGATATCCGGCGGTCAGTTCACTTTCCGCTTCAGGCAAGTCAAACGGTCCGCGGTTGACTTCTGCATTTCCGGCTATCAGATAAACGATAAAAGCGATCAATGCAGGTATATGTCCTTTAAAAAGGAACCAGCCGTCAGCTTGGCGTTCTACAATTTCGCTTAGTTGCATGGTATCTGTTAAGATTACAATAGTAAGGATGCTTAATCCTACAGATAATTCATAACTAATCATTTGAGCGCCACTTCTCATGGCTCCGATTAATGAATATTTGTTATTGGAACTCCAACCTGCCAGCAAAATACCTACTACGCCGATGCTGGATGCTGCCAATAAGAAGAAAATACCTACATTGAAATCAAGGACCTCCATGCCCTTGTTGATGGGTAGGCAACTGAAAGCCATGATAGAGGCGAGGATAACAATGTAAGGTGCCAAATTGTACAGGAACTTGTCAGCATGTCGGATGGTGATAATTTCCTTAATCAACATCTTGAATACATCGGCAAATACCTGTATGGTACCTTGGGGACCTACACGCATTGGACCCAAGCGGCATTGGAAAGCGGCGCACACTTTACGTTCCATGAAAATCATAATGATAGCAATAACTGCGTATGCCAACATGATACATACGCCAATTACTATACATTCTATGAGCACTGCCAGTTCTTCAGGCATAAATGACGTGAGCAGTGAGTGTACCCATTGGGTGACTATACTAAAATCGAACATAATTTAATAATGTGTCAATTTGCTAATTTGCCAATAGGCAAACTTGTAATTATTTAATTTGTTAATTCTCAGTCTGATAAATAATGCATTCTTCAAGTAGTATATTGAAGAATTGGCACATTATTATCGGTCAATATCCGGTACTACATAATCCACCGTTCCACCAATAGCAATTAAGTCGGCAATTTTTGCATTGCGGCACATAGTTTCCATTGCTGATACTAAAGGTAAACCGGTAGCGCGGAATTTCATGCGGTAAGGAAATTTGTCTCCATGACTTTCCAGATAAACCCCGAATTCTCCGCGAGAACCTTCCACGGCGGCATAATAATTTCCTTCGGGCACGCGTATAATCGGTTTCATCTTTTCCTGATAGTTCCCTTCAGGAATATTGTCTATCAGTTGCTCGATGATGTTCATACTTTCCAGTATTTCTTCCATACGGACCATGTAACGTGCAAAACAGTCGCCTTCGGTGTGGACAATTTCTCTAAAATCTATCTTGCCATACATCGCATAGGGATGACGCTTGCGGACATCGCATGCCCAACCGCTGGCACGTCCTGTACCTCCTGTTGCTCCGAAAGAGATAGCGTCTTCCCGTGAAAGAACTCCCACACCTTTCAAACGTTCTTGGGCAATGACATTTCCAGTGAATACTTCATGGTATTCTTTTAGCATCGGACGCAGATAAACAATGAATTCTTTTACTTTCTGTACAAAATCCGGAGCGATATCAGCTTGTACTCCTCCAATGGTGTTATAGTTCTGTATCAGACGTCCTCCGGTAGTTGCTTCGAAGATATCCAGTATCTTTTCACGATCACGGAATCCATAGAAGAATGCGGTCAAGGCACCCATATCCATACAGAGACAGGAGAAGAAAAGCAAGTGAGAGTCTATACGTTGCAATTCGTCCATAATGGTACGGATGTATTGTACCCGTTCGCTTACTTCTACGCCCATTGCCTGTTCAATGCACATACAAAGAGCATGGCGGTTCTGGTGCGCACCTAAATAATCCAAACGGTCGGTCAGGGCCAAGGTCTGGGGATAGGTAAGACTTTCGCACATCTTTTCGATACCTCGATGTATGTATCCGCAGTGTACATCCAGTTTCTTGATAATTTCGCCTTCCAGTGAAACGCGAAAACGAAGTACACCGTGGGTTGCCGGATGTTGAGGACCTATGTTAATGATATATTCGTCCTCATCAAAAATGGTTTCTCGTTTTTCTATTACACTGCCATCATGTTGCACCTCTATATATTGTGTTGTATCTACAGCCTCCTCATTGGTCATACGGAGTGGGTTGAGGTTTTCATCGTAGTCCTTACGCAATGGATAGCCTACCCAGTCATCACGCAGGAACAAACGGCGCATATCAGGATGTCCTATAAAGCGGATACCATAATAGTCGTATACTTCGCGTTCATTGAATTCAGCACCTTTCCAAATATCACTTACACTAGGAAGCTCCGGTTTTTCTCGGTTGGTTGTGCGAGTGCTGACCACTATGTTTTCTCTTGTCTTCGTATCTTCCAGATGATAGACTACACCTAGTCCTTCTTCGCCCCAGTCCATTCCGGTAAGGCTGCGTAGAAAATCCATATGTTTACCCTGCCGCAATTTCAGCATTTCTTCATGTAGCTTTTCGGCAGGTATTTCTATTTTTTCACTCATGCTTGTTCGGGATTTTGTGGTTCATTTTCTTTGCGGTTCACTCCGCCAAAGAATTTTTCCAGTTTTACTTTACGTTGCAATTGTATCATGCCGTATAACAAGGCTTCAGGCCGTGGCGGACATCCGGGAATATATACGTCAACGGGAAGAATTTTATCTACTCCGTTCAATACGTGATATGATTTTTTAAAAGGACCGCCGCTAATGGCGCATCCGCCTACTGCAATAACGTATTTAGGATCCGCCATCTGGTCATACAAACGTTTTAGTACCGGAGCCATCTTGTGTGTGATAGTTCCTGCTACCATGATCATATCTGCCTGGCGCGGACTGGCACGGGCTACTTCAAACCCGAAGCGGGCGAAATCATACCGGGCAGCCCCCACTGCCATAAACTCAATTCCACAACAACTGGTTGCAAATGTAAGCGGCCACAACGAATTGCTGCGTCCCCAGTTGATGAGGTCGTCCAAACAGCCCACCAATACTTTTGTACCGCTTTCATTGAGCTGCTTGACCATGTTTTCCAAATACTCATTGTTTTTGAAGTCTTCATAAGGAATAGACTTTATGGTTGGTTTCTTTACTTCCATTCCAACGCTCCTTTCTTCCAGGCATACGCCAGACCTAAAACTAATATAACTAAAAAGAAAAGGATGCTAAACAGACCGTACACTCCTAGGTCTTGTACCACTACAGCCCAAGGGAATAAAAATACTGTTTCCACATCGAACATCAGGAAGAGGATAGCAAATAGATAGTAACCTACTTTGAATTGCATCCACGACCGTCCCCGTGTAGGAATACCACATTCGTAGGCTTCTCCCTTTTGTGAGTTGTATGAACGGGGAGAAATGGCACGGGCAATCCCCAATGCTACGGCAACTAATGCGATTGCCGTCAAGATAACGACAACTAATAATGTAAAATACATATCTAAACTTTTTTTGATTAGACAAACGGATAGAAAAATAGTCCTTATAAGACGTTTGTTATAAGGATTTCTACTCAGCGAAATGCTGAAAAAAAATAAAAATTAAATGATGATCCGCCGGAGTGCATAGATATAATAATCTACGGCATCAGTGTAAAGCGAATGAAAGGTGTGGCAAACTATATGGTTTGTTTGTAGCTCTTGCTTTTTAAGTTCGCTCAATGCTGTTAAAATGCGGACTATACATTTAAACTTTGATGTGGAAGGGTTGTCAAGTGATATGGCTATTTGTGGCATATCTGCAAAATTGTTGGTAAACAGGAAATCCACTGTTCTTTTGCAAGGGTCTTGTTGTTGCTGGTAACAAGATGTCTGTGGGTGTAGATCTGTCGGTTCAACCGTATAATGATCCTGATCTACTGTTATCGTAAACAGTAGAAATAATAGGATATATACAACGTATCTCAACATATTATTCATCTTGTTACCCTTTTAATGAGGGTGCAAAGATAGCCAATTATTTGAAGCTTCATTGAGATTTTTTGAATTATTTATGTATAAAAATGGTTATAGGAAGTGAATGTCAGTGCTTTTTCCAAAAACTCGGCATAAAGAGCAGAAGTACGGTAAATAACTCCAAACGCCCTATTAGCATCAGTATTGCGCTTGTCCATTTTGCTGCATCCGGCAATCCGCTCCATGAATAGGACGGACCGCATTTTCCAATACCTGGGCCTACATTGCCCAAACTGGAAATGACTACGCTGTAAGCTTCTTCAAATCCTACTCCAAACAGCATAAGAACCAGCCATCCAATAAAAATAATTGCCATATATAGAAAAATGAATGCAAGTACTGCTGACTTGGTTGTTGATGAAACAACTTGGTGGTTGATACGTACAGGAAGTATAGCATTGGGATGAATGATATGTTTGAATTCATTTTTAGAAATACGGCTCATAATGGCTATACGTATACATTTTATTCCTCCTGTAGTGGATCCGGCACAAGCTCCGAACAACATGATGATGCACATTAATGTCCAAAGTACAGGTACCCAGGTCATATAATCTGCAGAAATGAATCCGGTAGTGGTTTGTAAGGAAACAACCTGAAATATGGCTTTACGGAAAGATTCCTCAATACTGAACGGACTGGTGAAAATAAGAGTGACGGTAGTGAAAAGTGTAAAAAATCCCACTGTTCCCAAATACCAGTGGAGTTCTGTGTTTTGGAATAAGCGTTTAAAATTTCCTTTTAAGAATAATAAATATAACAAGGTGAAATTAATGCCCGACAAGAACATGAACAAGGTAATAACATATTCTATATAAGGAGAATTAAAGAATGCAATACTGTTTTGTTTGGTTGAATACCCTCCTGTGGCGGCAGTGGTCAGAGAATGACATACACTGTCGAAAAAGTCCATACCTCCGGCAATCAACAGAATAATCTCGGCAATGGTCAGTCCTAGATAGATAGTCCAGATCCATTTGGCTGTAACACCAATACGCGGATGTACTTTATCATGGGTGGGGCCGGTGGCTTCAGCAGCAAATAATTGTACACTGCCCACTCCGAAGATCGGTAATACGGCAATAGTGAAAAATACAATTCCTAATCCGCCGATCCATTGTGTCATACTTCGCCAGAACAAAAGCCCGTGTGGCAATGACTCTATATTGTTCAAAATACTTGCTCCCGTAGTGGTGAACCCCGACATGGTTTCAAAGAAAGCGTCCGTTATACAGGGAATATATCCGCTCAGATAGAATGGAAGCATACCGAATAAAGAAAAAAAGACCCATGCGAAAGTTACAATAACATATCCGTCACGGCGACTGATCTTCTTTTCTGCATTTTTGCCGGTCAGAGAGGCTATGATGCCTGCCCCTACTGTAATTGCTGTAGAAGTTAGGAAAGCGGAAAGATCCGATTCATTATAATAAACAGCAAGAAAGGAGCATAGAATAAGGAAGCCTGCTTCTATGAAGAATAGAGAACCCATAATCCGGGCTATCATTTTTGTGTTTATCATCAATTGAAGAATTTTTCTATTTTCTTAATCATCATCCCTAAACAGAATACCACAACATGGTCATTGGGCTGAATAACAGTATTACCTGTTACCAATATACCTTCGCCATTGCGGATGAGTCCGCCGATGGTTGCCCCTTTGGGTAATCCGGCGTCTTTGACAGCGCATTTGGTAATACGGGAACCATTTTTGACTGTGAATTCAGCCACATCAGCATTAGCGAAGGTCAGACATTTTACATTAGAAACATCGGCGTCCAGCATCATTTGGTAAATATGGCTGGCGGCAATCATCTTTTTATTGATAACCGTACCGATATCCAAGCTTTCTGCCATACTGATATAATCAATATTTTCTACTTCCGCCACAGTCTTGGTTACTCCCATGCGTTTAGCGGCAAGACAGGCCAGAATATTGGTCTCAGAATTGTCTGTCAAAGCGACAAAAGCCTCGGTATTCCTTAATCCTTCTTCCATGAGTAAATCCATATCCCGCCCATCTCCGTTGATAATCATTACTTTTTCGTCCACAGCTTCAGTAAGTCGGTTGCATCTGTTGATGTCATTCTCAATAATCTTGACCTGCATATAATCTGGTACGTATTGTGTGGTGCGTACAGCGATTCGGCTGCCGCCCATAATCATTACATTGCGTACATCGGGATAAGTTTCTTTTCCTGCGATTTTACGGATATAAGGAATGTATTTCTTTGTTGTGGTGAAATAAACAATATCATGCAATTTGATAGCATCGTCTCCACGGGGGATGATTGTTTCATTTCCCCGCTTAATAGCTACAATATGGAATGGAATATTACGTCCTCCCAGTTCATGAAGGGGAACGTTCAGAATTTCTGCCGTTTCTCGCATTTTGGTACCTATCAGGACTAGTGCACCGCCGCAAAACTCCCACCACTGACGTATCCAGCTCATTTTGATGGCATCTACTATATCTTTAGCAGCCAGCATTTCCGGATAAATCAGTGAGTGTACTCCTAGTTGGGAAAAGAATTCTTTATGTTTAGGAAGTAGATATTCGTAATTGTCAATCCGGGCTACAGTCTTTTTAGCTCCCATATTAGTAGCCAACATGCAGGCCGTCATATTGCGGCTTTCTTCTGGCATGACCCCGATAAATAAATCTGCGCCTGCCACTCCTGCATTTTTAAGGCCGGAAATGGAAGTGGGGGATGCATTGACAGTCATTAAGTCGAAGTTGGAATCAAGTTTGCTCAACTTTTCTTCGTTTTCATCCATCAAAATGATGTCTTGCTTTTCATCCGATAATAATTTCGCCAAATGGGTGCCTACTGCTCCTGCTCCTGCAATAATGATTTTCATTGTTCGTCTCTCTTAGAATGATATCAAAATTTTGTAAATACCTTCTTCGTCCATGCCGCAAATATGATATAGTTCTTTTACTGAACCATGCTGGACAAATAGATCCGGTAATCCGACACGTTTTACTTGTGGATTGTACTCATTATCTGCCATAAATTCCAGTATGGCACTGCCCATTCCACCTTTTAGCACACCATCTTCAATAGTGACCACTTGCTTGAATCTCTTGCCTATTTCGTGTAACATACTTTCATCTAACGGCTTCAAGAAACGCAAATCATAATGGGCAATGCTTTTTCCTGTTTCCTGTTCGGCATGTGTGATAGCCTTTTCTGCTTGAACACCAATGGGACCCAGTGTAATGACCGCTATGTCTTTTCCTTCTTTTAATTTTCTTCCTTTTCCTATCTCAATCTCTTGCATTGGGCATTTCCAGTCTACCAATGACCCTCTTCCGCGTGGATAACGGATGACAAAAGGACCTTTATTGGGTAACTGGGCGGTATACATCAAACAACGTAGTTCATGTTCGTTGTAAGGGGAGGCTACAATGAGATTGGGTATCGGTCTCATATAAGCCAGATCGAATGCTCCGTGATGAGTAGGACCGTCTTCCCCTACTAATCCAGCGCGGTCTAGGCATAATACTACATTGAGTTTTTGTATCGCTATATCGTGAATCACATTGTCATAGGCACGTTGCATGAAGGACGAATAGATATTGCAGAAAGGTAATAGGCCATCTTTTGCCATTCCTCCTGAAAAAGTAACGGCATGTCCTTCGGCAATTCCCACATCAAAACCTCTTTCGGGCATGGCTTTCATTAATATGTTCATGGAGCATCCTGAAGGCATTGCGGGAGTAACTCCTACGATTTTATCGTTTGTTTGGGCTAGTTCCAATAGGGTATTTCCAAAAACATCCTGAAACAAAGGGGGCATTCCTTTGGTATCGACAACGATACGCTCTCCGGTTTCTTTGTCGAATATGCCTGGAGCATGCCAGATGGTGGCAGCTTTTTCTGCCGGACCGAAACCTTTTCCTTTGGTGGTATGTATATGGAGTAGTTTAGGTCCTTGCATATCTTTAATCTCTTTTAATACACGTGCCAAATTGTTGACATCGTGTCCATCAATAGGTCCGAAATAACGGATATTCATGCCTTCAAATACATTTTGCTGTTGTACCAGCATGGATTTCAGGCTGTTGTTAAATCGTATCAGGCTTTTCCGGCGTTCTTCATTCAGGATACCCCATCGATGGAACATTTGTGATATTTTATAGCGTATCCGGTTGTATCCTTCAGACATTTGCAGGTTCAACAGATATTGTTTCATACCTCCTACACTACGGTCTATAGCCATATTGTTGTCATTCAGGATAATCAGCAGGTTATTAGGAGTTGACGAGGCATTGTTCAGTCCTTCGAAAGCTAGTCCGCCACTCATGGAACCGTCACCAATTACGGCAACGACATGCCGGTTGTTCTCTCCGTGTTTTTTGGCTGCTACAGCCATACCCAAAGCTGCGGAAATAGAATTTGACGCATGCCCGCAAGTAAATGTGTCATATTCACTTTCGGATGGAGAAGGGAAAGGACGTATACCATTTAGTTTACGGTTGGTGCAGAACGCATCCCGGCGTCCGGTTAAAATTTTATGCCCGTAAGCTTGATGCCCTACATCCCATACAATGCGGTCATAGGGCGTGTTGAATACATAATGTAAGGCGACGGTCAGTTCTATTACGCCCAAACTGGAACCGAAATGCCCCGGATTACATGAGAGCTCATCTATAATCTTTTGCCTTAGCTCTTTACACACTTCGGGCAGTTTGTCTGCGCTTAAATGACGCAAATCGTCCGGAGTATCTATGCTTTGCAGCAAGTTATATAAATTATCCTGTTCCATTCTTATGATATGATAAATATCGTGCAAAAATAGCATAAATATGTGTATTATGATTACATTTGCCCTTAAATTTTAAAAGCTTTTCTTATCGTATGAATTTCAGAACGCAAGTAGAATTACCTAAAAGGGAAGCAGAAATCCGACATTCGGATCGAATCATGCTATTTGGTTCTTGTTTTGCGGAAAATATCGGAAATTTGTTGTTAACAAATAAGTTCCGTTGTGATGTAAATCCTTTTGGAATTCTCTATAATCCTTTATCTGTTGTGGAAGCTCTTTGGCAAATTCTATCCCATCAAACATATATGGAAGAGGATTTGTTCTATGCCGGAGGCTGTTGGCACAGTTGGATGCATCATAGTGTTTTTTCAGCCTCTACGGCAGCATCTTGTTTATCTTCTATAAATACTCGGCTGGCACAGGCTTCAGCCGGACTTCCTCAGCTTGATTGGCTGGTTATTACTTGGGGGACTGCTTTTGCTTATTGGCTGAAAGAAAGGACCATGGTGGTAGGAAATTGCCATAAACAGCCCGACAGCCTTTTTACCCGACAACTTCTTACAGTAGAGGAAATTGTCACTGAATGGGAATGTGTGTTGGTGGAATTGAGAAAAGTAAATCCGTCCTTGAAGATACTTTTCACTGTCAGCCCCATACGGCATAGCAAAGATGGTATGCATGGTAATCAGATAAGTAAGTCCACTTTGCTCCTCGCAGCGGATGAATTGTGCCGCCGCTGGTCTGATTGTTACTATTTCCCTTCTTATGAAATCATGATGGATGAACTTCGTGATTATCGTTTTTATGCAGATGACATGTTGCATCCCTCTCCTGTAGCTGTATCTTATCTATGGGAATGTTTTACAGAATGTTATTTTAGTAAAGAAACGGATAGAATAATGAAAGAGTGGGAGGATATCCGGAAGGCTTTAGCTCACAAACCGTTTAATGCCCAATCTGAAACATATCGTAAATTTTTAACTCAAATAGTGTTAAAGATAGAGCGACTTAAAGAAAAGTTCCCGTATTTTGACCTTCAAAAAGAATTAGAACAATGTCAAGCTCGATTGAAAATATAGAAAAAGTTCTGGGAGCAAAGCGGTTTGGAAACCGTAGTGCACAGATTGATTGGATTTTAACTGATAGCCGTTCATTGTGTTTTCCGGAAGAAACATTATTTTTTGCTTTAAAAACCAAACGGAATGACGGGCATAAATATCTTTCGGAATTGTATGAACGTGGAGTCCGTAACTTTGTAGTGGGTGAATTGCCGGCTGATATGCAATCTTTTCAAGATGCGAATTTCCTGCAGTTGACCAATCCTCTGAAAGGATTACAGAAATTGGCGGAAAAACATCGGGAGCAGTTTCAGATTCCGGTTATAGGAATTACGGGAAGTAATGGAAAAACCATTGTGAAGGAATGGTTATATCAATTGCTTAGTCCAGATCGTGTGGTAACCCGTTCGCCACGTAGCTATAACTCACAGATAGGTGTGCCACTTTCGGTGTGGTTGATGAATGAGCACACTGAGTTGGCTATTTTTGAAGCGGGTATTTCCGAAATGGGTGAAATGGAGGCGTTGCAGACTATCATTAAACCTACTGTGGGTATTTTGACTAATATTGGTGGTGCGCATCAAGAGAATTTTTTCTCTTTACAGGATAAATGTATGGAGAAACTTACTTTGTTCAAAGACTGTGACGTTATTGTTTATGATGGCGATAACGAATTGATAAGTTCGTGTGTGGCAAAATCTCTTTTTGCCTCGCGTGAGATTGCTTGGTCGAAAAAGGACAATGAACGTCCGTTGTTTATTGAGTCCATTCAAAAAGGAGAACATGCTACCACTATTAAATACCGTTATCTGGGGATGCCGAATGAATTTAGTATTCCTTTTATAGATGACGCTTCTATTGAGAATTCGTTGCATTGTCTGGCTGTGGCTTTGTATATGATGGTTCCCCCTGAACAAATAACCGAGCGCATGGCGCGTTTGGAACAGATTGCTATGCGTCTGGAGGTAAAAGAAGGCAAGAATGGCTGTGTGTTGATCAATGATAGTTATAATTCAGATTTGGCTTCTTTGGATATTGCTCTTGACTTTATGTCGCGTCGTTCTGATGATAAAGGGAAAAAACGGACACTTATCCTCTCGGATATGCTTGAAACAGGACAGAGCAGCAAACTACTTTATCGTCAGGTTGCCGAATTGGTACATAGCCGGGGAGTAGAGAAGATTGTCGGGGTAGGAGAGGAAATTCGGACTGCTGCTGCCCGTTTTGAGATAGAAAAGTATTTTTTCGTACTACAGAAGAATTATTGGAATCGGATTTGCTGGCCGGGCTGCGTAATGAGGTGATTTTGGTAAAAGGTTCGCGTGCTTTTCATTTTGACCGGATTTCAGATCGTTTGGAACTGAAAGTGCATGAAACCATTTTGGAGATCAATTTGAATGCTTTGGTTGATAACTTGAATTATTATCGCAGCAAACTGAAACCGGAAACAAAAATGGTATGTATGGTGAAGGCTTCTGCATACGGTGCCGGTTCATACGAGATAGCTAAAACACTGCAAGATCACCGTGTGGATTACTTGGCGGTAGCTGTGGCTGATGAAGGTTCGGATTTGCGGAAAGCGGGAATCACCTGTTCCATTATGATTATGAATCCTGAGTTGACAGCATTCAAGACCATGTTTGATTATAAATTGGAACCCGAGGTTTACAGTTTTCATTTATTGAATGAACTGATTAAAGCTGCTGAGAAAGAAGGCGTAACGAATTTCCCCATTCATATTAAATTGGATACGGGGATGCACCGTTTGGGTTTTGCACCCGAAGAGATTCCAGAACTGATAGACCGTCTGAAGAAGCAGACAGCTGTTATTCCACGTTCTGTATTCTCTCATTTGGTAGGCAGTGACGGGGCTCAGTTTGATTCGTTTACGCGCAGACAGATAGAAATGTTTGAAGCTGCTTCTGAATGTTTGCAGGAGGCTTTTCAGCATAAGATATTGCGTCATATCTGTAATACAGCCGGGATAGAACGCTATCCGGGTGCTCAGTTCGATATGGTGCGTTTGGGAATCGGTCTTTATGGAATTGATCCGTTTACCAATCAGATTATCAATAATGTAAGTACATTAAAAACCACTATTCTTCAGATTCATGAGGTTCCTAAGGAAGAAACAGTGGGGTATAGTCGTAAAGGACATTTGGAAAGGGATTCCCGTATTGCCGCTATTCCTATCGGCTATGCCGACGGACTGAACCGACGTTTGGGAAATGGACATGCCTATTGTTTGGTGAATGGGCAGAAAGCGTCATACGTGGGTAATATCTGTATGGATGTGTGCATGATTGATGTGACGGATATTGATTGTAAGGAAGGGGATAAAGCTATCATCTTCGGAGATGATTTACCGGTCACTGTTCTGTCAGAGATTCTGGAAACTATTCCATACGAGATCTTGACCAGTGTGTCTAATAGGGTAAAACGAGTTTATTACCAGAATTAATGAAAAAAAGAACGAAAGAAAAAGACATGAAAAGGATGAACATACGTTACTTTTGCGTATCTTTAGGAAGTTACTAAAAATAGATAGCTATGAAACGTATATTCTTCCTTTTGTTATGTTTTTGTTTCTCGGTGTTGTCATTTGCCCAGAGAACGAATGAGGCTAAGCAGTTGACCAAACAGGACTCTTTGCGTTTGCAGCAACTATTGAGCGGTCAAGTCGAAATTGTGATAGATGATGAAACACAGAAAGAAATTGACAGATTGTTCAATCCTGAAAAGTGGAAAATGAAATCAACTCCCTTCCCTAAAAAAAACATGAAGTTTGAAACGGAACTTCCTCGTTATTATATCTCTCAAGTGGATACAATAGATGGTAGAGGGTATATCAGACTATTGCCGTACGGACCGTTTGAAACTCCGGAAGAGGAACAAATTTATGTAGAGATTCCTATCAACAAAGAGTTGCTGGCAGCTATGATTCTCGTTTGGAACCTGCGCCGGCAGGCAAATTTACTCCTAGTGCTTTGATGGTGGGGGCGGGTATCAGCGCTACGTTTGATGCCGATAAGCTGCTAGGAATCATTTTCAGTAAGAAAATGCGTGCAAAAGCCCGTAATGCCAAAGAGGCTGATGCTTGGAAGAGTTATTGAACTATTGAGTAAAGAAACGAATGCCGGATATATGTGGAATACACCGGAATTTTGTGAATTTCATGTTGAAAAAACAGGAGCCACGTTTGGATAGTGCCAGACGTGGCTTGTGATTAGATCTTGTTGAATTTGATTTATTCAACTGCTGATTTTATTTTATATTATTTATACTTACCTTTTTCCAAATGAAATTGTCAATCATTTCTTTGTCGCATTTCCCGTTTTTAGCTTTAATGTTCAGGTTTTCGAATGTAAAGTTAGTAAGTTGATATTGATCAGACTTTTCTACACTGAAGAAATTATCGCATTTAAAATCAATGTTTCTCATTGTCACATGGTTTGAGTAAGAAATGGGAATGTCTTTTCGATCTTTCAGGTCAAAGAATTGCGTCCAAGGTTTGATATACAGAAAATGATCTGCATCTCCGGTGATATCTTCTACCAGAATATATTCATATTGTTGAGGTGTGTCCGGCCGCATCTTTAACCATAACAAACGATTGGCATTGGTGATGTGAATGCGTCGCAAGATAATATTGCGATTGTGGATGGATTCGCTTCCACAAGTGAGGGCGCCGTGGCAGAAACCGTATGTACAATCTTCTATGATGATGTTGGAATTTCCTCCATTATTCGGGTCTTGGTCTGCCCAAGGGCCTTTGCCGCCTTTTAAAGCTATGGCGTCATCATTGACAGACATATAGCAGTTCTTTACCAGTACATTGTTGCATACATCAATATCAATGGCATCCGTACTTGGAGCCTTTACCGGTCTCTCCGGTGAGAAAATATAGAGGTTCAATATTTTTATGTGATTACATTTATAAAGATGGGTAGTCCAAAAGGGAGAGTTAATGAGGCGTACTCCTGAGAGTTGGACGTTATTGCTATGGGAAATATGAACCAGCCGGGGACGTAATTCATCCATATTGGTACATTGGGGATTGACTTTTCGACGAAGCCAAAATGATTTCCAATATCTTAATCCGTTACCATCAATAGTTCCTTTTCCAGATAACGTAAAGCCATCCACTTTGTCGGCATTGACCAACGCCGCGAAATATTTCAAGCTTTGCCCTTCCATGCGGGTGTCTATGATGGGGAAGTTGCTGATATCATCACTTCCCTTCAACACAGCTCCTTCCTCCAGATGCAGGTGTGTTTTGGGTTTGAAGAACAGGGCTCCGCTTAAATAGGTTCCTTTGGGAATAACGATAACTCCGCCACCATTTTGTGCGGCAGCATCGATGGCAGATTGTATTTTCTCTGTTTGTAACAGGGTACTGTCATTGATGACGCCGTAATCTGTCAGAATGTATTTTTTACCTAATGTGTTTATATCTACTATCTTACTGTCCTTAAACCAATCGGATACAGGTGTGCCGTCCGGAAATTTTTTCTTGTGCCAAAGACGGAAGGCATAGAAAGACGGCACATACAAAAGTTATTAATTTCATGATTCTGCTATTAAATTAATCACTATTCACTTGTTTATTGTCGGAAATCAAACATCAAATTAAGGTGTAGTCCTTCATCCCCCGATTTGATACGGATATTACCCGGCTGGCTGTTCGGCCCTTGTTGCTCAATTGGTTTAAAGGAGCAAATAGCCGGGATGTCCAGCAGGAAGGATATATCCCCTTCAGGGAATTTGGGCATGGTGTCTTTTACGCGTCCTTTCGGTTCTTCGGGAGTGAACACATGGAAGAAGATACCGTCATTCCGGGAATAAATGGTGAACGGTGTTGTGTCACTTTCCAAAGTGGCCCAATACATATTGGCATGATATCCTTTAAATTCCGGATAAACCAGATTTTCAAAACTTTCTCCGGTAATGGTATTGTTATACTCTTTGTGCCATACTCCATAATTCGTTCCCGGAATCCGGTTTTTCCAGACACGGTATGGACCGCGGCCCATCCATTTCATGCCGGAGCAATTCTTTTCAGGATAAGAGAAAGTCAGACCGAGATTGAATACTTTGGAGTCCATGAAAGCATCATCAAATCCACCTCCGCCGGAAGCCCGGTTCAGCAGAATGGCATCCATATAGAGTAGTCCTTTGTCCGTAAGACGCCATACGATGGAGTCGGCGGCACCTTTGTATTTGGCACAGTAAACAGCCCCCTCGTTGCTGTTGCGGACATAGCTCAATGTTGGTTCGTAGCGCATTTTCATGCCCACTGCCACAGGGCCGTCTTTGAATGGAACTTCTGTTCCTCCTGATGTGATACGGCTGATCATGCCGGTAGCCGGGTTAAAAGTGACGGTTACACGGTCGCTTTTCAGTTCGATGGTGGTAGCGGTTTGAGTGGCGGTTGCCGGCTGTACCGTTTCCAGGGTCATCGGAGTCTGTGCCATTTTATGATCAAAGTATTGTTTTGCCAGTCGGATAGGATAGGTCCAGTTACAGATACTTTTCCCCTCTTTGTCAAAAGCCTCTAACTCCAGTACATCACCTTCCCGGAAAGAAGCAGGAAGAGTGAAGCGGGCTTTTCCAGTTTCACCCGGTGTGATGGCAGGCAGTTGTACATGGCCTTCTGCGATAACTTTACCGCTTTCCATTGCATTTTTCAAAGGTGTTTCGCAAGTACGTATTTTGTAAGTCATGCGACATTTGTCCAAGTTAGTATAAGTATATTCATTAGTAACCAGGAAGCTGCCGTCAAAGTGGTCAGTAATCAGCAGCGGTTTTAACTGGATGGGCGACCATTGTGCGCGGATAGCATAGTAACTTCCTTCTTTTTCTCTACGCGGACCTACTACCCCGTCAGGAGCATTGGATTTATCTGAATCCAATATGCCTCCTTTATCAGAACGTTTGGGAGCTTCGTCACAGAATACCCAGATAAAGCCTCCGGCAAACATGGGGTTCGTGCACCAACGATCCCAAAAGTCACGTAGTCCGGCACCACCTCCCTGATCATACATGGCATGCATGAATTCGGTAGGCATAAATACTTTATAGCCGTTGGTAAAACGTGCCACTCCGGTCAGATAAGTGGGATAATGGTGGGTGTCCAGATCATTGAAATCGGCCCAAGGATGTACCATGTGGCGTTTCTGTAATTTATCGTATTTGGCGAATAAAGGATCAAGATTATAATTCCATCCTCCTTCGTTGCCATTACTCCAAATAATGATGGAAGGATGATTCACATCGCGTTCTATCATTTCTTTGACTAATTTAGGACCTACTTTTGAATCGTATCCGTTTTGCCATCCTGCCAGTTCATCCATATAGACAATTCCTAATGAATCACACATATCCAGGAAATGTTCATCAGGCGGATAATGTGAACGGACTGCATTCATATTCATCTCTTTTACCAGCAAGGCATCCTGACGGCTCATAGCTGCACTGGTAGCACGACCTCCATCTACGGAAAAAGAATGGCGGTTGACACCTTTCACCACGAGTTTGGTGCCATTCAGATAAACTCCGTCTTGTGGAAAGAATTCAATGGTGCGGAAACCTATCCGCGTTTCACGGCTTTGCACCGTTTTCCCTTCGGGGTCTTTCAGTTCCAATCTGGCTACGTACAGATTGGGGTCCTCTGTAGACCAAGGTTGGATGTTCATCCAGTTCCCTTCCACCAACTGTTCCTTGTTCGAATCCTTAATCTGATGAGAAATGCTAGATTTGTTTTCTTGAGTGTATATGTCTTTTCCATCCTTTAATGAACGGACGGAAACAGACAATTCATATCCTTTGGCATCTCCTTCCATTTCTATTGCCGCTTGCAATTTTCCATGCTGATCGGCGTTCAGAATAAAATGTCGCATGTGGACTGCCGGGACAACTTCCAGCCATACAGGTCTGTAAATACCACCATACAGCCACCAGTCGGCTTTACGTTCGGCTGCATTGATGGATTTGTTGGCTGATTCTTTAGCTATCTTTACTTCAAGCAGGTTCTTTTTGCCGGGCTTCAATAAATCGGTGATATCATAACTGAAGCGGTAGAATCCTCCCTGATGCATCTCGCCTGCGGGTTTTCCATTGATGAAAACTTCCGTGTCGGTCATCACTCCGTCAAAGAATATTTTTATCCGCTCACCGGAAGTTGTTGCCGGGGATTCAAATTTATATCGATAAATGCCCGTTTCGTCGCTTGGCCTTTCACCTTTTATAGTGTACCAACGACCGTAAGTATATTCTCCGAATCCTTGCAGTTCCCAGTTGCAGGGTACTTCGATCTTTTTCCATTTTCCACTGTTTTGTCCTCCCGAACAAAAGAACTCCCAAGTCCTGGTGTCGTCAATACCGGTTCCCGATAAATAGATACGTTCGGGGTGCGGAGCTTGTGCCTGCACAGTTGGTCCACTCCACAGGGCAGCTATTACTAAAGCTGTCAGTTTGGTCCATTTGTTTTTCATAATACCATTGAATACTGTTTTCATGATACAAAAATAAGGCGGGATAACCCGCCTTACAATGGAAAATCATACATTATGATGAAAAATGATACAGTTATAGGGAATTAATATGCCGATAGAATTATTTTATTTCTATTCTCATGGGAGATTCCTTTTTATATTCAACCTTTTCCTGATTGGCATTTATGTTCTTGAAAATAATGTTTTTGGATTTCTTACCTTCTACATTCACCCTAATTTCTTCACTAGGGAGTTTGAAATGTATATCCTCGAACAGGATGTCTTTTCCATCCAATATGTGAATGTCATTATGCAGCGATTCTATCGTCAGCTTCCGCATCGTAAATCCGGCGGCATCATTCAGGGCGCCGATTAATTTCTTGCATTTGATCTCTCCATTTTCTATCACTACCTGGTTGAAAGGTATTTCAGGAATACCATTGGCGGTAAAGAACTGGTCGGCTGATTCTACAATGAAATCTTTGATCAGGATATTCTTTACATCAGGTGTCAGCCGGTTTACTTTTCTTGCCGGATAGCGTGCGGCCAGTTCGCCCATATAATAAGCACTGCCCAACAAATCCCAAGTAAAGGCTTTTCCTACATTGATCATGCGCAGTCTCTCATAGTAAGTGTTGTCACTGCCTCCTCCACGGTTGCGTCGCGTTTTGAAACGGATGCCGGTACGAGTGCCGTCAAATACACAATCGTGTACATACAGATTCTTGATCACTCCGGCTGTTTCACTACCACAAGTAATCCCGCCATGTCCATGCTGGGCCAGCGAGTAGCGGATAATTACGTTTTCTGTAGGTTTGCCTACACGTAATCCGTCTTCTGCTCTACCGGCTTTCAGGGTAAAGCAATCATCACCGCAGTTCAGCGTGCAGTATTCAATTAATACATTTTTACAAGATTCTATATCAATACCGTCTCCGCTGGGCACCTTGGTGGAATTAACGGTAATGCCTCTTATAATTACATTCTCGCAATAAATGGGTACCACATTCCATAAGGTGCTTCGTTCCATCGTGATCCCTTCTATTAATACATTGGTACAGTTGATAGGAGAGATTGTTTTAGGACGATAGAAAGTCCTGCCTTCCATACCGTCATAGATACGTTGTTCTATAGGCATGTCCCACGGGACATCTTTTTCTACCACTGAAGCACCGTTAGGACGTTTTCTGATTTCAGCATCCATAGATGGTCCGTAAATGGTTCCTTCTCCTGTAATGGCGATGTTGTTTTCCCCATTGGCGTAAATAAAGGCGGCCGGCCCCATTATTTCTACCCCTTCATGGCGTGTGAAAACCGCCGGTAGATAATCTTCCGCACGACCGGAAAACTCTATTTCGGCTCCTTTGGCTAAATGTAGATTAACATTACTTTTCAGTAAAATACGGGCCGATTTCCATTTTCCCTCAGGAATGACGACTGTTCCTCCTCCTTGTTTGCTGACTTCAGCAATCGTCCGGTTCACTAAATCTGTAATAGGGGCATCTTCTGTCATTCCTTTGTCTTTCATATTGACGATGAAATCGGGAAAAACGGGACGCTTCGGCTGAGGCATATTGAAATATGCATTCTTGATCGGAACGATATTCCGGGGCATTGCTTGTGCACCGACTTCATTTAAATAGGGGATAGCTGGTTTCAGTTCTGCTGTCAGCTTATCCAATACTTCCGGATTTAATTTTACTTTTACCATTCCGATGGGGTGGAAGCGCGTATCATCCCAAGCTGTATAAACAATGGTATATACATTATCTCCTTCGGGTATCAGGCAAAGCGGAGTCCTCATGACAGTCCACCATTTTTTAACTTTGGTATCTATGGCGATATAACGTGCTTTGCTCCAGTTTTTTCCGTCTATGGATAAAGTGTATCCCATTCTGTTGGGTAAGTTTAAATAGTTCGGCCCGCCGTCAAACATCGCTATGTAGGTTCCGTTGGGTAATTTGGATACGATAGGATTCTCTACAAACTGCGGGTGAATGGAAGTTATCGGATTGATTTCCTCACCCATACGTTTCCATGGTCCTTCCAACGTTTCTGATTCGGCCAGTCCCACAGCCCATACCTTGCGCTTTTCCCCTCCTTTCAAGGGATAATCTGCACGGGTTTCGTAAGGATAAGCTCCACTGATAAACGCATTCCAGCCTTTATCCACTTTATATGGGAAGAAAGAAGCGACCCCTTGCCGTCCTTCCCAAAGTTGGGAGTCCAGTCCCGGTTCTATAATGATTCCCATATCTCGGTAAGGACCGCCTATTCCTTCTAGACCTTCCTTTTCGGATTCACATCTCCAGATGCGGCCGAAAGAATGATTGGGTGCAATTTCTTTATCTGTGGTGTAGGCCAGATAAAATCCGTACCATCGGTTGTTTTCCTCGCTGAATACAGGCATATAAGACCAGATGGCGGAACGGCGGTCATTCATGGGATTGTCTTCATGTACCAATGCATAGACACCGCTTGATTCCAATATAGTGGATTGGCGTGTCCAGTGAACACCATCAGTGCTGGTCCAGTGTCCTATACGTGTCTTTACTCTGTCGTGATAGGCAGGCATCCCTTTCACACCGGCGCGTTCGGTAGGAAACATGTGATAAGTACCTTTTATTTTTACGATAGAGCCTCCTTCAAATCCTCCTTGAATCCCTTCTGTACCTGGCATTCCTGCGTTGATAACGGGGGCTTCAGGTCCTCCGATAACAGTAAATAAAGTTTCTCCTTCGGTGATTCCATCGATATGGAATGATATACTATCTGTTTTATCAGTCGTTTTGATACTTTTGCTTTCCATCTTTTGAGCGATGGCTTGCGTACCCGCCAGACATAATCCGATACACAGTCCCCAAAAAGCGTTTCTTGTCATACTTAGTCTTTTAAAAGTTAAATGGCCTCCATTTTACGGCTTATAAGTAATGACGTTTGTAGATAGGATTTGTAACCATCGGATTTGTTCTTATTTTTATGAAGCAGATCGATGTTTTCTTGTTTGTCTGTAAATAGAAGAAAAAGGTTATTTTTATAGGTGTTAAATCAAAATATGATGTATATTTGAAAGCGAAATAATCAAATACCTATGAAGAAGTATATTATAACTCTGCTGTTTTGTACATTATTTTGTCATTTAGGCATTGCTCAAGGTTTGAAATCAGTTTCTATCTTGGGAGATTCTTATTCCACTTTCGAAGGATATGTTCAACCCGATACTAATTTTGTATGGTATCTGAAGACACCTCCTGAAGGGAGAAAGACGGATATGGTTTCTGTACGTAATACTTGGTGGCATCAGTTTATTAAGGAGAACAACTACCGTCTTTGTGTGAATAATTCGTTTTCCGGTGCTACTATTTGCCATACCGGTTATCGTTCGGAGGATTATAGCGACCGTTCTTTTATCACCCGGATGAAGGCGTTGGGCTGTCCTGATATTATTTTTATTTTTGGCGCGACTAATGATTATTGGGCGAAATCACCTTTAGGAGAGTATCAGTATGCGGATTGGTCCAAAAAAGATTTATATTCTTTCCGCCCTGCTATGGCTTATATGCTGGATACAATGATTGATTATTATCCTAATGTGGAGATTTATTTTCTATTGAATGATGGTTTGGGAGAGGAAATCAGTGAATCGGTCAGAACGATTTGCAAACATTATCAGATAGATTGCATTGAACTGAAAGGGCTTGATAAAATGAGCGGACATCCTTCGGTGAAAGGGATGAAGCAGATTAGTGAGCAGGTGAAGGCGTATATGAATTCCCGGCATAATTGAGTATGACGGTTTGTGTGGTGATTATTTTAGAGGAATAATGATAAACAGTTTCCGATGATATTTTAGTGAAAGATATACTGGTTGAAGTATATTCTCTCACTAAAATATGCCTATCACTTCTTATTTTACAAAAAACAATCGTCAAATGTCTTTCAGTTATAATCTAATCTCGGTGGTTAGAGCAGGTAAACCAGAAAGTTTTTTCATTGTGATTTCATTAAAGTTTCTTTTTTAGCCTTTAAAAATGAAGAGAGCTTATTTATTTCGCTTCTATACTTTCGTTCGTTGACCCTGTTCTTATTTTCTTCTGGATCTATGTGATGGTCAAACAACATTCGGGAATGAATCTTTTCTTTTTGTTTCCATTCCGCATAGTTGTATCTATTGCTAACAGCATTGTCTCCCCCTTCCCATTGGATATATACTTGGTCTTTTATTTTTGCTTTTAAATTTGTTAAAATAGGAACAAAACTAGTGCCATTTAATTGATTCTTTGGTATGGGCAAATGACAAAGTTCACATAGTGTTGGATATAAATCTACGAATTCTACCATGGACTTAGTTTTTCCTTTTTTCAATCCGGGAACACGTACAATTAAAGGAACGTGAGTAGAACGATCCATTAAATTATGCTTACCGAGAAAGTTGTGTTCCCCTAGATGCCAGCCATGGTCTCCTAGTAATACAACGATGGTATTATTTGCTAAACCTAGCTCATCCAGGGCATCCAGCACTTTTCCTATTTGGGCGTCAACATAGCTTAAACAGGCATAATATCCGTGTTTGGCTTCTTTCTGAAAATAGATATCATCTGCTGTGGTAGTACGTGCGTAAGCATAGATTTCTCCAGAGTTTTTAACTTCATCCGGCAAGCCTGCAGGGCGAAAACGATTATTGGCAACTGGAATTTTCTCTCGGTCATATAAATCCCAATATTTTTTAGGGGCATTAAAAGGTAAATGTGGCTTCCAAAATCCACATGCCATAAAGAAAGGTTTTCCTTGTTCTTTTAAACGTTTTAAGTCTGCAATGGCTTTTAATGCCAGTTTTCCGTCATCATAAGCGGTGTCAGGTACTTCAGCCCACTCACAAAAAGGCCCTCGCATTGTTTTGGGATTGATAGTTCGTGCGGAGGCTTCATTCATCCATAATTCCCATTTATTGTATTCTGCCCAATATACATCATATCCGTCGGGATGTTTACGGTAAGGAGGTTCACTCCATGAATTAGCATGATCTGAAAGATGGTGGAAAACCTTGCCGTTTGAGATTGTGTAATAGCCATGTGATGTAAACCATCTTGATATCGGAATTGCGGTTGGGCAATCTTTGCTGGCATAAGCGGAATAGTTGACAAAGCGATCTGGATAGTGTGGATACACTCCTGTCAATAAACTGGCGCGTGAAGCTCCACTTACTGGGATATTACAGTAAGCGTTCTGAAATAATAACCCGCTGGCGGCAAAACGATCGATATTGGGGGTCTTTACTTCTTTTACTCCATAGCATCCTAACTCAGGGCGCATATCGTCTGCCATCAAGAATAGAACGTTCATTTTCTCTGTCTGTGAAAATACAGACAGAGAAGAGAAGGCAAGCATTGAAATGCTTAGAAAACAAAGTATATTTTAACTGCATAATTTTATTTATTGTTTTCCCATCCAGGATTTTGTTCTAGAGCAGGATTGAGTGCCAATTGATTTAGAGGAATTGGATTTAGATAGTAATGTTCCAACCATCCTAGGGGTTTCTCAAAATAATATACATATCCTTCATTGTTGGAGGGACCATTCATAACTTTTACATTAAATTCACTTGCATTTTTTAAATAGACCCCAGTAGGTTGTTTGTCTACGTAATGTCCTTTTTTCCAGCGGCGTAAATCGTCCAAACGAGTTCCTTCACCCATTAATTCAACGCGGCGTTCACGGCGGATTTCCCATAGTAACGGATTTACATCTTGATCTCTGTCAGGATCAAAATCTGTGGTAATATCTGTCAAGACCATATCGGCCACGTGAGCACGTTTTCTCAGTTTATTAATAGTTTCATCTGCTATAGATTGATCGAATTGCCCTAGTTCATACATTGCTTCGGCATAATTCAACAGTATCTCACCGAGTCTGAATAGGGGAGCGTCTGTAGTACAAACTCCATTGGCAGTGCTGGCATCGGTATGAGTATTATAGTATTTCCATACCCAGAAACCCATTTGGCTGGCATTCCATCCCTGTCCCCAATTGACATTTTTGAAATGAGGTTGCCCTTTGGTTATAAAACCTTTGAAATTAGATGTCGGCAACCGGTGATAAGTTTCTTTAGAAATTGTTGCCATCAAGTCAATATATTCACGTTCAGAAGGATTGTCTGTGAACTTCCATTGAGTGGTAGAGGCACTTGCTAGACTTACCATATAGGGAGGACATACTGTGTGATATAAACGATAATCCCGGTTGCGGAACTGTGCATATACATCTTTATCACCTCCGTATGTGGAACTGTTTTTGATAGGATGTCCGTCACTGCACAAATAACTGTCTACAGCATCTTTGGTTGCTTCTATTTGTGATTCGCCGGTTCTTACCATACGTGTGAGCCCATGGCATAGCTGGCTGGTAGCATACTCTTTGTATAGAATAATTCCATTTATGCCATCTAAAGACTCTGAGTTGAAAAGTTCTTCATAGTTGGGATGTAGGGTAGTATATTTATTCATGACTTCCTTGGAAGCCCGTGTACATTCTTCTAAATAGGTTGTGGCATTTTGTAGGGCATGATATTTTCTCCATGTACCTTCAAATAAACAAAAACGGGAAATTAATGATTGTACTACAGCTCGATTGATCGTATTATTGCCATCTCCGTCTACCTTGATATGTTCTTCTGCATATTTCAAGTTATTCAGAATATTTTGGGCTACAACATCCCGTGGGTCTCTAGGGGAATATAGTTCCTCGCTGTCTTCTGATAAAGCATGTTCTACCCATGGTAAATCTCCATATAGAGATAGCATTTTAAAATATTTATAAGCGCGAAAAAAATATCCAACACTTCTCCAATGTGCTTTTTCTGCATCATTCATGGATGACTGGTCTATATTGTCCAACATTAAATTCACCCGGCGGATATATTCATAGTCCCATGAATCAGAAGACGCAGGTACCTTAGCTTTCTGATACGCCCATTGACTTTCATTGCCTGAGACATGCTTGATCATATTGTCAGCTTCATAATCTCCTTTAAAAATCTCATCAGTTTGTCCTGTTTTATATGCATAGCCGAAAAAGACGTTATACAGTCCCCAAGCGTAAGTCTTGAAGTTTTCATATGATCGGAAAGAGGTTAATTCCGTTTGTTGATCTTTGGGATATACCTCCATAAAATCATTATTTAAACAAGAATTCATCAACAGGAAGAGTCCTACTCCTACTATATATTTTTTCATAATGTCAGCTTTTATTATAAACTTAAATTAATACCAAATGAGAATTGACGCATATAAGGATAAGTAAATCCACGTTGTCCCAAATTGTCTGTTACTACACGTTCAGCATCTATCCCTTTGGGCAGATGATCAAATGTAAAGAGGTTTTCTCCACTAAAAAATACTGATAAGTTAGTAATACCCAGTGGCTTGATCAGTTTTATGGGGAAGGTATATGATAAACTGATATTGCGTATGCTCAAATACGCCCCATTTTGCAAAAAACGGGTTTGTGTTTTTTGATTGGCTTTAGTATTTCCTTCTGCCTTTTCATATAAACGTGGAAAATAACTATTTGTATGTTCTGGAGTCCAGTAATTCAATTGAGAGTCAAACAAAGTTGAGTAAGCATCGTAATGTGGATAGAATAGCTCATTCATAAGCCAAAGATCCCGTTTGCCGACTCCTTGTAAAATAAATGACAATGAAATACCTTTCCATGCTGCGCCACCACGAATTCCGTACTGATATCTGCGAGTATCATTACCGATAATATGAGTATCGCCTGGTTCGTTTGACGTGTTTTTACCATTGTTTATAATACCATTTCCATCAAAATCCATATAAAGTATATCTCCCGGATTGGGATTATAACCTTCCATTTTGGGAATATTGTTTTTTAACTTTCCTTGACTGTCAAAATCTTCGGTAGTATATAAGCGGTCTGTAGTATACCCCCATATTTCACCTAATTCCATTCCTTTTCGGTAAATCAGATTGCCATCCGAATCTTTTCCTAGTAAGCCTACCTCATTGTCGTATTTTGTGATTTTCGTACGCGAGTCATATAGGTTAAAACCTAAATAATATTGCACATTGCCGATACGGTCATTCCAATCCAAGGATATTTCCCAACCTTTGGCGCGTAAATCGGCAGAGTTTTGTAATGGGGCTTTGGCACCCAATACTCCTGGAAGTTCCATACCTGGAGCCAACATTCCTTTTGTATCCCGTTGGTACCAATCAAATACAACATTTAGGCGGTTATTAAACAGCCCTAGGTCAAACCCGAAATCCAAAGTACTAACTTTTTCCCAAGTGAAACTATTGCTGACTAGAGCTGGAGGAGCCAATGTTGTAGTAGCTTGTCCGTTTACAACCCAATTAGCCAATGGAGAATCCATGCCAGGAATAAAAGCATAAGGTTCTATACTTTGATTACCGATATTACCATAAGAACCTCTCAATTTTAAGTTAGAAAGAAAAACTTTACTCCATTCCATAAATTGCTCTTCACTGACACGCCAGCCTACGGAAACAGAAGGAAAGAAGCCGAAACGATTTTCTTTAGGGAATTTCGAAGAACCATCATAACGCCCGTTTGTTTCGAGTAAATATTTACCGGCATAAGAGTAATTTATCCTATAGAATAATCCTCTGACATGGTATTCCTCAAATTCATCACTGTTTTTATAATCTCCTGTAGCTTGTGATAATGAGGGTAAATCTTCGTTAATCATATCTATGCGTGACGCTTTCATCATCTTATAGGCATTGCTTTCCTGATTGAAACCAGCCATAATTCCAATGTCATGTTTACCTAATGTTTTGTTGTAATTGGCATATACATTAAAAGCATTATAATTGGTCGCCCGATTTTCTATTTCATATTTCGAATTTGAAACAGACTGTTCCTTACGGAAGTTAGCTCCGTGAGCATAATTAAATTTCTTATCGAAAGTTGTGATTTCTCTAGTCTTTCTATTAAATGTATATTCACCGATTATTTTCAGATCTTTGAACGGAGTAATAGTCAGCTTGCCAAAGATGCGTAAGTCGTTTCTGTCATTTTCTTTAGGTGCTGACAGATTAATGAAATTATGAGGAGTATTGATAGGCAAGATTTCACCGTCTAGTTCCATATTACCTAATGGAAAATAAGATGGAAAGGCTACTGCTGCTCCCCAAATACCATAAGAAGCTGAAGTATAGGGAAGTTCTGAATGTGAATTCGCATATTTGATGTCTAATTCCGGAGTAATCCAGGAATGAATATCGGAACGGATGTAAGATGATATATTATAACGTTTGTATGAGTCTTTATCTGTAACAAGAATTCCGTTTTGATCCACCATCCCAGCTGACATTCTGTAAGATATTGATTTATTACCTCCTCCAACAGAAATATTATGTGTTTGTTGAAAACCTGTTTCCATCATATCGTTTAAGAGATCCGTTTCTTGTAAACTGTATCGAAGTCCGTCTACTACGGCATAACCGTCAGGATAATTGCCTGAATTAGTATCATATTCTTTCAATAACTCCAACCAGGTATCTACATTTTGTCCTGTTTGATATGATACTGTTCCCATATCTTTATAAGCTTGTACTGTTTGTAACGGAGTTGCTTTGTGGGGTAAATTACTAGGCTTACTGAATGAGAAGTTATTAGAGTAGTTGATAGAGAAGCGAGTGTCTTTCATTCCCTTTTTAGTGGTGACTAGGATAACTCCGAATGCAGCGCGTGCACCGTAAATAGCCGATGATGCGGCATCTTTCAATACAGAGATAGATTCAATATCATTAGGATCCAGCATATTTATGTCCATCTCTACATTGTCAACTAATACGAGCGGGGCACCTTCATTGATGCTGTTTACTCCCCGGATATTGAAAGACATTTCAGCACCGGGTTGGCCTGATGTACCTGTTACTTGCAATCCCGGCATTGCTCCCATCAGTACATTACTTACCGAAGTAACAGGCCGATCCCCCAATATTTCATCCATTTTTACACTGCTTACTGCTCCTGTCAGGTTGGCCTTTTTTTGTACACCGTATCCGACCACTACTACTTCTTCTAAAGTTTCAGTATCTTCTTTTAAAACAATATTTAGTTCTTTTTTTATTTCCGGTGTTCATTTCCAGTGAGGCATATCCAATGTAGGAAATTTGCAATGTCGCATCGGTTGAGGCATCTAGTACAAACCGTCCGTCTATATCTGTAATCGTGCCTATAGATTGTCCTTTAATTTTTACGTTAGCACCTATAATCGGTTCGCCATTCACATCTTTAATGATGCCGGATATTTTTTTTGTTTCAGATGATTTTACATTGCCGGTTTGCTTGTCCGAAATAACGATTGTTTTAGGTGAAACAATACTATATTCTAAATTTCTGTCTTTTAAAGCTTGATTCAGAACGGTAGTGACCGAAATATTTTCCGCTGATATCGAAATATTTCGGTCAGCATCTAGAACAACACTACGATAAGAAAAACGATAGGGCGTTTGATTCTCGATAATGTTAAAGATCTCTTTTAATGATACATTTTTTACGTTTATCGTTATTAGTTTTTCCTGTGCCATAGATTCGAATGTACAGAAAAGAAGCAATAACGAAAACAAAGTGAACAACTTCAGTTGTGCGTGTTTGTTTTTCATACGATAGTAAATTTTAGATTAATGTTAGGCCCTGTGGGCATTGTCGTAAGTAAAGACAATGTATTTTTATAGAAGTACCGAAGATAAGATATGTTATAAAGCATACAAAACGAAGCCGCTTTCTCTCAATTTAGAAAGAAAGTCGGTTTTGATATTGATTGGATTTGATTCAAATGTCAGTCAAAATAATTTCTTTGCCTTTGATTTGCGCCTTAAGATGATAGGACTTTTCAATTACTTCCAGCACTTCGTTTAAATTGGTAAGAGGTAGTGTACCGGTAAAAGTGTCGGTGGGACAGTTTTTACAGGTGATGTTGATTCGAACATTATAGCTTTGTTCAATAGTATGGATGACTTCAGAGAATTTAGTATTTCTGAATATCATGTTGCCATGTCTCCATGCTGATATTTTTTGGGTGTCCTCTTCTGCAATGATGAAAATATTACCTGTTGATTGGTCTAATATTGCCTTTTGTTTCGGGTGAAGGATTACATTCTTATGACTTTGAGTTGCACCAAGCCATACGCTTCCTTCCTCTAGGGCCAGTTCGGCTGTTTTATGATCCTTTCGTACTAAAAGATTAAAAGTAGTTCCCAGTACCTTTACTTGTAGTCCTTGGGCATCTATGATAAAAGGTACTTCCTTGTTTTTATCGATCTGAAAATAACCTTCTCCATCAAAGCTGATTTTCCTTTCTTTTTTGTTATAGGTTTGGGGGAAGTATGCTAACCTGGATTCTGAATTCAGAGAAACAGCGGTTCCGTCCGGAAGAGTGACACTTGCCCGTTCTCCTCGAGCTGTACAGACAATCATTTCTTTGGTGGCAATTTGTCTGTTCTCATAATACAGATAGCCGGAAAGTATAATGAATACAGGCAATAATATAGTAGCGGCAATCTGGATTATACGACTAAAATCGAAGCCATTTGCTTTTTTCTTCTTTTATGGAATTTTCAATCTGTGCCTTTATTTTGTCTATTTGTTTGTCGGGAACGGAAGTGACATCAATTTTTTCATTCATCCAAGTTTGATACATTTCTTCCCCTATTTCATAGTCCGACATGGATTTAATTCTATTTCTGAGTTCCTGTAACTCCGCCGGGGATAGTTCGTCATTCCTATATTTGGTTTCAAGTTTCTTCATTTATTTTTTTCTATTTATGACATCCATTTATGTTGATAGTACCGAATTTTTATTTTCTAATTAATAAAAAGTAACATTAGAAGTAACCATATTTTGTTTAATTTCTCCTTTAGGGTCTTAAGTCCTAGTGAAAGCTGGTTTTTTACGGTTTGTTCGCTTAAAGAAAGTTTTTCTGCTATTTCTTTATTGGATAACTGTTTGAACCGGGATAGACGAATTACTTTTTGCTGAGTGTCTGGGAGCTTTTCTATTGTTTTGAGGAATCTGAATAGGAATTCATTATATTCCAGCTTGTAATGAGTGTCCTCGGTTGACAGGGTATCTATATGATAAATGTATTCTTCATATATGGGATGGTTTATTTTCTGACGGTATGCATTGATGAGACGGTGTTTAGCCATAATAAAAAGTAGAGAACGTAATGTTTCATCTTGTCTTATATTTATACGGTTAGACCACAGTTTTACAAAAACCTCTTGTACGATTTCCTCTGATTCTTCGGAAGATTTGGTAAATTGTAAACTATAAGCATACAGGCGTTTGGAGTACATTTGATAAATTTTGTCAAATGCCTTATGCGATCCTTGTTTTAAGTCATGAATCAAGTGTCGTTCTATATTTTCTATGTGCTCTTCCAAGATATATGGTGTTACCTAAATGTGGATTAATCCCATAATATTCGTTTGCAAAGATAATCATTATGTATTTCTCTTGTGTATCTCTAGAACTAATTTTGTATGATATCTGAATATGCCTTTTAATTGTAAGAAATAGGTTCAATAGTAATTTTTTCTTGTTTTAAGACTAATTCTCTTCCTTATATTCAAACCATTGGTATGATGCTTTATTTATCGATTGTTTTCCATTACTTGTCGCATATATTCCGACTCCCGTACCATTAAAGCGGTTGACCTTATTATCCGACACAGCATCTACACTTTGTACCTCTCCCACTTGATAAAGCATATCATTTGACAAACCGGCATAGAATGTTAATGTAGCTCCTTTGGCTACCAAGCGTAATATGACAGATTTTTCCTTCCAAGGCAGTGTCGCAATTATTGTTTTTTTGCCTAGAAGTACTTTTGTCAAACGGATTTCATTCTTTCCTTTCAGTAATGAATAATAGCCTTTAGCTGTACGATACAGAACCAAGCCCGCCCATTCGTTCGCCCGACGGGTGGAGAAACTCATTGTCGTGGTGGCAGAAAAATT
>OIFH01000028.1_pt1 | contig 65811 bp, 61 predicted proteins | sample 1581951 | NCBI WGS metagenome assembly OIFH01 (sample SAMN04414075, study PRJEB24778) | human gut metagenome | material: faecal | host: Homo sapiens | reverse complement strand
TTGATTGAAGCCTCCGGACTTGAAGAAGTTCCGGAGGCTTTTTTTTGCATATGCACGCATGTGGCGGAGTCTAGTAACGGAAATAATCCTATGTTCTGTAACATGAATATGGTATTATTTTTCTTCTTTTTGCAGTACTTTTTAGTGTAAATTCTATCATTAAATTCTTTTTCTATCATTGATTTTTGTACTTTTGGGCTATTCTTTTTGAATTTATTGAAGAAAGAAAGTGTTAAACTCAAAAAAATATCTTCTAAGAATATGGAAAATAAAATTCAGGAGCTTACCGATAAGATTTATCGTGAAGGTGTGGAAAAAGGAAATGAAGAAGCACAGCGACTTATTAGTAGTGCTCGCGATGAAGCAGCAAAGATTGTAGAGGATGCCCGTAAGGAAGCTGAGTCTATTCTCGCTGTGGCTCGGAAGTCAGCCAAGGAAACTGCCGAAAATACACAATCAGAAATTAAATTGTTTGCCGGACAAGCAGTAAATGCATTGAAGACCGAAATAGCTACCTTGTTGACCAATGAGGTAGTCAGTGAAAGTGTGAAAGGATTTGTGGCAGATAAGGAGTATCTGAATAAGTTTATTGTTTCATTAGCTGCCCAATGGTCTGCTAACGAATCTATCGTGATCTCTACCGCAGATGCCGAAGGACTTAAGAAATATTTTGCAGCGAACGCAAAAGCTTTGTTGGATAAAGGAGTGAGAATAGAAGAAGTGAACGGAACGAAATCACTTTTTACTATCTCACCAGCTGACGGCTCTTACAAAGTGAACTTCGGTGAAGAGGAATTTGAAAATTATTTCAAGGATTTCCTTCGTCCTCAATTAGTAGAAATGTTGTTTTAAAACGGGACTATGACAAATTATTATTGCCTGGTAGCCGGTTTGCCGGATCTTTCGTTGGAGGATGGCAAACTGAACTATACAGTGGCTAATTTTAAATCGGAAATCTATTCGGAATTATCGGAAAAGGATAGGAAGTTAATCGACTTGTTCTATTTGAAATTCGATAATGCTAACCTGTTGAAACTGTTGAAAGATAAGGAAGCTGCGACAGATTTTGAGGGGAATTATTCTCAGAATGAGTTGCTGGCGCTTATCAGTTCGGTGCGTGAAGGCGATGCTCCGGATAAGAGATACCCATCTTATCTTTATGAATTTATTACTGCTTATTTGGCTCTTTCCGCAGAGGAACTCTATCGTGCGGAAGATATGTTATCTGCCTGCTATTATGCGTATGCCATGAACTGCGGTAATCAATTTGTTTCCTCCTGGTTTGAATTTAATTTGAATATCAATAATATACTGGCTGCCTTAACTGCACGTAAATATAAAATGGACGTATCTCAGGTAGTAGTGGGCAAGACGGATGTGAGTGAGATGGTTCGTACATCGAATGCCCGAGATTTCGGTTTGTCCGAAATACTGGAATATTTTGAGCAGGTACTCCGTATCAGCGAAATTGAAGAATTAGTGGAAAGGGAAAAGAAGATAGATTTGTTGAAATGGAACTGGATGGAAGACGCTGTCTTTTTCAACTATTTTACTGTGGAGCGGATTTTCGTGTTTTTGTTGAAACTGGAAATGATTGGCCGTTGGATTTCTATGGATAAGGAAAAGGGAAGCGAACTGTTCCGTCAGATTATTGATAAATTGAAGGACGAGATACAGATTCCCGCAGAATTCAGATAATAAACAGATTAAAGATATATGGCAACAAAAAGGAACTGTTAGTGGCGTAATAGCCAACATGGTTACTCTTACCGTTGACGGACCGGTGGCACAGAATGAGATTTGCTACATTCTGACTGGCGGAGACCGGTTGATGGCAGAGGTTATTAAGGTAGTAGGCAGCAATGTTTATGTGCAGGTGTTTGAAAGTACACGTGGATTGAAAGTGGGTGCTGAAGCCGAATTTACGGGACACATGCTTGAAGTGACTCTAGGTCCGGGTATGTTGTCTAAAAATTATGATGGTCTGCAAAACGACCTTGATAAAATGGACGGAGTATTCCTGAAACGCGGACAATACACCTATCCATTGGATAAAGAAAGAGTGTGGCATTTTGTACCGTTGGTGAAGGTGGGTGATGAAGTTGGTCCATCGGCTTGGTTGGGACAGGTGGATGAGAACTTCCAGCCATTGAAAATTATGGTACCATTTCAGTTGACAGGTACTTATGGAGTAAAATCTATTGTTCCTGAAGGTGATTATACTATTGAGGATACTGTAGTGGTTCTGACGGACAGAGAAGGTAAAGATATTCCGGTAAACATGATTCAGAAGTGGCCGGTAAAAAAGGCAATGACTAATTATAAGGAAAAGCCGCGTCCTTATAAATTATTGGAAACCGGTGTCCGTGTTATTGATACGGTTAACCCCATTGTAGAGGGGGGAACGGGATTTATTCCCGGTCCGTTCGGTACAGGGAAAACAGTGCTTCAGCATGCCATCTCCAAGCAGGCGGAAGCGGATATCGTAATTATCGCTGCTTGTGGTGAACGTGCGAATGAGGTGGTGGAAATCTTTACGGAGTTCCCCGAACTGGTAGATCCGCATACAGGACGTAAGCTGATGGAACGTACTATCATTATTGCCAATACCTCGAACATGCCGGTGGCTGCCCGTGAAGCGTCTGTGTACACGGCTATGACCATTTCTGAATATTATCGTGCTATGGGGTTGAAAGTCTTGCTGATGGCAGATTCTACTTCCCGTTGGGCGCAGGCCTTGCGTGAGATGTCCAACCGTATGGAAGAGTTGCCTGGTCCGGATGCATTCCCGATGGATATCTCGGCTATTATCTCCAACTTCTACGGACGTGCGGGATATGTGCATCTGAATAATGGTGAAACCGGTTCTATTACTTTTATCGGTACTGTATCTCCAGCAGGTGGTAACTTGAAGGAACCTGTAACGGAGAACACCAAAAAGGTGGCCCGTTGCTTTTATGCCTTGGAGCAGGAACGTGCCGACAGGAAGCGTTATCCGGCTGTGAACCCGATTGACTCTTATTCAAAATATCTGGAATATCCGGAATTTGAGGAATATATCGCCAAACGTATTAATGGTGAATGGATTGGTAAGGTGAACGAAATCAAGACAAGATTGTTGCGTGGTAAGGAAATTGCTGAACAGATTAATATTTTGGGTGATGATGGTGTACCTGTAGAATATCATGTAATCTTTTGGAAATCAGAGTTGATTGATTTTGTGATTCTGCAACAGGATGCTTTTGATGAAGTGGATTCAGTGACTCCGATGGAACGTCAGGAAGAGATCTTGAATATGGTAATCGACATTTGTCATACGGAATTCAAGTTTGATACTTTTATTGAGGTGATGGATTATTTCAAGAAGATGATCAACCTTTGCAAACAGATGAACTATGCTAAATATAAATCTGAGCAGTATGAGGATTTTAAGAAGCAGTTACAGGAATTGGTTGCCGAGAGAAGTGTCTGATTTTAATTTTTAATTTTAATTTATAATGAGTAGAGATGGCAACAAAAGCATTTCAAAAGATATATACTAAGATTAGCCAGATTACCAAGGCAACCTGTTCGCTGAAAGCGTCAGGAGTAGGCTATGATGAGTTGGCAATGGTTAATGGGAAATTAGCCCAGGTGGTAAAAATCATGGGTGATGAAGTGACTTTGCAGGTGTTCGAAGGTACGGAAGGTATTCCGACCAATGCTGAAGTCGTATTCTTGGGCAAGTCGCCTACACTGAAAGTGAGCGAGCAGTTGGCCGGACGTTTCTTCAACGCTTTTGGTGATCCGATTGATGGGGGACCAGAAATTGAGGGACAGGAAGTGCCTATCGGCGGTCCGTCTGTGAATCCGGTTCGCCGTAAACAGCCGTCGGAACTGATTGCGACTGGTATTGCTGGTATCGATTTGAACAATACGTTGGTATCAGGACAGAAGATTCCTTTTTTTGCTGACCCTGACCAACCGTTTAATCAAGTGATGGCCAATGTGGCATTGCGTGCCGAAACCGATAAGATTATTTTGGGCGGTATGGGTATGACTAATGACGACTACCTGTATTTTAAGAATGTATTTTCTAATGCCGGTGCACTCGACCGTATTATCAGTTTCGTGAATACTACGGAGAATCCTCCGGTAGAACGTCTGTTGATTCCGGATATGGCGCTGACAGCTGCTGAATATTTTGCAGTGGAACATAATCAGAAAGTGTTGGTGTTGCTGACTGACATGACCAGTTATGCTGATGCGTTAGCTATTGTGTCTAACCGTATGGATCAGATTCCTTCCAAGGACTCTATGCCGGGATCTCTTTATTCGGATTTGGCGAAGATTTATGAAAAAGCGGTACAATTCCCCGCAGGTGGTTCAATCACTATTATTGCGGTAACTACCTTGAGTGGCGGTGATATTACGCATGCCGTTCCTGATAACACGGGTTATATCACTGAAGGTCAGCTGTTCCTACGTCGCGATAGTGATATCGGTAAGGTTATTGTGGACCCGTTCCGTTCGTTGTCTCGTTTGAAACAGTTGGTGAGTGGTAAAAAACTCGTAAGGATCATCCTCAGGTGATGAATGCTGCCGTACGTTTGTATGCCGATGCCGCCAATGCCAAGACTAAGATGGAAAATGGTTTTGACTTGACTAATTATGATGAACGTACTTTGGCATTCGCTAAAGATTACGCAAATCAGTTACTCGCCATTGACGTGAATCTGGATACTACTGAAATGCTGGATGTTACATGGGGATTGTTCAGCAAATACTTTAAGCCGGAAGAAGTCAATATAAAGAAAGAATTGGTTGACCAGCATTGGAAAAAACAATAAATTAATGAAGAAACATGGCAATAAAGTTTCAATATAACAAGACCTCGCTACAACAGCTTGAGAAGCAGCTCAAGGTCCGTGTGCGTACGCTTCCTATTATTAAAAATAAGGAAAGTGCTCTCCGCATGGAAGTAAAGAGATGCAAGACAGAAGCTGCCGGGTTGGAGGAAAGGCTTGAAAAACAGATTCAGGCATACGAGGCCATGTTCGCACTTTGGAATGAATTTGATGCTTCATTAATAAAAGTGAGTGATGTTCATTTGGGTATAAAGAAGATTGCCGGTGTACGAGTTCCCTTGTTGGAAAACGTAGACTTTGACATTCGTCCTTACAGTCTGTTCAACAGCCCGAAATGGTATTCCGATGGAATACATTTGTTGAAAGGATTGGCACAGACTGCTATTGAAAGGGAATTTATGCTTGCCAAACTGAACCTGCTGGAACATGCGCGTAAAAAGACCACTCAGAAAGTGAATCTTTTTGAGAAAGTGCAGATACCCGGATACCAGGATGCTCTGCGAAAGATTAAACGATTTATGGAGGATGAAGAGAACTTGTCCAAGTCATCGCAGAAGATTCTGAAATCTATTCAAGAGAAAAGAAAGGAGGCAGAGGCATGATTACAAAAATGAAGAAGTTGACTTTCCTTATTTATCATAAGGACTATGAATGTTTCCTGCAAAGTGTCCGTGACTTGGGCGTAGTCCACGTGGCAGAAAAAGCGCAGGGGACAGCGGAGAATGCCGAACTTCAAGAGAGCATCCGTTTGTCCGACCGCTATGCTTCAACTATTAAGTTTCTGCAAGGTTTTAATGCTGAATTGCAAGAACAGGAGGGAGATGTAGCCCGTGGAGAGAAAGGGCTGGAGGAAGTGGAGGCACTACAACTGGAGAAAACCCAGTTGCAGCATCAGTTGCAGGTTTGCGACAAAGAGCGTGCCACGTTAGAGGTATGGGGAGATTTCGATCCTGCATCGGTTATGCGGTTGCAAGAAGTTGGATATCAAGTGAATTTCTATATTTGCTCAGAGAAGAACTTTAATGAGGAATGGTTGGATACGTACTATGCTACGGAGATTAACCGTATTGGCTCACGCATTTATTTCATTACCATAACCAAAGAAGGATCGTTGCCCGAATTGGAAGTGGAATCGGTCAAATTGCCAGTAATGTCTTTGAGTCGGCTCGCTGCCAGATGTGAAAGTTTGGAACAGCAAATGAAGAGTGTGGATGATAAGTTGGCTGCTATAGCAGGAGAAAAACTTCTTTCTTTGCAAGTTGCACAAGCCAATGTCCGCTCGCAGATAGAATTCTCAAAAGTGGTGCTAAGTACAGAACAGGCTGCAGATAACAAATTGATGTTGTTACAGGGGTGGGCACCGGCTACGCAGATTCCGGAGATTACTAATTTTCTGAATCAGCAGGAGGCGTACTTTGAAATTGCTGATCCTACGCCGGAAGACAATGTTCCTATTCAGTTGAACAATAAAGGGTTCTTTCGTCTGTTTGAACCGATTATGAAGCTGTATATGCTTCCTAAATATAATGAACTGGATTTGACGCCGTTCTTTGCCCCTTTCTTTATGCTCTTTTTCGGGCTGTGTCTGGGCGATTCGGGCTATGGTCTGTTTATGGTATTAGGAGTGACAGTTTATCGTATGTTGGTGAAGAATATCGGTGCTTCCATGAAGCCCATCTTAACTTTGGTGCAGATTTTGGGTACTTCTACTTTCTTCTGCGGTATGCTGACAGGTACTTTTTTCGGATTCAATCTATATGGTAATGATATTCCGTTCTTTAACAAGATGCGTGATTTGTTCTTCTTGGACAATCAATGGATGTTTAATCTTTCATTGATTTTGGGAGCGGTACAGATTATTTTCGGTATGATACTGAAAGCGGCTAATCAGATTATTCAGTTCGGATTGAAATATGCATTGTCAACTATCGGATGGATTATTGTATTGGTAAGTACAGCTTTGGCATTCCTATTGGGAGATACCATGCCGATGGGAGGAACTGCTCATTTGGTAATTCTGGGGCTTGCCGGTGTGCTGATTTTCTTGCTCAACAGTCCAGGAAAGAATATTTTCCTCAATATCGGTTTGGGTTTGTGGGATTCCTACAATATGGCAACCGGTCTGCTGGGTGATATCCTTTCGTATGTGCGTTTGTTTGCTTTAGGCCTGTCGGGTGGTATTCTTGCCAGTGTATTCAATAGTCTGGCGGCTGGAATGAGTCCTGATAATGCAATTGCAGGTCCGATAGTGATGGTATTGATTTTCTTGATAGGTCATTCTATCAACATGTTTATGAATATATTGGGAGCAATGGTTCATCCGATGCGTCTGACTTTCGTGGAGTTTTTTAAGAATTCGGGTTACGAAGGAGGGGGCAAGGAGTACAAGCCTTTTAAGAATTAAAGAATGAGAATAAAGAATTAAAAGCTGTATAAGCTTTTTCGGCATTGTCATTTTGAATAAATGTTGTATTCCTGTGTAGACAGAGAAGCCAGAAAGGGAGAATCTGAAGATAGTATGCAGATCTTTCGCTAAGTTCAGGATGACATGAAAAGTATTCCTTTTAGGAGGAGTTTGATAAAATAAAGAATTTAAAAATTAAAAAATAGAAGAATTATGGAAATGAATTTATTGATTGCTTATGTAGGCATCGCAATTATGGTTGGTTTATCAGGTATCGGTAGTGCGTATGGTGTGACTATCGCAGGTAATGCATCTATCGGTGCATTGAAAAAGAATGATAGTGCATTCGGTAACTTCTTGGTGTTGACTGCGCTTCCTGGTACACAGGGGCTGTATGGTTTTGCCGGTTACTTCATGTTCCAGAGCATTTTCGGTGTTCTGACTCCGGCTATTACAGGTATTCAGGCTGCTGCCGTGTTGGGTTCCGGTATTGCTTTGGGACTTGTAGCTCTTTTCTCCGCTATCCGTCAGGGGCAGGTTTGCGCTAATGGTATCGCTGCTATTGGTCAAGGACATAATGTATTTGGCAATACATTGATTCTGGCCGTTTTTCCTGAATTGTATGCTATTGTTGCTTTGGCTGCAACCTTCTTGATGGGATCTGCATTGGCTGCGTAATCAGATTAGTTTTTTTATATAGGCGGTTATTTCCTGTTTTTATGGAAATAGCCGCTTTTTTTATTCTAATGTAAGGCAGAACCTTAAAAATATTTATTATTGTAGCTGATATCAGTATTTTTGTGAAGATTGTTAGAGCGAAATGATTGAATGTTAATTCAGAAACTGTCTGAATAACATAAAGTTGCAAAAAAACTTTATTATCTCATTGAAAATATGTACCTTTGCGACCGAATTAAGATTAGTTAATAGATGGCAAAAGAATTGTTAGCCCCTGATTATATCTTCGAAGCAAGTTGGGAGGTATGTAATAAAGTAGGGGGAATTTATACAGTGTTGTCCACTAGGGCCAAAACACTGCAGGAAGCATTCAAAGACAAAGTCTTTTTCATAGGACCCGATTTTTGGGCAGGAAAGGAAAACCCTTTGTTCAGTGAAAATGAGAATCTTTGTGCGGCATGGCGTGAACATGCTTTGAAGAAAGATGGACTGAAAGTTCGTGTGGGGCGCTGGAATATTCCGGGAGAGCCTATCGTTATATTGGTGGATTTTTATCCTTTCTTCTCTAAAAGAAATGAAATATATGGCCGGATGTGGGAGAATTTCAAAGTCGATTCACTTCATGCTTATGGAGATTACGACGAAGCGTCTATGTTTTCTTATGCAGCCGGAAAAGTGGTTGAAAGCTTTTATCGTTTCAATTTGACCGAAAATGATAGAGTCATTTATCAGGCACATGAATGGATGACAGGTATGGGCGCCCTTTATTTGCAGAAAGCGGTACCCGAAATAGCTACTATTTTTACTACTCACGCTACTTCTATAGGCCGGTCTATCGCCGGAAACAATAAACCTCTTTACGATTACTTATTTGCTTATAATGGTGACCAGATGGCTCGTGAACTCAATATGGAGGCAAAGCATTCTATTGAGAAGCAGACTGCGCATCATGTGGATTGCTTTACTACGGTTAGTGAAATTACCAACAATGAATGCAAGGAGTTGTTGGACAAGCCGGCAGATGTGGTGTTGATGAATGGGTTTGAGGATGATTTTGTTCCGCAAGGCCGTACGTTTACCGCCAAGCGTAAGAAAGCTCGTGCTGCGATGTTGAATTTGGCTAATAAATTGCTGGGCTTGACGATGAGTGATGATACTCTTATTGTGGGCACAAGCGGTCGTTATGAGTTTAAAAATAAAGGTATCAATGTCTATTTGGAGTCTTTGAACCGATTGACCCGTGATAAAAATTTGAAAAAAGAGGTGCTGGCATTTATTAATGTACCAGGTTGGGTGGGGGACCCTCGTGAAGATTTGGTGGAACGTTTGAAAAGCAAAGAAAATTTCACAACTCCGTTGGAGTGCCCGTTTATCACACATTGGTTGCATAATATGAGTCATGACCAGGTACTTGATATGATGAAGTATTTGGGAATGTCCAATTCGGCGGAATCTAAGGTAAAAGTAATATTTGTACCTTGTTATCTGGATGGAAAGGATGGCATCTTGAATTTGGAATATTATGATTTGGTGTTGGGGAATGACTTGAGTGTTTATCCTTCCTATTATGAACCTTGGGGGTATACACCATTGGAAAGTGTAGCATTCCATGTACCTACTATAACAACTGATTTGGCCGGATTTGGTTTGTGGGTAAATTCGTTGAAGGGTAGATACTGTGAGTTGAAAGATGGTGTGAAAGTTATCCATCGCTCGGATTACAACTATTCTGAAGTAGCGGATGTTATAAAGGACACCATATCGGAATTTTCGGGATTGCCGGAAAATGTAATCAAGACTATGCGTAAAAATGCGGCGGACATTGCGGAAAAGGCATTGTGGAAGCATTTTATCAAATATTATTATGAAGCTTATGATGTGGCATTGCATAATGCACAGAAAAGGCTTATTATGAATAGCTAATTAATTATTAATAAATAATTTGAGAGACATGAAAATCAAAGTAAGTAATGCGAATACTCCTAATTGGAAGGAAGTTACAGTAAAATCACACATTCCCGAAGAACTGAAGAAGTTGGAGGAAATGGCTCGTAACATCTGGTGGGCATGGAATTACGAAGCAACAGACCTGTTTAGAGATTTAGATCCTGTGACTTGGAAAGAAGTGGGGCAGAATCCCGTTGCTTTATTGGAACGTTTGAGCTATGAAAAGCTGGAGGCATTAACCCAGGATAAGGTGATTGTAAAGCGCATGAACGATGTATATGCTAAATTTAAAGCTTATGTAGATGCTAAGCCGGATAGCAAACGTCCTTCTGTAGCCTATTTCTGTATGGAGTATGGTTTGACACATGTTTTGAAAATCTATTCCGGTGGTCTGGGTATTTTGGCCGGTGACTACTTGAAAGAAGCATCAGACAGTAATGTAGATATGTGCGGTGTTGGCTTCTTGTATCGTTATGGATATTTTAGCCAGAGCCTTTCAATGGATGGTCAGCAGATTGCTAACTATGAATCACAGAATTTCGGTAGCCTGCCTATTGAACGTGTAATGGATGAAAACGGACAGCCGATGGTGGTCGATGTTCCTTATTTGAACTATTTCGTTCATGCATATGTATGGAAGGTAAATGTAGGACGTGTTCCTTTGTATCTGCTGGATACTGATAATGAAATGAACAGCGAATTTGATCGCCCTATCACATATCAGTTGTATGGTGGAGACTGGGAGAACCGTTTGAAACAAGAAATCTTGCTAGGTATTGGTGGTGTGTTGCTGTTGAAGAAACTGGGCATTAAGAAAGATGTTTATCATTGTAATGAAGGACATGCTGCTTTGTGTAATGTGCAGCGTTTGTGTGATTATGTAGAAAGCGGGCTGACATTTGACCAGGCTTTGGAAGTAGTTCGTTCTTCTTCTTTATATACGGTTCATACTCCGGTTCCTGCGGGGCATGACTATTTTGATGAAGGCTTGTTTGGAAAATATATGGGTGGTTATCCACAGCGTATGGGGATTTCTTGGCAGGATTTGATGGACTTAGGTCGTATTAATCCGGGTGATGCAGGCGAACGTTTTTTTGTATGTCTACATTTGCTTGTAATACTTGTCAGGAAGTAAACGGTGTAAGCTGGCTGCATGGCAAGGTTTCTCAGGAGATGTTCTCTGGAATTTGGAAAGGCTATTTTCCTGAAGAAAGTCATGTAGGTTATGTGACTAATGGCGTTCACTTCCCGACATGGAGTGCTACTGAATGGAAGAAACTATATGCTAAGCATTTTGCTCCTAACTTCCTGGAAGATCAATCTAATGAGAAAATTTGGGAAGCTATTTATAATGTAGCCGATGAAGAAATTTGGGAAACCCGTATGGCTTTGAAGCACAAATTGGTTGACCATATTCGTAAGCAGTTCAGTGAAAGCTGGTTGAAGAATCAAGGTGATCCTTCACGCATTGTTTCTCTGATGGAAAAGATTAATCCAAATGCCTTGTTGATTGGTTTTGCCCGTCGTTTTTGCTACTTACAAACGTGCACATCTGCTGTTTACTGATTTGGAACGTTTGTCTAAGATTGTGAATAATCCTGATTATCCGGTACAGTTCTTATTTGCAGGTAAGGCTCATCCACATGATGGTGCAGGTCAAGGGTTGATCAAGAAGATTGTGGAAATTTCCCGTCGTCCGGAGTTCTTGGGCAAAATCATCTTTTTGGAAAATTATGATATGCAGTTGGCACGTCGTTTGGTTTCAGGTGTTGATATTTGGATGAATACTCCTACCCGTCCTTTGGAAGCTTCCGGAACATCAGGCGAGAAGGCTTTAATGAATGGTGTTGTTAATTTCTCTGTGCTTGACGGTTGGTGGCTGGAAGGTTACCGTGAAGGAGCAGGATGGGCGTTAACTGAAAAACGTACTTATCAGAATCAAGATCATCAAGATCAATTGGATGCTGCAACTATTTACAGTATTTTGGAAAATGAGATTCTTCCGTTGTATTATGCACGTAACCGTAAGGGATATTCTGAGGGTTGGGTGAAGACTATCAAGAACTCTATTGCTCAAGTGGCTCCTCATTATACAATGAAACGTCAGTTAGACGATTATTATGCTAAGTTCTATACTAAAGAAGCGAAACGTTTTAAAGAATTGGTAGCCAATGATTATGCAAAGGCTAAAGAACTGGCTGCTTGGAAAGAACGAGTTGCAGAACTTTGGGATTCCATTGAAATCGTTTCATGTGAAAAGACAGAAGAGCTAGCTAGCGGTAATATTGAAAGCGGAAAAGAATATATCATTACTTATGTTATAGATGAAAAGGGATTGGATGATGCAGTAGGTATTGAACTGGTTACCACTTTCACCAATGCGGAAGGTAAGGAGCATATCTATTCTGTAGAACCAATGGAAGTAATTAAGAAAGAAGGTAACTTGTATACATTCCAGGTTAAACACAGTTTGTCTAACTCAGGTAGCTTCAAGGTGGCATACCGTATGTTCCCGAAGAATGTTGATTTGCCTCATCGTCAGGACTTCTGTTATGTTCGTTGGTTTAATTAATCATTGAATTAAGATAATATTTCTATTTAAAGAACTGTTTCCTTGGAAAAGAGAGGAAGCAGTTCTTTTTTATTAGTCTGTTCGCCCAAAGTTCTATTGATATTATCATTCTAGTTTTTGTCTAAGCCGAGATTGCTATGGAAAGTGCGTATTATTGGGAAGGGTGACAGGACGAGTATAAAAAATACCGATGCCTTTCTAGACATCGGTATTTTACTTTGTGAACTATTTTTGCAGTTGTTTTATTTCAACAGTTCGTTCAGCTTGGACTTGATGGCATCGCCGCGGAGATTACGTGCTACAATGGTACCCTCCTGATCAACCAATACAGTAGCAGGAATTGAATTGACGCCATAAAGTTTTGCACCTGCATTGTTCCAACCTTGTAAGTCAGACATTTGTGGCCATGTAATATTTAGGGCAGTGATAGCCTCTTTCCACTTGTCTGCATTTTCGTCCAAAGAAACACCTACAATCCCGAAGCCTTTATCTTTGAAAGCCTTGTATGCTTCTACAACATTAGGCATTTCTTTACGGCAAGGTCCGCACCAGCTAGCCCAAAAGTCAATCAAAGTATATTTATTTTTGCTGACGAAATCAGACAGGCTTACAGTTTCACCTTCAGGAGTCTGCATAGAGAAATCAATGTATTTCTGACCTACAGCCGTTTTCTCTGAAGTTTCAATGTGGGCTTTCAACTTGTTGATACGTTCATTAACTAATGCGGCAGGAATTTTCTCTACCAACGCTTTTTGTTTGTCAAGTTCGAATGCGCCTGCATAGGAAGGAAGCAGATATACACCGACCGGATTGGTGATATTGGCTTCAATTGTTTGATAAACCATATCCATGCCTACACTGTCTTTCTTTTCAATCTCAGCCATGATAGCTTCTACCTGCTCTTCTGTCAAGCTAGTGTCGCTTTGAGCCTTTTGGTACATTTCATTCATTTCCTTGCTTAAAGCCATGAAACCATCTTTGAATTTTTGGTAAGCGTCATTATTAGGAGTACCTGAAACTTTGCTTTCCTTACCTAAGGTTACATTAATATTCCCATTTTCAAGAAAAAGATCAGTAAAGTAACGCTTGTTTCCTTTCATATAAGTGATGTAGCGGTTTACAGCCGTATCTTGTTTTCCGGTGAATACGAAAGTTCCGCTTTTGACAATAGCGGAATCGAGTTTTACAAGATCCCCTCCTGCGTATTCCTGTAAATAGATTGTGTCGCCATCAGTGATGTCTTCTACTGAACCTGTAACCTTATAGGAAGGCGAATTCTGACATGCAACGAAAGCCATGCTTCCTGCAGCCAATAAATAAACTAATTTTTTCATTTTAATATGATTATAATTTGCACGCAAAGATAACTACTTAATTAATATGTTTGCGGAAAAAAGGTTTTTATTTTCAGAATGAAATTAGGAATCTGTAGTTTAGCTTTGCTTTTTTTGAATTTTATGGGCATTTATTTAATTCCTTTGGTTTTTTTGCACAAATCTATGGAATAAAAAGTATAATCCTATTAGACCAATGTTATTAGTGACTATCATCCTGATAATATTACTCTCTCTTGCATTAATCAAAGTAATTGCAAAAGGAAAGTTTTTTGATTGTAAAATAAAGACAGTAGAACAATTTCATGACGCGATATGGAATAATGCACATGAGTTTATTTTTTTGATAGACCAGACTTCTCATGTAGTGAAAACAAATTATTGTACTCTGTATAAGCAACCTGTCAATAAAGACAGAACTTGTTTTGGTGAGATTTTACAATGCTGATATGCCAGAGAGCAGGAAAATTGTAATAAGCATGAACGGTGTAGGGGCTGTCCTGTCCGGTATAAAATAAAGGAATTGTTCAATACCCATTCTTCTTTTAGTAATTTGGAGGTCGTGATGGATAATTGTTTCTCGGCCGTCGGGTGTTTATAATATGGTTATTTCCGGGCGCTATTTATTGCTGGAAAATAAATATTATGTTATTTTAACAGTGCATGATATCAGTAAGGAGCGTGTGTTGAAGTCATCTTTGCAACATAGTAATGAGAAATTTCTTTGTTTTTTTGATAATGTGACCGTTGGGTGTGCTATTTGCGACAAAGATGGCAAGTTGGTGGAAGTGAATGATACTTATGTGAGATATATGGGTACCACCTCTAAAACGAGGCTGTGAATCAGCTTAATATTTATACCAACCATGCATAAACCCAGAATTTAAAGAGATAATGAAAGCGGGTGTTCCCGTATCGGAGGAAGTGAAGTATGATTATGAAAAATAAATAAGTATTATGTAAGGAGCTGTCATAAGGGTGTGCACTATTTTCGTTTTATTGTGAATTACATGTGGAATGCCGGAGGAGAAGTGGAGAATATTTTAATTATTTGGGTAGAGAATACGCTTATTCATAAAGCACTCCGTCAGAATAATATGTTCCGTGAGATAATTACTTATGCTTCTTCTATTTCCAAGATAGGCTTTTGCTCTCTTAATTTGTCCAAGAGCGAGCAATTGATGACACCGGAGTATTTAAAGAATTTGGGGATAAAGGAAGAAATAGACATGCCCCGGATTTTTTCTAATTTGGAACATGCCCATCCTGATGACCGGAAATTTTTCCTTGAATATATAGAAAAAGCCGATTATGAGAGAATGGAGCCGTTATTCGTATTATGACAGATGGAGAATATCGTTGGGTGAAGCAATATTTAATTCAGCAAGTTTTTGATCTGGAGAACAGAAATATTGTTCTGGCAGGAGTGAATGTGGACATTGACGTACAAAAACGGACGGAAGAAGCTTTGCGCATCGCTAAAGAAAGTGCAGAAAGTTCCGATCGGTTGAAGTCTGCTTTTCTTACGAACATGAGTCATGAGATACGTACTCCTTTGAATGCGATAGTCGGTTTCTCTAATTTGCTGATAAATGCTGACAATAAGGATGATTTTGATAGCTTTAAGTAGATTATAGAGCAGAATAGTACCTTTACTGTTACAATTGATCGGTGATATTCTGGATCTTTCGAAAATAGAATCGGGCACATTGAAGTTTGTATGGAGTGATGTGAATATTAATGCAATGATATACGATTTGGAGAAGGTATTTCAATTACGAAACAAAAATAATCCGGAGGTGGAGATCAGGTTTGTGCCCGGTATGGAAGAGTGCGTGATTCGTACCGAGCGACTTATGGGGGGGCGGATCGGTGTTGAATTCGAGCAGGGAGAAGGTTCCACTTTTTGGTTTACAATTCCTCAAAAGCCCATCATTCACTTTGCTGAAAGAAGAGAAATAGTACGCGCAATGGAAAATTATTAGTCGGATGAATAAATATTACTTTATTTATATCCTCCATTCTTGAAAAATACCGTATTTTTGCAACTCAAATTACAAAATGAGTATGCAACAATCTAATTATATAATTGAGGTAAAAGGTGTTTCCAAGTTTTTTGGTGATAAAATGGTCTTGGATAACATTAATTTATATGTAAAAAAAGGTGAGTTTGTAACCGTGTTGGGTCCCTCCGGCTGCGGAAAGACTACTCTTTTACGTTTGATTGCCGGTTTCCAGACTGCTTCGGAAGGCGAGATAAAGATAGCTGGAAAAGAGATCACGCAGACACCTCCGCATAAGCGCCCGGTAAATACCGTGTTTCAGAAGTATGCTTTGTTTCCTCATTTGAATGTGTTCGATAATATTGCCTTCGGATTGAAATTGAAAAAGATTCCCAAGCAGACTATCGAGAAGAAAGTAAAGGCAGCTCTTCGTATGGTAGGAATGACAGACTATGAGTATCGGGATGTGAATTCTTTGTCAGGCGGGCAGCAACAGCGTGTAGCCATAGCCCGTGCTATCGTCAATGAGCCGGAGGTGTTGTTGCTGGATGAGCCTTTGGCTGCTTTGGACTTGAAAATGCGTAAAGATATGCAGATGGAATTAAAAGAGATGCATAAGACATTGGGCATCACCTTTGTTTATGTGACGCATGACCAAGAGGAAGCTTTGACATTGAGCGACACAATTGTTGTAATGAGTGAAGGAAAAATACAGCAGATCGGAACACCGGTGGATATTTATAACGAACCCATCAATTCGTTTGTAGCCGATTTTATAGGTGAGAGCAATATTTTGAACGGAACAATGATACAGGACAAGCTTGTGCGTTTTGCAGGAGTGGAGTTTGAATGTGTGGATGAAGGTTTCGGTGAAAATATGCCGGTAGATGTTGTGGTACGTCCTGAAGATTGGTATATTTTTCCAGATTCGGATGCTTCACAGATTTCCGGTATCGTAACCTCATCCATCTTTAAAGGTGTGCATTATGAAATGGTGGTCGAGGCCAATGGTTATGAATTTATTGTACAGGATTATCATCATTTTGCTGTGGGTGAGCAGGTAGGTTTGTTGATAAAACCTTTTGATATCCATATTATGAAAAAAGAACGTGTATGCAATACGTTTGAAGGAGAACTGGCAGACGGAACGCATGTGGAATTTCTGGGATGTACGTTTGAGTGTCTGCCAGTGGCTGACATTGAGCCGGGGGCCAAAGTGAAAGTACAGGTAGATTTCAAGGATATCATTTTGCAGGATAATGAAGAGGATGGAACTTTAACCGGGGATGTACGTTTTATCCTATATAAGGGAGACCATTATCACCTCACCGTGTCATCGGACTGGGGGGAGGATATTTTTGTTGATACCAATGATGTATGGGATAATGGTGATCATGTAGGTATCAGCATCCTTCCCGAAAGTATAAAAGTAACTCAGGTTGTAGAATCATAATAAAGAAAAGAGGTGCTCAGAACGATACGATTTTTCTTGTCTTCACGTAAAAGCTGGACTATTCCTTACGTGATATTTTCGGCGGTATTTGTTATTCTTCCGCTACTTTTAATAGTGGTTTATGCATTTATGGATGATGCGGGTTATTTCACTTTGGGAAATTTTGCCAAATTCTTCGCTCATCCCGAGGCAATCAACACATTTGTTTATTCTATTGGCGTGGCCATTATCACAACAGTGGTATGTATCTTATTGGGATATCCTGCTGCCTATATTCTGACACAGACGCGGATGAAATATGCATCGACGGTGGTGGTATTGTTTATTCTGCCCATGTGGGTGAATATTTTAATACGTACACTGGCTACGGTAGCATTGTTCGACTTTATGAACGTACCTTTAGGAGAGGGGGCTTTGATATTCGGTATGGTATATAATTTTCTGCCTTTTATGATTTATCCTATTTACAACACTTTGCAGAAATTGGATAAAAGTTATGTGGAAGCGGCACAAGATTTGGGCGCCAATCCTATGCAAGTGTTTTTCAAGGCTGTGCTACCCCTGTCCATGCCGGGTATTGTGAGTGGTATATTAATGGTGTTCATGCCTACTATCTCCACATTTGCCATTGCCGAATTATTGACAATGAATAATATTAAACTGTTTGGTACTACTATCCAGGAAAATATTAATAATAGTATGTGGAATTATGGGGCGGCCTTGTCGTTGATTATGCTGTTCCTTATTGGTGCGACAACCTTGCTCGCTTCAGATGATAAGGATCATAACGAAGGAGGTGGGCTATGGTAAAGAAAATTTTGTGTCAGGGATATTTGTGGCTGCTTCTGCTATTGCTTTATGCACCTATTTTTATCATTATGATCTATTCGTTTACCGAAGCAAAGGTGCTGGGCAACTGGACTGGGTTTTCCACCAAACTCTATTCATCCCTGTTTGTTGCGGGCACACATCATTCATTGACAAATGCCTTGGTCAACACCCTGAGCATTGCCTTGATTGCAGCTACCGTATCTACTTTGCTGGGCAGTATTACGGCAATCGGTATATTCAATCTTCGTACCCGTGCTCGTAAAGCAATCAGTTTTGTCAATAACATTCCTATCTTGAATGGAGATATTATTATTGGTATATCTTTATTCTTGCTGTTCGTATCTTTGGGTATTCCACAAGGATATACCACTGTGGTTCTTGCACATATCACATTCTGTACTCCATATGTGGTGTTAAGTGTGTTGCCGCGTTTGAAACAGATGAATCCGAATATTTATGAGGCGGCGCTTGATTTGGGGGCTACCCCTATGCAGGCACTCCGCAAGGTGATTGTTCCTGAGATTCTTCCGGGAATGATTTCTGGTTTTATGCTGGCGGTGACTTTGTCCATTGACGATTTTGCCGTGACTGTATTTACTATTGGTAACGAAGGGCTTGAAACTCTTTCCACCTATATTTATGCGGATGCACGAAAAGGAGGGCTGACTCCTGAACTTCGTCCGCTTTCTACCATTATATTCGTATTGGTGCTGGTATTGTTGGTTATCATCAATCGCCATGCAAGCAAGAAAAAGGAGGTATAAAAAATGAGGAAAATAAATAAATGGCTGATGGTGTGTGTGTGTGCGTTATTTTCTTTAACCGGATGTTATAACACAGAGCCTCGTGAAAATGTACTGAAAATATATAATTGGGCCGACTACATTGATGAGGATGTGTTGGCGGAATTTCCCCGGTGGTACAAAGAACAGACGGGGGAAGATATACGGATTGTCTATCAGACTTTTGACATCAATGAAATCATGTTGACCAAGATAGAACGCGGACATGAAGATTTTGATGTAGTTTGTCCTTCGGAGTATATCATAGAGCGTATGCTGAGGAAAGGTTTATTGCTTCCCATTGATACTGTTTTTGGAAAGACTCCCAATTATCTACATAATGAATCTCCTTATATCCGCGAACAATTGGATAAATTGAGTCGGTCGGGGCATCGTGCTTCAGATTATGCCATCGGTTATATGTGGGGAACAGCAGGTATCCTTTTTAATACCGATCATGTTCCGGCGGAAGATGCCAGGACTTGGGCCAGTCTTTGGAATCTGAAATATAAGAACAAGATTCTGATGAAGGAAAGTTATCGTGATGCATATGGTACCGCATTGATTTATGCCAATGCTGGGGATTTGAAAAAAAGTAAGGTTACGGTAGAGGAGTTGATGAACAACTATTCGCAAGCGTCCATCGATACTGTTGAGAAGTATCTGAAAGCAATGAAACCCTTGATAGCAGGTTGGGAAGCCGATTTTGGTAAGGAAATGATGACTAAAGGTAAAGCATGGCTGAACATGACCTGGAGCGGGGATGCGGTATGGGCGATAGAAGAGGCTGAAGGAGTGGGCATCCATCTGGACTATGAAGTGCCGGCAGAGGGAAGTAATGTGTGGTATGACGGATGGGTGATCCCTAAGTATGCTAGAAATAAAAAGGCTGCCAGTTATTTTATTAATTATTTATGCCGTCCTGATGTGGCTTTACGTAATATGGACGCCTGTGGTTATGTGAGTGCCGTCGCGACTCCCGAGATTTTGGAGGCAAAGATAGATACTACCTTATCTTACTTTGCAGATTTAAGTTATTTTTTCGGTCCTGCTGCCGATAGTATACAAATAGATAAAGTGCAGTATCCTGACCGTACAGTGGTGGAGCGTTGTGCCATGATTCGTGACTCCTGTGACAAGACCGAATTGGTCTTGGAGATGTGGTCGCGTGTAAAGGGGGATAATTTGGGGGTAGGCGTGGTTATTGTGATTCTGGTATTTGCCGGGATTATGGTGGTATTCACCGTGTATAGAAAGCTTCAGCGTTATCAGCATGAAAAGGTGCAACGTCGTCGCAGGAATCACCGGAGAAAGAAATGACTTAATCTAAAGGAAAACATTTAGTCTTGCTGATAAAACGATTTAGGGAATCCAATCTTTAGGTAAAATTAAAATAAAAGTCCGAACTTGGGAAAGTCCGGACTTTTATTTCTATAATCATATAAAGATTAAATGATGTATTGTGAAGAGATAGACTCATTATTCATCACGCGGCGGATTGTTTCAGCAAACATATCGGCAATGGTCAGTTGCTTCACTTTAGAACAACGGTTAGCATAAGGAATACTATCGGTAAATACCATTTCTTCTAGGCCGGAGTTCTGAACGCGTTCAGATGCAGGACCTGACATTACACAGTGAGAAGCGATTGCGCGGACGGAAATGGCTCCCGCTTCTTTCATAATATCGGCAGCTTTGGTAATAGTACCTGCTGTATCTACCATATCGTCAATTAAGATGACATTTTTATTTTTTACATCACCGATAATTTGCATGGTGGCCACTTCATTTGGCTTTCAGGCGCGTCTTGTTGCAAAGCGACCAAGGGTACACCCAAATATTTGGAATAAGTGCTGGCGCGTTTTGAACCACCCACGTCCGGAGTTGCGATTACCAAGTCTTCCAGTTGCAATGATTCAATGTAAGGTAGGAATACGCCAGAAGCGTAGAGATGGTCTACCGGTACATCAAAAAATCCTTGAATCTGATCGGCATGTAAATCCATTGTGATCAAACGATCAATGCCTGCCACGCTCAGAAGATCGGCTACCAGTTTAGCACCGATGGAAACACGAGGTTTGTCTTTTCTGTCCTGACGTGCCCATCCAAAGTAGGGGATAACGGCTACAATACTCTTTGCGGAGGCTCTTTTAGCTGCATCAATCATTAGCAGCAGTTCCATTAAGTTGTCAGAGTTAGGAAAGGTAGATTGAACCAGAAAAACATGTGCGCCTCTAATTGATTCTTCATAAGAAACAGCGAATTCACCATCAGCAAAATGCATGATGTTCATGTTTCCTAATTCGCAACCGAGGCTGTTGCAAATCTTTTCTGCAAGGTATCTCGAATTTGTTCCTGAGAATACCATAAAAGGTGATGTTTTGCTCATTTTTTGTAATAGATATTACCTATTTGTTAATTTGCGTGCAAAGGTACGTATTATAATTAGAAATTAAAAATAGAAATTTAAAAATAACTTCTCATTATTGTAACATGTTTGGTGTGAAGCATATTCTTCGTTTTTTAGACTTCTATTCTAAATTTTTTTGATAAATCAGTCTGCTAAATCTCTTAATTTCCGGTAAATGATTCTATCACGCATCGGTAATCGCGGTCAGTACATGCATCGAATTTATTCCAAAGGGCGCCCAATATGGCGGCTCCTCCGAAACCAAAGTCCTTTACCTCCAGCAAGTTTTCTTCGTCAATGCCTCCCAAAGCTATGACTTTCTTGTCGATAATGCTCGCTTTGGCGGCGGCACGGAGTTCTTCGGCGGTGTATGCCGAGTTATAATTCAACTTGGATATACTATTGAATACCGGACTCAGAAATACATAATCGCAACCAGATTTGTGCTCTTTAACTTCGTCTAGCGAATGGCAGGAACAACTGACATGTCCTTTGTATCCTTCCGGCAGATTCGGATTACGGCCGTTCAGGTGAATTCCTTTCAGTTTGTATTCCTCTTTCAGATAAAAATGTCCGTGAACCACGATGCGTTTGTGATATTGTTCGGGGATAAGGGTTAGCAGACGTTCTGCAAACATAGGTGCCGTACCGGGCTTTCGCAGATGGAGTGTATCTAGCCCCTCCTCGAAAAGAGCTGTAATTATTTTATCTTCCTCCACAAAATAAGTGGGGGGTGTTATTAGAATTAACTTCATACCTTATGACTAATTGCTAAGCAAAGATAGCAACCTATTTGTAATAATCCTAGTGGATTTATAGATTTATTTTTGATAAGCCTGTAAATCAATAGGATACTTTCCCTGAAAATGTAATTCATGCGATGGAAAAGTTTTAAATAATGTGTGCGTACCTGCATGAAATAGGCGTTTTTTATTTACTTTTGCGCTAATAAACAAGACGAATAGATAGAATTATGAATAAAAAACAATTTCTTGCAGCTGCATTTTGCTTGATGGCGCTTGCCGGATGTACGCAAAAAACGGAATTGCCTGAGAATCCTAAAGATCAAGAAGAGTACCGTGATCATCAGGGAAACAGTTGGATTTACAACGCTATGCTGATGCGTTGGGCATTAATGCCGTCTATGGCCAACGGACTTTCTACCACACATTATTATTATCCCAAATCTGATTCGTGGACAGATGCTAACGGAACGAAAGTGGATGCTCCTTCAAAAGTGAATGTGGGGTCAAAATCGTCTGCAAAATCAAAATCGAGCGGAAGTGTTTTTGGGAAAACACGCCGTTCATCCGGTGTTCATAGTTAACAGGAAGCGGATATGAAAAGAATACCAGTTACGCCACGTCTGGATTACCGTGAGAAAATAGAAGCGCTGGGGTTTGATTTTCATGGTGATTATTGGCGCGAGGAAGCATATTATCATTTTACGGCTGAAGAAACAGCTTGTTTGGAGGAAGCGACCAATGAGGCGTACCACCTGTATTGTGAGGCTGCCCAATTCATTATTGAGGATAACCCGGAATTTATGGAGCGTGCGTTGAATATTCCGAAGGAGATTGGTGAGCGTATTCGTGCTTCTTGGGATGCGGATGAGTTAAGTCTGTATGGTCGTTTTGATTTTATATTAGCCAAGGATGGTACTCCGAAAATATTGGAGTTCAATGCTGATACACCGACTTCTTTGCTTGAGGCATCTGTTATCCAATGGCAATGGAAAGAAGATGTTTTTCCGGAATACGACCAGTTTAATGGCATTCATGAAGGATTGGTGCAGTCATGGAAAGATATTTTCCCCAAAAAAGGAGAGATTTATTTTGCCGGTGCATTAGAGAATAATGAAGATACAGGAACGTTGCAATATCTGGCAAGTACGGCGATGGAGGCTGGGTTTTCTACCCGAGTATTAGATATGCAGGCGCTGGATTTGCAGAATGGACGATTTTTTGATCCGGCAGGTGAACTAGTGAACCGGTGCTTTAAACTTTATCCGTGGGAGTGGATGGTGGACGAAAGTCCTGACGGATGTCTGGCGGAAATGGAATGGTTGGAGCGATATGGAAATTGGTGATGTCCAATAAAGCGATCCTTGCCACATTGTACGAGTTGTTTCCGGATTCTCCTTATGTGCTTCCTTGTTATTTGTCGCGCCCTCGGTCGGGTTTGTTTTGTAAAAAACCGGTCTTCTCTCGTGAAGGTCATAATGTAAGCGTTGTTGATATCCGGAATTGGGAGGAACATGTACGTATAGCTGAAACGGAGGGTGATTATAACACTGGAGCTTATGTATATCAGGAGTATGTGGAACCGACAGTGTACAGTGGCAGATATCCAGTTATTGGCTCTTGGATTATAGGAGGAGAGGCTGCGGGCATCGGTATTCGCGAAAATCGTATGGAGGTTACGGATAACTTGTCCGAGTTTGTACCACATATTATAGGATAAAGTCAAACTATTTATGTGCCAGTCGGAGCCGGGCGACGGATGTCGTCATGCCTCGGCTGTTGGCACATAATTGAGGAATTAAATGTCTTTTGAATAGGGCCGGTTCGATTCCTCTAAAAGAAATGAGATGGGTTTCCATCGTTTTCACGTTAATCGTCCATAATTTGCCGCTTAGCACTTCGCCATATTCACCTATAATCTTCAACACTTCAGCGGCTTCGGCGCAACCTATCATGCCAGGGGTTACACCCAATACTCCTTTGGGTGGATGAGGCATGGACAGCATTTCTGCTTCATCGGGGAAAAAGTGGCGGTAATCGGGACCTCCCCGGTAATTGAAGACGGATACTTGACCTTCGAAGGCGCGGATGGCGCCATATACATAGACTTTTCCCCATTTCACACAGATGTCATTAATGAGGTAGCGGGTAGCGAAATTATCACATCCGTCTATAATGATATCGTAGGTGCGGATGATTTCATCCGCATTCTCTTTAGTCAGTCTTGTGGGATAGGCATTGATTTGCACATCATGGTTCAGGGCTTCGAGACGTTTCTTGGCTTGGATGGCTTTGGGCATACCTACCTCGCTTCACTATAAAGTTACTTGACGTTGCAAGTTGCTGACACTTACCATATCATCGTCTACTAATCCAATGGTACCTACTCCGGCTCCTGTCAAGTACAAGGCAACAGGAGATCCCAGACCGCCTACACCGACTATAAGTACTTTGGCTTGTTGAAGCCGTTGTTGTCCTTTTTCTCCCAATTCAGGGAGAATGATTTGACGGTTATATCTTTCCACTTTCTTTGTTGTTAAGTTGAAAAAGGGGCTTTGTATCATTGATACAGCCCCATTCCTTTAAAAATATGGGTAATATCTATCGCATTGGTGTGAACTTGTCAAAAGAAACATCCCAGTCTTTCCATACCGGTTCCCTTCCTAATGATTTCAGTGCGTTTTCCACTTCCATAGCTGTACGTTCATCGCTTACATGGAATTGTTCCAAAGCTTGCGGATAGGTATAGTATCCTCCCGGTTCGGTTTTGCTTTCAGCGCTCATGGTAGTCACTCCGAGTCTTGCCATGTTGTCGCGGATTTGTGCCGGCTCACGGGTGGAGTAGGAGATGTCCACATCGTGGTCGAAGATGCGCATGGCAAAAGTGAGCTGCGCCAATTCACGGTCATTCATGATGACATTCGGCTGGAAACCACCGTTTTCTGCCGGACGCATACGAGGGAAGTTTACACTGTATTTGGTTTTCCAATACTTTTTCTGAAGATAACGCAAGTGATAAGCCATCATGGTCACATCGGTGCGCCATTCTTCCAATCCGATGAGTACCCCCATGCCTATGGAGTGGACTCCTGCCTGTCCCATACGGTCGAAGCTGTTTACCCGCCACTCGAATTTGGATTTCATTCCGCGTGGGTGGTATATATTATAACGGGCTTTGTTGTAAGTTTCCTGAAAGCAAATGACTCCATTTAGTCCGTGTTCTTTCAGTTCGGCATATTCTTCGGCTTTGAGGGGCATTACCTCTATTTTCAAATTGCTGAAATATTTTTTGGCGATGTCCAAGGCTTTGGCCAGATAAGGGACTCCGGCTTTTGCCGGATTTTCTCCGGTCACTAGTAATAGGTTTTCAAAAGGACCAAGTCTTTTGATGGCTTTGTATTCATCTTCAATCTGTTCGGGGGTGAGGATGGTACGAGCCATCGGGTTGCTGATATGAAAACCACAATACACGCAAGAATTGGTGCAGGAGTTTGTTATATACAGCGGTATAAACATGGAAATGGTTTTGCCGAAACGTTCTTCGGTATATCTTTTGCTTAGTTGCGCCATCGGCTCTAGGTATTTTGCTGCTGCGGGGGAGATGAGTGCCATAAAGTCGTCCACATCGCAATGTTCCTTACCAAGGGCGCGGAGCACGTCATGTTCGGTTTTGGAGTAGATGGCTTTGGTGATCTTTTCCCAATCTATTTTTTTCAATTTCTTCTGAAAACATGATTGTTATTTTTTCTTGTTATTGTTCATAAGATGATTTTGCTTTTATAAAAGTCTGTTTAAGCCTTTCCGGCATTTTATCAGGCTTCAAGCTATAATTTCCTTATTATTTTTCTACATTTCTTTTTGTCGTTTTCCGTCAGTTCGGGATGTTGTTTTGTTCCTCCCTTCTGGATAACGCCTTTGATAGAGAATCCGCTCCACTTCAGAATTTCGCGCAACGCTTTTACTACGCCGCGTGTCTGGTTAAACCAGATATTGAATGGCCATGGGGTGGAGCAGGTGCTTACGATGACTGCTTTCTTGCCTTTATGCAACGCTTGAGGGAGCCCTTTCGGACTTTCTCCCATCATGCCGTACACGATGCGGTCGAACACTACTTTCATATGTCCGTTCATATTTCCCCAATAGCAAGGTGAGCCAACGATCAGCACGTCTGCCCATTGTATCTTTTGAAGCGTGTGCTGCGCGTCGTCTTCGGGTAGGACACAGGTCTGTCGGCTGCGGCAAGCCATGCATCCTGTACAGGGGTGCACCTGCAATTTACGGATGGGTATTACTTCCACTTCGGCGCCACGTATGCGGGCTTCTTCGGTCATGATGTCCAGCATTTGGCTGATAAGTCCTTGGTTACGTGGGCTTCCGTTGAGTATCAATATCTTCATTTCCTTATTTTTTTAGGATGTTGTTGCGGGCACATTGCACGGCGACCGTATAGTATTCCGGTTCCATATTTTCCAAGTATGCTTTCAGTTCTCCTGTCAGTTCCGGTTCTTCCAGACAGATGTCGTAGGCAAGTTTCATGCAGACAGCTTGTCCGGATGCGCTTTCGGCAGAAGACAGCATGCCTTGAAGGCAGAAATCAAAGAAAGCTGCGTTGACAGGCTTTGGGACAGGAAGATGATGAAGGATATTCAGTAGCAGACGTCTTGTTCCGTCATGGGGGCATTGCATGACCCGCAGCATCAGTTCCTCCCTTTTATCCATCAATAGGGAAGGGAGGAGGATGCTCAGTTTTTCACAAGCCCAAGTGGCATGCCAAGCTATCTTTGTTTCTTCATGCTGTGTCAGAGTATAAAGAGCATCAAAGCGGTCGGGGGAGCCGGCTACTTGATCCACTATGTTGTCTATGTGTTTTCTTCCTAAAGTTCCTTCAAGTGCTTTCTTGAAATCTTCCATAGTTTTCACAAAGTCAGCTGTTTAATTACCCACGTTCTTCAAGTCGCGGCTCAGTTTCATGGCGCAGAAGTTGGGGCCGCACATGGTACAGTACTCACCGTCCGTATGGCGGCCTTCATTGAAGTATTCCAAAGCGCGGTCGGGATCCAGACTCAGATGGAACTGGTCGCGCCAACGGAATTCGTAACGTGCCTTGCTTAAAGCATTGTCACGGATCTGTGCGCCCGGATGCCCTTTCGCCAGATCGGCTGCATGGGCGGCAATCTTGTAAGTGATGACACCAACGCGTACATCTTCTTTGTTGGGCAATCCCAAATGTTCTTTCGGGGTGACATAGCATAGCATAGCAGTGCCCAGCCAGCCGATTTGTGCGGCACCGATGGCCGAAGTGATATGGTCATATCCCGGAGCGATGTCCGTTACCAGCGGACCGAGGGTGTAGAACGGTGCATTGTGGCAGTGAGAGATCTGGCGTTCCATGTTTTCTTTGATTTTATGCAAAGGTACATGTCCCGGTCCCTCAATGAATGCCTGTACGTTTTTGTCCCATGCGCGGAGTACAAGTTCACCCATGGTATCTAGTTCGGCAAACTGTGCCTCGTCATTGGCATCAGCGATACAGCCCGGACGAAGTCCGTCACCCAAGGATACGGCTACATCGTATTGTGCCAGAATATCACAGATGTCGTCAAAATGCTCATATAAGAAACTTTCCTTGTCATGTACCAGACACCACTTGCTCATGATGCTGCCTCCGCGGCTTACGATGCCGCACAAACGTTTGTCAGCCAGATGTACATTTTGGCGGCGTATTCCGGCATGGATGGTAAAGTAATCCACTCCTTGTTCGCATTGTTCGATTAATGTATCTTTATAAATCTCCCAATTCAGATCCTCTACTTTACCGTTTACTTTCTCTAATGCCTGATAGATAGGTACGGTACCTACGGGGACAGGACAGTTGCGGACAATCCATTCGCGTGTTTCGTGAATGTTATCGCCGGTCGAGAGATCCATCAGGGTGTCACCTCCCCATTTGCAGCTCCACACGGCTTTTTCCACCTCTTCGTCAATGGAGGAAGTGGTGGCGGAGTTTCCGATGTTCGTGTTGATCTTCACTAAAAAGTTCCTGCCGATAATCATAGGCTCGCTTTCGGGGTGGTTGATATTGGCGGGAAGTACGGCACGCCCTGCGGCTATTTCATCACGTACGAATTCAGGGGTGATAAAGGTGTCGATGCCCAGTTCCCGGCAATTCATGTTTTCACGGATGGCTACATATTCCATTTCCGGTGTAACGATGCCAGCTTTGGCGTATGCCATTTGTGTGATGGCCTTTCCAGCTTTGGCACGATAGGGCAGGGCGATGTGTTCAAAGCGCAGGTGGTCCAGACTTTTATCGTCGCGGCGCATCTTTCCGTATTCTGAAGTGATGGAGGGCAGTTGTTCTACGTCTCCCCGTCCGGTAATCCAGCTTTCGCGTATACGGGGAAGTCCTTTTTTCAGATCGATTTCCATATTGGGGTCACTGAATGGGCCGCTGGTGTCATAAATATAAACGGGAGCATTGGGCGTTATTACTTTTTCACCGTTCACTATATTCACAGTAGGAGTCAGGTTTACTTTCTGCATTCCTACTTTGATGTATGAAAACAGGGTTCCTTGCATATATGCCTTTTCGGCATGAGCGTATGCTTTTTGATCTTGCTTTTTGTCCATCATATTTCTGTTTAATCTAAGAATGAAGTTAAAGGGGATGAGGCAGATGCGATCAAGTTCTGTCCTACTGCTCCTAAGCCTGCTTCATAAGCGCGGCGTCCGGCAATGACAGCTTCCTTGAAGGCTGTTGCCATGACTACCGGCTGACCGGCTACTGCGATGGCTGTATTGACCAGACAGGCGTCCGCGCCCATTTCCATCGCTTCGGCAGCATGGCTGGGGGCACCTATTCCGGCGTCCACTACCACAGGAACGGAAGCTTGTTCGATAATGATGCGCAGGAAGTCACGTGTCTGCAAGCCTTTGTTTGTCCCGATGGGGGCGGCAAGCGGCATGACAGTTGCTGCTCCTACCTCTTCCAGCCGTTTGCACAATGTAGGATCTGCCTGACAATAGGGCAATACGACGAAACCTAGTTTGACTAGTTCCTCGGTTGCTTTCAATGTTTCGGTAGAATCCGGCAACAAGTAGCGCGGATCGGGATGGATTTCCAGTTTCAGCCAGTTGGTGCCAAAAGCCTCGCGGGCCATTTGTGCGGCAAAGACGGCTTCTTCGGCTGTGCGCACACCGGAGGTATTGGGCAATAGCTGTATGTGAGGGTGAATGATATGTTTCAGCATATCATCTTCCTTATCGTCCAATTCAATGCGTTTCATGGCTACGGTTACCATTTCACATCCTGATGCCAGAATGGCTTCTTCCATTACGGTATTTGAATTGAATTTACCGGTTCCCAGAAATAAACGGGAATTAAATTCTTTTTCAGCTATAATCAGTTTCTTCATTGTATTTTGTGATTTTATTATAAATTCATGATTCGTTTAGTTTCCGCTACCGGGTCTTTCGCCCGGAGTATGGTTCCGCTCAAAGCAATGTCGGTGATTCCCGTTTCCATGATGGAAGGGATATCTTCCAAAGTAATTCCCCCGATGGCGACGATGGGCAGATGGATATCTGCCTCTTTCATTTGCTGAATAATGGAACGGTAACCTTCTAGTCCCAGCACTGGAGAGAGATCCTTTTTTGTGGTAGTAAAACGGAACGGGCCACAGCCGATGTAGTCAGCTCCAGCTTCGTAATGCATCTTTACATCGTCAAATGTATTGGCGGTGCCTCCGATGATGAATTCTTTTCCTAATATTTTCCGTGCTTCGGCTACGGGCATATCCTTTTTTCCCAAATGCACTCCGTCGGCATGAATTTTATTGACCAACTCCACGTGGTCGTCTATGATAAATGTTGCTCCGTAGTCTTTGCATAAGCCTTGCAGACGTATGGCTTCCCGTTCCACTTCGTCAACGGAAGTGTCTTTCATACGTAGCTGGATCCAGCGGCAACCGCCTTCCAAGGCCATGCGTGCGGAATCATAATAGGAATATGTGTCGGTGAAGTGAGTGATGAATTGAAGTTCCACGGTCTTATCCTCACATGCAGCTTTAATGACTACCAGACTGTCATTGGGGTGTAACACACATTTCTCCCACTCTATACGGGGGACCATCCGGTTGTTTACCGCTATGGCGATACCTTTCTCAGGAAGTGTCAGAAAGGTGGAAAGTTCGGCTACGGTGCATCCGTCCTTTACTTCGGTTTCTTTGCTGTTTACTGTCAGTTTCATACTATAATATCAGTTTATGAATTTACTTGTAAATACAAAGAGTTGCTTTTTGACCGGATGGTATGAGGTAAGAAGTAACAATCTCTTCGGCGGTACTAACCGCATCAGGTTCACAGGGTATAATCTCAGCCCGTCCGCTGTTTACGTGGGGCACCCCTTTGTTTTACGATGGCAAAGATATGGGAAAGAAATGAATAATGCTACAACAGACTGCTTTATTTTTTGTGGAAGAATGTTTTTTTATGATTATCTTGCATTGTGCTTGTTTATTCTTGTAAAAGGATGAATGCATATCTGCTGTATCTTTGCATCTTAAAGCAGATTGCCCCGCTCCCTGAATGAATAGGGGCGAGGCAGCCTTATTATGATGTATAGTTAAGGGTCCTTTTATAGACGTTTTTCTACTACATCCCAGTCAATGATTTCCCATAACTTGTTCACATGATCTGCACGGCGGTTCTGGTAATCCAGATAGTAAGCATGTTCCCATACATCGAAACCCAGCAATGGTTTCAGTCCTGCACGCCACGGGTTGCTTCCGTTAGGTTCTTTGGTGATATGTAGTTTTCCCTGCTTGTCTACAGAAAGCCAAGCCCAGCCCGAACCGAACAGTCCTGTGGAAGCGGTGTTGAATTCTTTCTTGAAGTTTTCAAAGCTTCCGAAGTCTCGGTTGATGGCTTCTGCTAGTTTTCCGGACGGTTCATGCTTGCTGGGTTTGGGGGTGAACTGAAGGAAATATAATGTATGGTTTAATACTTGTCCGGCGTTATTGAATATCGCTCCGTCGGGAGCTGATGTAACAATTTCCTCTACGGACTTTCCTTCAAATTCCGTACCTGGAACTAAAGAGTTCAAATTGTTTACATATGTTTGTAAGTGCTTGCCATAATGGTAGTCTATAGTAGCCTGACTGATTACAGGTTCGAGTCCGTTATTTGCATACGGGAGTTTTGGCATTTCGTAAGTCATAACTAATGAAATTAAAGTGGTTAATAATATATTCATTTTTAGTCGAGGTTTTAATTAAACTTCTATCATAATAACATTATTGGGCATGGAATTGTTCTGATAAACTCAAACTTTCTCTATCTTTGCAGGCGAAAGGTGAAATTTATGACGAATTATTTAGAAGAATTGAATGAAAGCCAGCGCGATGCAGTGCTTTACAACGAGGGTCCCTCTTTGGTGATAGCTGGAGCAGGTTCGGGGAAAACACGCGTGTTGACTTATAAGATAGCTTATTTACTGGAGCAGGGATATACTCCTTGGTCTATTTTGGCATTGACTTTTACCAATAAGGCTGCTCGCGAAATGAAAGAGCGTATAGCCCGTCAGGTGGGCGATCAGGCACGCTATTTATGGATGGGGACGTTCCATTCCATTTTTTCGCGTATCCTGCGGTGTGAGGCACAGGTTATCGGCTTTAGCTCCAATTTTACCATCTATGATTCTTCAGATTCGAAGAGTTTGATCAAGTCTATTGTAAAAGAAATGCAATTGGATGATAAAACCTATAAATCAGGGTTGATACAGGCGCGTATCAGCAATGCGAAAAATCATTTGGTTTTTCCTGATGCATATGTTTCGAACGCAGAGCTTTATCAGTATGATTTGAATGCCAAAGTACCCGCCACCCGTGATATTTACCGGCAATATTGGGAACGTTGCCGTCAAAGCGATGCGATGGATTTTGATGATTTGCTGCTTTATACTTATATGTTATTCCGCGATCATCCTGAAATTTGCCGTAAGTATGCGGAGCAGTTTCGTTATGTGCTGGTGGATGAGTATCAGGACACCAATTTTGCGCAACACAGCATTGTGCTTCAGCTTACCCAGGAGCATCAGCGTGTATGCGTGGTGGGGGATGATGCGCAGAGTATTTATTCCTTCCGAGGGGCTAATATTGACAATATATTGAAATTTACTCAACTGTATAAGGGGGCCAAGCTTTTTAAACTGGAGCAGAACTATCGTTCTACCCAGACCATTGTGTGTGCGGCAAACAGCCTGATAGAGAAAAATAGCGAGCAGATAAAGAAGGAGGTATTTTCAGAAAAAGCGAAGGGGGAGCCTATCGGAGTTTTCAATGCCTACAGTGATGTGGAGGAAGGGGAGATTGTTGCCAACCAGATTGTGAAACTGCGTTCACGGGAACATTATTCTTATAATGATTTTGCTATTTTATACCGTACAAATGCTCAAAGCCGTATTTTCGAGGAGGCTTTGCGGAAGCGTAGCCTACCTTATAAAATTTATGGAGGACTTTCTTTTTATCAACGCAAGGAGATTAAAGACGTTATTTCTTACTTTCGTCTGGCGGTAAATCCGAATGATGAGGAGGCTTTTAAGCGGGTATTGAATTATCCGGTGCGAGGAATCGGGGATACTACGTTGAACAAAGTTATTGATGCGGCTGCACAGCATCATGTTAGTCTTTGGATGGTTTTGGAAGAGCCGTTGGCATACGGCTTGAATATTAACAAGGGGATGCATACCAAGTTACAGGGGTTTCGTGAACTGGTAAAAAAAGTTTTATAGTGGAGATCCCGAAAAAGAATGCATATGAATTGGGGGCAATGATTGTTCGTCAGTCCGGCATTATGAATGAGATTTATCAGAGCAATGATCCGGAAAACCTGAGCCGTCAGGAGAATATTGAAGAACTGATAAACGGTATGCATGATTTTTGTGCAATCCGTGAAGAAGAAGGGAATGAGAACATCCTGTTGACGGATTTCCTGTCGGAGGTTTCTCTGCTGACAGACCAGGATAACGAGAAAGAGGAGGATGCTGAGAAGATAACCTTGATGACCATTCACTCTGCTAAAGGCTTGGAGTTTAAAAACGTTTTTTGTAGTTGGGTTGGAAGAGAACTTGTTTCCCAGTGCTTTGTCACTCAATTCGTATAAGGAATTGGAAGAGGAGCGCCGCTTGTTTTATGTGGCGATTACACGTGCCGAGGAGCATTGCTATTTGTCTTTTGCCAAGAGCCGGTTTAAATATGGAAAGATGGAGTTCAGTAGCCCGAGCCGTTTCTTGAAAGATATTGATGTACATTTCCTGAAGCTGCCTCAGGAGGAACAGATGGCCCGGAGAATAGACGAGAGAGCCAGCCGTTTCTGTCGTGAGCAAAATGAACGTGCGTCTCGTTTCTTGTTTGACGAATCTGCTTCGCAGCCTTCTTATGGGCGTTCTTCATCAAATTTGTCTGGTGGTCAGAAATCATTTTTTGTTGGAGAAAGACCGAAAGCTGAGATTATCCGTCCCAGTGTGCCGCGCAATTTGACTAAGGTAGGTCTTGCTACGGTCTCAAAGCCGTCCGCGGCGGGAACCTTGCCGGTGAATGTGCTGGCAGGGCAGGTGATAGAGCATGAACGCTTTGGAATAGGCGATGTGATAAAAGTGGAAGGAACCGGTGAGAACAGCAAGGCGACTGTCCGTTTCCGGAATGCCGGAGAGAAACAATTATTGCTGAAATTCGCCCGGTTCAAAGTTGTGGAATAAATATTCTAATAGAATTCTGATACAAAAATGATAGATATCCATAAAGTACCTTCTCCATGCTATGTGATGGATGAAGCATTGCTCAGAAAGAATCTGAGTTTGATAAAGAGTGTGGCAGACCGGGCCGGAGTTGAGATCATCTTGGCTTTCAAATCTTTTGCCATGTGGAAATCATTTCCCGTTTTTAGGGAATACATCCGTTATACTACAGCTAGCTCTGTATATGAAGCCCGTTTGGCATATGAAGAATTTGGCAGTAAGGCCCATACTTATTCTCCGGCGTATACGGATACTGATTTTCCGGTTATCATGCAATGCAGCAGTCATATAACCTTTAACTCCTTCAGTCAGTTCCGGCGTTTTTATCCTATGGTTAAGGCCTCTGGAGAAAAGATATCCTGTGGTATCCGTATTAATCCTGAATATTCGGAAGTAGAGGTGGAACTTTATAATCCTTGTGCTCCCGGTACACGTTTTGGGGTGACGGCCGATTTGCTTCCCGAGACTTTACCGGAGGGTATCGAAGGCTTCCATTGTCATTGTCATTGTGAATCCAGTTCTTATGAATTGGAACATACTTTGCAGCACATAGAAGAGACGTTTGCCCGTTGGTTCCCACAAATAAAATGGTTGAATTTGGGAGGGGGGCACCTGATGACACGTAAAGATTATGATACGGAGCATCTTATTTCTTTATTAAAAGGATTGAAAGCCCGTTATCCTCATTTGGAGATTATTTTAGAACCGGGTTCGGCTTTTACTTGGCAGACCGGACCTTTGGTCGCTTCTGTTGTCGATATAGTGGAAAACCGGGGGATAAAAACTGCGATTCTGGATGTTAGTTTTACTTGTCACATGCCCGATTGTCTTGAAATGCCCTATCAGCCGGCAGTGCGTGGTGCCGAAGCTTTACCTGTCGATGCGATAAAAACAGCTTTAACGGAAGAGAATATCTACCGTTTGGGTGGAAACAGTTGTTTAAGTGGCGACTATATGGGTAGCTGGCGTTTTGACCATCCGTTACAGGTAGGAGAACGCATTGTTCTGGAAGATATGATTCATTACACTATGGTAAAAACAAATATGTTTAATGGAATCCATCACCCTTCTATCGCTATTTGGCATACAGATAATACATTGGAAGTATATAAAGACTTCCGGTATGAGGACTATCGTGATCGCATGTCCTGATGGTAATTAAAAAAACTTTTGGTTTGTATTGATTATGAGGAAATTGATGAAATAATGTAATAAAAGTGCTATAAAAAGTATAGAAAACTTTTGGAAGTTTAGAAAAAAGCACTACCTTTGCATCCGCAATCGGGAAACAGCTGAGAAATAGTTAAAGACCGAAGGCGGATATTTGCGGAAATAGCTCAGTTGGTAGAGCATAACCTTGCCAAGGTTAGGGTCGCGAGTTCGAGTCTCGTTTTCCGCTCAAAAGAAAAGACCAGTGTAGAAATACATTGATCTTTTTTATTTATCATGGCGTGAATGTAGAAAACGGAAGAAGGTCAAATCAATAAATATTGATATACCCTCCTCCCGCTGTTTTAGTCAAATCATCCGCAATGGAAATATTTATTGACCAACGCTAACATTCCTTCCGGATTATCTTTCAAGTCGTTACGTAAAGTCAGATCGTTATAGCCAGTTAATTTGCTGATGATTCCATCAATCATAGTAGGGCTGAACACATTATGTTTTTGGAATATTTCGCGCTGTTGCTGCAAACAGGCTGCGGAAGCCGTACAGCTATCGGGAAGCTGGGTCAATGCCTTCAGTTTGTCTGCATTTTCTTTCTGATGAATATTGACGTTTACGTAAGTTTTTTCTGCAATGTCTAGTGCATTTTCTATTTCAAAACCATGGCGGCAGGCTACAGCTAGTCCTGCTATCAGTTGGTAGAGATCGGCCGATCCGTCCGGTGATCGCATTTCCACCGTTTGTTTTTGTGTGGTATCATAATGGCTTTCCGTTTCCAGTGGATTGGCAGTCATGCACATATCTGTTTTAGCTGCCCATCCTAGAGGTACGCGTACCAATACTGAACGGTTGCGGTCACCCCAGCAAATATTAGTTGGCGCTTCCTGATGGGGAACCAGGCGGAAATAAGAAGTAGGATTGGTGTTACCGAATGCAGTGATGGATGGAGCAAGTTCCATTATGCCAGCAATAGCTTTGCGTGCTGTTTCTGATAAAACACCTTCTTTCAACATTTGGTTTTGTCCATCTTTCATGATACGCATGTGGATATGCAATCCGGAACCAGCTTTTCCTGTAGTTATTTTAGGCGCGAAAGTAATGTTATAACCATGTTTATAGGCCAGATTACGTATAATCCATTTGGCAATCATCAATTGGTCTGCCGCATCTTCGGCATTGACAGGCAGGAATTCTATTTCATTCTGTTCATATATCATGCCATTCAAGGTAAAATTACCTACTTCGGAGTGTCCATACTTTATTTGTCCGCCTGCTTGTGCAATATAGACCATGCACTGGGTACGGAAATCATTGAACTTGGCGTATGGTGCTGATTCATGATAACCTTTCTGGTCTGTTGCCTCGAACATATTTGTATCCGGAGCAATTACATAGTACTCCAATTCTCCCATAGCCTGAAATTCCATACCGGTTATTTTATTGAATGCCTTGCATGCTTTGTGTAAGGTATGTTCGGGTGAACTTTCCAACGGCTTTCCATCCTTGTTAAAGAAAGAGCAAAGCATGGAAAGTGTGGGGATCTCGGCAAAAGGATCTAAAAAAGCCGTCCGGAATCGGGGAATTACATATAGATCACTGCTGCCCGCCTCAATGAATGGAAATAGGCTGGAACCGTCCACTCGCTCCCCGCAAGTCAGGATAGCATCTAGATATGCTTGGTTGTTGATAACGAAATTCAATGTCTTCAGTCGTCCGTCTCCGGCAGGATACATAAAGTTGACCATACGGATGCCATTCTGCTGAATGTATCGTTTTATGTCTTCTTTGGTAAACTCTGCACAAGGTTTTTCTAGAAATGCCACCAATTGGTTAGGGTTCATTATTAATTCTTTATTCATAGCAAAATTGGTTGTTTTTTGTTTGTTATTGGGTTAACTTTCCAAAGATAACAAAAAGTTTTCTGAAAATCCTATGAAAAGTTCATAGATATTTTCTTTCATACTGAGTGATATTCTCTTTATCTTTTTCTGTTTGGGAGAACATCGTTTTATAATTTGTCCTACCTTTGCACCGCTGTTTTAAAATATAAATAAGAGAATCATTATGGAACCGATGCATAAAATTAATAAAGTAGAGGTCCGGAATTTACAGATCGAAGATTACATCCAATTATCACAATCATTCAAGCGGGTGTATGCGGATAAGGATGTGTTTTGGACACACGAGCAAATAGAAACGCTTATCCGAATTTTTCCGGAAGGGCAAGTAGTAACGGTGGTAGACGATAAGATAGTGGGATGTGCTCTTTCTATTATTGTAGACTATGATATGGTAAAGGGAGATCATACCTATGCCAAAGTAACTGGTAATGAAACTTTCTGTACGCATAATCCGGAAGGGAATATTTTGTATGGTATCGAGGTGTTTATCCATCCGGATTATCGCGGTTTGCGTCTGGCACGCCGTATGTATGAGTACCGGAAAGAATTATGCGAGAAACTGAATCTGAAAGCGATCATGTTCGGTGGTCGTATTCCTAATTATTATAAGTATGCGGATACGATGCGTCCTAAGGAATATTTGGATAAGGTGCGTTCCCGTGAGATTTATGATCCAGTATTGACATTTCAGCTTTCCAATGATTTTCATGTGCGTCGTGTCATGAAGAATTATCTTCCCAATGACGAAGAATCCAAGCATTGTGCCACTTTGTTGCAATGGGATAATATTTATTATCAGGAGCCTACGCAGGATTATGTGGATAAGAAAACCACTGTACGTGTAGGGTTAGTGCAATGGCAGATGCGCCCTTATAAAACATTGGATGATGTATTTGAGCAGGTTGAGTTTTTCGTAGATGCCGTTTCCGATTATAAGAGTGATTTTGTTCTTTTTCCGGAATATTTCAATGCGCCGTTGATGGCCAAGTTCAATCATTTGGGAGAAGCCCAGAGCATTCGTGGTTTGGCACAATATACCGAAGAGGTTCGCGACCGTTTTATCAATTTGGCTATCAGTTATAATATTAATATCATTACGGGTAGTATGCCATACGTAAAAGAGGACGGAGGGCTTTATAATGTTGGTTTTTTAGTACGGCGTGACGGTTCATACGAAATGTATGAAAAGGTACATGTCACTCCCGATGAGATAAAGAGTTGGGGTCTTTCGGGTGGTAAGATGGTGCAGACTTTTGATACGGATTGCGCTAAGATTGGTATTTTGATTTGTTATGATGTGGAATTTCCCGAACTTTCTCGTATCATGGCCGATCAGGGAATGCAGATTCTGTTTGTTCCATTCCTGACTGATACTCAGAACGGTTATTCTCGTGTGCGTGTTTGTGCTCAGGCACGGGCTATCGAGAATGAATGTTTTGTCGTTATAGCCGGTAGTGTGGGTAATTTGCCGCGTGTACACAATATGGATATTCAGTATGCACAGTCTGGTGTATTTACTCCGTGTGATTTCGCTTTCCCTACTGATGGTAAACGGGCTGAGGCGACTCCGAATACCGAAATGATTCTGGTTTCGGATGTTGATCTGAATCTGTTGAATGAATTGCATACGTATGGCAGTGTGCGCAATTTGCGTGACCGCAGGCATGACCTTTATGAACTGAAGGTAAAGAAATAAAAAATGTTTCATTACGGATTACTTAGGTTAACGCTGGTTTATAGATAAGTGGTTATTATTTTATATTTCCACTTTACTTTTAAGAATAATCTGTGTTAATCAGAGTAATCCTGTGATGAGCTCTGTTATTTCGGAATAAAAGGAACTATGGGCCATTCAATAACAAACAGAGTTTTTCCTTGTCCGCTTTCCTGTAAATAGAGATTACCCCCATGTCTTTTTATAATCTGCCGGCACAGACTAAGCCCGATCCCCGTCCCTTCTGTTTTGTAGTAAAGAAAGGAACGAATATTTTTTCTTGTAACTCCATAGGGATTCCCCGCCCATTGTCAAGTAGTTTTATATAAAGTTTGTCTGTTACCTCCAGTGTTACTTCTATTTGTCCGTCTGTCTTTCCTTCCAATGATTGCATACTGTTCTTCAGCAGATTTAAGAAAACTTGAGAGAGTTGCTTCTCATCGCCCTCAATATATATGTCAGAAGGGGTACTGCGCAGAATGAAATAGATATGGGCATTCTCAAAATCAGATTGTAGCAACAGAGCCAGATTGTGCAATGAATCGGTCAGTGAGAATCGCTTCTTTTTCGGTTCCGGCATATACGATAAGCGTCGGTATGATTCTGTGAATTCCATCAATCTTTCGCTCTGTTCACGAATCACTCCAAGTCCTCGTATTACTTTCTCGTCCGTACCGGGACGCAATGAAAGTGTTTGTGACAGGGAAACAATAGGAGCGATGGTATTCATTATTTCATGAGTAAGCACCCGGGTCAGTTTGCTCCATGACTCACTTTCTTTCTCACTCAGTTCATTGCTGATATCTTTGATAGCCAACAGGGTAATCGTTTCTGAATTTAGTTTCATCCGGTTCATGGATAGTGACAGCTGTTTTTTTGAGTTGGATTGTAAAAGAAAAGAATCTTCCACATTTCCATGGGCTATGAAATCTTTCAAGGCCGGATATTGCTCTTCCAGTTGGCGGAGGAATATGATTGGCTCAACTCCCAGCAAACGTAAAGCTGCGCCATTCACAAATATGACTCTCTTTTCGGAGTTCCACGCTAACACTCCATTCGGTACTTCTTCCAGTAAAGAGTAATAAAAGTTCTCCTGTATCCGGCTCTGCGATTTCGTTGTGGCAAGCAATTCATTGATCCGGTTTAGTGAATGGCTCAGTGCATTCATTTCTTTATCTGCCGATTGCTCGTTGAACAATATCATGTTCTCTTTATCTTCCACCGCATCCAGAAATATCCTTATTTTGGTATTGAACTTATTCAACCGTTTTACCAAAGTTTCGATTAAAAAAAGCGAAAAGATGAATAGCAGACTGCCAAGAATGAGGGCGGTATGTGTAATGACAAGTGCGATCCCTGCTCCGGCCACAGCGATTATTAATAAGATGTAGCTCAGGATAACCATATATAGATGTTTGCTGAATACCATGATTATCAGAGCTTGAAGCGTTTTATCTTATTGTAAAGTGTCTGGCGGCTGATGCCTAACTGTTCGGCTGTTGCCGTCAGATTTCCATCGTTTTGACGGATAGCTGTTGCTATGGCCTGACGTTCCACTTCTTCCAAATTGGGCACGGTAGTGGAGAATTGTGGGGTCCAGGTTTGTTTTACGAAAATGTCTTTAGGACGGATGACATTTCCTTCACATAAGATGATCGCTTTCTCGATGGCATGTTGTAATTCCCGGATATTTCCCGGCCAATGATAAGAACATAATTTCTCCAAAGCATGTTCATGCAAGGAAATATCTTTTTTTCGTATTTGGCGGCATAACGTTGCATAAAATAATCAATGAATAAATGTATATCGTTCCCCCGTTCCCGCAAAGGCGGAATTTCCAGGTGGATGGTATTCAGTCTGTACAATAAGTCCTCACGGAAAGTCCCGGAATCCACCATCTCCTGAATATTCTTGTTAGTAGCTGAAAGCAGCCGGATATCCACTGGGATTACTTTATTACTGCCGATGCGTGTAATTTTTCGGTTTTGTAATACGGTGAGCAACTTTGCCTGCATGGCTAGAGGGAGATTTCCTATTTCATCCATAAACAGGGAACTGCCGGATGCCGCTTCAAACTTTCCCGGCCGGCTCTCGTAGGCATCGGTAAAAGAACCGCGTTCATGTCCGAACAGCTCACTTTCGAATAAAGATTCACTGATTGCTCCCATATCTACCGTTACCATAGTATGTTCCCGTCGTGTGGAAAGCCGGTGTATTTCCTGTGCCAGCATCTCTTTTCCCGTTCCGTTTTCTCCGGTAATTAAGATATTGGCGTCTGTGCGTGCCACTTTCACTACCATTTTCATTAACTGCTGCATGGCAGGAGATGTCCCCACAATCATTGGTGATTGGCTTCTATCGGGGACTCTGTTTTTCCTTTTCTTACCACTTCCGAAAGCTTCTTTTATTTTGCATACCAAGGTCCGGTTGTCCCAAGGCTTCAACAAGAAATCGGTCGCATCATTCTTTAAAGCTCTTACCGCCAGTTCCACATCCCCGTATGCCGTAAGCATGACTACGGGTAGTGCAGGAGCTATCTCGCGGATTCGTTTCAGCCAATACAACCCTTCGTTGCCGTTATTGATTCCTGCTGAGAAATTCATATCAAGAATAATTACATCTACCGGAGAGGTATTCAGAATAGATATAATTTGATTCGGATGATGGGCTGTCTTTATTTCGCTGAACTCCGTTTCCAGCAACAGTTCCAGCGAGGCCAATACTCCTTTATTATCATCTACTATTAAAATTGTTCCTTTTTCCATAGCATTTTGCTTTCAGAGGCTAAAGATATCTGCTTTTGACTGTTCCTGCAAATGAGGTGTCCAATTATTGGACGTTTTTTTTTTATTATTTTCTGTAATGCTTTTATTTACCGTAGGGGCGGTTTGACACTTGGAATGCGTCTTCAGTCCGTTTTATCCGTGCTTCAATATTTCCCTTGGATCGCCCTGGCTTTGCGGTGTTTATAATTTGGACGTTATACCGTCTAAAAATTGGACGATCAGTTTATGACTTCTTTTGTAACTCGTTGATTATTAGTATGTCGTTTGTTTTGGCATACCATTTGATCTCTATTCTGTGTCTAAACCAAAGTAAAATGAAAAATAATTTGATAATTGTGTGTTTGTTGTCGAGTCTGTCTTTGCCTGTGTGTGGGCAAAGTACACTGGACGATTGCATACGCTATGCCTGGGAACATAATCCTGGTTTCAAGAATATCCGGATAGACGTAAAGGAAGCACGTACAGACTATGTGGCTGCCATGGGTAAATTTCTTCCTCATGTTTCAGTACAGGCGGAAGTAGGCAGGCACATCGGGCGTTCTGTCGATCCGGATACCAATGGATACACTGCCGATTCGTATAATCAAGGGACTATAGGAATGGATATCACTCTTTCTTTATTTGAAGGCTTTGCCCGGATCAATCGTTTGCGATATACACATTGGACTAAAAAAGAGAAGGAATGGGATCATTTGGCAAAGCAAAATGATCTGGCTTATCAGGTAGCTGAAGCCTATTATAAAGCGGCATTGGATAAAAAGCTTTCAGAACTGGCCGCTGAGCAGCTTCGTTTGGGAGAACGTTATCTGAAGCAGACGGAAACTTTCGTAGAACTGGGCCTGAAGTCGCTTTCGGACTTGCAGGAGGTGAAAGCACGTCATCAAGGAGATGTGTTCAGAAAGCGTTCGTATGAAAAAATCGTCAGATGTCTTTCCTTTATTTAAAAGAAATAGTAGGAATGAAAGAGGGAGATACTTTGTCTGTTTCCTTATCAGCCGGTGAAGATACACCCTTATTAATGCCTCAGGTAGAAATAGAGGAAATCTATTTACAATCTGTATACGCGTTGCCGGATTATAAACGGATGGAGATGTGGGAACGAGCAGCCCGTAAGGAGTATGCTGTGGCCCTTGGGCAGTTCAGCCCCACCATCTTCGCCCGTTTTTCATGGGGATCTGATTTTTATAATTCCTTGTTCTCGTTACATCAATTGCGTGACCATTGGAATAAATATATAGGAGTGGGTATTTCATTTCCTATTCTTAGCGGATTGGACCGGTATGCCGGAGTAAAGAAGAAGAAATTGAATTTGCAGCGAGTGCGGAACAATATAGAGGAAGAGAAACTGCATTTACGTAATGAAACGGAACAAATTGTACTTTCATTACATTCGGGATGGGAAGAACATCAACAGGCTGTCCTACAGGTAAAAGCCGAAACACAAGTGCTGAAAGAAACAGAAAGGAAGTGGGAGGAAGGGCTTGTTTCCGTATTCCAACTGATGGAGGCGCGAAATCGCCTGCTTGCCGCTAAAGCGGAAAAAATAAGAGTACGTTTGCAGTACGAACTGACATCACGACTGGCTATGTATTATCAAACAGGAAGTTTTATTAACCACTAAAAATATGGACACACTAATTGAACGTAAAAAGCGTTTCACTCCCAAGCAGATTTATGGAGGTGTGGGAGTATTATTCATACTGGTACTCATTCTCTATTTTATTTTTCGTGATACAGGTTCTTCCATGACCATTGACAAAAGCCGTATCACTATCGCTACAGTTACAGAAAATGAGTTTAATGATTATATCCGCGTGATTGGCCAAGTACTTCCCAGTCGCATGATTTACCTTGATGCTATAGAAGGCGGAAGGGTGGAGGAACGCCTTCATGAGGAAGGAGCAATGGTAAAGAAAGGGGATGCGATTTTGCGTCTGAGTAATCCGCTGCTGAATATCGGTATCATGCAAAGTGAAGCTGATTTGGCCTATCAGGAAAACGAGTTGCGTAATACCCGTATCAGTATGGAGCAGGAACGGTTAAGCCTGAAGCAGGACCGTATCGGTATGCAGAAAGACTTTCTTATAAAGAAACGTCGTTACGGGCAATACAAGCGGCTGATGGAGGAGCAATTGATAGCGAGGGAGGATTATCTCCAGGCTACGGAGGAGTATGAAGCGGCAAAAGAACAATTGTCGGTATTGGATGAACGGATCCGTCAGGATAGTTTGTTTCGTTTGACTCAGATATCCAGCTTGGACGAGAATATTATGAATATGAAACGAAGTCTGGCATTGGTACGTGAACGTCTTGAAAACCTGAAAGTGAAAGCTCCCATAGACGGACAGGTGGGTAATCTTGAAGCACAAATCGGACAATCCATTTCTGCCGGAGAACATATCGGCCAGATTATTACTGCTGATCTGAAGGTACAGGCATTGATTGACGAGCATTATGTGGAGCGTGTCGTTCAGGAACTTCCTGCCGACTTTACCCGTGACGGCGAGAATTATAAATTAGAAGTAACCAAAGTATATCCTGAAGTGAAGGACGGGCAGTTTCGTACTGATTTCCGTTTCACAGCAGGGCGTCCCGGAAATATCCGGGCCGGACAAACTTATCATATCAATCTTCAGTTGGGAGATCCTGTCAAGGCTGTTCTGATTCCTCGGGGAGGTTTTTTCCAAATTACCGGAGGGCGATGGATATATGTTGTGGATGAAAGTGGTAAATTTGCCGTCAGACGCCCTATTAAGATTGGCAGACAGAATCCTCAGTTTTATGAAGTGACTGACGGTCTGGCTTCCGGTGAGAAAGTTATTATTTCCGGTTACGAACTGTTTGGAGATAATGAGAAACTGATTTTAAACGAATAAAAAACACACGTAAGAATGATTAAAGTAGAAAACCTCTCTATGTTGTTCAGTACCGAGGAAGTGCAGACCAAAGCATTGAATGAAGTAACTTTCGAGATTGGAAAGGGAGAATTTGTCGCTATCATGGGACCGTCCGGTTGTGGAAAATCTACCTTGTTGAATATACTTGGAACATTAGATACCCCTACTTCGGGCTCCTATCTCTTTGAGGGAAAGCGAGTGGATAAAATGAATGAAAACCAACTGACCGCTCTACGTAAAGGAAGTATCGGCTTCATCTTCCAAAGCTTTAATTTGATTGATGAACTGACTGTCTATGAGAATATTGAACTCCCATTGGTTTATCTTAATATAAAGCCGGCAGAACGTAACAGGCGTGTAAAGGAAGTGCTTGAAAAAGTGAATATGCTGCACCGTGCCAATCATCTGCCGCAACAGTTATCAGGTGGACAACAGCAACGTGTGGCTATTGCCCGTGCCGTAGTAACCAATGCCCGACTTCTGCTGGCGGATGAGCCGACAGGTAATTTGGATTCTACCAATGGGGTGGAAGTGATGGAACTGCTCAGTACACTGAACAGGCAGGGAACCACCATCATCATTGTTACCCATTCACAGCGTGATGCTGCTTATGCACATCGTATAATCCGTTTGCTGGATGGTAAGATTATTGCCGAGAATCGTAACCGCCCCATGGAATCTGATACCAAAACTGAAATCTTATGATCATACGAAATTATTGGAATAGCGCTTGGCGTAATCTGATGAAGAGGAAAGGTTTCAGCTTCATCAATATCTTCGGCTTGGCCGTAGGCATGGCATCAGCCTTATTGATACTTACTTACGTTGCTTTTGAATTTAGTTTTGACAAGATGCATAGTAAGAGTGCCCGGATTTATCGTGTGCAAAGTACTTTTCATGAGGGGGAAGCTCTGACGGATGATTGGGCGACCAGTTCATTCGGATATGGTTCGGCCATGCAGGAAAATCTGGCAGGAATTGAGGATTATACCCGTGTGGGATGTATTATCCAACCGGAGCAATTGGTAAAATATGGTGAATTGTGTTTGCGTGAGAATGAGATAGCATACGCTGATCCTGGTTTCTTCCGTCTGTTTGATTTTGAATTGCTGAAAGGCGACCGCACCTCTTGTCTTTCCATGCCGGGCCAGGTTGTGATCACGGAACGGATTGCCCGCAAATATTTCAGAGATGAAGACCCTGTCGGGAAGATACTTATCTTTAACAGCAATATGGGAAAAATGTCTTGTGAGGTAACCGGAGTCATGAAAGAAATGCCTTCTAATTCGCATATACATTATAATTTTCTTTTATCATATGCCACCTTACCTAAATGGGTACAGGAGTATTGGTACAAACATGAAGCCTATACATATGTATTGCTGGATTCGCCCGAGCGCAAAGAAGAGATAGAACGTGCTTTTCCTCAATTGGCCGAGAAGTATAAAACTGAAGAAGCATTGAAAAACAAGACTTGGGGAGTGAGGTTGGAGCCATTGGAGAAGATTCATCTTAATCCTCAATTAGGTTATGAGGCCGAGTTGAAAGGGAACCGTTCGGCCATTATCGCATTGATTTTCGGAGCTATTGCTATTTTGATTATCGCTTGGATCAATTATATAAACCTGACAGTTGCCCGTTCTATGGAGCGTGCAAAGGAGGTGGGGGTGCGCAGGGTAGTGGGAGCTTTCCCGAAACAGCTTGTCAATCAATTCCTTTTCGAGGCATTTGTAATGAATCTGATTGCCTTTGTCATTGCTCTCGGGCTAATCGAATTATTACTTCCTGCATTCAATCAGTTGGTAGGACGCACCATCACTTTCTCGGTATGGTTCACCGAATATTGGGGCATTTTAGTCTTGCTGCTTTTTGTAGCCGGTATTTATATCTCGGGTTACTATCCCGCGCGTGCGTTGTTACGCAAAAAGCCGATTGTATTGTTGAAAGGTAAGTTTCAGAACAGTCGTGCCGGAGAGAATACACGTAAAATATTGGTTATTGTACAATATACAGCCTCCATGATATTGCTTTGTGGTACACTGATTGTTTTTGCACAACTCAATTACATGCGTCGCCAGTCTTTGGGGGTAAAGACCGATCAGATTTTGGTAATCAAGTTTCCCGGGCCTACCGAGGGAATGAAAACAAAGATGGAAGCCATGCGGAAAGTGATCAGAAAGTTGCCGCTGGCTTCAAAAGTAACTTGTTCCGGAGCTGTACCAGGTGAAGAAGTAGCCATGTTTTTATCCAATCATCGTGCGCATGATGCATTGAAGCAGAACCGGTTGTACGAAATGTTAAGTTGCGATCCTGACTATATAGATGCATACGGACTGGAGGTGGTAGCCGGACGGGGTTTTTCCGAGGAATATGGGGACGATGTGAATAAATTGGTTATCAACGAAACAGCCGCCCGTATGTTAGGATATATGGATAATGATGATGCTATTGGTGAGGAAATAGCTGTTGAAACGGTAGGAGAGCCCATGCAGGTAATCGGAGTAGTGAAGGACTATCATCAGCAAGCGTTGAATAAAGGTTATACAGGAGTAATGCTTTTTCATAAAGATAAGATTGATTGGATTCCTCAGCGTTATATCTCAGTCGTGATGAAACCGGGTGATCCTTCGGAATTAGTATCACAGATAGGAGAAATATGGAATAATTACTTTGCGGATTCCAGTTTTGATTATTTCTTCCTCGACCAGTTCTATGACCGGCAGTACCGTCAGGATGAGGCTTTCGGCGTATTGATGGGAGGTTTTACCGGATTGGCTATTTTTATCTCTTGCTTAGGTTTATGGGTGTTGGTTATGTTTTCTTGTGCCGTCCGCACCAAGGAGATGGGCATTCGGAAAGTATTGGGGGCATCTCGTTGGAATTTGTTTTATCAGTTGGGTAAAGGTTTCTTTATTCCTATTATTATCGCTATTCTGATTGCGTTGCCTGTGGCATGGGGCAGCATGAATGCATGGTTGGCTCATTATCCGTTCCGAACAGAATTGAAAGTGTGGTTCTTTCTGCTTCCTGTGGTCTTGATGTTGTTGATTTCTTTTCTGACTGTAGCAGGACAAACCATAAAGGTTGTTTATAGTAAACCCGCTCGGTCATTGAAATATGAATAATGGAATATAAGATATCCGTGGTTAGTAATTCATTTACAAGGAATATCATTTAAAACCAATATAAATTATCGTACCAGTCATTATGGCAGATCAATACTGATAAACTTTGAAAACCTTTTGAATTTTTCTACAAAACTAATTTTGCGTCTAAAATTATTTTATTAATTTTACAGCGTTTTTAAGGAGAGTCTAACTCTCTATAGTTACAAATGAGCGATGAGAAAGGGTGCCCTGATGGCATCCTTTCTCTTTTGTAGTGTGTTTTTGTATAATCTATATTGTATTTTACTTATGTCACGATTATGTGAAATCACGATACATCTTTTGTATTTCCGTTTCTTTTACTTTTATCAGACTTAATCGTTTTTCTTGCATTAAAAAACAATTGGACCTCCCTTTGTTATATATTTAACACTCTTTTAATCTCATTTTGTTGAACAATCTACGCGATTCAAATGTTAATATAATGTGTTTTTCATAGTAATAGATTTAAGATTAATAGTTAGTATTTGCTTGTGAAAGTCAGTACACTTACGGATAAAAGCGTTTATCCGAAAAGAAAAGAGAGGCGACCGGAAACGGAAGCCTCTTTCTTTTTGAGCATTTTTAGTTCACCATAATTATTGTGAGAGGAAAATTGATTCTGATTGTATAAATAATATAATGTGTTGAAAATAAGATTTTTCCCTTTTTAAGCCTTTAATAAAAAATGGAGTTCTCTTAGTAAGAGAACCCCAAGTTTACTTAAATGCCTGATAGAGTGTCCTATAGTTATAACCTTTCATATTATTTTTGCAAACAATTGTCATTTATAAGCATACTTTGGAATACTTTTTTAATGCGGAATTTTCTGTATTAAGGAATTATAGCTATCTTTGCAGCAAAATGGGGTTCTCTTACTAAGAGAACCCCAACAAAAAAACGAAAATTGATGGCTTATTCGAGCCTCATTTTTAGAAGAATAATTTAATTATGATGTTTTGATGGAAATAAAAAGTCCTATGGAGCTTGCAACCGAAGCACTCTCTTATAATAATCAAAACATAGCGAGCGAAGCGCCTAAGTTACTGCTCTGCAGTTCAATCGCTTCCGTCTCAGACCAGGGGTCAAATAAGGGAGTCACGCCATTGGCGGGAATAGGGAAGGAACATCCTGAACTCAATTGGTATTATCTGTATCTGCCTAACAAAGAATTGAAGCGCTATATCGGCGTTTTTTAGTGGCAGGAAGTCCGTAAAACTTCGTAAGCCGTCAGGTGAAGCAGAAGAAAGATACTTTTGTTTCAAGGTATTTTCCTATACTTCGGCGGACCACAGGAAACGCTTCGAGCAATGCGCCTATACTAAGGAGGAATATACTGCCCGTCGTGATTCCGCCCGGGTAGTGAAAGAAGCCTTTGCCACCGGTTCCGCCCGGAAATTGAATGCTTTGACGGACGAGAAAGAAATCGAAGGCAACGGCTGGCTGTTTGTCTGCGCTCCTTTGGATCAGTTGGAACTTATTTTGTCTGCTATGTTTCCTCGCCAGTATTTGGTGACGGACTATAACACGCACTGTGCGGCGGTCATCCCTCAACGTCAGATGGAGGAATTTATCTATTTGTACGAATCCATGCCTTACAATATCGAGTTGATGAACCGTCCTTTGGAGGATTATCTTCAGAAGAAACAACGCATCCGGATTACCGGTGGCGTTTTCCGAGGGAAGGAGGGGTGCATTATGCGGCTGCATCGAAATACAAGGTTAGTGTTCGCTTTTGGAAATATGACGGTGGCTGTGAGTTATCTTCACGCTTTTCCGTTTGAGAAGGTTGAGTGAAGATAGTTTCTGTTCTTGTGCTCATCTTTTATTGAAATAAGCATTATTGAGCAAAATAATATTTGAATTTGCTTGGATATATGATGAAAAATCATGTTCCTTGCAAAATTAACTCATACTTATGGCAAAACAGATAACTCCTACTCCTCCCTTGAAAGGGCAGGCTGCAATTGATTTCATTACGGAAATCAGCAAAAAAAGAAGGTCACCCAGCAGAAAAGGCTAAGGTGAAAGAGGGGGCATGCGCATAAAGGCGTTGCTGACCTTTAATTTCTAGCACTCGTATGAATAAAGATATTCGGGTAATTTGCTTGTCAGAAGATTATGAATTTAAACCGTTTGACTGTGGAAATGATGATCTGAATGGTTTCTTGTTACAAGATTATTGGATGATGAGGAACAGCCGATAGATAACCTAGGGGAGTGAGCCATTCGAAAATTTACTACTCAACGAAACAATTCACTTTATTACGGTAGTGATGCCGGTGCTGAAATGGCTGCCACATATCATGGTGTGATTGGAACGGTGAAGCTTTTGGGTAGCTCTATCTGGAATTTCATCGGAATTTTTTTCAAAAATATCTTTAACGGGTGCAGGGATTATGTTAATATGGTTCCTGACAAAATCACTTTGGCTACAAGTTAATGTTAAATTCAAAGCTGATTAATTAACAGAACTCAGTTTAGGGCACAGTTATGTGCCCTTTTAAAGGGGGATGCTCTAAATTGAGTGCTTAGAGATGGTAAGAGTCTCTGTTGAATATCATCATCTCAACTTGCAAAATGTATTTGTACTAAGAAACTAAAATATATTTAGCATTACTTTCCTTTAATAACAGTCGTATGACTAAAGTTCGTTGCATATTAAACGATGATATCTACATACATGATGCTGGATATGTAAAAATGTAAATTCAAATTCAATCAATTATATGGAAAATAGTAAGAAAGTTTATGTGGGGATGAGTGCGGATATGATACATCCTGGTCATCTTAATATAATCCGCGAAGCGGCAAAACTTGGGTGTGTAACAGTTGGCGTGCTGACAGATGCTGCTATAGCAAGTTACAAGCGTTTACCTTATCTTGACTATAATCAACGATCAGAAATAGTTCGTTCCTTGAAAGGAGTGGATAATGTTGTCCCTCAAGAAACATTGGATTATGTTCCTAATCTTGAGCGGTTGAAGCCTGATTTTGTTGTTCATGGAGATGACTGGATGCAGGGAGTCCAGTCCAATGTTCGTAATCGGGTTATAGAATGTCTGAAACAATGGGGAGGAAAAGTTGTCGATATAGCTTATACCAAAGGCTTTTCTTCTTCCGCAGAAAATGAACGTCTGAAAGAGATAGGAACTACTCCTGAAATCCGTCAGAAACGTCTTCGTCGTTTAATTAATGCCAAGAAGATAGTTCGCATATTGGAATCCCATAATGGCTTGACCGGTTTGATAGCAGAAAATGTATCTGTAATCGTTAATGGCGTTAAGCATGAATTTGACGGTATGTGGTCAAGTTCATTGACAGACTCTACTAGTAAAGGGAAGCCTGACATTGAAGCTGTAGATTTGACCACACGTTTGCATGACTTGAACGACACGTTGGAATGTACAACGAAACCTGTCATATTCGATGGAGATACGGGCGGTAAAATTGAACATTTTGTATTCACAGTTCGTACCTTGGAGCGCTTAGGAATTTCTGCTGTCATCATAGAAGATAAGGTAGGTTTAAAGCAGAATTCTTTGTTCGGTACAGATGCGGTTCAGATCCAAGATACTATTGAAGGATTTTGTAATAAGATCCGTACAGGAAAAATGCACAAGTGTCGGACGATTTTATGATAATAGCCCGTATTGAAAGCCTGATTGCCGGAAAAAGTATAGACGATGCACTGGCGCGTGCGGCGGCGTATGTGGAAGCAGGTGCAGATGGCATTATGATTCATAGCAAGAATAAAAGTGGGGATGATATTAAGGAATTTTGTCAAAGATTCCGGGTTGCTAACGTATCTACTCCCATTGTTGTAGTACCTACTACTTACAGTCACATAACAGAAACCGAATTGGCTTCATGGGGTGTGAACGTAGTAATTTATGCAAATCACATGTTGCGAAGTGCATACCCCTCTATGGTTAACTGCGCCAAATCAATCCTTATGCACGAACGCTCACAGGAAGCTGTTAATGATTACTGTATGCCTATCAAGGAGATTTTGGAACTTATACCCGGAACAAAAAAACACTAAAATGATTTCACCTGATTTTTTTATTAATAGCCTTTCCCAGAGAGGCATTGATTTCTTTGCCGGAGTTCCCGATTCATTGCTGAAGAATATCTGTGCCTATATTGCAGATCACAAAGACGGACATCATAATATCATTGCAGCTAATGAGGGTGCAGCTGTAGGTTTGGCTGCCGGACATTATTTAGCTACCGGTCATATACCTGTTGTCTATATGCAGAATTCCGGTGAAGGAAATATCATCAATCCACTGGCGTCGCTTACGGATAAAGATGTTTATAGCATTCCACTCTTGCTGCTTATCGGATGGCGAGGAATGCCAGGTGTGCATGATGAACCACAGCATGTCAAACAGGGGAAAGTGACTATCCCGTTACTTGATGTAATGGGCATTAAGCACGTTGTGATGAGCAAAGATGAAAAAGAATTGTTAAAACAAATAGAAGATGCCCTCTTTTTTATGGAAACAAAAAATGAAGCTTTTGCTTTTGTGATAGAAAAAGATACATTCGATTCGTATGAATTGCAATCAGGCAGTACTTCAACATTGTCAATGAGTCGTGAGGAAACCATTCAGGCAATTGCTTCATCTATCGGTCAAGAAGACTGCATTGTGTCTACTACTGGTATGATTTCTCGTGAGTTGTTTGAGCATCGTACCCAAATGAAACAAGGTCACGAGAAAGATTTTCTCACTGTAGGTTCCATGGGACATGCTTCTCAAATAGCTCTAGGTATAGCATTGGAAAAGACAGACCGTAGGATTTGGTGCTTTGATGGCGACGGAGCTGTAATTATGCACATGGGTTCTATGGCCATTATAGGGAGCAAACAGCCGAAAAATTATATTCATGTAGTCTTTAACAATGGTGCTCATGATTCCGTAGGTGGCCAACCTACGGTGGGCTTGGATATTGATTTGCCGGGGATAGCCCGTTCCGTAAGATACAATGCGGTTCATACGGTTTCTGATATGAACGGTTTGAAAAAAGTTCTGTCGGACATTCGGTTGGAGGATGGTCCTGTTTTGCTGGAAGTGAAAGTAAGGAAAGGCAATCGTAAGGATTTGGGCCGTCCTACTACCACGCCTATACAAAATAAAGAAGCTTTTATGGGGTTCTTGCAAGATAAAGAGTTGAATTAATTATGCAAGAATATTATATCGGACCAGACTTGAACACTCAATTGGCTGCTCTTCTGCAGAAACTAAATGTAACAAAGGTGTTCTTGGTAAGAGGCAAGAAGTCCTATACATCCTGTGGTGCATCGGATGTGATGGATGCCGTATTAAGCGGAAGGGGTATAAAAACTGTCTGTTTTTTGACTTCTTGACAAACCCTAGAGTTGAAGATGTCAGGAAAGGGGTTCTTCTATGCAAGTCACAATGTCCCAATATCATATTGGCGGTAGGCGGTGGCAGTGCACTTGATATGGCTAAACTGATTCGTTACCATATATATAAAGAAACAGATAGCTATATTCCGCTAGTGGTTATCCCTACAACAGCTGGAACAGGTGCGGAAACAACCCATTTTAGCGTGTGTTATATAAATGGGGAGAAGCAGTCGATAGCTGATTCTGCAATGCTTCCCGATTATGCTTTTGTCTGTTCGGAGTTGACTAGCCATAATGATGCTTATCTGACAGCTTGTACAGGATTTGATGCTGTTGCGCAAGCTATAGAATCCTATTGGAGTGTGAATTCAACGGATGAAAGCCGTAGTTATTCGTTGAAAGCATTAGGTCTGTTATGGAAGCAATTGCCTTTGCTGATAAAAAACTTGAATAATAAGGAGCTAAGAAGTGAAGTCGCAGAAGGGGCGTACTATGCAGGTCGTGCTATTGATATAACGACTACTACTGCGCCTCATGCTTTTTCTTACAAATTCACAAGTCTGTATGGAATACCGCACGGTCATGCGGTGGCACTAACTTTTCCATACTTTTTTGCATTGAATCTTTGTGGTGAAAGACTACAATCTACATTGAATAGTTATGAATATGGACAAAGAATGAAGTTGTTGGTACAATTTCTGGATGCTGATAGAAGTGACTTCTTGTCTTGTCAGCTGCACATGAGTACTTATATTTCTTCATTGGGTTTGTCTGCGAAAGCATTAACATTCGATGAATTAGCTTCTGCTGTTAGCTCTTTTAATGAACAAAGGGGGCGGAATAATCCTGTTGTCATTGATGAGGAGGTAAAAAGCGGATTACAGAATTATTTTATGGAATTAAAAGAGTCGGACAAAGAATAGGTTGATCCTAACCATTTCCAATTTAAATTATTAATTATGCGTATTCAAAATTTGTATTATAAGCTAGGGGGGAAAAAAGGAGGTTTCCTTCAAACCAAGTGGAGTGGATATATACAAAAAAAACGGTTAAGAGAAATAGAAAGCTATTGCAGGATAAAGGAATATGTGCTCTTGATGCTATGTCGGCAGCCTGTAAAGAAGCTGGTGTCAGCTTTGGAATGGAATTTGGAACCCTGCTTGGAGCCTATCGTAATCAAGGGTTTATTCCTTATGATGATGATATGGACCTTACCATGTGGGCAGAAGACTGTTCTAGGGATTTTGAAAATGTACTACTTAAATATGGTTTCTATAAAAAAAGAGCTTTCTATCTTGTAACCGTAGATTCTAATGGAAAGAGAACAAGGAAGCTGACGGAAATAGCATTGGATTACGATGGATTACAAGTTGACATATTCTTCAGTTTCAGAAAAACGGAAATAACACGCTCGATTTTTGTTTATTGCCCTCCTGTTGTAAATGAAAAAATGACGGCTCGTGAATTTGTACTGCCTATAGGGCTTTCTCCTCGATTAGTGACTGTAAGGAATAAACAATATCCGGCTTTTGCAGACCCTCACAAGACTCTTTCTTTAATTTATGGAGAGGATTTTATGATTCCACGTAAGAATGCCAGTGCGACAAAAAGTATTCAATCAAATGTAATAATTCATGATATGTTTGTAGCTTATGGAGAAGGTTTTATGTTAGAGTAGTGTGGTTGTAGACTTTTATTTCTTTCCATGAAGAGAACATCGGGTTTTGTTGCTGTTATTTGGAGTTTGATTGAACGGTTGTCAAGTCAGGTAATAAGTTTCCTTTTGGGTATTGTATTAGCGAGATTGTTGTCCCCTAGCGATTATGGTATCGTTGGAATGACAATGATTTTTATATTATTGTCAAATGTGTTTATTGAAGCAGGCTTTGCCAATGCATTAATACGTAAAACAAATCGAACTGAGCAGGATTTGTCAACAGCATTCTATTTTAATGTGTTGATTGGCATATTGGCATATTGTATATTATGGATTGGTTCACCGTTTATAGCTGATTGGTTCAAAGAACCTCTTTTGTCTTTATTAATTAGGATATCAGGTGTCAATGTTTTATTAAATTCTTTATGCATCGTTCAAACAGCCTTGTTAACAGCGAATTTAGATATTCGTCGGCAAACAATCATTAATTTGTGTGGGCAAATACCTGCAGGGCTGATAACAGCTATTTTGGCGTATAATGGGTTGGGAGTTTATGCTCTAGTTTTCCAAACAATAATAGCTTCGTGCATTAGGGTTATTATGTTATGGCTTTATACTCCATGGAGACCTCAAGAAAAATTTAATAGAGAATCTTTTCTCTCTTTGTGGAATTTTGGGAGTAAATTACTAGGTGCTAATTTAATAGGAACAGCCTTTAATCAGGTTAGTTCTGTGTTAATTGGCAAATATATAGGAAAAAGTGATTTGGGATATTACTCCAAAGCGTCAAATCTATGTGGAAATATTGATAGCGTTTCATCGGGAGTTGTACAGAAAGTGGCATTGCCTATGTTGTCTGAATTTCAAAAAGACAAAGTTCTATTATCAGAGAAATTTCGTGAAATGATGCGTTTGCTTATCATGGGTATGGCGCCATTGATTTCTTTTTTCTGCTTTACAGCATCTGACATTATTGTAATACTTTGGACTGAAAAGTGGATTCAGTGTGCTTTCGTATTTCAGATACTTATAGTAGGGGCAGCCTTTAATCCTATAGGACACATGAGTCTTAGTTTAATGCAGACAGTTGGAAATTCTGCATTAATATTAAAATTGGAAGTCCCTAAGAAAATTATCTATTGCATTTATTTAGCTATAGGTTTCTGCTATGGCTTAGTCGGTTTGGCTGTCGCCCAAGTATTAATCAATATAACAGGAGCTCTTATTAATATGTGGGCAACAAAGCGTATCGTCAAATATAGTTATATGCGACAAATAGTAGATGTTTTGGGTTATATGGTGATTGCTTTTATTGTGGGCTATATATGGTTTAATATGATACATACTGGATATATGTTCTTTAATATTTTATTAATGTTTATGTTGATTGTGTTTACTTATTTTGCAATACTTGTTATGATTAAGGATGCAATTTTAATTAAATATGTAAGAAAAATAATTGGACTCTAGCTATTAAACCTGTTTAGATGATTTTTTTTCTTCTTTCATATTCGTGCATCATCCATTGTTTCTGTATCATAGAAATGCTACCCATTCTATTTCAGCCTCAAAGGAGTAATATCCTTGGAGTTAGTATTTGATGCGGAAGAGCACAAAAATAACAATATGCAATATTATGCCATCAACTATATGATTAAACATACGATTCTTTTATGAATATTATCTGCGTTTTCATCTTTTTGATAATCAGCTTACTATTAATTGTAAATTTCAAATGTACTTTCATGGTGGTGTCTGCATGTAGTATGGTGTTAGGCTGTATGAATGGAGTGGGACCTTTTGGTATGTACCAAGCTGTTTCAATTGCTGCATTCAGTATTTTTATGTTGCGGTATTTTTATTGGAAGGATATGCGAACTTATCCGCTCTTGTTCAGCTCAATATTATTGATTGTATCTTATGTGTTGAGCAATCATTACGCCGTATACCGTCATTACGGTTCATTGGTTTCCTGCATAGTGGTAGATGTGGCTTCACTGTTTGTATTCTATCAAATTATAAGTAAAAATAGCCGATATATATTTATATATATAAGACTTGCGTTATTTTGTCGTTGGTTGTTGGTGTATATACCTTGGTAGAAACAATAATTTCCAGTAACCATTATATGTTCATTGTCAATTCATTGGAACTATATTCTCAAGACATCATCGTAGAGGATATACGTTTTGGCATGAAACGTGCGCAAGCTATTTTCGGCATGCACACTACGTTAGGAGGTTTCTCCACTATGATGGCTGGACTTTTACTTTGGGTACGCTTGAATTGTACGCTGTATGTAAAGAAGTTGGGAAAGAAAAAGCTTTCAATAGCTATTGGCTTGATGATTATAGCCGTGTTTCTTACAGGTACGCGTAGTACGATAGCTGGACTGGCCGTAGTGTTAATGTCCTTTTTCAGCTTTAAGCATATAAAGATGAAGTATGTATTCATAGCAATTGTCTCAGTGGTCATAGGTTTTATGGCTTTGGATGCATATCTTGATAAGATAATCCTTTCATTTACCGATACGGAAAGTGTAGGAGGAAGCAATACTGATATGCGTTCCATCCAGTTCGAACTGGCAGCTTTGTTCATGATGCAGTCTCCTTTCTTGGGAAATGGTATCAGCTATACATTTGAATATGTAGCCGATAAGTATAAGGAGATGTGTGGTGCGGAAAGTTTATGGATTCCCATCATGATAGACTTCGGCATATTGGGAATTACAGCTATTATTGTTTTCATTATACAAGTGGGGTATTACATTAAGAAATACTGCGAAATTCGATTGCTTTTTTTCTTATTAGGTATATTGGTGTTCAACTCATTGAGTTCTATACCAGCTTTTTCTTTTACCCAATTATTTTACCTGTTTGTTATAATTGCATTTTTAAAAAAATATCAAGAATCTATATGCAACTCTCCATCATCATTCCCGTCTATAAAGTAGAGAAATACATACGGGATACATTGCAAAGTATCTATCGTCAACAGTACGACGAGAACCTTTTTGAGGTGATTGTGATAAACGACGGTACACCCGATGACTCTATGCGTATAGTGGCTGAATTTACAAATAAGCATGCCAATCTGCATATTATCAATCAAAAAAATCAAGGATTGAGCTGTGCCCGCAATGCGGGGTTGAAGATAGCCCAAGGTGAATATGTATGGTTTGTGGACAGCGACGATACTGTGACTGAGGAAAGTATAGGGAAGGTCATTGAATGCATAGAGAGAAGTAAGGCGGATGTGATAGGTTTTAGCATACTCAAAGTCAGTGAAGCGAATAGAGTGTCTGAAGTGGAATCAGCCATTTGGAACGAACATTGTCGTTTCTCATCTAACCAAATTGTCTGTGACAAAAGCATTTTATTCTCACTTCATACGGGTGCTGCCGTTCGCTATGTTTACAGACGGGCTTTCCTTCAAATGAATCATCTTCGTTTTTATCCCGGCATCCTCTACGAGGACCAAGAATTTCTTCCTCGCGTATTCAGCTTAGCCAATAGCTTTTACATTTCTTCATTCATTTCCTATCGCTATCTTTTGCGCTCATCAGGCTCTATCATGTCGCAGTTCTCGTTGCGCTCATTACGTGATACGCTCACCATTGTGCGTAGCTATGAGACATGGCTGCAGGAAGAGATAAAAGGAAAATCAGCCTTGATAAATGCTTATATCAATGGGTGCGTCTTTAATCATACTTACTGGTTGTTGTCGTTTAAGGCTGTTACCTTTCGGGACGAACAGAAAGAATTTATGCGCGACCATTATGCTGAAATACGGAGGAAGTGTCTGACAGCAGGGTGGAAGTCGCTAAAAGGAAATTTCAGACTGACGCGTGCGGTCCGCCTCCTGATGGTATTCCTTATTCCACATCACCTCATAAAATAGATAAACTTAAATTATTAATTATACATTCAAGTAAATGAAAAGATTTTTATTACTTCTTCTCTTGGCGTTTGCCATGTGGGAACTGCAAGCGCAAATTCCCTACTTTGCCAGTACGGCCGGTGATGGGAAACTCTATGGATACACTTCACTGAAACTACGTCCTGGTATCAATACACAAGAGACTTATACCACATTCCAATACGGCATTGGAAATTCTGTAGCTTTGGGTACGGATATCTATACAGGAGTAGGTTCAAATTATATGGGATTCCTGGCCCGTTATGGTGTGTCACTGAGTAAATGGTTCAATGTTGGTGCACAGTTTACTCCATCGTTTAATTTAAGCCATAACTTTGAGTTTGGTTATCTCACTTCTGCGCTCTATCTTAACGGTAACATCAGCCGTGACGGCTCGTGGTTCTGGTGCGCTAATACATGGTGGGGCGTGAATAGTGGAAGCAATGTGAAGAATACGATAGACCAATGGCTTTATGTAGGTCATACTTGCAAGTTGCGTAATGGTGATAGCTTGACCCCGATGCTTGGTACACTTTATTCGTGGAAGTTCAATCAGGATGCCGATGGGGCTGCCGGATTCTACTATACGCATGGGGGATACAATTTTTATCTGTGGGGTAATGACTTTCTAAAAGACAATCCGAGGTTTGTCGTGGGAGTGGATTTTAAATTTTAAGTAATCAGAGTACAATAATTAAACTTTATTTTAAAATGCATAAATTCACTTTGTTGCTCAAGAAGGAAAGCAGGTCGATCATTGCTTTTGCGATTTTGTCGGCAATCCTTGTCACTCTATTACTCCTTGACTTTGATAAAAACTTATTTTCTGAGATATTTCATGATATCTGCGTATATACCCGTGAGTTTGTAGGGTATTCTACGGTCTTTTGTATCCTGGTATTACTTTTCCTGATTTTTTCTCGATATGGAAACATCCGGTTGGGTGGGGAGAAGGCCAAACCAGAATATAGTAATTTTTCTTGGTTCTCGTGCTTGGTCATGGCAGGGATGGGCATTGGTCTGATTTTCTATAGTCAGGAGCCGTTGTACCATTTGTTTAATAATCCTTATGTTGGAAACGTATCTGGAACGCCTGAGGAAATAGCCTATTCGTTAACATTATATGATTGGACGTTTAATGTTTGGGCTTTATATGGTTTGCTCAGTATCATTATCGGCTATTTATACTATAATAAAGGGCGTGCGCTTAAACTTAGTTCCATTTTCCCCGGACGCACCCAAGAGTGGTTTAAGAACTTGATTGATGTTTTGATGGCACTGGGTATTGTAGCGGGCCTTACTACATCGTTGGGTTTAGGTGTATCGCAGCTTAAAAGTGGTATCGATTATGTCTTCATGACAAATGTCAATCCTTATTTATTAATGCTTATTGTTGGTCTGGTGGCTACTTGGTCGGTCAATTCGGGCCTTAAACGGGGGGTAAAGTGGTTGTCGAATCTTTCTTCAATATTGGTCTTTATATTGCTGGTTGTTATTTCTGTATTGGCTTATATGAATTTGAATGTTTCCAATACTATCGGTTACACTTTAAACGGAATTGGTAATTTTATTAGAAACTATATACATTACAATGATTATGCGAATACTGCCTCTGATGATTGGGCAGCAGGATGGGCAGTGTTTTATCAGTTATGGTATGCTGCTTGGACAGCTTTTGTTGCCGTATTTGTGGCAAAAATTTCAAAAGGCCGCACTATACGCGAATGTGCATGGGGAGTAGTTCTGTTTCCGGCTGTGTTTGAAGCGGTATGGTTCGGTATATTCGGTAGTGCGGGGTTGCCTGTAAAAGAACAGCTCTATGCTGCAATGCAAGATAATCTTCCCCAATCTGTTTTTTTCTTTTTACACCAACTGGCAAGTGGAGGAGGATATGTGGCTTTATCGGTATTGGTCATGGTAGTGATTTGTTTTTTCTTCATCACATCCTCCGATTCAAGTTCATATGTTGTAGCGACTATTCTTTCGGATGACAAAGAAGTGCGTTCTTTTAATAAAATAGCGTGGAGTTTAATACAGTGTGTGGCAGCTATGATTCTGTTTTATTGTGGAGGGCTTGCTCTCATACAGTCTGCGTCTGTTGTTTTGGGTTTGCTCGTTTTGGCAATCATCATTTTAGGTACAATCGTCTTTTTATATATATTGATCAGAGATGAAAAATAATTTTTATAAGCCTTTATTAAACACAAGTTTGTTGTTTACGGTGGAGATCATGCAAACCCGTTAGGTATGGTCCGTTCGCTTGGAGAAATGGGAATAGCCGTTGATGTTGTATTGGTTGGTGAGCATCCGTCACTTATTCCGGCCTCTAAATATCCTAATAAAATATACTATGTTGCGACTAATGAAGAAGGGTTGGACATCATTGTAAAGAACTATTGGTCTGAGCCTGAAAAAGTTTTTATATTGACAGGAAGTGATGATACTACAGCACTGCTTAATGAACATTATGATAGGTTGAAAGAGCATTTCTTCTTTTATAATTGTGGCGAGCAAGGCCGTATGAAACAAATGATGCAGAAGGCAGAGCAAATTAAGATTGCGCAAGAGTGTGGGGTTAGAATCGCTGAATTTGAAATTGTAAAAGTAGGTCAACTCCCCACCAAGGTAAAATATCCTTTGATTACCAAAGCTGTCAATTCATTAGTGGATGGGTGGAAGAAAAATGTTTTTATCTGTCATAATGAAGCAGAACTTAGAGATGCCTATAAGTATATGGATGAAAGTGAAATCATGCTACAGGAATACATTCATAAAAAAAAAAAAAAAAAATGAATTGTGTATTGATGGCATTACGGTAAATAGCCATGAACCTGTTCATCTTCCTATCGGAGCTTATTATCATAGACTTTTTGATGATAGTTACGGGCTTTACTATTATTATACACAATTGGATAATCCTGATTTGGTTGAGAAGATAGACAAGATGCTCAAAAAGAGCCGGTATATCGGAATTTTCTGTGTGGAATTTCTGGTTGATAAAAATGATAATCTTTATTTTTTGGAAATCAATTATAGAAATTCAGGCTGGAGCCATGCCATGACACGTGCCGGATATAATGTGGTTTATGCTTGGTGTAAGGCTATGTTGGCAAAAAGGTTGGATACTACAGACATTGATATTCCTAAGCTCCCTTATTCTTGCATGGTAGAAGATAGTGAGTTCCGTTCCAATGTGTGCAGAGGTCGTGTGTCATTGTGGCAATTTTTGAAGGATGTGAAGCATTGTGATTATTTCACTTATTGGGATAAGCGTGATAACGGACCATTTTGGGCAATCATGCGACGGATGTTCAAACGGGCACTCAAAAAGATTTTCAACTGATATGAACATATTAAAGAAAACTTACCGAAAACTCACAAGCCGGAAATACAACATCGGATTCGTGGAGAATACATTGGAGGGAATCCTTCAAGGTGAGCCGTACCGGATAAAATGGATGAAGCATGGGTATGCCGACCGGTGGTTTGCCGATCCTTTCATCTTAGATGTCTGTGGAAACGAAGCTCAAGTGCTTGTAGAGGAATTCTATGACCTCATTGAACGGGGTAGAATAGCCAAACTGCTTATCGACCTTGATACGATGCAGCTTATCAACACTACACCGGTGCTCGAATTGAACACTCATTTGAGCTTTCCGGCTATCCTGCGTCGCGAAGGGCATATCTATATCTATCCGGAAAACTATGCCGGAGGCGGACTCAATCTTTATGAATACCTGCCGGAAAGTAATGAATGTAAAAAGATAAAGCATCTTTCTGATGAGCTAGTCACTGATGCGGTCTATACCGAACTGTTTGGCGAACCTTTAATATTCTCTACTTGCGAACCCGATGCCAATGGAGCGGCATTAGGCGTATATCAACAAAATAAGTCAACAGGAATGTATCAATTGGTACAGGAGTGTAAGTTTGGTGAGCCGATAGCTCGTAATGCAGGTGCCTGGTTTACGTACAGAGGAGAGATTTATCGTCCCGCACAGGATTCTGCAGTGCGCTATGGGCATAAGCTGGTCATCCAGCGGGTGCGTCGTGAGGCAGATGGCTGTTTCAGTTTCAGGGAAGTGCGCCGCGATACTTCCCCTCTAAAAGGGATGGAACTGGGATTTCATACCTTCAATATGTATAAAAATCATATTGTTGTAGATTGTCAGGGTTATCGGAATCCGCACATCGGTCCGGCTCTTGATAATATCCGTCATTCATTCTAACACTTTTTATATTGTTATGAAAGTAACCCATATCTTCTGGAGCCTCGGCTTCGGTGGCATCGAGACCATGCTTGTCAATATTGCCAATGCACAGGCGGAAGCAGGATCTGAGGTAAGTGTTCTTATCATCAATAAGCTTTATGAGCAATCATTGGTCAATTCGTTGGATAAAAGAGTAAATCTTGTTTTTCTGAACCGAAAAAAGGGGGCGATAACTCCTTGGTTTATTGTAAGACTGAATCGGATTTTGAAAAGGAGCAAACCTGATGTAATTCATTTACATCGTTCGGATTTGTATCATTTTGTTTGGGGCAAAAAATTGAAAAGCAACGTGTGTATCACGCTTCATGCCCTGCCCAAAGGTTTGGTAAGGCGTGAAGGGGTAATGCACATCGTATGGCGGAAAATCAAGAAACGTTCTGTTTTGTATAGTAATGTGGTTGATATGGATCGCATTCCCCATGTGTTTACTATTAGCGAGGTGGTTCAGAAAACTTTGTATGATAATTATGGTGTGGAGAGCACGGTGGTATGCAATGGTATCGTGACCTCATGTTTTGTCTCACGCCCTAAGACCATGCCCAAAGGTCAGTTGCGCGTCGTCATGGTGAGTCGTCTGGAACACGATAAGAAGGGGCAGGATTTGCTCATCCGTGCAGCGGCAGCGTTGCAAGGAACTGTTACGGTGGACTTTATCGGTATCGGCTCCAGCATGGAATATCTAAAGCAGTTCACTGCCGAATTGCATGCTGAAACGTATGTACGTTTTCTTGGTAAGCAAACGCAAGACTACGTGGCGGCTCATCTGACTGATTATGACCTCTTTGTGCAGCCATCCCGTTGGGAAGGTTTCGGCCTGACAGTCGCGGAGGCTATGGCGGCAGGCGTACCTGTATTGGTAAGTGAAGGGCAAGGACCTGCCGAGGTGACACAAGGCAGCCGCTATGGCTGGCTTTTTGCCAATGGAGATGCCGACGACTTGCAGCGTCAGATAGTCTTTATCAAGGAAAATTATGGTGAAGCGATGACGAAAGCCGATGAAGCGAAGGACTATGTGAGGAATACGTATGATGTGAGTGTCACGGCACGGGCCTACTTGCAGGAGTATGAGAAAATAGTCTGTGGGTGCCCCAAATCGTAAAAAGACAATGCCGATTAGGAATGCCCGAATGGGATTTGTTTCTTTGCATGAGTTAGGAATTGAGGTAGAAATTTATCAATAGGATGGAAACAACAAAATTCAATCAAGCTCGGCGGAACATTCTGCAGATGATATCTTATATAAAGACTCCGGAAGCATTGTAAAAATTAGAACAAAAGGCTAAGACAGAACGCCACTTGTCCGCCTTAGCCTTTCAATAAAAATAAATTTACTTTTCCAGAAATCCGTATTCGCTTTCCGTATCAAAACACGGGCACGCCTTCGGAATGCTTCCTCGCATGTCCCGGTGTCCGCGGATCTTCGCGTCCGGAAAGAGTTTCCTGAGCTTCATTAGCAACAACAGCAGCTGCTCACATTGTTCCTGCGTGCGCGTGTCGGCCGGGTGGCCTTCCGCATCCAGACCACCCTCATAGCAAATGCCGATGGAGCAACGGTTCCAAGGGCGGCAGTGCGCGCCCACTTCCTTCAGCTTGCGGTGCTGGGTGATGATGCCCGAGCGGCGGATGTAGAAATGATACCCGATGGTGCGGAACTTGCGCTGGCGGTGGCAGCGCAACAGGTCCTCTACGGTGAAGTCCCGGTTCTCGCGGGTGGCGGAGCAGTGGATGATGATATATTTCACCTCCTGCATGTACGGTCCGTCCTCGACGCTTTTCAGCAGTTCTCGTTCGCTCGCCACTTCCTCATCGGCGGTGAACAGGGGGAAGGATTCCTCTATCATAGGCTGAAAGGAAAGGTTGTGCAGCTGGTGATGCCCAGTGCGGTGAGGGCGGCGATTGCCGCCTGGATGATGGCCTGAAGAACCTTCTGCCATGTGATTTTATTATTTTCGCTCATTATTCTTTAAATTTTAGTTCTCCATAAGAGTTCGGGAAATTACCGGAACGGACATACAGTCCGTCCCGGCCGGGTCACACCTGTCCTTCGGTGGGCTGGTTGGCTTCGTTGCCTCCTCCTTCTCCTCCCGTCAGGTCCACGGTGGTCTCGCCCGCCTTGATGCTCTTCAGCAGGATTCTGGCAGCACGGCGCGAGGGCACGAGGTTGAACACGGCGTCCTCCAGTAAGTTTCGGAACCGGTCGCCGGGAGTCCAGTTCACGTTGAGCTGTTCGATGTGTATGGCGGGGTTGAAGGTTTCCAGGTTTTCCGCCCCCCGGCTTTGGATGCTGATGCTGAACACGCCCAGGTCGCCCATCTCGATGCGCTTTCCCTCCAGCAGCATCTCACGCATGCAGTCCACGGTTTGCATCAGCACGGCATAGATGTCGGCGCGGTTGTACTTGGATCCGTGGCTGGCGATGTGCCCGGCAAACTTGTCCAGTGTCAGGATGTTGGTGTACTGTGACTTGGCGTAGGCCTTTTTGGGCGCATCCTCATCGATGGGGTTGCCAAGCATGGCAATACTGTAATTGATCGACATAATCGGTTTGTTTTTAATGGTTAAACACTCAGTCACTGCGCGGCTGTAGCGGACTGTCCGGAATATCCACCGGGCCGGCAGGTCTTGGAGAATGTGCTGAACAGACTTGGCTTGTCCGTTGAACAGACCTAACCTGTTCGTTGAACAGACTTAGCTTGTCCGCTGAACAGACTTAGTCTGTCCGTCGCATCTCTTTGACATGTGCAAAGGTATCACCCCTCAAAATCGCAGTGTCCGTCTATGTCTGTTTATGTCCGTCTACGGAAAAATTTCTTTCGGAATGGGGTCAGGGTGTGGCGGATGGCTCGCCCAGGTACTGGCGGATCAGGGTCACCTGCTTCCAGGTGAAGGTGCGGTTCCGGCTTTGGTAGCCGGTTCCGGTGAGGGCTTCGACCAAGGGGTGGCAACGGGCTATCCAGCGTGTGAGGTGGCGCACGGCGGTGGCGGAAGTGGCATCGGGAAATATTGCAGGGCGAGTTCTTGTTTGTTCATGGCTCTTGAATTGTTTTTTTGTAAATGCTTGAATATCAATTTTAGTGGAGGATATGGAGGGGTATTATATAATTTATATAAATGATATACTTATTATTCTTTCCTTTAAAGGAAGATACTTCTTACTTTCATATAATGGAAAGTTTGAA
>OIFH01000027.1_pt1 | contig 66435 bp, 47 predicted proteins | sample 1581951 | NCBI WGS metagenome assembly OIFH01 (sample SAMN04414075, study PRJEB24778) | human gut metagenome | material: faecal | host: Homo sapiens | reverse complement strand
AGGGACTTGTATTCTTGTTTCCAAGTTTCCCGAATATCAATAAAAAGGATATCAGTTCAGGATTATAATCAATTGTTTTGCCTTCTATCTGAATTTGAATTGCTTGTCCTGTACGTTGCAGACATTCTATAAAAATAGAAAGATGATTGGTTTTCTGCATCAACTCACATATAATTTCCTTTTCTTCTGTGCACCAAGGTTCATAAGCACGTGGGAAAGTTTCACGTTGTTTACGGATATAAGGTGGAAGGACTGTTTTCTGAATACCTAACTTTTGGACTTTTTGTTTTATACGGCAAATATCTTCTTCTGTACAATCATTAAAAGATTCTTTTGTAAAGAACCCCGGATGTTTTTGGTCAATGTCAAGATAGATTGTAGTCTTAGATAGGGATTGAAAGGTTTTCTCTCTGCTTTCTAGTTCCTTTATTAGATTGTTGATGTATTCATCGGCTTGAAAAGATGATACAATGATGGAACATTCGTGGCGGGAGTATTCTTTGTGGCGATTGGCAGACAACCAGTTGAAAGAGCCTTCGATTAATGTATGGTTATCAATAGCCAACGATTTATTGTGGATACCTTTTACTTCAATGAGAGTTACACCACTTTCTATCAATGCGTTCCGTCCATCCTTGGCATGACTGAGTAAATGTTTATTTTTCATATCATAATCTAGGGACGAATCGGTGTAGATTGTGACATCAACTCCTCGTTGTACCGTATGCCGTATCAACGGAATCAGCTGGTCGTTTTTCTATGGCATGGATAGATATGAATGGAGATACAATCAGCAGGCGGCGTCTTGCTTTCTCAAAAGCCTGACGAAGAGTCTGAACATGCTCTTCTGTGGTGGACAGACGAAGGGTGGGGTGGTAGGTGCACAGTGGGATTTCCTGTTGGTAAATAAAGTTGTTGGAAATCTCGTTGGATGGAGCATCGAAAAGCCATTTAGCCATATTCCCTGCCGGAGTATTTTCTTCCGGATGGAAAATATTCATGTTGCCAAAAACAATGAAATGATGCTGGGCGCGTGATATCGCTACATTGAGCATATTGTATTTTCCATCACGCTCCATAAAAAGAGAATGGTCTTCAGGAGAGTTGACTGTTGAAAAAAGAACAATCGGACATTGGGCACCTTGCAAGGAATGTACTGTGCCGATGATCATCTCTTTATATTTCTCATTTCCTGATATTTTTTGTATTTGATGCCGTATTTCGGCCTCTTGGGCTTTGAAAGGAGTTACTACGGCTACAATTTCATGAATAGGCTTTTTATAGGTCTTTTCCAAATTATCTTTCTCCAGCTCCAGCCAACAGACAATGGCTTCCGCTTCAGCCCGGTTGAGGCGGCTTCCTGTTTTTCCGGGACTGCTGTAACTGTTGATGTGTACATATCCTTTAGAGGGGAGGGACTTGTATTTTACTTCGTTACCTTTTTTAGGAAGTAACCTGCCGTGGTAAACATAATCATTGCAATAAGCAATAATGGAATCTACGCATCGTCTGTGTTCGGTCAGAAAAGCTCCTTTTTCACCTTTTACTGTAAAATTACAGCTTTTACGTGCCAGTTTCATTATACTTCCGGAAGAAGAAAGGAAACCGTTGTTCTCCAAGAAACGGTATTTTTCCGAGGACTGGTTGGAAACAATGCCCAGATTCTTTAAATTAATGAATGAATATTCATCAGAAATGGACCATACGGGTTCTATTTGTTGAATATCGCCTACTAAAATCGCTTGTTTGGCCAAACTGAAGGAGGGAACGGCAAGTTCGGGTGAAACTTGTCCGGATTCGTCTACAATCAGCAGGTCTATTCCATTGTATAAGGGAACATCCCATTTTCCGTTCTCCGCATAGGTCATATACTTGGGTAGGGAGTGGAAAGTAGAGATGAAAACAGGCATTACACAAGCCAGACGTTTTAGTCTTTGGGTATAGGCTTCCTGTGTACGCTGTTTACCTTCATCGCACTTGCTTAACCGGTGAATAAACTCGGCTTCCCGATAATGTATGGCATACCAGAACATTTGATACCGATAACTGATATCCAGTCTTACTGCCATGTCTTCTGTATAAGGCAAGTTGCCATACTCAGGGTTGGAACTGATCTTTTCGTAACGTTCTTTGAATTCTTCTGTCAAAGCCCACTGTTCTATTACTTTGTCATAGGAGGGTAATGGCTCATGGAATTTGCGGATAAACTTCTGTAATATATTGTTTTCCTTCCGGTTTCCATATTCTGTTGTTTCGGCAGCTTGGATACAGAAGATAATCTTTTTTTGGAGAGCTTGCATTTCCTTACGGAGGAATTGTTGGCATTTTGTTTCATCTTGATAGGCTTTTCCAAAAAAGTTATTGAAACATTGTAGATAAAAGTTTTTGTATTCCTCTTGACGTTCGGGAGTATCGTATGTTGCTGGAAATCCATCCCCCATGGGGTTGAACATCATTTTGTATTGTTCTTGTAGTTCTTTTTTTCCTGACAGATATAAGCCTAACGTATCTAGTTCGGGTAGCCAGCGGTTGGATAACCGGGGATGTGCCGTGTCATTAGTTGTTTCCGCTTTGAAATCTTTCAGGATATTGGTGATCGCCTGATTATTAGCTGAACTTGCAACTATAATTTCCGGTTCTTCCGGATTGTTTAGGATATTATGGGCAAGTCTGTTTGCTATGACTGTTTGCAGGAAAGTGGTTTTTCCTGTTCCCGGAGGGCCGTTGACGACAAAAATATCAGTACATTCCGGTGTAGTATACATTGCCAGTGTTTCGCGTTGAGATACAGACAAAGGGAAGTCGCCACTCATTTGTGCCCAATGTTCTCGGTTGCAATAAACTTTTCGGGTGGTTGGACTGGGAAGAACGTTGGTTGGTTTGGTCTGTATCAATAAATTCAACAAAGGATGCGGAGTGGTATCGTTATCTTTTAAGAGCTTGTCATATAGTGTGATTATGGGCTGTGCCATATTACGTTCGGAGGCTTTTATGATAATGATTTCTGGATTATCATGGTAGTTCATCGTTCTGAAAGTTTTGCCGGTTGCTTTTTTGAAAAGCTGTTCGCATGCTCGCCAATAGGTTTCCCATTCTGTAATTTCTGTATTGAAATCGGATAGTAGTCGGTCTACTTTTGGAAGAGAGGTTATGGTGCGGTCATTGGCTGCATTGGGTTCCAAAAATTTACGAATAAAGATTGGAATTCTGTCTGATTCGTTCTCGCATACGGTTAGTTTACCGTCAGGCAACATGGTGGCAGTAATCAAAAAGGGATATTCCGGTCTTTCTGATTGGGAAGTCCAGCCGTTTTCAAATTCGGGCAAAAGAATACAAGGAGCAATCATTACTTTTTGTTTTTCATTGCTATCTTCTGCTTTCCAATCAGGGAAAATAACAGGAATACTTTTGAGAGGAACGAATTTAAGTATTTTATCACCGATGTTTAAGGTGATTCGTGCTCCTTTGGGAGCAATGGCTTTGCGTTCTGCATCTTGAAGGCAGGTTTTCCAGTATTTTAGCAAGGTTTGGTCCATTTGTCTTTACGTTTGTGTGATGGAATAATGCACAAATATAGAAAAATAGGTGAAAAAAAATATGATAATTGGGGTAACATTCCCGAATTTATAAGTTTTATTTGGAAAATGTTAGAGTAGTCCTTGTTGGCGGTAAATGAATTGGAATAAAACGGGATAATTGTAATATTTTGTGGTGATGAGGCTAAGAAACCGGACTTTATGAAGCAAATGAAGCTAAAATAGACGAAAAATTTATCTGTTTGGGGAGCGTGGATATACTAATTTTGCCAATAAATGAAACTTAAATCTATGATGAAAAGACTTGTTAATTTATTGGTTGCTTTTATTCTTTCTGTAAATTGTATTAGCGCCCAGAATCTTACTCGTTGGGTTAATCCGTTTATTGGAACCGGTGCTGTTCAATCTAGTCTTTCTGGGAATAATTATCCGGGAGCTACTGTTCCTTTTGGTATGGTGCAGTTGAGTCCCGACACTCGTGAAGCTCCTGATTGGGCGCAAGCTTCAGGATATGATTATAATGATTCTATTATTTATGGTTTCAGTCATACGCGTTTAAGCGGAACCGGTGCTTCTGATTTTATAGATATACTTCTATTCCCTACCATCAGTGATAAAAGGAAATCGACTTTCACTCATCAACACGAACAGGCGCGTCCGGGCTATTATCAGGTATTATTGAAAGATGAGAAGATTCAAGCGGAGTTGACGGCTTCTGTACACGTAGGAGTGCATTGCTATACCTGTTCTGATGGTGACCAGTTGAAATTATGGTTGGATTTGGACCACTCGGCAAATAAGGGGAGTTGGAACCGCCGGATTATTCAATCACAACTCCGCATGGTTTCTCCTACCGTAGTAGAGGGATATCGTATTATTACGGGATGGGCAAAGCTGAGAAAGATTTATTTTCATCTTGAATTTTCCCAACCGGTCCTATCCAATCAGTTATATGATGGCAATCGGATGTATGAGAATACTCCTGTCATTAATGGTACGGAACTGCGTGGATTGTTTTGCTTCGATAAGAAGTGGAATAAAGAATTGATATGTAAAGTCGCTTTATCTCCGGTTTCCATTGAAAATGCCCGGTTGAATATGGCAACTGAGGTCCCCGGATGGGACTTTGAATATATTGCTCGTGCTGCCGAAACTAGTTGGGAGAAAGAATTGAAGAAGATTATCATTCAAGGTACCGATTTGCAGAAAAAGATTTTTTATACGGCTTTATATCACACTATGGTACAACCCAATACGATGAGTGATGTTAATGGTGAATATATGGCATCCGATTACGTCACTCGTTCTGTGGCAAAAGGGGAGGTGCATTATTCTACTTTTTCTTTATGGGATACTTTCAGGGCCGCCCATCCACTTTATACTTTGATACACACGCACCGCATTCCCGATTTTGTTAAGAGCATGATGAGGCAATACGATTATTATGGCTATTTGCCTGTATGGCAATTATGGGGACAGGATAATTATTGTATGATTGGCAACCACTCCATTCCTGTCATTGTGGATGCTGTTCTGAAGGGTGTTGCCGGGGTGGATGAAGAGAAAGCCTATGAAGCGGTTTTTAATAGTTCTATCGTGTCTCATCCGAACTCTCCTTTTGAAGTATGGGAGAAATATGGATATATGCCGGAGAATATTCAGACACAATCTGTTTCTATTACTTTGGAGCAGGCTTTTGATGATTGGTGTGTCGCACAGTTGGCTAAGCGATTGGGAAAAGAAAAGGATTATAATCATTTTATGAAACGATCTGCTTTCTATCGGAATTTGTTCAATTCTAAAACCGGGTTCTTCCAGCCTAAGAATGATAAGGGTGAGTGGATTGAGCCATTTGACCCTTATAAGTATGGGGCGAATGGAGGTTATCCTTTTACTGAAGGGAATGCTTGGCAATACTTTTGGTATGTACCCCAGAATATCCCCGATTTGATTTCACTGACAGGGGGGAACAAAGCCTTCCTTTGTCGCAAAGTTGGATACATTCTTTACGGTTAGCTACCAAAGTGGTGCATTGAATGACAATGCTTCCGGTTTTGTAGGACAGTATGCGCATGGTAATGAACCGAGTCATCATGTGGCTTATCTGTATGCTTGTGCGGGGGAACCTTGGAAAACACAGAAATACGTGGCGTATATCATGAATGAACTGTATAACGATTCTTCTTCAGGTTATGCCGGAAATGATGATTGTGGAGAGATGTCTGCTTGGTATGTGTTTGGAGCACTTGGCTTTTATCCGGTAAATCCGGTAAGTGGGGAGTACGTTATTGGTACTCCTATGTTGGAAGAAGCTGTCATTCAGTTACCCGATAGAAAGACTTTTACGGTAAAAGCTCCGCGTAAGGAGGACAATGAGGTTTATATCTGTTCCATGAAACTGAATGGTGAAAAATATACGAAGAATTATATTACTCATCAGGATATCATGAAGGGCGGAATATTGGAGTTTGTTATGACTGCCTCACCGGGAAAATGATAACAAATGGTGAAGTGTTGGAATTTGTGCCGGGAAAGATTTCTAAATGTTGAATAACTCCCTTTTATAGGTTACGATTGAAGCAAAAGAGTCTAAAAATGGCGAGTTTTTCTCTACCTAATGGGAGAGGTATATCTACTTTTGTTTCAGAAGAAACTATTAATCATGAAAAATATGAAACATTTTAAGACTTATTTAGCAGCAATGGCTTTGGCCCTTTCCGGATGCCAGAGTGCAACTGATTCCTGTGAAACTACAGAATTGTGGTATGCCCAACCGGCAAAAGTTTGGATGGAATCTTTACCTATCGGTAATGGGCGTTTGGGAGCTATGACTTATGGTGGAATAGAGGAAGAGAAACTGGCATTGAATGAATCGACAATGTGGTCCGGCCAGTACAATGAGAACCAGAACAAACCTTTCGGACGAGAGAAAATGAACCAGCTCAGAAAGTTGTTTTTTGAGGGAAAACTATCGGAAGGAAACCGTATAGCCGGAGATAATCTTCATGGCAACCAGACTTCTTTCGGAACTCATCTTCCCATTGGAGATTTGAAGATGCAATTCATTTACCCCGAAGGTAAAGTGACCGACTACCGCCGTTCGTTAAGCTTGGATGAGGCTGTCAGCAGCGTTTCTTTCAACTCCGGTGGTGTGAACTATAAACGTGAGTATTTTGCTACAAACCCGGATAATGTTCTCGTACTCCGCTTGACCGCTGATAAGCAAAAGTCCATTACTATGAACATGGGATTGGATTTGATGCGTCAAGCTGATCTTTCTGTAGAAAATAACCAATTGGTGTTTACCGGAAAAGTAGATTTTCCTTTGCATGGTCCGGGCGGAGTCTGTTTTGAAGGAAGAATAGCCGTTTTGGCCGATAACGGAGAGGTAAAGATGGAACAGTCTGGGGTAAGTATCAAAGAAGCTGATGCCGTGACTTTGATTGTCGATGTGCGTACTGATTATAAAAGTCCTGATTACAAGACTCTTTGTGCTGACGGTGTGGAGAAGGCTGCAGCTAAATCTTATGATGAATTGAAGCAGGCGCATATAAAGGATTATAATACGTTGTACAATCGTGTTTCTATCCATTTCGGGCAAGACGCTAACCGGGCGATGCTACGGATGTCCGTTGGAAACAAGTGAAGGAAGGCAAGACCGATACCGGACTGGATGCCTTGTTCTTCCAGTATGGTCGTTACCTTACCATTGCCAGTTCGCGCGAGAACTCTCCCCTGCCCATAGCTTTGCAAGGTTTCTTTAATGATAACAAGGCTTGTAATATGGGGTGGACGAATGATTATCATTTGGATATCAATACTGAACAGAATTATTGGGCAGCCAATGTCGGTAATCTTGCCGAATGTAATGCCCCCCTCTTTACCTATATAAAGGATTTAGCTCATCACGGTGCGAAGACTGCTGAAGTGGTCTACGGATGTAAAGGCTGGACTGCCCATACCACCGCTAATGTTTGGGGATATACTCCCGCATCCAGCACGATTATTTGGGGACTGTTTCCTATGGCAGGCTCATGGATTGCTTCTCATCTTTGGACACAATACGAATTTACACAAGATAAACAATATCTGGCCGAAACTGCCTATCCGCTTTTGAAAGGTAATGCACAGTTCATTTTGGATTTCTTGGCAAAAGACCCGAAGAGTGGTTATCTGATGACAGGGCCGAGCATCTCACCCGAAAACTGGTTCCGTACAGCAGGCGGTGAAGAAATGGTTGCTTCCATGATGCCTGCCTGTGACCGTGAGCTGGCCTACGAGATCTTGTCGAATTGTGTCCGGGCTTCAGAAATATTAGATACAGACCGTGAGTTTGCCGATAGCCTGCGTACCGCTATCGCCCAGCTTCCTCCTATCCAGTTACGTGCCAATGGTGCTATCCGTGAGTGGTTTGAAGATTTTGAAGAAGCGCATCCCAATCATCGTCATACTTCCCATCTGCTAGCTTTGTATCCTTTTTCCCAGATCACTTTGGAGAAGACTCCCGAATTGGCGGAAGCTGCCCGTAAGACTATCGAGAATCGTTTGTCTGCCGAAAACTGGGAAGATACAGAATGGAGCCGTGCCAATATGATTTGTATGTATGCTCGGTTGAAAGATGCGCAGGAAGCATATAAGAGTGTCCAATTATTACAGGGCAAGCTTTCACGTGAAAATTTAATGACTGTATCTCCTGGTGGCATTGCTGGTGCGGAAGGTGATATTTATTCGTTTGATGGGAATCCTGCCGGTACAGCTGGTATGGCAGAAATGCTCATACAGAATCATGAGGGTTATGTAGAATTCTTACCCTGTTTGCCTGTTGAATGGAAAGATGGTAGTTTTAAAGGTCTGTGTTTAAAGGGAGGAGCTGAAGCAACTGCTGAATGGACGAATGCTGTCATCAATAAAGCTTCTTTAAAAGCTACTGCTGATCAGGTTTTAAAAGTGAAAATTCCTCAAGGGAAAAAATATAGAGTGCTTTTAAATGGTAAGGAGGCAATTGCAAATCCTGATGCAAAGGGTTTAATAACGGTGGATATGAAACGTGGAGATTTGCTGGAGTTATTGTAAAAAAACAGGCTGCTTTGCATAGCTTGATTGAGGATTACATCTTAGTATATTGAGGTGTAGTCCTCGTTTTATGATAAGACAACCTGCAAAGTGATGAAATAGTAATATTGTCCATGTTCTCAGTAATTTTTTCTATTCTTTAAGTCCTTGAATCCTTGTTACTTTGCATTATAAAACTAACTAATATATGATATTCATGAAAACACAATCTAATTTTTATCTATTTCTTATCGCTTTGATTTCTGCTATGGGAGGTTTCCTGTTTGGATATGACTGGGTGGTAATCGGAGGAGCAAAACCTTTTTATGAACAATACTTTGGTATAGCAAATGATCCTGTCATGCAGGGGTGGGCAATGAGCAGTGCCTTGATTGGCTGTTTGTTTGGGGCACTAAGTGCCGGTAAGCTGAGTGACCGTTTGGGACGTAAGCCGATTTTGATTTTGGCGGCAGGACTGTTTATCTGTACGGCTGTCGGTACAGGGGCTGTTCATTCTTTTACTTTCTTTAATGTATTTCGTTTGGTAGGGGGCTTTGCTATAGGGATTGCTTCTAGTTTGTCACCTATGTATATAGCAGAAATTGCTCCGGCGCATCTGCGTGGACGGTTTGTGTCCATCAATCAGTTGACGGTAGTATTAGGTATCTTGACTTCTCAGATTGTAAATTGGCAAATAGCTGAGCCTGTGGCATTAGGAGCTACTCATGAAATGATCCGTGAATCATGGAACGGACAGATGGGATGGCGCTGGATGTTTTGGGCAATGACTGTCCCGGCCGCCTTGTTCTTTGTTTTTAGTTTTATATTACCGGAAAGTCCTCGTTGGTTAGCCTCTTCGGGAAAACGGGAGGCGGCACTCAAGGTTTTTACCCGTATGGGAGGAAAGGAATATGCTGTTACCGAGTTGGCTGCTATAGAAGCTGTTTCAGCCTGCCAGACGCAAGAAGGAGGCTACCGTCAATTATTAAATCCTGCTATGTATAAAGTGTTGACTATAGGTGTTGTTATGGCTATTTTGCAGCAATGGTGTGGCATTAATGTTATTTTTAACTATGCACAGGAAATATTTATGGCAGCAGGTTATGGCGTGTCTGATGTTTTGATGAATATTGTGGTGACCGGTATTACGAATGTCATATTTACTATTCTAGCTATGTTTGTGGTAGACCGCTGGGGACGTAAGGCATTGACATTGATCGGATCATTTGGCTTGGCAGTAATTTATACCTTTATGGGAGCCGCTTATTATTTTCATATCACAGGAGTTGTTCTATTGATTATTGTCGTGATGGCCATTGCTTGTTATGCCATGACTTTGGCTACAGTGATGTGGGTCATTATCTCAGAGATTTTCCCGAATCGTATTCGTGGAGTTGCTATGTCTGTTTGCACTTTCGCTTTGTGGGCGGCTTGTTTTATACTTACCTATACTTTCCCAATGCTGAATAGTGGTTTGGGAGCTGCCGGAACATTCTGGTTGTATGGATTGATTTGCCTGGCTGGAGGAATATTTGTTGTGTTCCGTTTGCCGGAAACCAAAGGGAAGAGCTTGGAAGAAATTGAAAAAGAATTAGTGAAATAACAATATTTATTATGGAGAAAATAACTCAATATTTAATTCAAAGTACCGTTCATGGCAGTGAGGTGCGTGCATGGGAGGAAGATATCATGCTTCCTACTTATGAGATAGGAAAGGAAGAGAAGAATCCTATTTTTCTTGAAAAAAGGGTTTATCAGGGAAGTTGCGGATCAGTCTATCCTTATCCGGTGGTAGAGAAGATTTCAGATAAAAAAGTAGACAAGAGGTATCATGCATTATTTATCGAGAATGAATACATCAAGGTGATGATACTTCCCGAGCTGGGTGGTCGTATACACATGGCTTATGATAAGGTGAAAAGACGTCATTTTGTTTATTACAATCAAGTAGTGAAACCGGCATTGGTGGGATTGACAGGACCTTGGATTTCTGGAGGCATCGAATTTAACTGGCCTCAGCATCACCGTCCTTCTACTTTTTTGCCTACTGATTTTTTGATAGAGGAAAATGCGGATGGCAGTAAGACAGTATGGTGCAATGAAGTGGAGAGAATGTTCCGCACCAAAGGTATGCAGGGATTTACGCTTTATCCGGGCAAAGCTTATATAGAAATAAAAGTGAAGATTTATAATCGTACGTCTTTCCCTCAGACTTTTTTGTGGTGGGCCAATCCTGCAGTAGTAGTCAATGACCATTATCATTCGGTATTTCCACCTGATGTGAATGCGGTGTTCGATCATGGCAAGCGCGATGTTTCTTCTTTTCCTATTGCTACAGGAGTTTATTATAAACAGGATTATTCTGCTGGGGTGGATATCTCTAAATATAAAAATATTCCGGTTCCTACATCATATATGGCTATCAAGTCTAAATATGATTTTGTAGGTGGTTATGAAGAAGATGCCCATGGCGGTCTGCTGCATGTGGCCGATCATCATGTTTCTCCGGGAAAGAAACAATGGACATGGGGGAATGGTGATTTCGGTAAGGCGTGGGATCGCAATCTGACCGATGAGGATGGACCTTACATTGAGCTGATGACCGGTATGTATACGGATAACCAACCGGACTTTACTTGGTTACAGCCCTATGAGGAAAAATCATGGGTACAGTATTTTATGCCTTATAGTGAAGTGGGTTATGTAAAGAATGCAACTAAAGATGCTTTGCTGAATTTGGAAATAAAGGAAGGTAAAGCCCGTTTGGTGCTTTATACTACGGGAGTGAATAGTGGAGTACGTATTATAGTAAAAGCTATTAAAGGCACTGTTTTATTGGATAAGACTACACAAATTTCGCCATCAGAACCGTTTATTACGACTTTTTGCGGCAGAAGGACTAAAAGAAGAGGAGGTATGTGTAGAGGTTCGTGATAAGGAAGGACAAATTTTGCTTTCTTATCAAGCGGATAAGCCGGAAATCAAGCCGGTTCCTGATCCTGCTAAAGCTGCTAAAGATCCTCAAGATATTGCTTCTGTCGAACAACTGTTTTTGACCGGACTACATTTGGAACAATATCGCCATGCTACTTATAATCCGATGGATTATTATATGGAAGCATTAAGACGTGAACCGGGAGATGTACGTTGTAACAATGCGGTAGGGTTATTGTTGATGCGTAAAGGACAATTTGCAATGGCGGAGAGCTATTTCCGGAAAGCGGTGGAAACCTTGACTGAACGTAATCCGAATCCTTATGACGGTGAACCTTATTATAATTGGGGTTGGAGTTGTATGATGCAACAGAAATGGGATGAGGCTTATGATGCTTTCTTTAAGTCGGCATGGAATGCTGCTTGGCAGGATGCGGCTTATTATGCACTAGCACAACTTGACACTCGTAAAGGAAAGTATGAAAGTGCTTTGGACAAGATAGACCGTTCATTGATTCGTAATTGGCATAATCACAAAGCGCGTCAGTTGAAAATTTCCATTCTACGCAAATTGGGTCGTAAAGAGGAAGCTTTGGCGCTCGTAGCCGAATCATTGCAGATAGATCGTTTTAATATGGGATGCCGTTTTGAACATTATTTGTTGACCCGGGATGTGGAAGTGTTGGAGGAAATGAAAAAGTTGATGCGTGGCTGGGCTCACGGATATATAGAATATGCATTGGATTTTGCTGCTGCCGGACTGTACGAGGAAGCTCTTTCTTTGTTGGAATGCTACGTAACCGGAGTTACAGAAGTATATCCTGTCGTTTATTATACAATGGGGTATTTCCATACCTGTAAGGGAGATGAGAGTAAAGCATTGGAATATTATCAGCGAGCAGAAAAGGAAAATCATTCATATTGTTTCCCGAATCGTATAGAAGAAGTATTGATTCTTCAAGATGCCGTACGTTTGAATATTCATGGAGCAAAAGCGGCATATAGTTTAGGAAACTTTTGGTATGCTAACCGTCAGTATGATAATGCTATTGCTTGTTGGGAACATTCGGCTGCTATAGAGCCAACATTCCCTACCGTATGGCGTAATTTATCTTTAGCTTATTATAATAAGCGTAATGATAAACAAAGGGCTTTGGAAACTCTGGAAAAAGCTTATGCATTGGATGAGCACGATTCTCGTATATTAATGGAGTTGGACCAACTTTATAAACGTTTAGGCCGACCTCATACAGAACGTTTGGCTTTTTTGGAAGCACATCTGTCTGAAGTGGAACAGCGTGATGATCTGTCCATTGAGCGTATCACTTTGTATAATCAACTAGGGCGCTATACTGAAGCAAAAGAATTGATTGCCGCACGTAATTTCCATCCATGGGAAGGAGGAGAAGGAAAAATCACCGGACAATATGTATTGTGCCGTATAGAATTAGCAAAGATTGCTTTAAGTGAAAAACGTTATGCCGATGCTTTAGTCCTTTTGGATGAAACGAATGTTTATCCATTTAATTTGGGTGAGGGAAAATTGGCAAATGCTGAAGAGAATGATATCTGGTATTATAAAGGTGAGGCGCTTCGTGGATTGGGAAATGAGCAACAAGCTATAGATTGCTTCACCAAAGCAACCATTGGCTCGTCAGAACCACAACAGGCTTTCTTTTACAATGACCAACAGCCCGACAAGATTTTCTATCAAGGTTTGGCATGGCGTGCATTGGGCAGGGAAGACAAGGCGTGCGGTTGCTTTAACAAATTGATAAAGCATGGTGAAAAGCATTTATTTGACCACTGCCGGATTGATTATTTTGCTGTTTCTCTGCCTGATTTGGCTATTTGGGAAGATGACTTGGATAGACGTAACCGCATTCATTGCAATTATGTGATGGGACTGGGTTGTTTAGGATTGCGTGAAATGGGAAAAGCCATTGATTTTTTGGATAAGGTGCGAGAATTGGATATTAATCATCAAGGTGGACAAATCCATCGTAACTTGTGTGCCGTATGAAAAAAAGAATATTTTCCTTTTGTTGGTAACATGGTGTCTGTGTGTTTTTGCACAGGCACAAACACCGTCAGCTTATGAATTATCATCCCCAAACGGGCAATTGGCACTTACTGTAGAGAATGGAAGGGTATTACAATATTCTTTAAGTTTGGAAGGTAAGCCTGTCATTCATCCCTCTGCTATTTGTATGACGATGGAAAATGGAAATATATGGGGAAAGAATGGTGAAGTGGTAGGAGCTTCTACAAGGAGTACTTCCGAGAAGGTTTATCCGGTAGCTGGTAACTATCGTGAATTAACAGACCATTATAATGAACTTTCTTTGAAATTCAAGGATGGTTATTCAGTTATATTCCGGATGTATAATGAAGGAATGGCATATCGTTTTTGTGGAAATCTTCCGGAGCAGGATTCTTTGATTGTAGCTGATGAAGAAGCTTCTTTTAATCTGGGCGATGATCCGGCAGTTATTTTACCCGAAACAACTAATTTTACAGCTTGGGAGTTGAGCAATGTGCTTTACGAGGGCATTTCTAAAATAGAAGAACATAAATATGGTATTACACCAACTTTATTTACAAACAAGATGCAGAATGTGCGTGTTGTGGTGGCTGAATCAGATTTGAATAACTATCCGGGTATGTATCTTCGTAAGGAAGATGGCAAGATGAAAGGTTATTGGGCGGCTATCCTAAAAAATAGAGATGGGCAGTTGGGGAAATTTTATTACGGTAGTTAAAGAGAGGGAGAATTATTTAGCACGTACTGCTGGTAATCATGCTTTCCCTTGGCGTATAGCTATTGTAGCCAAGGATGATAAGGAACTACTGACTAATGAAATGATTTACTTACTGGCCAAGCCCCAACAAATAAAGGATACGGATTGGATTCGTCCTGGTAAAGCAACTTGGGAATGGTGGCATTGTGCTATTTTGGAAAAAGCTCCTTTCCCTTCCGGTCATCAAAACCTTTCGACGCAGATGTACAAGTATTATATTGATTTCGCTTCCGAAAACAAGATACCTTATCTGCTGGTCGATGCCGGTTGGAGCAATGTTTTTAATCATGCTGATTTGAATAAGAATATTGATATAAAAGAGGTGATACGCTATGGAAAAGAAAAAAAAGTAGGTGTATGGCTTTGGACTGTTGCTGCTACTTTATTCCAACATCCGCATTGTTATTTGGATTCTATCAGCAAATGGGGTGCTGTTGGGGTAAAAATAGATTTTTTTGATCGTGATGATGCCCAAATAATCCCTCAATATGAAAATCTGGCAAAGGCTTGTGCTGAGCGGCATCTTATGGTGGATTTTCATGGATGCAGCAAGCCTACCGGACTTCATCGGGCATATCCTAATGTCCTTTCTTATGAAGCCATGCGATGTGCGGAATGTTTTAAGTGGGATACCACTTCTAATCCGGATTATCAGCTTCAATGTATCTTTGCCCGTATGCTGGGAGGTGGAATTGATTATACTCCGGGTTCGATGCGTAACAGCACATTGGAGAAATTTAAGCCGATCGATCCGGGGTTGCCTAGTTCATTGGGGACTCGTTCACATGAATTGGCCTTGTTTGTTGTACTTTCCGCACCATTTGCCAGTTTATGTGATTCTCCGGATGAGTATCGTAAGTATCCTGATATTTTAAAGTATTTAGCGGAAGTACCGACTTCATGGGATCAGACGATTCCCTTAGCTGCCCGTGTGGGCGAATATGCCGTGTTGGCCAAGCAGAAAGAAAATACTTGGTATATAGGCGGATTGAATGCTTGGGGAGAGAGAACAATTCAGGTGGATTGCTCTTTCCTGCCTCAGGATAAGAAATATACCATTGAAATTTTTCAGGATAAAAAAAGAAGTAACAAGAATGCTAATTTATACGAACATAAAATAATGGATATAGATAATAAGAATATTATTGAAATGTTTATGGCTTCTGGTGGGGGATTTGTAATAGTCATTCGTGAAAAGAAATAGAGGGGCAACCCTCTATTTCTTTTATATTGGCATTATTTATCCTTTTTTTCTTTTATCTTTGACTCAAATTTTGAACAAGCTATGAAAAAGACTTTGCTCATTTTATGTTGTTTGTATGTTGTATTTACATTACAGGCAGTTGATAGGGGATTGTCCAATTTTTATTTTTCTCATATAACGGGTGAGAATGGACTATCACAAAGTAATGTGAAGGCTATCATTCAGGATAGTTACGGGTTTATGTGGTTTGGTACAAAAAATGGTTTGAACCGTTTTGATGGAACTTCTATTGTACAGATGAACTGTGATGACTATGTAGCCGGTACGGGAAACCATAATATTTCTGCTTTGTTTGAAGATAAGGAACGTCAGTTATGGGTAGGAACGGATAGAGGAGTCTATCGTTATAATCCTGCCTTGGATATATTCACGGCAATGAATATGGAAACAGAAGAAGGGGTGAATATGAATAATTGGGTATCTAATATTGTGGCGGATTCTATTGGTAATATTTGGATTGTAATTCCTGATCAGGGAGTTTTTCGCTATAAGGATGAGAAGCTTTATTTTTATGAAGTAACCAACAAAGAGCATTTTAAAACAGAAGCTCCGGATTGTATTTTGGTACGCCCTGATGGTGATGTTTGGGTTGGTACATGGGGAGTCGGACTTTTTCGATATGATAGAAATACGGATAAATTTGAACAATATTGTGTTGATAAAACCGGGCGTTCGTTAAAGGGAAAGAATATTAATTTTATTTGTAATTATGGTGATTGGATTGCAATGGCTATTCATGAAGGGGAACTAATGAAATATAATCCCGGTACGAATCAGCTGGTAAAAATAGATATACCGGAGGCTAACCATACATTTGTACGTAATGTAGCCTGTTTTGACAATGAACTATGGGTGGGAACTCACGAAGGTTTGTTTGTTGTAAATGAGAGGAAGAATAAAATAGTTCATTTGAAGCAAGATCTGATGCGTCCGTTCAGTTTGTCAGATAAGATTATTTATACTATTTACCGAGATCGGGAAGGGGGAATTTGGCTGGGAACCATGTTTGGCGGGGTGGATTATCTGCCTCATCATGATTTATTGTTTGATAAATATGTACCTGGGAGTGATGGGAACTCATTAACAACGAAACGGGTAAGAGAGATAGCTTCTGATAATAAGGGTAACATATGGATTGGCACTGAAGATGATGGGGTGAACATATTAAATATTGCTTCCGGAAAGGTAAGGCGGTTGAGATTGAACGATTATGATAAAGGGAACTATATGGTTACTTTGGGAATGTTTGTCAAAGGAAGCCAATTGTTCTGTGGCTTGTTTAAGCAAGGATTGGATGTGATTCAATTACCCGAGAATAAAGTTTGTCATTATACTCCTGAGGAGTTAAATATAGGAGAAGGAAGTGTTTATACTTTTTTTATAGATAATGAAGGATATAAGTGGATTGGTACAGGCTGGGGACTTTATAAAGCTGCTCCTACAAGTTTTCATTTTGACAAAGTGGAAGAAGTGGGATTTGATTGGATTTTTGATGTATTTCAAGATAAAGATGGAATGATGTGGTTCGCCTCCATGGGAAGTGGGTTATGGAAGTATGATCCCCATAAGAATCTTTTTAAAAAGTATACTCATGAGGAAGGTAAGGAAAATACATTGAGCTCTAATTCTGTGAGTTCTGTCATGCAGGATTGTAAAGGCCGTATTTGGATTTCTACGGATCGTGGTGGTATTTGTTGTTATAATTCTCAAACGGATGATTTTACTACTTTTTCTATCAAAGACGGTTTACCAGATGATGTGGCTTATAAGATCTTGGAAGATGAACAATCAAATTTATGGTTTGGAACAAATCGTGGACTGGTTAGATTTAATCCGGAATCAAAAGATATACGGGTGTATACCACTAAAGATGGTCTATTAGGGAATCAGTTTAATTATAAGTCAGCTTTGAAGGGTGAGGACGGTAAGTTTTATTTTGGTGGTATAGACGGATTGATTGCATTTGATCCTAACTCTTCAGAGAAAATAAATTTCTTACCACCTGTTTATATTTCAAAGTTCAGCATTTATAATCAGGAAATAACAGTTCACACTCCTAATTCTCCTTTGAAAAAGTGTATAGAACATACAGATGAAATTATATTACCTTATGATCAGGCAAATATTAGTTTCGATGTTGCTTTATTAAGTTATTCTACTACGGAGTCCAATCAGTATTATTATAAATTAGTTCCGTTGGACAAAGACTGGATACGGGCAGCGAGTAATCAGAATATTTCTTACGCTAAACTGCCTCCGGGAGATTATATCTTGCAAGTGCGGGCTACCAATAGTGCCAAAGAAGGCCCTTATGCTACCCGGTCTTTATCCATTGTTATTCTGCCTCCTTGGTGGCAGTCCGTCTGGGCTTATTTTCTGTATATTATATGGGGAATCTGTGTCGTACTTTGCTGGTTCTTTTGGTATAGAAGACGCAAAGAGAAACAGATGGAAGAAAAGCAGAAGTTATTTGAAATTGAGAAGGAGAAAGAACTCTATGAATCAAAAGTCAGTTTCTTTACTGAAATAGCTCATGAGGTGCGCACGCCCTTGACATTGATAAATGGTCCGTTGGAAGCAATTGAGGAAATGGATATCAAGGATCAGAAATTGAATAAGAATTTGAAAGTAATCGGGCAGAATACCAAGAGATTATTAGATTTGACTGGACAGTTGCTTGATTTTCAGAAAATAGGGGCGAGCAAATTTGAACTGAAATTTGAAACGGTTGATGTAACGGCATTGCTGAATGAAACGATTGCTCGTTTTGAGCCTACTATTCTGCAAAAGCAGAAAGAGTTATTGCAGCATATTCCCCAAGAAAGAATTATGGCTGCCATAGATAAGGAGGCTATCACAAAAGTATTGAGTAATTTGTTGAATAATGCTTTGAAATATGCCCGTCATACCATTACGATAGATTTATTCCAAGATGAAGCTGATTTTACAGTTCGTATTGTCAGTGACGGAGAAAAGATACCTGAAGCGTCCAGCCAACAGATTTTTGAACCCTTTTATCAGATGGAGAAGAAGGATACAGTTCGGATGGGAGTAGGCATAGGATTACCTTTAGCTCGTTCGCTAGCCACTTTGCATAAAGGCAGGCTTTATTTGGATATAGAACAACCGGAGAATACATTTGTTTTGATCATTCCTTTGAATAAAGAGGAAGTAAGGCAGCAAATAGAGAAGGTAGTGGAACAAAATATAGAAGTATTGGATGAGGAAACATCAACAGAAACAGACCAGATGAAAGGTTATACTTTATTGTTAGTAGAGGACAATGAAAGTATGAGATCTTTTATCTTTGAACGATTGGAAGTTTTGTTTACGGTGGAAACTGCTGTGAATGGACAGGAAGCGTTGGATGTTTTACGTAGTAATCACATAGATTTGGTAATCAGTGATATAATGATGCCGGTGATGAATGGCTATGAATTATGTAAGGAAATAAAGGGGGATATTGATTTGTGTCATATTCCGGTTATTTTCCTTACCGCCAAGAACGATTTGAAGAGTAAAATTAACGGATTGAAGATAGGAGCGGAAGCTTATGTGGAGAAACCTTTTTCTTTCAATTATTTGAAGAGTCAGATTTTGTCTTTACTCAGCAATCGTAGAAAAGAACGTGAGGCATTCTCTAAACGTCCTTTTTTTCCTGTGCATAATATGCAGATGAACAAGGCGGATGAAGAATTTATGAATAAAGTAATCAATGTAATTCAAGAGAATATTTCAGATGAAAATTTCAATGTGGAACGTATGGCTGATATCTTATGTATGAGCCGTTCCAGCTTATTGAGGAAAATAAAGATTCTGTTTAATCTTTCACCCATAGATTTCATTCGGTTGATCCGTTTGAAAAAAGCGGCCGAATTGATTCAGGAAGGTAAATACCGTATTGGGGATATCTGTTATATGGTAGGAATAAACTCTTCATCTTATTTCAGTAAATTATTCCTGAAACAATTCGGAATGACTCCGAAAGAGTTTGAGAAACAGTATCAAACATCCAAGGAAAAAGCTAAAATAGATTTGACGGAGAATCTCTGATTGAAAGAAATGCAGCAAAAAATGACACATTTGCGGATTCTTCGGACGCAGATGAGTCATTGCTGCAAAAATCCTATTTATTGCTGCGTTTGTATATTAACAGGTTGTCAAGATATGCCTACTTTTGACCATGCTTGAAAGGAAAAGAATTCCGAACAGTAAAGCAAACCTTAAGTAGATTTATCTCTTTGACAAACTAATAATATTATGAAGAATAATTGGTTAACTTTAAAATCATTGTTTCTCTGTGTTTCTGCATTGAGTGTTTCCGGTCTTATTTTGTCCGGGTGTACTGAAAATGCAAATCTAAATGTCGGTGAATGGTCTTTGGAGTACGATGCTCACGCTAATGGTATTGATATCAGCAAAGGCTCTAAGCTTATTTATGATAATGTATATGCAGCTTATAAATTGGCCGACAGTGTTGTTTCGACTCGTGATTATGCAAAGCATCATGTTTCTACAAAAAAAATCAATGATCATTTTGGAGAAGGGTATCATTATGAGGTGACTTATACTGGGAATAATTTGCCTGTACTGGTTCAATCTTTTTATGTATATCCGACAAAGGATTATGTGTTGACAGATTTTACTTTGGAAAGTACGTCTGAAATGGCTTCGAATTATATGGCGCCGGTCAATGTGGACCGAATGCCTGAAGTCCTGAACCAGGGTGAAAATAATCGTGCGCTTTTCATTCCTTTCGATAATGACTGTTGGATCAGATACCAATCTCATCCGCTCACATTTACAGAATTGACTAGTTATGAAGTTACTGCCATATTTAATAATGATGATCGTGAAGCTATGGTGATAGGTTCTGTGGAACACGATTCTTGGAAAACAGGTATAACAATAGGTAAAGGTAATATATATAATGTAGGTTCATTGGTATGTTATGGGGGTGTTGCTGATAAGACAACGCGTGATTCGAAACCTCACGGTGCATTGAAAGGTACGACAATCAAGTCGCCTAAGATTTTAGTAGGATTTTTTGAAGACTGGCGTGAAGGCATGGAAGAATACGCTCAGGCTAATGCTGTGATTGCTCCGCCCAAAGCTTGGGATAAAGCTGTTCCTTTTGGCTGGAACAGCTGGGGAGCGTTGCAATTTAATCTGACCTATCCGAAAGCATTGGAAGTTTCTGATTTTTATAAAGAGAATTTGCAGTCCCATCATTTTGTGAATTCGGATAATCTGGTTTATACAGGTTTGGATTCTGGTTGGAATAGTTTTTCAGAAGAGGAGTTGAAAGCTTTTGTGGATAGATGTAAGGCAAACGGTCAGATAGCCGGCGTTTATTGGACTCCGTTTACTGATTGGGCTAAAAATCCTGAACGTGAAATAAAAGAAATTCCGGGGTATAAATATAAAGATGTGTATCTCTATGCAAATGGAAAACCGCAGGAATTAGACGGAGCGTATGCTGTTGATCCTACCCATCCAGCTATTGAAGCTATGATGAAGCGTACATCGGAACTCTTTCATCGGGCAGGTTTTGAATATGTGAAAATGGATTTTATGACACATGGGGCGATGGAGGCTGACAAATGGTATAATCCGGAAATACAAACAGGTATTCAGGGATATAACTATGGAATGCAATTGCTTGACAAATATTTTGGCGATATGTATATCAATCTTTCTATTTCTCCTGTTTTTCCTGCTCATTATGCTCAGTCTAGAAGAATTGCTTGTGATGCGTGGAATAAGATGAAGGATACTGAATATACCTTGAATGCACTTTCATACGGTTGGTGGCAGGATAAGGTTTATCAGTTTAATGATCCTGACCATATTGTATTGCGTGATGCTACAGATGGTGAGAACAGAGCGCGTGTTACTTCGGGGGTCATTACAGGAATTTTCATTGCTGGAGATGATTTCAGCAAAGGCGGTTCTAAAGAAGTGAAGGAGAAGGCGATGAAATATCTGACTAATGCTGAGATCAATGCTATAGCCAATGGGGAATCTTTCCATCCTGTAGATGGGAATGGTGAAAAGTCAGAAAATCAGTTTGTACGCATGGATAAGGATGGTAAGGCTTATTATGCTGTGTTCAACTATATGGATCAAGAGTTGAAGATGACTACAGCTTTAGAGCGTCTGGGGTTGGATTCGTCAAAGGAATATAGGCTGAAAGAATTATGGAGTGGCATTGAAAGTACTGCTAAAACCAATCTGGAAGTAACGGTTCCTGCATGTGATGTTGTAATTTTCAAAGTGGAAGAATAAACCAATATAAACTTTAAATCGTACTTAAATTTACAAATTATGAAAAGAATTAGGCTTATTAATTTAATCCTTATCATGTTTTGTTGCTGCAATATGCTAGCACAGAACATAACGGTTACAGGACAGGTGGTGGATGTTACATCCGAACCTATCATTGGTGCAAGTGTAGTGGTAAAAGGTACAGCCAATGGGACTATTACCAATTTTGATGGTAAATTTACATTATCAGTTCAGAAAGGGGAAACATTGCATATTTCTTATATAGGATATGTTGCACAAGATGTTAAAATAATGGGTAACCAACCAGTCAAAGTTGTGATGTCGGAGGATACTGAAACATTAGATGAAGTGGTTGTTGTAGGCACTGCGATGAAGAAGAGTGATTTGACGGGAGCTGTTGCCAGTGTTAGTTCTAAAGTATTGGAAGAAAAACCAGTAACAAATGTAAATCAAGCTCTTCAAGGTCGTGTCGCAGGTGTGTTCATTTCTCAACCTACGCGTCCTACGGATGATGCATCTATTAAAATTCGTGGTATTAATACAATTAATGGATCTACAGACCCTATTTATGTCGTAGATGGTATGGTTATGGATAATTCATTCTCTGGATTTAATGCAGTCAATTTGAATGATGTGGCTTCTATTGAGGTCTTGAAAGATGCATCAGCTACAGCTCTGTATGGTTCACGTGGTTCCAACGGTGTTGTTGTTATTACAACTAAGAAGGGTAAAAAAGGCGAAGGTAAAGTTTCTTATGATGGCTGGATTGGCTTTCAGACCTATGCTAATACTCCAAAAACTATGAATACTCGTCAATTATTTGAACTTAGAAAGGAGGCCTATACGAATGGTTATATGCAAACAAATCCTGATGGAGATGTCAATGCTTATATCAATGATGTGATAATGGGATCGAATACTGTTTTTGCTGATTATGAATTCGATGCCTACAACAATAATAAAAATTATGATTGGCTGGATGCTGTGAGCCGTACTGGAGTACAACACAATCATGTAGTAAGTCTTTCGAATGGCAATGATAAAGGTTCTTATTATATTAGTTTTGGTTATACAGACAATAAAGGTGTAATTGAGAAGTCTGAACAAGAAAAATACACAGGACGTATTAATGCGGATCAACAGATTAAATCCTGGCTGAAAGTAGGTACTAATACAACTTTTACACGTACCGAGAACACGTTGGTTGATGATGGAGTAATGAATCGTGCACGTTGTGCTAATCCGATGTTGGAAATTTCTGATGAGATTGAAACTTTAAATTGGCAAGGTATTTTTGACCAAAATAATTTTAATCCATTACGTTCTTTGAAAGTCGATAATGATTTGGTGTATAATCGCTTGTTGAGCTCTAATTATATTAATATCAATCCTATTGAAGGATTAAACTTGCGTTCTACTTTCTCTATTGATTATGCTCAAAAGCAGCAAAATAAATATACCCCGAATGATATTTATGAGTCGGAACGTTATGGAACACAAGGTGAAGCCAAAGATGATAGAGATACACGTACTGTATGGCAATGGGATAATTCATTGTCTTATGAAGCCTCTTTCGGTAAACATAAGTTGAATGCGATGGTTGGTACCAGTGCTACACGGACTACGTATAATTATATTAATGCTACGGCAACAGGGTTTGGCACTAATTTATTTGGATATCATAGTTTGGGATCTGGTTATAAAAAAGATCAGCGCGGCTTAAGTACAGCTTGGTCCGAGCAAACATTATTATCTTATATCGCTCGTGTTAACTATAACTATGCGGGTAAATATTTATTGACGGCGACAGTGCGTTACGACGGTTCTTCTAAATTTGCTAAAGGAAATCAGTGGGGTATTTTTCCGTCTGTGTCTGCAGCTTGGAATATTACAGAAGAAAAGTTCATGAAAAATCAGACGATTTTTGATCAGTTAAAGTTACGTGCTGGTTTTGGTATCGTTGGTAATCAGAATATTGATGATTTTGCCTATTTATCTTTATATAATGTCAGCTATACGGGTACTTCCGATACAGGTTATACGAATTCTTTTGTTTCCAATGGGCGACGTGGTACTCCAGATATTAGTTGGGAGAAACAAAAACAATGGAATTTAGGAGTAGATATGGCTTTCTTACAGAATAGAGTGCGTTTGTCTGTTGATGCTTTCTTGATAAAAAATAAGGATTTGTTAATGAGCCATTCGTTGCCTACGACTACTGGTTTCAGCAGTACTATTGAAAATATAGGTGCGATTGAAAACAAAGGTTTGGAATTTGCTTTGAATGCCAATTTGGTAAGAGCTAAAGATTTTGAATGGAATTTTGCAGCTACATTGTCTATGGATAAAAATAAGGTAACTCAATTATATGGTGATAATGATGTTGTATATAATGTAGATAGTGATCGTAATATTCAAAAAGAAGGTAATTTATTCCTTGGTGAGTCTCGTAACACAATTTATATTTGGAAAACAGGTGGAATCGCCCAAGAAATTGATATGGATCGTTTGAATAAAATAAATTGGAATGGATATAATGTGAATCCTGGTGATTTGTATCCGTTGGATTATGATAATAATGGACAGATAGATCAAAATGACCGTGTTGTAATTGGTTCCACTGATCCTAAGTTTTATGGCGGTTTTTCTACAGATTTTTCTTGGAAGGGATTGTCTTTAAATGCAGTATTCAGTTATTCTTATGGGGCTAAAAAATTGAGTCCTTGGTATGAAACTTTGATTGGAAGTACTGGATCTGGAGTCGCATCAACGGATTTGTTGGATCGTTGGACTCCTGAAAATACAGATGCTGAATTTCCACGTGTGTTGGCTGGCTTTGATTATAATCATTATGGTGCAAGTTCTATGGATTTTAGTGTACAGAAAGCTTCTTTCTTGCGTTTGTCTGCTCTGACATTGGCCTATACTTTCCCAACTAAAGTGATAAATGCTCTGAAACTGGCTAACCTGCGTGTTTATGCCACTGGTTCTAATCTTTTTTGCTTAACTAATTATAATGGTTATGATCCGGAAACTGGTGATTGGTATCCTCCTACACGTATGTATACTTTTGGTCTTAATTTGGCTTTTTAATGGAAGGATAGAATAAATAGTCTAACTTTAAAAGAAAACACAACAATGAAAAAGATATATAGATATAGTGCGATATATGCTTTGGCTTTGACCTTTGCACTGAAAACCTCCTCTTGCTCGGATTTTTTGCAGGTAGAACCTACGGGATCTTTGACTGAAGAACAAGTATTTGAAAAAATAGATAATGTAGAACCTTTAGTTCTTGGATTGTATAAGAGTTATAGGGGCTGTAAAGAAGGACGTAATGGATTGATGCCTTATTTGGGGACAGATGAAACACAGCAGGGTAATTATCAGTTGATTTCTTCAGGCGATCAAGCCGGTATGGATAAATATAATGGACAGTTGAATCCTACATCTACTCAGGTTAGTTCTATTTGGAACAACCGTTGGCCGGCTGTCGTTTCAGCTGCTAAAGCTATATATGCATTGGGTATGACCACTGAAGAACCGGAACGTGCTAAACAGTTGATGGGAGAGGCATGCTTTATTCGTGGTTTATTAATGTTTGAATTAAGTATGTATTGGGGTGAAATCCCTGTGATAGATATGAACCGTACTGATGAATTGGGCTTGGGACGTCAACCTTTAAAGACTGTATGGGAATATATTATTAATGATTTTATTACTGCTACCAATAATTTGCCTGAGTCTTATAATAGTGAACCGCAGCGTGCTACTGTTGGGGCTGCATGGGCCATGTTAGGAAAGGCTTATATGGCAGCTCCGGAAGAGACAGGATTACGGGATTTTGCCAAGGCTGATGAATGTTTTAAGACTATTATTAATATGGGGCGATATGAATTGCTGAATAATTATGCTGACTTGTATCGTTATGATAATCCTAATACAAAAGAGTCATTGTTTGAGTTGCAATTTAATAATGTATATCCTGATTGTAATTATTGGGAGTTTGATTGTGGTTCTCGTGCATGTGACTCTTGGTTTGGTCAGGGATGCTCTTTCTCTGGTTACGACTTTCTAGTTCCGACTCCTTTTGCTTATAAGACGGTAGAAGAAGGTGGCATTTGGGAAGATGGAGATTTGCGTAAAGAAGAAGCATTGCGTTATGATTTTACGTATTATACTAATAAATATTCAGAAGATGGAACATTCGAATATGTAACTCCTGATTTGTCAAAGACTCAATGGACGGGAACTACAGATGAATTGGAACCGCATATAAAGAAATATGAAGACTATCGTACAGATATTCTTTCAGGGCTTGGCATTAATAACATGTGGAATTCTGGTAAGAACTTTTCAATGATTCGTTATGCTGATATATTATTATTGCATGCTGAATGTCTGAATGAATTAGGACAGACTTCGGAAGCAGTACAGATCGTGAATAATCAAATTCGTACTCGTGCATGGGGAGGAAACTTGCCAGAAGATAAGAAATGGAATTCGGGAATGAGCAAAGATGAATTCCGTGATAAAGTAATGGATGAACGTTTGCGTGAACTTTGTTTCGAAGGTTGGAGACGTATTGATTTGCTTCGTACTAATAAATTTGTAGAATTGATAAAAGAACGTAACCGTTGGGCAAAAGAATCAGGAACAATTCAAGATTTCCATAAGCGCTATCCTATTCCTGATACTGAAATTAAAACAAATGATGCATTCGGCCCTGAAGATCAGAATCCGGGATATAGCAAATAAATTGTTTCTATCCATATAAATTAGAAGCATCAGGAGGAAACATCTGCTTCCTACCTGATGCTTTTTCTTTTTCTGAAATTTGGAATAATATGAAAATAATACATAAAATAGAAACTTATACCTCTGACGGAAAACCTGTATTACGATTTACCGTAATGAACTCCTCGGGAGCTTATATGGAATTCACTAATTGGGGGGCACGTTGGATTACAGCTTCAGTACCCGATGTTCAGGGAGCATTAGCCAATATTTTGATCGGTTATGATACCTTGTCCGATTATTTGAAAGATTCTTATTATATGGGAGCAACTGTTGGCAGATTTGCCAATCGTATTGCTGATGCTTCTTTTACAATAGATAGGAAAACCTTCCATTTGGAAGTTAATGATGGGAATAATACCAATCATGGAGGTTTTTCCGGCTTTCATAACAAGATGTGGCAATGGGAAGAATTACCGGATGGCATCCGTTTTAGTCTGTATTCGCCAGACGGAGAAGGAGGTTTCCCGGGAAATATCCATGTGATAACAGACTATCGTTTCAATGAGGACAATGAACTTTCTGTACGGCATTATGCGGAAACAGACTGTGCTACTTACATCAATATGACTAATCACGCATATTTCAATTTGCGCGGAAATGGAAAAAAGATAACAGAGCATCGGTTGCATATTTCGTCTGACCGGATATTGGATACTACCTCGGCGTTCATTCCTACGGGAAGAAAGATGAAGGTGAAAAATACTCCGTTTGACTTTACTTCCCTAAAACCGGTAGGTGCAGACTTATATGCTGATCATGAGCAATTACTTTGGAATAAAGGATATAATCATTGCTATATATTGAAAGATAAAATGTCTGAGGAGATGTTAGAGGCTGCTTCTTTATATGAACCTGTTACAGGAAGAAAAATGACAGTGATGACTGATTTGCCTGCTGTTCTTTTGTATACAGCGGGATATTATGACCGACCGGATACAGCCATCTGTTTGGAAACACAATTTTATCCGGATACTCCTTCTCATTCGGATTTTCCTTCTTGCCTGGTGTTACCGGAGAAAGCTTATGAGCATTGCACCTTGTTTAGTTTTCAGGTGCAAAAAGAGAAATAGATGATTGATAAATATGAAAAGACTATAATATGAAAAAACGTAAAAAAAAACATGGGTTGTATTAGCCCTACTGGGATGTATGCAAGTACTGCATGCTCAAACTGTGTATTTACATAGCGATAACCCACAAATGAAATGGAAGTTAAAGCCTCAGGCTGAAGTCGGAACGGATGTGAAGTCACTTTGTGGAAACGGATACAATGTTTCTGCTTGGGTAGATGCTGTTGTGCCTGGAACAGCTTTTAATTCGTATGTAATAGCAGGGCTGGAGAAAGATCCTAACTTTGGTGACAATATTCATCAGGTAAATCGAGACAAATACGACTGTAGCTTTTGGTATCGTACTACATTCCGTGTTCCTGCTGATTTTACAAAAGAATTGATATGGTTGAATTTTAATGGGGTAAACCGTCGTGCGGAAGTCTATCTGAATGGAACATTATTAGGTAAACTGGATGGGTTTATGCATCGTGGACATTTTAATGTTACTTCAATAGTAAATCGTGATAAAGAAAATGTGTTGGCTGTACTTGTTCATATGCCTGATACTCCATTGGCTAATCAGGGCAGTCCAACCTATTTGTCTAGTGGCGGATGGGATTGGATGCCTTATGTGCCGGGGTTGAATAGTGGTATAACCGATAAGGTATTTCTTACTAATACGGGAACAGCTACTTTAATTGATCCTTGGATACGTACTAATTTACCTACCCGTGCCAGAGCGGATTTGAGTGTGGCGCTTGATGTCAAGAATAATTCGGTAGAAAAGACGAAGGTATTGGTGCGCGGAACAATTACCCCAGGAAACATTGTTTTTCAAAAAGAATTAGACGTGAATGCCCATACTACTGAACAGGTGAAGTTTGACAAACGCTATTTTCCACAACTGTGTATAGACCAGCCGCGTCTGTGGTGGCCAAATGGGTATGGAGAACCCAATCTTTATCATTGTAAGTTTGAGGTGATGGTGGATGGAAGAGTTTCGGAAACGAAAGATGTTTCTTTTGGTATAAAGAAATATTCTTATGATAAAGAGGGCAATACATTCCATATTTATATTAATGATATTCCGGTATTTGTTAAGGGAGCGAATTGGGGGATGTCTGAATATATGCTTCGTTGCCGTGGCGAGGAATATGATACCAAAGTCCGCCTGCATAAGGAAATGAATTTTAATATGATACGTAATTGGCTCGGCTCTGTTACAGATGATGAATTCTACGAGGCATGTGACAAATATGGCATTATGGTATGGGATGATTTTTGGATAAACTCTAATCCGAATTTGCCTTATGACCTCAATGTGTTCAATAATAATATGATGGAGAAAATAAAACGTGTGCGTAATCACCCTAGTATAGCCGTGTGGTGTGGCGATAATGAATCTAATCCTCAGCCTCCTTTAGAAGGATGGATGGCGGAAAATATTAGGACCTTTGATGGAGGTGATCGTTATTTTCAAGCAAACTCCCATGCTCAGGGCTTGACCGGTAGTGGTCCGTGGGGAGCATTTGAGCCTCGCTTTTATTTTACTAAATATCCTGATGGCTTGGAAGGAGATCCGGCGCGTGGCTGGGGATTTCGTACAGAAATTGGCACAGCTGTAGTTCCTACCTTTGAAAGCTTCAAGAAATTTATGCCCAAGGAGAACTGGTGGCCTCGTGATGAAATGTGGAACAAGCACTATTTTGGCCAAAATGCTTTTAATGCAGCTCCCGATCGTTATGATGCTTCTATAACCAAAGGTTTTGGCAAGCCCGAAGGGATTGAAGATTATTGCCGTAAGGCTCAGCTTGTCAATATTGAATCTAATAAGGCTATGTATGAGGGTTGGCTGGATCGTATGTGGGAGGATGCATCAGGTATCATGATTTGGATGGGACAGTCGGCATATCCGTCTATGGTTTGGCAAACTTATGACTATTATTATGATTTGACAGGAGCCTTTTGGGGAGCAAAATCAGCCTGTGAACCGGTGCATATTCTTTGGAATCCTGTGACGGACGGTGTGAAGATTGCTAATACCACAGCATGTGATATGGAAGGTTTGACTGCTGAAGTAAAAGTTTACAATCTGGATGGAAAGTCTGTGGAGGCTTATACAAAATCAGCTATTGTGAACTCTCCTAGCAATTCTACTGTGCAATGTTTTACGATAGATTTCAATAAAGAGCGTAAAAATCTGTCATTAAATAAACCGACCTTTGCTTCAAGTACCACTTATGGACAGCCTTCAGATGTTACGGATGGGAAAAAAGATACCCGTTGGGCAGCGGCAAAAGCGGAAAATGAATGGCTTTATGTGGATCTGGGCAGTGTGCAACCCGTAGGTGGGGTTCGCTTGAATTGGGAGGCATCTTTTGGTAAAGGATATAAGATTCAAGTGTCAGATGACGCCGAGACTTGGAAAGAAGTATATAAAACTGATGAAGGACGTGGAGGAATAGATGAAATTACTTTCCCCGAAGTTGATGCCCGTTATGTACGTATGTTTGGGACGGAACTAGGTTGGTGGTTTGGTTATTCATTATGGAGTTTTGATGTATTGGGTGGAACACAGCCTAGTGAGGGTTTGAGCGATGTACATTTTATCCGCCTGACGTTGAAAGATAAATCAGGAAAGGTTGTTTCTGAAAACAATTATTGGCGTGGCAACGACCGTTTGGACTTTACGGCTTTGAATACTTTGCCGGCAGCCGAATTGAAAGTTTCTTCTAAATTGTTGCGTAAAAATGGTCAGGCAGAGATTCGGGCAGCTATAGCTCACCTAAAGTCTGCAAAAGGTGTGGCGTTTGCAGTATATGTTCAGGCTGTTCGGACCTCAGATGGAGAGCGTATTCTTCCTGCTATTATGAATGACAATTATTTCACATTGATGCCGGGTGAAACCAAAGATATATGTATTACTTTTGATGAGGCTTTATTGCAAGGTGGTTCCTATAAATTGTTGGTAACACCTTATAATAATAAATAAGATGCGAGTTGGTGGAGCTTGGAGAATTTGAAATTCAGATTGGTGTAGCTTCCGATGATGTATGATTAAAGAAGAATATAATAGTGGAACAAATGAATTTGGTAAATATGGGAAATAAAATATTGTTTTTATGTGTTTCTCTCTTGGCGTATGTAAATTCTTACGCCAAGGTGGTCTTACCCGCTTACTTTACGGACAATATGGTTCTTCAGCAAAATACGGAGGTTACTTTTCATGGTAAAGCGGTATTGGGTAAAATCTTAAAAGTAACTACAGGCTGGAATAATGAAGTGTATGTGACTCAGGTGAATAAGGACGGTTATTGGAGTTTGTCTGTGCCTACTCTGCTGCAGGAGGGCCTTATACGTTGACATTTACGGATGGTAAGAAATTGCAATTAAAAAATGTAATGGTGGGAGAGGTATGGTTTTGTTCTGGTCAGTCTAATATGGAGATGCCTGTTGCGGGTTGGGGGAAAGTCATGAATTATGAGCAGGAGATAACGGAGGCGAATTATCCTTCTATCCGTTTGTTTCAAGTGAAGAAGAATACTTCAGTAATTCCGTTGAGTGATATGGAGTCTACTATGGGAGGTTGGCAGGAATGTTCTTCCGCCACAATTCCTGAATTCTCTTCACTCGCTTATTTTTATGCCCGTTCATTATGGAAAGAATTAAATGTCCCTGTGGGTGTGATTGACTGTACGTGGGGAGGAACGCCTGCTGAAGCGTGGACCAGCTATGAAACATTGAAACAGGTGCTGGGCTTTCGTGAAGAGTTGGCTAAGATGGAACAATTGGACTTTGACCCTATTCGTATGGAAAAGGCCTATAATCAAGAACGCTCTGAGTGGCAATCTCTTTTTTCTAAGGAAGATAAGGGAATGGAGGAAGATAAGCCTTGCTGGATTGCACCGGACTTGTCAGAAGGACAATGGTGGGATATGTGCCTTCCTGATTACTGGGAAAAGAATGGATTGAAAAATTTTGATGGAGTAGTATGGTTCCGTCGTAGTTTTGAAATTCCAGCAGAATGGATTGGTAAACCGTTAAAACTAAATTTAGGAATGATTGATGATGAAGATATCACTTATTTTAATGGGGTGGAGATTGCCCGAGGGGCAGGCTATATGACACCGCGTACTTATACCATTCCTGCAAAACTAGTGAAGCTGGTAAGGCGGTTCTTGCTGTTCGTGTTTCTGATTTTGGTGGAGAAGGCGGTATTCATGGCAAGGCGGAGGACCTTTATGTAGAAGCTGATGGAAAGCGGATCAGTTTGGCTGGAGATTGGAAATATCGTATCGGACTTTCTTTAACAGGATTTCCACCTGCACCGATTTCTCCTGTTCAAAGCTCCAGTTATCCTACGGTGCTGTTCAATGCGATGGTCAAACCATGGACTGCTTTTCCCATTAAAGGAGTAATATGGTATCAAGGTGAAGCTAATGTAGGTCGTTCAGAACAATATGGAGATTTGTTTCCTGCTCTCATTACGGATTGGCGCCGACAATGGCGGAGTGATTTCCCCTTTTATTTTGTACAATTGGCTAATTTTATGGAATCCAAGAAAATACAGCCGGATTCCGAATGGGCGGCTTTGCGTGAAGCGCAAACTAAAGCATTAAAACTTGACCAAGTTGGTATGGCCGTGACCATTGATATTGGTTTGGCTGATGATATTCATCCTAAGAATAAGCAAGAGGTGGGACGCCGTTTAGCTTTGGTTGCCCTGGCCGGTAGTTATGGAAAAAATGTTTCAGTTCGGCTCCTGTATTCCAAAATTATATAATTAAGGGGAACAAGATGGAATTGGATTTCGGACAAAAGCAAGATGGATTTCAGATTAAAGGTACAACTTTAAAAGGCTTTACCATTGCAGGGCCGGACCGTGTATTTTATCCGGCAGAGGCTATGGTCCATGATGGAAAAATTATACTTTCTTCTACTGAAGTTCCTGCCCCTCTTGCTGCACGTTATGGCTGGGCAGATAATCCGGATTGTAATTTGTACGGAGAGAACGGGCTCCCGGTTGCCCCTTTCCGGACCGACTGTTGGTAGATGGTGTAAGTCTTAACCTTTTTTCTTTTCTTTATAAGCTGATGGAGGCATCCCCATCGTCTTAGTAAATAACCGGGAGAAATAAAGAGAATCCTCATAGCCTACCAAGGGACTTATTTGGTTAATTTTTAGGTTAGTAAAATCCAGGTAGTGACAGGCTTCCTGTATTCTGAGATAGGTAAGATATCGAAGAGGAGAGGAGCCTGTCTTTTCTTCAAACAGATTGGAGAAATAGGAAACTGAGAGGTTTACTTCCGCAGCGATATCTGCTAGGCGAATGGTTTTGCTCAAATTTTCTTGCATGAAATGAATCGCTATTTGCACCACATCCTTGCTTCTGCAACCATTGCGCATAGAACCGCAATCCCGATATTCACCAATAAACTTCATGGAACCTAAAAAATGGAAAAGACTGGTAGTGGCATAAAGCATATAGTTTTTGCTATATCCGGAGCTGATGGACGAGTAGATTTCCTCGAAGAGTACTAATCTTTCTTTGATTCGTGAATCCTCTTGTGGAGTGATGTCTTTCGGACGGTCAAAACCGGCACTGAAAAATGCAGCTTTTGTTCCATTGAAATGGATCCAGTAAATAGTCCAGGGATTTCTCTCATTACTGCCATAAGCGTGTGCCTGGTGTTTAGGTAGAATGAAAAATTGGTTGGCGGTAACTACATATCGATGTTTGTCTAACTCGAACCACCCTTCTCCCTCCATACAATAAATAAGGATAAACTCGGTTGCTTCCTCGGTGTTGCGTTTCCGGTAATGAAAACAGGCATGAGGATAATATCCTATATCTGTAATGTAAAGTTCGCTGCCTAACGGATCTTGCTTTAATTCTTCAATCAGAAAAGCAGGAAGTACGATGGCGCGTTCTCCTTTAAATCCCTCTTTAATTCGTGGCATATATCCATGTATTAGAATTGGATAACAAAGATAGCAGACTTCCTTGATTTTACCTACAATACAGGCTTGATTTCGATGATTTTGAGGGTATAAGCGTCAAAATTCTTATTTTATGGCGCATTTGAGTAGGGATTTTTGAGCTTCTCTCCCTATTTTTGCACTATAATTTTAATCGATAAATAATACCATGAAAGAAAGATTATTCTTCTTGATATGTTTTTTATGCATATCATTTATGTTAAAAGCGGCAGATAAGACAGTAATTAAAATTAGTACAGAAAATGTAGACCTTATTTACCGGGTTGGTAATAACGGACGTCTATATCAAAGTTATTTGGGAAAGAAGTTGAATTATGCTACAGATATTGCCCATTTGCCACAGGGTAGCGAAGCATACCTTACTCATGGCATGGAAGATTATTTTGAACCGGCTATTCATATAGTACATAATGATGGCAATCCTTCTACTTTATTAAAATATGTTTCTCATACTCGGAATCAAGTGTCGCCGGGGGTAGATGAAGTGGTGATTACTATGCAGGATGATAAATATCCTGTAACTGTAAAACTTCATTATGTGGCTTATCAGAAAGAAAATTTGATAAAGACTTTCACTGAAATCAGCCACCAGGAAAAGAAACCTGTGCAGCTTCATAAGTACGCGTCTTCCATGTTGCACTTGAATCGTGACAACTATTTCCTGACTGAATTCTCGGGAGACTGGGCTAGTGAGGCGCATGTGAAGGAACAACCTTTGGAATTTGGTAAAAAAACGATTGATACTAAATTGGGAGCACGTGCCAATATGTTCTGCTCTCCTTTCTTCCAACTTTCATTGGATGGAAAATCAGAAGAGAACCAAGGTGAAGTGTTGGTCGGAACATTAGGATGGACGGGTAATTTCAGTTTTGTATTCGAGGTGGATAATAAGAATGAACTCCGTGTTATATCAGGAATTAATCCGTATGCTTCGGAATATAGTCTGAAACCGAATGAAATCTTTCGTACTCCCGATTTCTATTTTACTTACAGTTTTACAGGTAAAGGACAGGCTAGCCGTAATTTCCATGATTGGGCCCGTAAGTATCAGGTGAAGGATGGGAACCAGACTCGTATGACTTTGTTGAATAACTGGGAAGCCACCTATTTTGATTTTGATGAAGCGAAATTGGTGAAGCTGATGGATGATGCAGTAGAACTGGGTGTGGATATGTTTTTGTTGGATGATGGTTGGTTTGCCAACAAGTATCCGCGCAGTGGTGACCATCAAGGATTAGGTGACTGGGATGAAACGGCTGATAAACTTCCTCACGGCGTAGGTTATCTGACGGAAGCGGCTAAGAAAAAAGGTATAAAGTTTGGTATTTGGATTGAACCGGAAATGGTGAATCCTAAAAGTGAATTATATGAAAAGCATAAAGATTGGGTGATTCATCTTCCGAATCGTGACGAGTATTATTTCCGTAACCAATTGGTTCTGGATTTGAGCAATCCGAAAGTACAGGATTATGTATTCGGAGTTGTGGACAATTTGATGACTAAATATCCTGATATCGCTTTCTTCAAATGGGATTGCAATAGTCCTATTACGAATATTTACTCTGTTTATTTGAAAAATAAACAGTCACATTTATATATTGATTATGTGCGTGGCCTGTATAATGTATTGGAGCGTGTGAAAGCAAAATATCCTAACCTGCCGATGATGCTTTGTTCCGGTGGTGGTGGACGCTCAGACTATGAGGCTTTGAAATATTTTACAGAATTCTGGCCTAGTGATAATACTGACCCTATTGAACGTTTATTTATTCAGTGGGGATTCTCACAGGTGTTCCCAGTCAAGACAATGTGCGCTCATGTTACTACATGGAATAAGAATAGCAGTGTGAAATTCCGTACGGATGTGGCTATGATGTGCAAACTTTGGTTTTGATATCAAATTAGCGGATATGAGTAAGGATGATGAAACTTATTGCCGTACTGCTGTGCAGAATTATAACCGTTTGAAGCCGGTAGTTCTGGAAGGTGATATGTATCGTTTAGTTTCTCCTTATGGCAGTAATCATACCTCTACTATGTATGTGGGCAAAGATAAGGATAAAGCAGCGGTATTTGCTTTCGATATTCATCCTCGTTATGCGGAAAAAATATTGCCGGTGCGTTTGCAGGGGCTTGATGCAGACAAAATGTATCGTGTGAAAGAAATTAACTTAATGCCCGGAGCCAACTCTTCTTTATCAGGTAATGGTGAGGTTTTCTCAGGAGAATTTTTGATGAATGTAGGATTGAATTTGTTTACTGCACAGCAACTTAACAGTCGCGTAATTGAAGTTGTAGCTGAATGATTTGGGATTGATTGTATATAATTTAGTGTATTGCCTTTATCATTTATCTTTAGGAATGATGAAGGCAATTTTCTTTTTTAATGATGAATGATACTATGAGATTTTTCTTTTTGGCTTTTCTGTTTGTTTTGCTGTTTTTGTCGGAAAAGGTACAAGGACAAGCTGTTTCTTGGGGTGACCAAGGTAATGGAACTTATATAAATCCTATTTTAAATGCAGATTATTCTGATCCTGATGTGATTAGAGTGGGAGATAAATATTATATGGTTTGCTCTGATTTTCATTATATCGGGATGCCGGTGTTAGAATCAGATGATATGGTGAACTGGAGAATCATCAGTCAAGTGTATAATCGGTTTGATTTTCCCGGATGGGATAATAATGAAAATTATGGAGGAGGATCTTGGGCGCCTGCTATCCGTTTTCATGATGGTAAATTTTGGATTTATTTTTGTACACCTAGAGAAGGACTGATGATGAGTACTGCTACTGATCCTCATGGCCCGTGGACGCCGTTGCATTGTGTGAAGAATATAGGCGGCTGGGAGGACCCCTGTCCTTTTTGGGATGAGGATGGACAGGCCTACATGGGGCGTAGCCAGTTAGGGGCAGGTCCTATTTATCTACATCGTATGACTCCGGATGGTAAAACTTTGTTGGATGATGGGAAAATTATTTATACAGGTCCTGTAGCTGAGGGAACTAAATTTTATAAACGGCATGGTTATTATTATCTAAGCATTCCTGAAGGGGGAGTAGGCGAAGGATGGCAGACTATTTTACGTTCAAAAAATATCTATGGACCATACGAAAAGAAAGTAGTCTTGGAACAGGGAAACACTACTGTAAATGGTCCTCATCAAGGGGCTTTAGTAGATACGCCTGAAGGAGAATGGTGGTTTTTTCATTTCCAATTGACAGAACCTTTGGGACGTGTCGTGCATTTGCAGCCTGTTTGTTGGATGGAGAATTGGCCCGTGATAGGGGTGGATATGGATATGAATGGGATAGGTGAGCCGGTAAAGGTTTGGACAAAGCCTGGTGTAAGCAAAAGTGTTCTTGTTTCTCACCCTCAAACGACTGATGATTTCAATTCTTACACTTTAGGGCTGCAATGGCAGTTTAATCATAATCCAGTGAATACTCATTGGAGTTTAAATGAGCGTAGGGGCTGGCTTGCTTTGAAAGCCTTGAAGGCTGCAACATTAAGAGAATCTCGCAATATGTTAACTCAAAAATGTATGGGGTATCTAAGCACAGCCACTGTGTTGCTTGATTTTTCAGCGCTGGCTGATGGACAAAGAGGTGGATTGTTCTGCACAGGCAGTCTTTATAACGGAATTGGCATTAGTCGTGAGGAAGGTAAAAATTATCTGTATTTAGAAAAAATGGTGACGTTCAGCAAGTAAAGATGGTTTCCGGTAAAAAAATCTATTTACGTGTTATGTTGGATGCAAAGAAGAATCGCTGCCAGTTGTTCTATAGTTTTGATAACTGTAATTTTATTTTATGTGGAGATGCTTATTCGTTAAAGTTCGGCGATTGGAAAGGTGCGCGTGTGGGCTTGTATTCATATAATACGTTGGGAATAGGCGGTAAATGTTATTTTGATTGGTTTAATTATGATTTTAATTGATAGAAGATGCCGTGACACATTATAAATCTTCAGGTGTTATCATTATATATGTTGCACTTGTAAGATGTATAATCTTTCGGGTCCAAGTTTTATATCAGAGATAACTGTTATTTATAAGAAGGGATATTCGTAACTTTCGGAGTCTGGAGTTGGGGAGTAAAATGTTTGTTCAAGTAGGGTCATTGCAGGGATTCGGATTTATATCTCAAATCCGGGATAATACACCGGCATGTGATTAATAAGACGCCGAGATAAAAGATATCACGGTGTCTTATTCACTTTTCTTCCGTATCAAAAAGTGATTTTTATAACCTATTTTGTGTAAAGAATTCTAGAACTAAAAAACGAAATGATGTATATTTTTTGAGTATTCTGAGACAAGATAGGTTCAATTATACTATCTTTGTGTTAAGTCGGCCTTTTAATAAAACTAGGAAAAGCATTTATTATGAATCAATATCCGGATTTTGATCAGAAACTATATGACGATCTTCGCCGTGGGAAAGAATATGCCTTTGCCGCTGTTTTTGAACGCTATAACCGGTTATTATATACCATAGCCTATCGTTTTTTGAAATCAGAAGAAGAGGCGGAAGATGCGACTCAGTATCTTTTTATGAAATTGTGGGAGCAGCGGACAAATTTTAGCTTTGAGTCGGGTATCCGTAGTTTGCTATTTACTATTTTAAAGAATTATATACTGAATGAATTGAGGCATCGTAGTTTGGTTTTCGAGAAACTATACGAAATGGCCCAACAAGTGAATGATGAAGATGAAGACGACTTTTTGACACAATTTGAAAATGGTGAACTCGGAAAATTCCTGCGGGTTGCTATAGATAAACTTCCTCCTCAGAAACAAAAAATCTGCTTGTTGAAAATAGAATATGGATTATCCAATCAGGAAATAGCCGACAGGATGGGGATAACTGTTCCTACTGTGAAATCCCATTACACACAGGCTATAAAAGCCCTCCGTAACGAGATAGAGTCTTTAATTATATGGTTTCCTGTGATATGGATTAATTTAATAGTCTGAAATGTACTCATACTTTTGTTGTGATGAGGTGTTATTATAAATATACAAAAAAAATAGATTATGAAGATAGATGAGTCGGTGATAGCTAAAGTGCTTGACAACAAAGCTTCTCCTGAAGAAGCTCGGAAAGTAGCTGGTTGGTTTGCTACGGAAGAAGGTAATAAGTATTTGTCGGAACGCTTTGACTGGGAAATCGGGATGTTGTCGGAAGAAATGCCGGAAAGTGTTGACTCGCATTCCATACCTGAAGTAAAGATGAAAGCGCGTTTTATGAATGAGATAAAATGTGAGCGCGGACAACGCCCGGTTGGTCGCAGATGGATGTGGGTGGCGGCTGTGCTGTTACCGTTTGTTTTTTTAAGTGTTTCTTTGTTCTTTTTGGCAAACCGGACGGGCATTTTCTCTGAACCGGAATATGCTGACATAAATGTTCCTTATGGTGAACAGATCCGGGTGATTTTACAGGATGGCAGTATTGTACATTTGAACTCGGATTCTCGCTTGAGGTATCCCAAGCAGTTTGGATTGTTCAATCGTACGGTGGAGCTTTGGGGAGAAGGGTATTTCAATGTTGCCAAAGATGAGAACCGCCCTTTTAAGGTGGATTTGCAAGGGGTGGAAGTGAGAGTAACTGGAACAAAATTCAATGTAAAGGCATATTCCGCCGAACCCAATATTTGGATAACCTTGGATGAAGGAGGAATTCTTTTCAGAGATCATAATGCGAAGGAGTACAGACTTGTTCCGGGGGAGAGTGCGGAATATAACCGTCAGTCGGGGAAATGCCTGATCTCCCGTCCGGATAATATGGAACAGATTTCGGCATGGCGTGTCAACAGCCTTAATTTTTACCTGACTCCACTCGGTGAAATTATAAAGGTAATGGAAAGACATTATGATGTTCATTTCATAGTGAAAGATTCTGCGGTATTGAAGAACAGGTTTACTCTGTCAACAGGAAAAGTCAATGCATCAGATGTGCTCTATGATTTGGAAGCCGTTTCGAATATTGTTTTTACGGAAATAGAAGAAGGTGTATTTGAAGTAACTTCTAAATAACGAGGGTTATAGAAGAAAAGTGGAATAGATGTGAGTGAATACACTTGCATCTATTTTTTTTCTAAAAAATGAAAAATGGACTCATACCTTCTTTGGAGTGATGTGTTAGCCTATATAAGAAATTCTTTTGTTTCAAACTAATACTATTGATGAAAATGAAAGCAAGAACCAAAATGAAGACATTACTGCTGTTGGGAGTCCTTTTATTTGGCTTTACTGTTTCAGCACAGTCGCAAAAAGTCTCTTTAGACTTTAAGAATGAGAGGGTGGAAAAAGTACTGGCATCTATTAAAAGCCAGACTGGTATGAGCTTGGTTTTCAGTGACCAGTTGGTCGATGTGAATCGTAAGGTAACCATGCAACTCAAAGATGTTACACTGAAGGAGGCATTGACAAGACTCCTTTCAGGCACTGATCTTACTTTTGAGATCAGAAACAACAAAATCTATTTCATCGAGAAGAAAGCTGTTTCGCGGCCTGGTTCTAAAAAGAAAAGAGTGACGGGAGTGGTGAAAGATGTAATGGGAGAACCTCTGATTGGTGCCAATGTGGTGGAAAAAGGTAGAAGCACCAATGGGGTTATCACCGACTTTAATGGAAAGTTTACGTTGGAAGTGGACGAATCCGCTTCGTTGGTTGTGAGCTATATAGGATATCTGGCACAGGATATTCCGACAAAAGGGAAGGGAGACTTTCATATTGTATTGAAAGAAGATGCCAATACGTTGGACGAAGTGGTCGTTACCGGATATGGAGATTTTAAGAAGGCAACTTATACGGGATCTGCTTCTGTTCTGACTACAGAAAAACTGGAGGCATTACCTGTTGTATCCGTAGGGCAGATGATTGAATCGAATATACCGGGCATCAGTGTAGTTGCCGGTACTTCTTCGCAACCCGGTGCGAAAACAACTTTACGGGTACGGGGAATCGCTTCTATGAATGCTTCCACCGAGCCTCTGTATGTATTAGATGGAGTGCCTATTCCATCTTATGACTTGAGTAACTTTACCAGTATGTCCGAAGCGGGAGGATGGGAGTTATTGAAACGTTGAATCCGGCAGATATTGAAAGTATCACTGTTTTGAAGGATGCAGCCTCGGCTTCATTGTATGGTGCGAAAGGTGCTAATGGAGTAGTGCTTATCACTACTAAAAAAGGAAAAGAAGGTAAACTTCGTGTCAATATGGCGGCAAAATATGGAATCACTGATTTCGCTTATACATATCGTCCGCTGATGGGAGGTGAGGAAAGGAGGGAATTGATTCATGAAGGACTGGTTAATTTTCAACTGGATAAGGGAGTAAGTGAACAAGAGGCACAGCAGTATGCTGATGCGAATATCGACCAGTATGCCAAACGCCTGCCTCAGGGGTATTCGGATTGGGAAAGCGCTCTGTTCAAGAAAGGTTATCAACAGGATTATAACCTGTCTGCTAGTGCTGGCAACCAAAATTCCAGTTTTATCGGTTCTTTGGGATATACCAAGCAGACGGGTGTTTCCCTGAATTCAGAAATGGAGCGCTTTACGGGGCGTGTGGATGCAAGTAACAAGTATAAAAAGGTGGAATTTGGAATGAACGCTTCTTTTTCGTGGACAAAGAACGTTCATTTACCTGAGGGTAAATTTTATGGAAGTGCCATTTATGCATCAAAAGTGAATCTGACGCCTTCTACTCCCATTTATAATGAGGATGGAACGTATGCCAGCGGGTATCGTGAAAACAATGGATATAATCTGGTATTGGAGGCCGAGGTGAATGATTATTATGCTCGGACGGTACGTGCGATGGGTACGGCTAAAATAGCTTATAATGTGTGGGACAATTTGAAGATATCCAGTGTGTTTACGGTAGATTATTCGTTGACAAAGGACTTTTTCTTTCAGTCTCCTGAAGGACGTGATGGAGCTACTTATCAGGGACGGGGACGTATGCAGATGACTGACCGTATGCGGTATACTTCACAGAATAATCTGACTTATTCTAAAACTTTCGGTAAACATTCTGTTAGTGCGGTCGCTGCCTTCGAGGTGATGAAGTATGATTATGAGGATTTGTATGCTGCAAAGAAAACTTACGGGCAGGATATCAACACTTCATTGGGAAATGCAGCCGATCCGATAGATGCTGACCAGAAATTGCAGGAAGATGCATTAATGTCCTATGTGGCTAGTGTGAACTATTCTTATGGTGATAAATATTATGCCAGTTTCAGTTTTCGCAGGGATGGATCATCCCGCTTGTCTCCCGATACTCGTTGGGGGAATTTCTGGTCCTTGTCCGCTTCATGGAGACTTTCTCAGGAAAAGTTCATGCAGTCGTTGAAATCAGTATTAAGTGATTTAAAACTTCGTGCTTCCTATGGGGTGAATGGGAATCTTCCCTCTTCATATTATGGTTATCAGAGTACTTATACCACAGGGGCGTTTTATAATGGAAAACCTTCTCCGTGGGAAAGTACATTGGGGAATGAGGAACTGACTTGGGAGAAGAATTATGCACTGAATTTGGGGCTGGATATCGGCTTGTTCAGTCGTGTGAATGTTTCTTTGGATTGGTACACGCGTACAACGAAAGATTTATTGATGAGCAAGCAATTGAATTCCATCAGCGGTTTTTCTTCTCTGCTGACCAATGTGGGACAGATGCGGAATACCGGTGTGGAACTTGAAGTTCGTTCCAATAACATCAAGACGAAAGATTTTAGCTGGACTACCGCCTTCAATTTGAGCCATAATAAAAATAAGATTCTGAAACTGGCAGATCTGCCTTGGTTTGTGGATGGCAGGTATGTACGTAAGGAAGGTTATCCATTTAATACTATTTATCTGCGTGAGTATGCGGGGGTGGATCCTGAGACTGGAAGTGCCTTGTATTATGATAACCAACAGGATGAGAATGGCAATTATACAAAAAATAAAGTGACCGATCCGGGGCAGGCAAGTCCTATTCCGTTGAAAGATATTACGCCTACTATCTCGGGAGGCTTTATGAATACCTTTAATTATAAATTCATTGACTTGTCATTCAATTTATCTTATAGTTTCGGTGGTTATTCGTATGATAATGCATCCTATATTCTGCAAGATGATGGTTATTCAGTGATAAGCAATAAAAGTACCGAGCAACGCCGCCGTTGGCAGAAACCGGGTGATATAACGGATGTCCCCCGTTTTGTATATGGGAATAAAAAAGGGGGTAACTATAATTCTTCGCGTGCCATCCATTCTACGGATCATATTCGTCTGAAAAGTCTGATATTGGGATTGAATGCTCCTAAAGCATGGTTGCAGAAATTAGGAATAGGGAATGCCCGTATTTATTTCTCGGGTACGAATTTGTTGACATGGGCAGCTTACGGCCAATATGATCCTGAGATGAGTGGCGTGGTAGGATTTTACACCCCTCCATTGAAAACTTATGCTTTCGGGTTGGAACTTAAATTTTAATCATCAATTGCACTAAAAACAGAACCATTATGAAAAAAATACTTTTTATTTTAGGATTAGCTTCACTACTTGTTACCGGTTGTGGTGATTTCTTCGATACAGCTCCTAGCAATAAGATTCCTACTGCTATAGCTTTCCGTACAGTAACCGATGTGGATAATGCGGTGAATGGATTGTATGATCTGATGTCGGGTTCCGGATATTATGGGGCTGCTATGTTTGCCTATGGAGATATGAAGGGGGATGATATGCAGAGTTCTGAGGAAAGTGGAGTATGCAATACATGCTATATGTTCAATCATCGTCCTAATAGTTTGAATGCCGGTTCATTGTGGGGACGACCTTTTTATATTCTTCGTGAGGCGTGGAATATTCTGAATGCTATTGCCGAAGGAAAAATTGAAAGTGGGGATGAAAAGAAACTGAATGCTTTGAAAGGTGAAACGATGGCGGTGATTGCGCTTTGCCAGTTTGATTTGACCCGTTGCTTTGGATATCCTTATACGAAAGATAATGGTGCGTCACTGGGTGCTCCGTTGATAGATCATTTGGTGGGAACATACGAAAATCCTTCTCGTTCTACTGTTGCTCAAGCGTACGATTTTATTATAGAAACGCTGGAAGAGGCGGTTACATTGATGTCCGAAGAGAAAAATAACGGACGTATGAACAAGTATGCGGCCCGTGCATTGCTGGCTCGTGTTTATCTGTATCATAATGATAACCGGAAAGCGTTTGATATGGCGGAGCAACTGATAAAGGATGTGGATGCATCGGGAAGCTATGCACTTTATCCGCATGAGAAATATGTGGCTGCCTGGTCGGTGGAAACCAAGTTTGGCTCAGAATCGTTTTTTGAGATAGCCAATAGTGTGGATGATACTCCGGGACGGGATTCATGGGGGTATTTATTGAACTGGTATGGCTATCAGAAGGGATTTGTCACTCAGAAATATGCGGAGCAGATGTTGGCTGATCCGGGAGATGTGCGTGGGCAGTTGCTGGAGGAGAATAAATATGCGGGAAAAACGGTATGGTGGTTGTACAAACTGAGAGGGACGGACATGAAGACTGCACCGCTGGAATGTAATAATGTGGTCCTTCGCTTGTCCGAAGTGTACCTGATTGCTGCTGAGGCTGGTTGTAAGTTGGGTGGTGATGCTGCGGTTCAAGGACTTGGCTATTTGAACGATATTGTGAAACGGGGTAATCCTGAGAACGAAGTGACAATGGCTGACTATACTTTGGATCGTGTTTTGGACGAGCGAAGTAAGGAACTGGTAGGTGAAGGACATCGTTTCTTTGATTTGCTGCGGAATGGTAAGACTATTATTCGGAAGGGAGGATATCATTTGCCCAGTGTGGACGAAGAAGTGGATTGGGATTTTTATAAATGTGTGTTGCCGATTCCTGAGGACCAGTTTATCTTTAGTCCTGAAATGGAACAAAATCCGGGATACCCCAAGAGTTGATATTCTATATAATTATTATTTAAATATATGCTTATGAAAAACAGAATAGTAAAATTTTGTGGTATTGGTGTGCTGCCTATGTAGTATGCCCGGAGTAGTACGGGCACAGTTGTCCGTTCATCAGTTTGACCAGTTAATGAAAAAAATTGATGATGTCCTGTGGTACGAGAAAGTGGGTGATATCGCCCATGTAGATAAGGTAATATTATGTGGACCACCGCGTTGGAAGGAGTTCAACCCTACTTCGATGAGTGCCGGTAACGAACTTAAATTCAGAGCATACATTTTTATTCCCAAAAGCGTGGATGAAAACAAGAAATATCCGTTAATCGTATTTCCTCATAGTGGGGTACATGCCGATATGGACACCTATTATGCTCATATCATCCGCGAGTTGATAGCGCAGGAATATATTGTGGTAGCAGCGGATTACCGGGGAAGTACAGGATATGGTTCGGGTACATACAATAATATTGATTATGGTGGATTGGAGAATGAGGATGTATATATCAGCCGTAACTATATGGTGGACAATTTTGATATTGTGGATGGTAACCGTGTGGGTATCATGGGATGGAGTCATGGTGGTATGATTACGCTGATGAATCTTTTCAATTATCCGGGACAATATAAATGTGGTTTCGCCGGTGTACCGGTTTCGGATGTAATCATGCGTATGGGATATGCCAGCGACAGTTATCGCAAAATCTTTTCGGCCAAGAATCATATCGGGCAGACTGCCAAGGATAATATTGCGGAATACAAACGGCGCTCTCCTGTGTGGCATGCGGAGAAGTTGAAAGACCCGTTACTTATCTACACCAATACCAGTGATGATGATGTAAATGTGATCGAAGTGGAATCAATGATTCGAGCTTTGAAAGCAGAAGGCAAAAAGTTTGAATATAAGATATTTGAGCGTGCTCCCGGTGCGCATAGTTTTGATCGGTTAGACACTTATGAGTCAAGCAAGATTCGTCTGGACATTTATAAGTTCATGGGTCGTTACCTGAAGCCCAATAAACCATTCGGTTCAGTGAAAGAGTTACGTAAAGCAGCTTATAAGTTTTGATAATTAACTAGGTAACAGGATAATGGATGGCTGGTTACTTCATGTAATGGGGTAACCGGCCTTTTATTAACCGCAGAGGTTTTATGCTTTAGGACATTGGTTTGCCGTTCCCTCCCGATTGGCGGTTGTGGCAGAACTGGAGCGCTATCTATATTTTTCTTTATTATTTCTAAAAGTAAATATTTAGTCTTTTCACTGGAAGAGTGAGGTCGTGAGGCAGAACTTGGCACAAGATTTCACAGAACTTGGTGCAGGATCCGGCAGAACTTGTATCAGGATTCCAACTACTATGGTAGGGAAAAATGTAACTTTTTGAAATCGGGCAAGAATTCTCGAATAATCTTTTCTCATAATTCTTGGATAAGTCTTCATTTCAGTTAACTGGTTACTATAGGGCATGATGAAAAAAAGGAGTGCATCGTTCATTACGATACACCCTCTTATCCTTTACAGTGTCGGAATGAGGCGACTCGACGCCCGACCCCTACGTCCCGAACGTAGTGCGCTACCAACTGCGCTACATTCCGTTTCTGTTTTGCGAGTGCAAAGGTAAGGCATTTTTTTTTGAAATCAAAAAGAATTTCACAGAAAATTTGTAGAAAATTTGTAGAATCAAAAAATATGTCTACCTTTGCAACCACAAACGAGAAGCTAAGGTTTTTTATTGAATGTGCTGAGAAGTAAGTTCCTATGTGCTTAACCACTGACTTGGTGCCATAGCTCAGTTGGTAGAGCAAAGGACTGAAAATCCTTGTGTCCCCGGTTCGATTCCTGGTGGCACCACCAAACAAAGTGCATAGAACTTCTTACAAAACGTTGTAACTGAATAAGTTACAGCGTTTTTTTTGTTTTTTTGGGGTAAAACATAGGTAAAACTTTTAATAAAAACATATTTAATTATCTGATTTTCAATTGGTTATATTGCAAAGATAAGTTTTTTTTCGTATTTTAGCACCATTATTTTAAAATAATATGGTATGAAAGTTGATATCAAGATGAAATACATGAGTTATCATCACTTCAAAAATAGATTTTATATACTTAATGTATTACCATATATAAAGTGCATAACTCAATAAATATATAATGGGAAATACGGAAAATAAAATAAGGCATATTTATTGCATAGAGGGAAACTGGAATAAACATCCTCACAGCAATCAAAGCATAAAACCTATACTGGATTTATTGTTCACTTTCTCTAAAATCAAATACATATATAAAAAATGCATTACCAAAAGAGATTTTATAAAGGGGCTTCAAAGCTTCACACAAAAACGATATTCAAATTATACCGTTTTATATATTGCGTATCATGGACGTAAAAACCGCATTTGTATCGGATAACATTAAAAGAGATTGCAGATGTATTAGAAGGCAAATTAAACGGTATTATCGTACATTTTGGAAGTTGTTCTACACTTAATACTACTGAAAAAAATATCACAGATTTTATTAACCGTACAGGATGCGCTCTCATTTCAGGCTATAAGAAAGATGTGCCATATATTGACAGTAGTGCTTTTGAATTACTTTACTTTAATGTACTGAATACATACAAAACTTATACCTCTATCAAAAAGAACATTGTCAGCAAGTATCCTACATTAGTAGATATTCTTAGATTTACCTTTTTATATTAATGCGAATTTGATATAAAATTAGAAGAAAATAAGCCATCTGTCAAAGAACTCTATCTCTCTTTTAATAACTTAGATTTTTATCTCAAATTCACGCTATTTGAACTTCTGATGTTCCAACTTATGACACTTAGAGCAAAGAGTGATTAAATCAGCATCGTCCACATCCCATGGATTTTTACTTCTTGGATATCTTTTATGATGAACTTCCAGTGTATTAAATGATTTTATTTCATAAAGCGGAAATATTATGGAATACCCATCAATAAATATACTGGCTCTACCTTGATAAGCAAATCTATTATCCCATTCAATATTTTGACATAAAAAAACTTATGCGATGTTTTAATTCTATTATCATGTTCTATCAAAATAAAGTCTATGAAGCCTGGAGTTTTTCCCTTTCGTTTATATCGTAAAGAGCTTTTTAATGATTTTAAATAATACTCATATGTATCTTTGGTAGAACACTTGACATCTGATAGTATTTGCATTTTTCTAGCAGGAAGCATAGATTGGTATAAAATTGGCAACCGGCTTAAATCTTCGTAAAAATAGTTCATCCACAAATTATATTTGGGGATATAGTAACTTTCTTGATTAAATCTCAAATCTTTATCAACTTCAAATTTTATTTCGTTCCTCTGAATTTGTTTGTAAACCCAGAAATATCACCATTTTCCATAGCAACATACCATACTGTTCCCGAAAAGTTCTTGAAAGGATAATTGTTGTTACTCTTCAATACTTTCGGATTCATAACCAAGGGAGCTATCAGTCTGTAAAGCTCCGGTTCGTCATCTCTTATTCGCATACTTTGAACATGACAATGTTATTAAAAATAAGGATCAAACAGAAACAATCCTTGAATAAAAAAAATCACCAATCCACTAAAAGCAGACTGATGGAATGTTTAGAGAATCATCCGCTACACTTCACAGCTTAACGGAAATATTATAATAAAAATATAAAAACGATTTTTACCATATCACAAAAGTAATATGTTTCCACGAATTAAAGAAATAATGGAAAAATAAATTCAGCCTAATTTAAAGCTGTCAGATGGTTTTGAAATGAGGAATTACAGATATCTTTTTCCATACTTTTTATTAATAAATAAAATCCCCGACTTTCACAAGCTGGGGATTCCCATTTATAAATTTAAAGTTTTTATTATATAAGGTTCTCCTACCGGAAAAACACTTATTCTTTGATTTATTCGTTATCTTACCTTTGAGTAGAAGTCGCTTCTTACAAGAAGAAGCGAACTTTTACTTTCCAGTTTTGATTATTTACCAGTATTCAAAGTTGTCTTGATATCAACAGAGCTATTCAACGTGTAACCCCAGATATCTGTAATAGCAACTTTCAACTTAGCTGTGTTTTCAGAAACACCTTCTACTTCTATGTAAGAATCAGTTGTTACCTTACCACCAGTAATTACCTGATCAGTCGGAGTATCAATAACCATTTGGAATACATTTACATTTCCTGTGGCAAATTTCACATTTCTAATATCATCTCTAGACCACTTATTTGTATTCTTGAAGATATCATACTTCACATCGTTGTTGTAAGTTTTAGCCCAAATATCCTCTCTGTAAATCTTAGTTTTACCAGTAGCAGAAACTTCAACTACATTGTTAGCAGCCATAGCTTCACCTTCAAGAATCGGAGACATTACGCGGAATTGATAAGTTTCGCCATATTTATAAGAATCATCCTGTACGGCTAAATAATGACCTGTGAACTTGACATTCAAATCTCTCTTATAGCCATCCTTGATACCATCTCCGTTATCATCCACATTCTTCAACTCAACATAGCTTCTTACTGCATAGTCTGGTTGAACTATAGCAGTTTTTACAACTGTATTAGTTACAGCGTAATAGCTGCTTGGTTTAGAAGGATCATCATTAGTTACGATATCGAAGCTATAGTCACCAACTTTCTTCAAGTTTTCATACATATTGGTAAACGCTCTATCAATGTAGTAACGAGAAGTTGATGAAATTCTGCCTGTAGCCCATTTAGCATCCACTGCATTCATATAAGCATGAGCCAAATTATTACCATCAACAAATACACCACTTTCCTTAACCAAAATAGAATTCAATTCAGGTTTGCTCAATTCAAACGGAACTGTAATAGTATTTAGAACCACACTGCTTGTTTCCTTGCTCTTGAATGTCAGTCTAATATAATATTCTTTACCAATCTTAACAGGAGCGTTTACTGCAACTGTTGGAATATTGAAGCTGAAGCGAATATTAGCCAAGGTAGCAGGAGTTGCAATCTTATTATCTGAAGTCAAGAAAGCAACATGACCATTAGCTTGACCATTAGGAGCAACAGTATTGGCTACATCCAGAATACCATAGAAACTTGAATTACCTTCTGTTGCAGCAACCAAATCACCAGCAGAATTCTTTTGCAGTAACTCAAATTTAGTTTTGCTCAAATCTACAGATTCTTTCCAGTCATTAGCTTTACCTGCTAAAGAAGTAAATAATGGTTCAGCTGGAACTGCAAATGTATCGGTCAACTTAGTCAAAGGCTTTTCTTGTTTGTCGTATGCAGATTCACCCATCGTTCTATTTACTGTTACTGTAACTACCTTTGAATATTGCTGTCCAGCATTGTCCATAACTTTCACAGTCAAATCAAATGTTGCGTCAGTCAAGTCATCAGGGCTCTTTGTTGCAATAATTGTTCTCTTTTCATTGTCAATAAGCAAACCGAATTTATCTTTTGCCGCATCAGTTACCGTCATATACAAGTCATACAAATTGTACGGCTCTTTTGCAGTTACAGGAGCTTCCACACCTACTTTGATAGTTGCTAATCCACCTGATGTAGACAGACTTGAAGACCAATCATAAGAATTGGCATTATTATCCACACCAGTAATGATGATATGGGTTAGTGTTGCAGAAGGATTCTTTGTTGTGTTTACTTTAATTTGGTAGGGAGATCTTACGTTTGCTCCATCAACATTTGGAGTCAAAGCAAAAATAACATTTCCAGATGTTTTTAGCAACTGGCTAGTAAAATCACTTTCGTCATTGCTATATGTGAAAATTTTAGAACCTTCTCCTATTCCTGTAGTAAAAATACCGTTATTATAAGTTGCAGAACGTCTTGTTATCAATTCCTTATAATCTGCCGGTGAAACCAGTTCAAGAGGAGCGACTCCATCTTGAGAATTTATTAGGGCAAAACTCATTTCAGTCGCATCCACATTGGATGGATCCAAATTGAAACAGATATCAGCATCACCTGCTTTAGCAGAATACAAAATACTTTTCGCAGCAATCTTGCCTCTAGGACCAGCCCAATCAGCAGAAGCGTTTGAATGTACCCAATATTTAATGCTTAGTGCCTGATCTTGAGTTGTCGGTTTTGTATTTCCATCCAAAATATTGATACCAGAAATAAGGGATGCGGCAGTAGGCAATTTGATAGTCTGCATCACACCATTTGCATCTGGCATATACAGTGTAAACACACCACCGGCATTTACAGCATAAGCAGCTCCAATTGCTTTGTAAGGAGATTTTTCAGCCTCACCTTTATCATTGTAGAAATACCAGTAACCATCTTCTTCGCTAATGTAAGGTACTTTCACCTCTTTCAGGTCTTCGGAAGTAACAGCCAAGTAATCGGTTTTTTCACCGTCAATGTACCAATAACCGTCTTTTACTGCCACTTCGGTACCTTTTCCGTCTTCACCTTTGTCACCTTTCTCACCATCCTTACCATTTACAATGGTATAAGTGTTGCCATCTTTGAAAACTACGGTAAAACCACCTTCAGTAGGTGTCACGCTAGTAACCCAGTTACCGTTGGCTACTTCTGTTTGTAAAGCCGCAATCTGAGACTTCAGATCGTTCAACGTATTGTCGATACGATCAATGTCATCATCGTAGTCTTTACAAGACACAAATGTTCCTGTTGACGAAACCATTAAGGCTCCGAACAGAACTGCACTTAAAAACTTTTTGTTCATAATGAATTTAAATTTATAAATTTAAAAAAAATAAAAATTGGTTGTACATATTATTCAAAAGGACTTAATCGCTTTGTCTGAATTTTATCATATATTTTAAAGGTGTCATCCCAACCATTTTCTTAAAAGTCGCATAAAAAGGACTTCTGGATGCAAAGCCACATCGTTTCGGAATTTCGTCCAAAGAATATATCCCTACGTTTAACAGTTCCTTCGCATATTCTATCCTGTAGTTGTTTACCAGTTCTTTCAAATTACAATCAAAATACCTGTTCACCACATTGGAAAGATAGGTCTGGTTCGTATCAATCATAGCACACAGCTTTTTCAAAGACAATTCCGGATCCAAAAACACTTTCTTTATTTCCAACTGGTAAAGCAGATTCTTGTAGATCAGACAATCTATTTTCCTCTTGCATCTACCTTTCATGACAAATTCCTCCTCCCAGTGCTTTTCAGCAGCTTTGAAGAGCAAATTCTTCTGTCTTTGAGAAGTGGATCTGGTCTCCCTACGTCTTAGAAATAGATATTCCATACTGTCTTTATCCCTTTAAATTTCCTCCGCCATACACCATTGTTAAATGTTGTCTACGGATTCGTTTTTTCCTGTTTTTTAATAGGCTGAAACATTATTTCGGTGCAAATATACATGTTTTGTCGAAACTTTGTGCATTTTTCCTATAAAAAAATATAGAATCCCGTAAAATAATCGTTTTTCAGGTTGTTTTCAGGCTGTTATGTGAAACAGGATAAATACGACATATTAAGAATCCATACTTTATAAGCTGGTGCATCTTTCATAAAAATAAGGTAGATTTTTTCCTCATTTGTTATATAAAAATTGTATTTGTCTATATTTATATAGCTATTTCTATTTGATTATTTTCCTCAGAGTATATATCAACAGTTGTTAGTTCATTCTCATATTTAAGGGTGCAACTTTCAATTCTCTCTTTGTTGTTTAAGAAGTAGGGCTTTTAAAATATCACAATTTTTTTTTTTATTTTCCCTCTTCTCTAAATCCTTTATCCCCATCCACAAATTATTATAGATACTATTAAAAATATAGGTGCAATGTAAAGAAGAGCTATTAGTCCTATGAATATTAAAATTAAATATAATATCAGTCTTAATTTATCTAGCATACAGCTTCAATTATTATTTTAATTATATTGCTAATATTATAAATACTATTCCTGCATATTGGAGCATGGAAAATTTACGTTTTCCATTATATTTTAGACATTGCTATTTCAAATTTTGATTTTATTTCAGCTGTTAATTCTCCTTTGGGGAGTGAATCCATTCTTTTAAGCAGTTCATTTGTTCTGCGCTTTTCCTTGCGATATTCAGCAACACCGAAATAATTTTTTAGACATTGCAGATAATAATCATACCTGTCAGACTTGGCAAATATATATCTTTTTATATCATTTTCCAAATAGCCTGTATAATCCACTTCAATATCATCAAAAACAATTTTATCAAATATCTTTTTCATTAAACGTTTGAAACGTATATAATGCAAAGGACTTAATAGGTTACTGCCTGTCACATTGGTGAATCCCTTGTTCTTTAATTGCTTACGTGATAATTTAATTTCATACCGCAATAAATTCACAGGAACTTTATCACGCTCTGCTATAGGGATACGGGAGCTCTTGATAGCTTCAAAAGTCTTATCATAGAACTTTATGGAATATTCCGAGAAGCTACACCTACATCCTCTCAATTGACTCGTTCCTTTTAATGGTGTCATAGGAATAAACCTATTTGATTTATAGCTATGTATTGTATTAAGATAACGTGATACATCTTTATCCATTTGAAAATTGACACCTAATTCTATACTGGTAACGATAAAGTATTCCAAAGGTATGTTCGTTATATCAGACAATTTCAACAATACAGCTTTAGCTTCTTCATAAGTAAACAAAGAATAATTATTTCCTTTCGCATATTTGTGCAAAGAACCTGTTATGGTTAAACGGTTGCCTTTATAAGTAAACCTTAAGTTGCTTATAAGTGAAGAATATATAAAGCTTTCATCCTCAGCAACCTTTGATGGCGTTAAACCAAGTCGTTTTTCTACATCTTCAAACTTTACATCATCTATATAGATTGTTATTCTATCTATCATTACTACGATTATCTATATTAATGGAAGTAAAGATACAAAAAACAAGTTTACAATAAACATATTATGCTGTTTTAAAATGGAGGAAAATACGGTTCCATTATATGGCATACAAATATAATACCATACATTTTACGCCCTTCATGCCACTCATCTTCTGCTATTTCGGTTATTCCCTTACTGCATTTCCATAAAACAATCAAATTGGGTTTTGCTTTACTGCAACCAAAATCATTATTAGCTATTTCAACTACATCATCCACTAATGACGCAACATCTTTTGTTTTGTGGGCATAAAGAGCTATTGTTTCCATACAAACACGAACAATCGGTTTTTTATAGAAATTCTTGTTTAGTTTTATCTCTCTTTCTATTCCACAAATTTGTTTATATGCAGCATTCCAAAAAGAAAGGCTATCGGTTCGATATTTGCAGAACGGTAAAGATTGCTTGTTGCTTTTAAGTTCTAAAAACAAATGATATTCATTTTTCTTTCTTGCATTGCATCGGCAGTAATAATCCACTCGTCCCCAATGATTTTCTTTTCCAACTTTCCGCTCAATAGGGTATTCAAGAATAAAGCAATCAGTATTTTTAGCTAATGCCGGTATTATTATAGAGTGCATTTGTAACTCTCCGAAACAGAAAGTCGTGTAATTTGTTATCTCAATATATTTTTTTGCAGATATTATACTATCACGAATAACCTCTATCAGAAAGTCAGAAACGACTTGCTTAAATCGAAAATTCCCTGTTCTTTCTATACGTATGATTTCCTCTGTGTTTGGTATTTTTTCTTCCATAAAAAACGTGGGCTAAACTACATTTGCTTCTATGGTATCGCCAAACACCGTGCTGTCAAATGAGTAAAGCCCACGCATAAGCATGGGCACTAACACTTTACTCTTGACAGCTTCAATTTTGGCGATTTTTAGAAGCAAGAATAAAAGCTAATGCTTTTAATCAATATGTATGTTATTAATTATTGTCTGTTTCTTATTATTTATTAGGGATTTTTGCAAAGGTATAAAAAGTAAATCAGTTACCAGCATAAAAATAAAAAATATCTCAATTTTCATTTTCATGCCCGAATTTAAACAAACCACCCTTGTCTATTCTCTTATCTGTTGTCATTTAAGGGGGGGGCTAATAGCTTGGCTTACGTCCAAATGCTTTCCTCTTACTTATGCCGCTAGGCTAGCCATGTGGTTGAGGCTTTTCATTTTTACACAACCGTATTTTTACCACATTTCTATCGGTTAGATATACTAACCTGATTCCCTCATTTTCTTTATATGACTATGATACAGCATTTTACGTATTATAGTAAAAGGCTTTTATAGTTTACTCGTTATTTTTATTTTTTGCGTATTCTGAAAATTCAAAAATAAGGTTGAATAATGTTTCCATTTTAATTATCTAAAAAAATAATGGAAATGGCAATTTTGTCATCTCCATTATTTATTACTTTAATTTGAATTATAATTTTACCGTGTATTTCTCTATGAGCGCGTTAACTCTATCTTTCTGATAGGAACAGCAATTGCTTTGTTTTAAAAAATCAACCACATCTTCCACACGATATCGAATCGTCTTAGGACTAATTTTATAAAATACTAATTTACCTTCGGAGCGGTAATTTTGTAATGTGCGTTTGCTTACCATTAAAATGGCAGCAACAGCTTTGGAGTCTAAAAATAAATTTGAATTATCCATGATATACTTTATTTAAACATTCTACAACTTCATTTCGTTTGCTGTCCACAACCTTTGCGTAAATCTGAGTAACTTTTATATCACTATGTCCAAGCATTTCTTTTATTACTGGTAATGGTATATTATTGGTTAGTAACGCAGTCGCATATGAATGCCTGGCACAGTGAGTGGACAAGTTCTTATCAATATTAGCTTGTTCTGCAATCTTCTTTAATTGTTTATTGATAACCGCCGTAGCTGAACTGATAGCGTTCAAAGCATCTTGTGCTGACACTTCATCCACATCCACTTTTAATATATTAAAGACATATTTTTCAGATGTTATTTTTCCTCCATTATTCTCTACCGCACAACGTCTTCTATCCAAGACAGACCTAACATAATCATTTATTGGAATAGTCAACAACTTTTCAGTCTTACGCATACGGATTGATATTTTTTCATCAGTGATATGCTTCCACTTCAAAGTTAATATGTCCGAGATTCTAATTCCCGTATAGCATTCAAACAAGAAAACTTCTCTTGCATCATATAACGGATTTCTAACTCTCAATCTAAGATGTTGGATTTTATGTATTTCCTCTATTTCTAAAAACGTCCTGTCTGTTTGTTCACGTTTAAATCTCATTTTACGGAATGGATTTCCCGTTTCATCCATATCATAATTTCGATAAATATCCCCTACCAATTTTGCAAGTGCTTTCAGATTAACAGTAGTGGTATTTCTATTATTACCTATGTGATTCATCAGATAATTTTCATACCCTTTGATAAAATCCAATGATATAGATTTTATAGGTAAAGAACCATTCCCCACATAAAAACGTAGTTTCTTAACTACAGATTTATACTTTTTATATGTAGCGTGCTTCCCATCCTTGTATAATTGTTCAATATACTTGTTGGCATACTCAAATAAATCAAACGAAGTTCTATTATTAATTTTGTTTCTGATTGTTGCCATACTAATGGAACTGTCCGCTAATGTTAGAAACAAAGTTTCTTTTTCTAATTCAGCTTTCTTTTGGTTTATAGTAGTATTTAATATCTCTGCATTCGGATGTTGTTTCTTTATACATCTATTTTTATCATCCCAAAACTCCGGACTAACATGAAATAATGTCTTGTACATAACTCTCCTATCTTTGGTAATCCGTAAACATACAGGGGCTTCATTCGTGGACTTTGATAATTTCTCACGTCTAATTACTGCTACAATTCGTGCTACGTTCATTTCTACAATTATTTAATCGGATTCAACATTCATTTTATGCTTGCAATTTACAGGGGTAAAACATTGGTAAAACATTTGCTCCCCATTTTTACGAATAATAGAAATAAAAATGAAAAATCCAAATCACCAATGGTCTGATAAGAAGTTGGAAATCAGTAACCAAATTATTTTAGTTAAAAAATAAAAGAAAATGAGAGCAATCTGTTTTAGAACTGGTGGCACCACCAAAGAAAGTACATAACTTTACTTAAAAGCGCATTAGGCAGGTAATTACATATGTAATTACCTGCTTTCTTTTATATCTTTCCTATCAGTATTTTTAGATATTTGTCAGTTTGGCTTATATTTAAAGTTCAACTAATTCCCGGATTATGATGGCCGCTATCCTGCCTGCCGAAAAATTCCGGGATAGTATATGGTGGGGTAAGAGTTTTTCGTTATCTTTGCTCTCTACATGATAAAACTGATTTTATTTTCCTGTTAACCATTAGGATCATAAGATATACCTTCTTGATGATTTCTTTAAGTAAAAAATGAGAATTAATGAATATGAGAAATTTGTTTTTGACTTTAGCTTTTGGTCTATGTTCCGGCATATTCGCCCAAAATACGACAGTTTTTGAATCTCCTATTATGGGGTGGAGCTCATGGAATACCTATCGGGTTCATATCAATGACACCTTAATAATAAGACAAGCGGATGCTATGGTGCAGAAAGGGTTGAAAGAAGTGGGCTATTCCTATGTGAATGTAGATGACGGTTTTTTTGGATGGCGGGATGAAAGAGGAGTGATGCAAACACATCCCGAACGTTTTCCGAACGGATTGAAGGGGGTGGCTGATCATATTCATTCTTTAGGATTAAAAGCCGGCATTTATTCGGATGCGGGAAGCAATACTTGTGGTTCTATCTGGGATAAAGATATGAACGGAATAGGTTCCGGTTTGTATGGACATGAATTTCAGGATGCCACGTTGTATTTTAAAGAGTGGGGATTTGATTTTATCAAAATTGATTATTGCGGAGCCGGTCAGGAATTGAATTTGGAAGAGGAAAAGCGATATACAGAGATTCGTCAGGCTATAGATAATCTGGGTTGCGGACATGTTTCTATTAATATCTGTCGATGGGCTTTCCCGGGTACTTGGGCTAGAAACATTGCTCGTTCATGGCGAATCAGTGCGGATATCCGTCCGGAGTGGGGATCAGTAAAGTATATTATCAATAAAAATCTTTATCTGTCTGCCTATGCGGGAGAAGGTCATTATAATGATATGGATATGTTGGAAATAGGCCGGGGGCTAAAGCCTGAAGAGGAAGAGGTGCATTTTGGAATGTGGTGCATCATGAGTTCACCTTTGTTGATAGGATGTGATCTGACAACCATTCCGGAGGCGTCATTAAAACTGTTGAAAAATAAAGAACTGATAGCTTTGAACCAAGACCCTTTAGGATTACAGGCATACGTAGTTCAGCATGAAAATGAAGGGTATGTGTTGGTGAAAGATATAGAACGGAAGCGTGGTAATGTACGTGCGGTTGCTTTATACAATCCTTCGGACACGATTTGTAACTTTACAGTTCCGATGAATATTTTGGAATTAGGAGGAAAAGTTAAGGTACGAGACCTGATGAAACAGCAGGATTTACCGGAGATAAAAGGGGGTGTTCTGAATCGGGAATTGCCTCCCCATAGTGTGCTGATTTTACGTATGGAGTCCGAAAAGAGGTTGGAACCGACTGTTTATGAAGCGGAATGGGCTTATCTGCCTTGTTTCAATGATTTGGGAAAGACTCCGAAAAGCATCGTATATGTTCCGTTACATGAAGCATCCGGAGGCATGAAGGTAAGCTATCTGGGAGGGCGAAAAGAGAATTTTGCAGAATGGAAAGAGGTGTACAGTGAGCAAGGCGGTAAATACGAAATGACTATCCGCTATGTGCCTAAAGCAGACCGTAAGCTGGAAGTCTGTGTGAATAATGAAAAAAGGATTCTTCTTGATTCGCTGTCGGCGGATGAAACTCAAAAAATAGCTTCGATTACTGTTCCGGTGCATTTGAAAGCAGGGTATAATAAGGTACGTATGGGAAGTTCATTTTGCTGGGCTCCGGATATTGACTGTTTTACTTTGAAAAAAGTAAGTGAGTAAGCTGAGAAGATCTATCCTCTTGAAGTACTACTTTGATAAAGAGTAAGAATATGAGTGTAACAGATGTCACCCGTGAGGAATTGTGGGCAAAGCAACATTTGTCTTGCAAAAACATAGATTATGCAGTATGGGAACGGGATAAATCCATGCTCCGGAAGTTATCTAGAATCAATGGCGGCTGTTCTTTCGTGGTGGATGTATATAAAGGATGTTATGCGTATGCTTCTACGGGTTTTGTCGATTGGTTGGGGTATGACAGGCACAAGATAGAAACATTGGAAAAACAGGGTGATTATCTGGAGTCGCGTATTCATCCGCATGATCGTTCCCTATTGGAAGACTTGCAAGTCAGGCTGGGGAAGTTCATTTATAACCAGCCTTTGGAACATCGGAATGACTATTGTAATGTATATAGTTTTCGTATACTCAATGCTCGTGGTAACTATGTGCGTGTAACAAGCAGGCATCAAGTTTTGGAACAGAGCCATGACGGAAAAGCATGGCTCATTATAGGGAATATGAGTATGGCCCCCGGTCAGAAAGAATCAGAACAGGTGGAATGTACTGTTCTGAATCTGAGAAATGGAGAAATGTTTTCACCCGGTGTGGTGATAATGAATCCGGTTGTCAGTCTTACCGGACGTGAAATGGAGATATTACGCCTCATCCAACGAGGATTCTTAAGCAAAGAAATTGCCGATAAATTATGTATCAGTATTCATACCGTCCATATTCACCGGCAAAATCTGTTGCGTAAGCTGGGAGTACACAACTCTTTGGAGGCGATACGCCTGGGACAGGAGTCGGGGCTGTTAAGCTGATTGCCCGATTTCATCGGGTTAAGGCATCCATTCCACTACTCCCGTAATAGGATGCTGCTTTCTCCATTCCTTAAATCCGCTATAATCCCGTACCCCATCTCGGAGGACTGCCTGATAATATTCCACTCCGATAATCTTCTCGGTTTCCGGTGTCTCATATTTTAACCTTAGAATAGTTTCCCGTATTTCATCGGTCATAATTTCCGAAATGCGTTGGGCTACCTTTTCAAAATAACCGTCATAACGTGAACCTTCCCGGATGTGAATCATATCCATCTGCCAAAGTTCGTTTTCTTCATTCTGATACCATGCATGCCATTCAATACAGGCTTCAGAGGTATGCAGTAGATTGGCACATTCTATTCTTTTGATAGACGGATTCTCTGCTAGTCTGGCCATTGCCAGAAAACTGTCCGCTAGGTTCAAGGGTGATGAATAAATATGGAAATCAATGTCCCTATGTTTCATCAGTAACCCTGTTCTGAGTGAACCTACCAGATTAATTTTTGCACCGGCATCTTCCCATATCTGGATGATGTTCGTGTTTTTGATAACTTGCCAGGCTTTCTCCTGATTCTGTTTGGCAATGTCGAAAATATTCATACGCTATCTTTTATGGTGAGTTTGCAAAAGTAGAGAAAAGCTTTCAAACTGAAGATAGTTATAAATAACTATTTATTGCCGGAATGAATCGGGAGAAAGGGTGTGGCAAGGAACTTAGTAATGCTTCCTTTTCAAGTAAATGACAGATTGTATTCCTAACATGATGACAAACAGATATTCTGTTGTCATATATACCGCTAGAGGTGCATATATACAGTGGCTCAGCCAGTAAAGATAAAGAAGATATACCATAATGGTAACCATTTGAAAGATAAAGGCAATTTTTGTCTTTCCGGTTCCAGTGACAGCACTGATGTAAACATATCCGGGCACTGCGAATACATAATTAAACAGCATAACGATGAAAGGGGGGACAGTGTGTTGCACCAGTGTTTCATTGTTGGTGTAAAATCTGATAATCCAATAATTACAAAGCAATGCGATTCCTACCAGTGGAAGACCGATGGCATATCCCATTTTGATGATTTTGTGGCAGATAGGAAAAACACCTTTTCGTTGTCCAGCTCCTACAAGATTGCTTACTAAGGAACTATTGGTGGTTCCTAAAGAACTGACAATCACAAAAAAGAGGGTGGAAACGCTGCGGGTAATGTTGGATACGGCCAGTTCCATCTTTCCTAAATGTTCGATGGCGACGAAGAACAGGAACCATGGCGCCATGCTGATAAAAGAATGCAGCATGCTCCATACGGACAGGTAAAACAGTCTTTTCAATAGTTTTCCATCAACTACCGGTTGTAGTCCATATTTGTTTTTATCAATCTTTCTCCACATATAGATAAGGAGAATGATTAAAGATACCATTTCTGCCAGCGTTGAGGCTATTGCCGATCCTGCTATCCCAAACTTTAAGGTAAATATCAATAGATAATTGAAAGGAATGTTGATAAGTACGGCTGCTATTGCAGACCAAGATAAGGTCCTGGTCTTTGTTATTCCCACAAAAAAAAAAGCCCGGAGTGCCAGAAAGGGAAATGAAAATAAAAAGTCCGAAACTGCGCCAGTCCAGATAGTCCGTTATGGCCTGATAGATTTCCGGTGAGGTAATTAATTGTTTCAAAAGGAAGGGAGAAAGGCCCTGTATCAACAAATATAAAGAGAGCGCTAGTCCGGAAAGGAAAAAGAGTCCTTGAAAGAAGGTACGTCCTGTCTCGGCATAGTTCTGTTCTCCATTCCTGCAGGCAATCATGACTTGCAGCCCTATGCTGAAACCGAAGCCTAGCATATAAGTTACCAGATAATATATTCCTGCTAAGGCAGATGCGCCAAGTTCCACTTCACCGACATGGCCCAGAAAGACGGCATCGGTAATATTGATTAATTGCTCCATTAAAACGCTCATCATTATGGGAAAGTTGATGAGCCATATTTGTCTATATGTATAATTCATTGTTTAACTTAATGTATACACCATGCTTATGCACTTATCGGTTTGGGGATGGTGCATAATCTGTATGAATTGATAATAGGGGTATAAAACTCTGTAACGAATCTTGTTTAAGATCCGTCAGAATAGCTGAATAGCTTGGGGAGGTAGTGCTATTTGTTGAATGTAGCTATATACAGAGTTGATGTTTCATTAGTTAAACAATTGTGTTTTGCAGGTTAAATCAAATCTCCTGGTTCGGCATAAATTTTGTATTCGCTCTCTAGTCCCTTGAAATCTTTTCTGAGGAGTACAATTTTAGCTTTGGGGGTAAGCCAAATGTTTAGTGGAATGGCATTCTCTTCTTGAAATGAAAATATAGTGCTGAATTCTTTTCTCAAAGATTCGTCTGAGGTTGCGGTATAATTAGGTAATGAGAAAAATGAATTTATGTAGTCATACAGTATCTGTTTACTTTTTATAGATCCCCCTTTTTCATATTTCTCACTTCTAGCATACAGCACAACAGATGGAATACCTTGATGGATATGAGTCTGTGTACTCAGATGATATTCGTCTAGATTATTTGCATAGCCTGTGATAAAACTGGAGTCGGTTACGTCTTTCCAATTGAAAGCTAGGAAATCTTTTTTATTTGTGATATCAATGGATATTGTATCACTACTATAGATTATTTCATTGTTTTTGTAACCTAGCAGATAAGTCTTGTATGTGCCGGGTGAGTAATAAACATGTGCCCATTTGAAGAATGTTGTTTCCACATATCTGGCGTAATTTGAATGACTGAATACTTTAAAACTATTTGGGGAATGAGATGATTTCCACACTATGGAATCATACACTTCGCTTAAACAAGGTGCATCTTTACCAAAATCAAAAGATTGGTAGAACACAATAGGAGCAAATATGTTTTGAGAACTTTTTTCTGCTTCTAATATAATTTTTATGTCTTTATTTTCTGTTTCTTTATTTTTGTCACCATCCATATCGGCCTCTTCTTTGGAGCAAGACAAAGCAAAGAAGGTAAGTAGCAAACAGTAGAATCTCTTTTTCATATTGTTTCTGAGGCTTGGTAAATAGTTCTGTTTGTAATGTCGAAAACAAAGTTAGCAAATATATTTGATAATCTTAGCTCTATATCCTATATTTTATTTCAGACTGATGATTTGATAATCAAAATTGGTAAAAAAGAGACATTTACAGAGACTCGAAAGGTTCCTGCACATACCTCATATACTCCTCATAGTCTATATACCTTCCACCCATTGACTTTAAGTGTGGTGTCTCAAATTGACAATCTATCAAGGTCCCTCCCAATTCTTGAAATGTTTGTGCCAGATAGATAAGCGCCAGTTTCGACGCATTAGGAACCAAAGAAAACATACTTTCACCAAAAAAACACTTTCCCAAAGTGACTCCATAGAGCCCGCCGACCAGGCAAGATTCTTCCCATACTTCCACACTGGCTGCAAAACCTTGTTCATGCAGGCGGGTGTAGGCTTTCATGATATCCTCTCCCAACCATGCTCCCGCTTCTTCCATCCGCAGATTACCGCAAGTTTGAATCACTTCATGAAATGCCTGGTTAAAACTAACTCCGTATCGTCCTTTGTTCATAAGGGTACGCATGGAGTGGGAAATGTGAATCTCGTTAGGGAAAATCACAAATCGTTTCAGGGGACACCACCATTGTATCTGTTTTTCACGGAAAGCATACCAGGGAAATATGCCATTGGAATAGGCAAGGATGAGGCGGTCTACAGAGAGGTCACCACCCACAGCCAATAGTCCGTCCGGCTCGCCATAGTAAGGGTCGGGGAAAACAAGTTTTTGAGTTAGTTGAAAGACCATAATGTTTTTTATTTGTGTGATTCATATACTGTCTCCTGTAGGGACTGACTCGTATGTATGCCCCTACGGAGGAGTTACCGGTTTCATTTAGGCTTGTTGCTCTTTGAGTACTTGCAAGCTCAATTGTCCGTTCTCTACTGTCACTTCCACTTTGCCTCCCGTTTTTAATGTTCCGAATAGAATTTCACGCATAAGCAGTGGTTTCAGATGCGAGGCAATTGCCCTGTCCATTTCTCTGGCCCCATATTCTTTGGTAAAACCTAGCTTCAGCAGATGTTTATAGGCTTCCAGGCTGAGTTCCATTTCTACATGACGCGCCGACAGCTTGTTTCTCAGTTCGCCGAGCTTTTTGTTTAGGATGAGGGAAGCCATTCCGTAATCCATATCATGGAAAACAACTGTTGCAGATAACCGGTTGATGAATTCAGGCTTGAAAGTTTTCTTAACTTGTTTCAACATTGCCTCTCCAGCAGCAACCTGTCCGCCGAAACCTATAGAGGCTTGGTGTGCGAATTGCGCTCCGGCATTGGAGGTCATGATAAGTATCACATGACGGCAGTCCGCTTTTCGTCCTTTGTTATCCGTCAGTACGGCATAGTCCATAACTTGCAGCAGAATATTGAACACATCGGGATGTGCTTTCTCGATTTCGTCAAGCAGTAACACACAATTGGGAGTTTTGCGGATAGCATCTGTCAGCAGTCCACCGTCTTCATAACCTACATATCCGGCAGGTGAGCCGATGAGTTTGGCCACTGTATGCTTTTCCGTATATTCGCTCATGTCAAAGCGTTGCAGGGCGATACCTAGTTCGGAAGCCAATACTTTGGCTACCTCTGTCTTTCCCACACCGGTGGGGCCGACGAAGAGAAGGCTTGCCAGTGGTTTGTTTTCGTCCAGTAGCCCGGCTTTGGCCATTTGTACGGCTTCCACCACTTGGCAGACAGCTTCTTCCTGACCGTATATCTTTGCACTGATGCGTTCATGCAAGGTTTCTAATGTGGCATTGTCTTCTTCCTTCATGGCAAGTACATCCACTTTACAGATACGTGCCAGTATATCGGTTATCAATGCTTTGTCCACCGTTTGTTTTTCTGTATCTGTGGGGTGGATCTCACGATAAGCACCGGCTTCGTCTACCAGGTCTATGGCCTTGTCGGGCAAGAAACGGTCGCTGATGTACCGTGCGGCGGCTGTAACGGCATACGCTATCACTCCTTCTTCATAAATCACTCCGTGGAACGTTTCGTATTTTTCTTTTAACCCTTCCACTATGTGGATGGTTTCCTCGATTCCCGGTTCTTGTATGTCAATCTGTTGGAAACGCCGTACTAATCCTCTGCTACGCGAAAAATAGCGGTTGAATTCTTCGTAAGTAGTGGAGCCGATAAATCGGATCTCTCCTCCTTCCAGATAAGGCTTGAGCATATTAGAGGCATCCATCGAACCGTCTCCCGTCCGTCCGGCGCCTATCAGGTTATGTATTTCATCTATATATACGATGGCGTGTCCTTCTTTCCGTATTCCTTCCATAATGGCTTTCAGCCTTTTCTCGAACTCACCCCGATATTGTGTACCGGCCAATAAGTTGCCTAAATCCAGCTCGTAGATACGACAACCTGTGAGACGTTCGGGAACATTGCCTGCTTCTATACGTGCGGCCAGTCCGTAGGCCAGTGCGGTTTTTCCCACTCCCGGTTCGCCCACGTGCAGAGGATTGTTCTTTTCTTTGCGGCAGAGAACCTGAATGGTGCGTTCCAATTCCACATCCCTGCCTATAAGCGGATTCCGGTCTTGCAGGCCCTCGTTGAGGCAGGTAACATAGTTACGCCAAGGCTCGCTTTTCTCTTGCTCAGAGGAAGTTTCCTCTTGAAACTGATTCATGTGCTCGTAATTTGAAATGAGGGTGCTGAGGAATTCCGGCATATCTTCGCCCACTGTTTTTTTTAACAGATAGCCAGCCCATGAATCTTCCAGTTGAAGCATTCCTTGTACCAGATGAGGAACATCCATTTCTTCTGCGCTTGAATGGCTGATTGTCATATAGGCATATTGCAGCAGCTCGGAGAGTTGACCTGAAATTTCCAATTCATATTCTATTTCTTGAGGAACTCGTTCCACTTCTTTTGACAGATATTCGGAAATGGACTGGGACAGTTCTTCCGGGGTACAAAAACACTCTGCCAATGCTTTTTGAAAAGGAACTTGTTTCAGCAATGCGCTCAATAAGTGTTCGGGCGTGATAAATTCATGCCGATATTGCATCGCTTGGCTCTGCGCAGAAGCGAAAGCGTAGTTCACCGAATCGGTATTTGGTATATCCATATCTTATTCTTGATTTTTTATTCTTCTTCCGGTGTAACCGTGAGTCGGAGAGGGAATCCCTCTTCACGAGCCATACGGGTGGCTTTTTGTACTTTTGACCGGGCGATATCATACGTATAGATGCCTACTACGGCCGATTCACTTTTATGTACCTGCATCATCAAAGCTTCTGCTTCCATCGTTGATTTGAAAAAAACGGTAGTTAATATCTTTACAACAAATTCCATTGTAGTAAAGTCGTCATTGAAAATGATAACTTTGAAGCGTCGCGGCTCGTGAAGGTCTATACGTTCTTTTTCTTTATAAGATGATTGTTGTTGTTCCATATTGGTATTTGTCATACGTACTTATGGCACAAAGGTAGGGAAAGTATTGGAAAGGTAGGGTAGGGAAGAGATGAATTTTGTCTCCCAAAGTAGCTAGAATGGCGAACTTCACAAAACTCATAACCATACCATGGATTGCATTGAAAGATTTGTATCATTCATAAATGGTATCACTAATAAAAAAGGGCAGAAACAATGCTATTATAAATAAAAAAGAACAGAATATCACTCTTTTTCATAGATAGAAATGTGTTTTTCATTAATATTTGCGATAAACATACGAAAAAACTTCTAACTTCCTAACCAAACAACAATTTAAAATTCGAGGTGTGAAGGAATGGCAAATAAGATTGCTTTCAGGCAATTTTATGTATAATATGGTCTGTGATTAATAATTCGACGGCTCTTTATTTGTTATCTAGCCTAATCTTTATCTTGTTTCCCGTCATTGG
>OIFH01000026.1_pt1 | contig 67230 bp, 67 predicted proteins | sample 1581951 | NCBI WGS metagenome assembly OIFH01 (sample SAMN04414075, study PRJEB24778) | human gut metagenome | material: faecal | host: Homo sapiens | reverse complement strand
CGATAATCCTGCTCCCCGAAGTGTGGATATTGACCGTTATCTCGTTGAATCCTGCTTCCTTCAACCGCAGTATCACCCGTTCCAGCATGGGCTTTCCTGCTACGGGAACGAGGGCCTTGGGCATGTTGTCCGTCAAGGGGCGCAACCGGGTGCCCAGGCCGGCGGCGAAAATCATGGCTTTCATATTGGCATATTCTCACATTAGCACATTAAACTTTGGCCTTAAACGTCTGTTCAATATTCTGTTCTCTATGTATCAGGTTCACTTGCACGCCGAACTTCTTGTGCAGATGTTCCGCCAGGTGTTGTGCCGAGTACACGGAGCGGTGCTGTCCGCCGGTGCAGCCGAAGCAGACAGACAGATTGGTGAAGCCGCGTTCCATGTAGCGCTTCACGGAAGCGTCGACAAGGGCGTAGGCATGCTCCAGGAATACGGCTATCTCGCCGTCGTCTTCCAGGAAGCGGATAACGGGTTCGTCCAGTCCCGTGAAGGGTTTGTAACGCTCGTACTTGCCGGGGTTGTTCACAGCGCGGCAGTCAAAGACGAAACCTCCTCCGTTGCCCGTGGAATCTTCGGGAGTACCTTTTTGTAGGCAAAGCTGGTGACTTTCACCACGAGGCGACGCTTTTGCAGGTCGTCTGTAAACTGTTTCAGATCGGTGAGTTCGCGCAGAATCCGGCAGAGGTAGGGATATTCTGGATAAGGTTCTTGGAGCAGTTGGCGAAGGTTCTCGATGGCGAAGGGGACACTTTGTATGAAGTGGGGCTTCTTCTCGAAGTAACCGCGGAAACCATAGGCACCCAGCACCTGCATGGTGCGGAACAATACGAAGTGGCGAAGCTGGGCATAGAAATAAGCCTCGTCCACGGGCTGGTACTTGCGCAGGGCGTCGATGTATTCCTTCAGCAACTCTTGGCGCAGGCTGTCGGGATAGTTTGCTTTGGCCTGCCACAAGAAGGAGGCAACGTCGTAGTAGACCGGACCTTTGCGTCCGCCCTGGAAGTCGATGAGCCACGGTTCGCCGTCCTTTATCATAACGTTACGGCTCTGGAAGTCGCGGTACATGAAGGTGGCGGAGCTGCTACGGAGCAACACGTCTGCCATCTTCTGGAAGTCGTCTTCTAGCCGGTCTTCCTGGAAGTCCATTCCCGTAGCCTTGAGGAAGCAGTATTTAAAGTAGTTCAAGTCCCACAGAATGCTGCGGCTATTGAACTCTGCCTGCGGGTAGCAGTAGGAGAAGTCCATGCCGTCGGCTCCGGCAAACTGTACGGCGGGCAGCAGACGGATGGTCTTGCGCAGCAACTGTTTCTCTTCCTCACCGAATACGCTGGTCTTGCGGCCTTTCTCGATGGCATTGAATAGGAGCGAGTCGCCCAGGTCTTCTTGCAGATAATAGATATCATCTTCGGAGCGGATGAACACTTGCGGTACGGGCAGTCCTTTCTGGCGGAAATGTTCTGCCATGTAGAGGAAGGCGCGGTTCTCCTCCACAGACTCTCCGCTGACGCCGATAAGTGTAGGGTTTCCGGTGAGGCGGAAGTAGCGGCGGTTGGAGCCGGAGGAGGGGAGTTCGTCAATCTGTTCCGGTTCGTGTCCGGTATGTGCGATGTAGAGTTTCTTAAGTTCTTCGGTTATCATGGTGGTATGTTTTATTTTGGCAGCTAAGATAAAACTTTTGTCGGAGATATGCTTATCTTTGCACGTTGAAAATGTGCTAATGTGCCAATATGCCAATGTGCCAATGACCTGCGGCATGGGGGAAGTAGCGCAAGTATAGCGCAGCCGATTAGCACATTGGTACATTAAATCATTAGCACATTAATTATGCGTTCCATCCCTCAGTTTCTCATAGCCGCCCCTACATCGGGCAGTGGAAAGACCACCGTCAGTCGTGGACTGATGGCATTGTTTATGAAGAAAGGTCTGAAGGTGCAGCCTTTCAAGTGCGGTCCCGATTATATAGATACTAAGTATCACGAGGCGGTATGCGGCCGTCCTTCCGTCAATCTGGATACTTTCATGGCATCTCAGGAGCACGTAAGCAGTCTGTATGCACGCTATTCGGCGGATGCGGATGTTGCCGTGGTCGAGGGGATGATGGGGATGTACGACGGGTACGACCGCGACCGGGGCTCGTCGGCAGAAGTGGCTCGGCTCTTGGGTATTCCTGTGGTGCTGGTGGCCGATGCCAAGTCGGCTGCCTATTCCATGGCTCCGTTTGTTGTCGGGGTTCATCAATTTCCGTCCGGATATACGTATTGCGGGGGTTATCTTCAATCGTGTCGGCTCGCCCCGCCACTACCGGATGCTGCAGGAGGTCTGTGAAGACTTGAACGTGACTTGTCTGGCTATCTGCCCAAGCAGAAGGAACTGGAGCAGGAGTCGCGCCATCTGGGGCTGGATTTCAGCCGTTCTAAGGAGACGAGGGACTGGATATGCTGGCAGGCTTGCTGGAGGAACATGTGGACTGGGAACTGCTGCTCTCGACAACCGGCTTCCATTGCCTGCGGCGGCAGTGAAGGAGAAGCCGGTACTATCAGAGCCGGGGAAGCTGCATGTCTCGGTAGCGCGCAACGAAGAGTCCTTTTCCTTCCTCTATGCGGAGCATCTGGATATTCTGCGCCGTATGGGCACGGTCACTTTCTTCAATCCGGAGCATGACCGGCCTATTCCGCAAGAGACGGATTTGCTCTATCTGCCCGGCGGCTATCCCGAGAACCGTCTGGAGGAACTTGCCGGGGCAAGGCTTGCCAGGGAGTCTATCCGCAGCTATATAGAGGCCGGTGGCAGGACGCTGGCAGAATGCGGGGGGGATGATATATCTTTCGCAGTCCGTTCTTTCTGATGGGGATACGGACGGGGGAAGCGCCGGGAGCTGTGTAGGCAATATTGGAAATGAGATGGTAGGAGTATTGCCTTTCAGCATTACGAACGAGCGTAAACGCAGGAAATTGACATTGGGATACCGCCGGTTCGACTATAACGGATGGCGGCTTAAAGGACACGAATTCCATTATACGCAGTTTGCCGTGCCCGAAACCGATGGAAAAGAAGGTGGTGCGTGCAGTCTTCCTCTTTCGATAGCGCAGGTCTACAATGCCAAAGGAGGGAAGGTAACCACTCCCGTCTTTCGCTATAAGAACCTGATAGCCAGTTATACGCATCTGTATTGGGGCGAGGTGGATGTGATGGCTTTGTTCGGTGAACTCTAATCTTGCAGAACCTCCTTTGAACCGGTTTGTTTTAGTGAACAAATTTATTTATCCTTATATATTCTTTATAATTTTCTTATATAATTTACTTTGTACTCATAAATTTTTTCCCATCAACGTGGCCTTTTTAGGATATGCGTAGGGTGCGGATTTGAAAATCAGATTTATTATGAGTAAAAAAGAAAAGAATGTAGAAATGGGGAGCCCATGAAGATGCCGGATTTGGCATCTTATATGCAGACGGTGATTGAGCAGTTGGAAGCGGATAAGAAGCGCTCGGCGGCACATACCTATACGTATGCGTTGAAATCTATCGCGGAGTTTTACGGTGGGGCAGGAATGCCGATGCCGGTGGATGAGGTCTTTACGCCAGGCAGGTTGAAGGAGTATGAAGAATGGATGAGACGGGAAGGAATGAGGAAGCGGAAAAGAGAGCCTAAAGGGTTGAGCTTGAATACCATTTCCACCTATATGCGGAACTTGAAGGCGGTATATCACCGGATGGTCGGCGAAAAGGTGCTGCCCTATAACCCGAAATTGTTTGATGACGTGTACACAAAAGTGGAATCACAGACTAAACGGGCGTTGGAACTGGAACAGATGAATACGTTGCTGTGTACAGACTTAAGAAAATTGCCTTCGGATCTGCGGTGTGTGCTGGCTTATTTTTTATTGATGTTCCTATTCCGAGGAATGCCGTTCATTGACCTCGCTTATTTGCGTAAACAAGATGTGAAAGGGAACCGCATTGTATATAGCCGCCACAAAACAGGACGGCAGATGACGGTGCGTATTCCCAAAGAAGCGATGGAACTGATGAAAGAGTTTAAAGCAAGAATCCGGATTCCATCTATCTCTTTCCGATTCTACACAGACAAGAGAGCAAGAAGAAACGGGCCGGGAAGGTGAAAAAGGATAAAGAACTGTATATGGATTATCTTCGGGCTCTTCGTGGCTTCAATCTGAAACTGGAAAAAATAGCGTCTCTGTTGCTGCCAGGTGTGAAGCTCAGCTCATATGTGGCGAAACATCATACAATCTCTATCTAATTGAAAATTAAACAGTTATTTCTGTTTAATTAATATCAGGTAACGATTTAGAAACGAGCGAATTACAATATTCTGTTTTCTTTTGCCTCTGTCAAAGAACGATTCTTTCAATGCAAATATACACTTTACTTGTGACAAAAGCAATCTTTTTCTACATTTAATCGACTTACAGTCAGCCTTAAAGAGGGTATCTGGTCTCATTCCATCTTCTTCCTCAAAAATAACATAGCAGTCTAAATTGGTTTATGTATGGGATAGGTCTTGTTCATTCGATCCGGTAGACTACTATACATAAAAGTATAAAGGCGAGATACGACAAGGAGATGCCATGCTTTTGTGTAAGGGGAATCTCTCTTAGCTTATCGCAGACCATGTATAGCTAAGTGTTTTGAGAATAAACAGTCTGTAAAAAACGGAAAGACACCGATTATGGGCCGTATCACCATCAATGGAACCCAAGCCGGTTTCAGTTGTAAGAAAGAAGTGTCCCTCGCTTTGTGGGACGTCAAAACCAACCGGGCCAAAGGCAAGTCCGAGGAGGCCCGTACACTCAATCAGGAGCTTGACAATATCAAGGCGCAAATCACCAGGCACTACCAGTACATCTGCGACCACGACAGTTTTGTTACAGCCAAGAAAGTCTATAACCGCTATGTCGGCTTCTCAGAGGAATGCCACACCCTTATGAACCTTTTCAGGGAACAGCTGGAACCGTATAAAAAGAAAATCGGCATAGAGAAAGCCGAAAGCACCTACTGCGGTCTGGTTGCCGATTACAAGAGTCTCCTGCTTTCATGAAAAGACAAGAAGAATGCAGAGGATATTGTCATCGAAGAACTTGAGAAATCATTCATCGAGGATTACTACAACTGGATGCTCGGTACATGCGCTTTGGCAAACTCCACTGTCTTCGGGCGTGTCAATACCTTGAAGTGGCTGATGTATATCGCGCAGGAAAAAGGCTGGATACGGGTTCATCCGTTCGCATCATTCGAGTGTATGCCCGAATACAAGAGGCGTTCTTTCCTTTCCGAAGAGGAACTGCAAAGGATAATCCATATAGAACCGAGATACAAACGCCAGCGTGCCATGCGCGACATGTTCCTGTTCATGTGCTTCACCGGTCTTTCCTATGTGGACTTGAAAGCCATAACATACGATAATATCCATACCGACTCCGACGGCGGTACATGGCTGATGGGCAACCGTATAAAAACGGGAGTGGCGTATGTCGTAAAATTATTGCCCATTGCTATCGAACTGATTGAAAAATATAGGGGTACGGATGAAAAGAAAGACTCCCCGAATGTGTCTTTCCGGTAGGTGAATACAATGCCATGCGGCTCAGTCTTGGAATCATAGGCAGGAAATGCAACTCCGGGGCGAGGTCACCCCGCACATCGGACGCCACGCATTTGCCGTTCTGGCCATACTCAAGGGGATGCTGCTGGAAACTCTTCAGAAAGTGTTTGGGCATAAGTCCATCACATACGTCCTGCGCATCCATTCACTTGTCCGGCGCAGGCGGGGCAATCTTTTTCTGGAAGTCGCCCATCTGTACGACCAGCGTGCTGACCAGCTTTCTCAACTCCTAATACGCGCTTGTTTCAATAATTGTCAGTTCCATACTAAAATTCTTTTTAAGATTCTGAATATGCGACAAAGTAACGCACATCCTATATCCTTTCCAAACAGATAATATCAGAGTCTTCCGTTGGCGTGCATTGGCGTATCCAACGTTAAAAGAGAAGGTCCTTCACCTGCATCCATGCGGCAACGGAACTTCCATTCCCTTACTTGTTTTCCATAAATTTATAGGATTAATTTCTGGTGCATGATATTAATAGTCATTATTCTGTCTGCTTTTTTTGCTTGCATAATTGCAGCTAACAGTTATCTATTCCAGAACGCATTGTTATGGAAAATGGCAAGCTGTTTTGTTGGTTTATGGATATTGTGTATGATAATTACCGTCTTCGTTTGTCGTAAACTTGAATGCTCTAATTAAAACAGTACGGTTGTCATGCTTTGTGTGTTTTATTATAAATATTATGAATTATTTGGAATTGATATGTAATATAGATAATTTTGCAGTCGGGAAATGGTTTCGGGAGGTTTACGCCTTCCGAATGAAAAGGGAACCCGGTGAAAATCCGGGACAGTACCCGCTGCTGTGAGTCCACAAAAACGGACATCGAACTTTTGCCACTGGTGTAATACCGGGAAGGCACGATGACCGGGACGAGTCAGAAGACCTGCCATGACCGGAATGAGATTTACACCTGCGGGATATACGGGTCGTAATCAAATAAGGAATAGCTCATCGGCCATTCAATATTTGAAGACAGACATATTCCCGTTCGTGTAAGTCCGCACGAACGGGAATTTTTTGTGTTTGTTAATAATATGTTTTACATTAAAATGAGTGACCTATGAAAAGAAAATTACGCTTTCTGGCAGGTGCCTGTCTATTTACCGCAACCGCCTTGTTCTCTGGCTGTAGCTCGGACGATGACTTTTTGATGGACCCGGTTGATTCCGGAACTTCGCAAACCCGTGCTGTGACAAATTCGGACGGTACTTTAACTATCACTTTCGATGATTTCGATCCCGGCATGTTAGCAGGACCTACCTCGGCCGGAGAAAATCTTTATTCGTACCAAGGGTATCCTCAAGTAACCACCATTTACGACAATACTCCGGAAGAATATCTCTTCCTTTCAATGTTTAATACTGTAGGTGGAAGCACAGAGTATTCCAGCGGCGGCATCGCACTTTCCAACTGGAACATCCGCTCCAATCAGTCGGGAAATACCGGAGACTGGTGGTATTCTTATCTAAACCAATGTTCTGTCTATAACACTGCGGTGGAAGCGGAAGGACAGAATAAGGAAGCCGGGCACAGCGGTTCCAATTTCGGTGTCGTTTACGGATATGTGGATGCTTACAATCAGGCATGGATGGCTAAACCAGAATTTTATTTCAATGTTCCCCGGAAATTGGTCGGCCTGTGGATCTGCAACACCTCATACACTTATGGTGTCATTACTTATGGTAATCAGTTCGGTTCTACGGGGGTAGCGACTCCTCTGAAAGAGATGAAAGGGTATTTCCAAGTGAATCTGGAATGTTATGATGCGAATGGCGGTCTGATCCGCACTTACAAACGTCTTTTAGCCGATTATCGTAACGGCCAACAACAGGTTGATCCTATCACGACATGGGATTATTGGGAAATCAATGCCGAAGGGGTGCAAAGTGTGAAATTCAACTTCGAGGGTTCGGATTCGGGAGCATACGGTTTGAATACTCCGGCTTATATCTGTATTGATGATATCACCATACAATAAAAAGAATACAAGGATATCCCTTCTGTCGGGGGTATCCCTGTTATTTTTCTAAAATCCACACATCATGCATCGTTTTCACTATTTTATTATTTCTGCCTGTATGCTGTTCACCTCCTGCAACAAGGATGAAGTCATTACCGAAGAAGTAGGAGGACAACCTATAATAGAACTTGACAGCGAGACCGGTATTTACACGGTCAAGGTCGATCACGAATTGACTATCGCCCCGACATACCAGAATGTTGAAGATGCTCTTTTTGCTTGGACGATAGACGGTACGCTGGTTTCTTCGGGTCCGTCTCTTCAACGTACATGGAATGAATGCGGGGATTTTTATGTCAAACTAAGAGTAGACAATGCGGAAGCTATGCCGAAGAGGAACTGAAAGTAGAAGTGAAAGAACTCACCCCTCCGGTCATCTCACTGGCACTACCTTCGCAGGGGCTAAAAGTCGTCCGGAATACCGATTACACATTTACTCCCGATATTCAGCATTCGGATGTCGAAGGGTTCAAAATCGAATGGGTACGGGAAGGAAAAATCGTTTCCACCGAGAATACTTATACTTTCAATGAAAAAGAACTCGGTGTTTATACGGTGACAATCAACGCTTCCAATATAGATGGGACAACAACGAAAGACGTAAGCGTAGAGGTCGTGGAAACGATGCCCTACGTTGTCAAATTCCCGACCCCGTCTTACCTGCAAACATCCACGGACAGGTACACTTTTGCCGACCGTCCTGTTTTCCTGCGTCCGTTGTTGGAGTATTTCGACAATCCCCGTTTTGAGTGGAGTGTGGACGGTCAGGTCATGGAAGGAGAAGTGGAACGCATGTTCAAGTTCACGCCGTCCGCACCCGGAGAATACACCGTCTCCTGTACTGTGTCGGAAGACACACCGACGGAAAAAATAAGCAGGAATATCGACAAAGGGAAAACGGCTGTCACTGCCACCGTAAAAGTCGTTTGTGTGGACAAAAAGGAACAAGACGGCTTCCGGGCTTCGGGAAGTTCCAAGCTCTGGAATAAAGTCTATGAATATACCCCAGCTCCCGGCCAATTTATCAACGAGACGAGCACGATAGGCGGTATGACCGGCAACGAAACATCCCCTGAAGCGGCTGTCGCATGGGCAACACAGCGTTTGAAAGACAAACTGCACGTCTCTTTAGGTTCTTTCGGGGGTTATATCATCGTCGGCTTCGACCACAGTATTCCCAATTCGGGTAACCAATATGATTTCTGTGTTCAGGGGAACGCCTTTGACGGCAGTTCCGAACCGGGTATCGTATGGGTCATGCAAGATATAAACGGAAACGGATTGCCGGATGACGAGTGGTACGAACTGAAAGGATCTGAAGCAGGCAAGGAAGAAACAATACAGAATTTTGAAGTGACCTATTACCGTCCGGAAGGCAAAAAATGGATGTCCAATGGATCAGTTCCGACGGTAGAAACGGCTGGGTAGACTATCTGTCCGCTTATCATACACAAGACTATTATTATCCGGCTTGGATTTCGGAAAACAGTTATACCCTGACAGGCACTTGTCTGGCCGCCCGCAACACCCAAGATTCTCAAACCGGTTATTGGGATAATCAGAGTTATGACTGGGGGTACGTGGATAATTTCGGAAACGACCAGATAGAAGGCGGCAGTACGGTGGATGGAAGCGGACAAAGGAACGGTTTCAAAATTTCCAATGCCATCCATGCCGATGGAACGGAAGCCAATCTGCAATATATTGACTTTATCAAAATACAATGCGGTGTTCTGGCCAAAAGCGGCTGGCTGGGCGAAGTTTCTACGGAGGTATTTTCTTTTGAGGATCTAACCAAATAATAAAAATTACAAGTATGAAAATTTATTTTCTTCCCATGCTCCTATCCTTGTTCTTTTTGGGAGCGTGTGACAAAACGATGAAATTATACCTGAAGATGCAGATGAAAATTTCATCACATCGGTCGTGATGACCGTGGACGGGAAATCGTACACGGCCGACATTACGGACAATACAGTAACAATAACCGTTCCCTATACGGTATCGCTGAACAACGCCGAAGTGGAATTCAAGTACACAACTTCTGCAACAATCATACCTGATCCTGAAACGGTAACGGACTGGGATAACGAACGAACCTTCCGGGTGACATCCTATAACGGAGATGCCCGCGAATATACCTATAAGGTCGTGAAAAGCGAGATAGAATCTGACGGAGATGTGGAGTTGAAGACCACCGAGGAGGTAGCTTCTTTTGCCGCAACCAAAACAACCGTTGTCAAAGGGAACCTGATTATCGGCTCTGATGCGGAAGAGGCAGAAAAAATCACTGACATATCTGCATTGGCATCTTTGAAAGAGGTTACTGGCAACATTGTCATTCGTAACAGTTACAACGGTGCAGACTTGACAGGGTTGGATAATATCGTTTCTGCCGGAGGTTTACAGGTAGGTTCGACCGATGTCGCCTCGAAAGCTACGGAACTTCACATGATTTCCATGAAAGCATTGGAAACGCTCTCCGGAGACATATCGGTATATAACGACCAAGTGACGTATGTCCTATTCGAGAAACTGGCAACTATTGAAGGAAGCGTGATGTTCAATGCGTCGTCGTTACAGAGTTTTGAGTTTCCGGTTCTGACTACTGTAGGTCAGGATCTGAATCTTCAAGGACTCAATGAAGAGAACACAGCAGCCGGTTCGATTGCGTCTTTGGAAATACCGGAACTGACAAGTGTCGGAGGGGTCTTGTCCGTAAACAATCTTGCCAAGCTGACTTCCATGAGCTTCCTTAAGCTGAAAGAGACCGGTGGCCTTGATTTCCATACCGTCCCCGTGATGTTGGAAACCATCAACCTTCCGGAAATCGAAACAGTAAACGGAAGTATTATTATGGAAGCCAATATGGAAGCTCCTCCTACCGGTAGTTTTGTTCCCCAACGAAATGACGTGCTTCAGGCTTTCGGTGGAATGGACAAACTGACAACGATAAAGGGACAGATAAAGATAAAGAATTTCACGGCACTCAAACAACTTCCCGACTGGAGCAAGATCACCACACTTGGAAGCATCACGCTGGATTATCTTGAAGATGTGAGCGGAACACTGCTGTTGCCGAACGCCCGATTTGAAACCTTCGGAGAAACAGCGCCCCAGATTGAAATTATAAACAAGGTGCAGCTCTCCAAAATTGAAACAGCCGAAGATTTGTCAAATGTAAATTTTGTCATCACCAGTCTCACGAATAATAAGTTCCCTGAAATCACGTTCAAGAATATCAAAGACTTCACTTGTAAGCCAACCACCAACAATACCGATTATACCATATCGACAATTCAACATGTATATGGAAATCTAAATGTGACAGGCCAAATGCGAAGCATGCCAAATTTCCCGACTTGGAAATCATAGATGGATATGGATATATCCAAATACCCATGTTTGCTTCAATCACAATGCCAGTCTTGAAAGAAGTGGGAGGACAGTTCTATTTATCTGGAAATTTTACCAGTTGTAACTTGCCCTTACTATCCAAAGTTTGTTGTTCAGCTTCTCCTGTATATTATAAAGAGGGAGAGGGTTCGTTAGCAATATCTTTACAAAGTAAATCGCTGGATATTCCGGAATTGCTTCACGTAGGAGGTGAAGGGTTGTTCGTTAATAAAGCAACAGGCATTACTTGTGATAAATTACAGACTATAGATGGTACGCTACAGATAAAAAGTGCGACTTCTCTTTCTCAGGAAACACTTTCCATGGAGAAGTTGGAGACCTTGCATGGGGTTGTTTTTGACGGTTTGACGAAATTTACCGACTACACTTTCTTCGGCAAGTTTATAGAAAACGGAATGATTACGGGGGAAAGTTGGAGCGTGACGAAATGTGGGTATAACCCAACCTTCCAAAATATGAAGGACAAACAATATACGCAGCAGGATTAAACCTTATACCTTAACCAGAGTACCCGTAATGATTCGGGTACTCTTTTTTATCCGAATGACAATGAGCAGAACAATACAACGGATTTGCCTTTTTCTTTTCTGCCTGCCAGTTTCGGCAGTTGCATGAAATGGGATTACGGAGAGATGGAAGATTTCTCTGTATCGGCCTCTGGTCTTTTCATTACCAACGAGGGGAATTTCCAGTACAGCAATGCCACGCTTTCCTACTACGATCCCGCCACGTGCGAAGTGGAGAATGAAGTGTTTTACCGTGCCAACGGGTTCAAGTTGGGCGATGTGGCCCAGTCTATGGTTATCCGGGACGGTATAGGCTGGATCGTGGTGAACAACTCGCATGTGATTTTCGCCATCGACATCAATACTTTCAAGGAAGTGGGCCGTATCACAGGTTTCACCTCACCCCGGTATATCCATTTTCTGTCGGATGAGAAAGCCTATGTGACGCAGATATGGGACTACCGTATCTTCATCATCAACCCCAAGACATACGAGATTACCGGCTATATCGAATGTCCAGACATGGACATGGAATCGGGTTCCACCGAACAAATGGTACAATACGGCAAGTACGTCTATGTGAACTGCTGGTCGTACCAGAACCGCATCCTGAAAATCGACACGGAGACGGACAAGGTCGTGGACGAACTGACCATCGGCATACAACCTACTTCGCTGGTCATGGACAAATACAACAAGATGTGGACCATCACGGATGGCGGTTACGAGGGCAGCCCATACGGTTACGAGGCACCGTCTCTCTATCGTATAGACGCCGAGACTTTCACCGTAGAGAAACAGTTCAAGTTTAAGCTGGGCGACTGGCCTTCGGAAGTCCAGCTCAACGGTACACGGGATACACTTTACTGGATCAACAACGATATTTGGCGAATGCCGGTGGAAGCGACCGTGTTCCCGTCCGGCCTTTTCTGGAGTTTCGGGACACCAAATACTACGGCCTTACGGTCAATCCCAACAACGGGGAGGTATATGTGGCCGACGCTATTGATTACCAGCAACAAGGTATCGTGTATCGCTATTCGCCGCAAGGCAAGCTGATCGATGAATTTTACGTGGGAATCATTCCGGGAGCTTTCTGCTGGAAATAACGAGGAAGGAGGACAAAAATGAAAAGACATCTTATTCTATTGTTCGTGGGGGTAAGCCTGCCCTTTCTGCTTGCCGCCCAGCAGAAAATTCCGTCAGCATTACCAAAAGGGTACTACGTATTCCGGAGGTTACGGTGGTGGGCAAACGACCTATGAAGGATATAGGCGTGCAACGAACCCGTTTCGATTCCATCGCCATGAAAGAGAACATCGCCTTGTCTATGGCCGATGTGCTGACATTCAACTCATCCTCTTGTCAAGAACTACGGACGCGCCACGTTATCCACCGTGGTTTCCGGGGTACCTCTCCCTCGCATACCCAAGTGACGTGGAATGGTATGCGCATTAACAACCCGATGCTGGGCATGACGGATTTTTCCACCATCCCTTCTTACTTTATCGATGATGCCTCGCTGCTGCACGGAACGTCATCGGTAAACGAAACGGGCGGCGGCTTGGGTGGTCTGGTCAGGCTCTCCACTTCTCCGGCCAACCATGAAGGGTTCGGGTTGCAGTACGTGCAGGGAGTGGGGTCGTTCAGCACGTTCGACGAGTTTCTCCGCCTGACCTACGGTGACAAACACTGGCAGTCCTCCACCCGTGTGGTGTATTCCTCTTCCCCCAACGACTACAAATACCGAAACCGGGACAAGAAGGAAAACATCTATGACGAGGACAAGAACATCATCGGTTCCTATTACCCGACGGAACGCAACCGCAGCGGGGCTTATAAGGATCTGCACGTCTTGCAGGAAATTTATTATAACACGGGCGAAGGCGACAAGTTCGGGCTAAACGCCTGGTATATCAATTCCAACCGGGAACTGGCGATGCTCAGCACGGATTACGGGAACGACATGGACTTCGAGAACCGCCAAAGGGAGCAGACGTTTCGCGGCGTCCTCTCGTGGGATCGCGTGCGGGAGAAATGGAAGGTCGGTGTAAAAGGCGGCTATATACACACATGGATGGCCTATGATTACAAGCGGGACAAGGGAAACGGCGAAATGGCTTCGATGACCCGCTCACGCAGTAAGATTAACACGTTCTACGGAAGTGCGGACGGGGATTATGCTCCTTCAGAGAAATGGCTGTTCACGGCCGGTGTTTCCGTACACCAGCATTTGGTGGAAAGCGCGGACAAAAATATCATCTCGCAGGAAGGTAACAAGGCTGTTGTCGGGTATGACAAGGGACGTGTCGAGTTTTCCGGTTCCGTTTCTGCGAAATGGCGGCCTGTCGATCGTTTTGCCGCCTCGCTTGTCCTTCGCGAGGATATGTTCGGTACGGAATGGGCCCCGGTTATCCCGGCTTTCTTCATCGACGGGGTACTGTCGAAAAAAGGCAATATCGTGGCGAAAGCATCCATCTCCCGGAACTACCGTTTTCCCACGCTGAACGACCTCTATTTTCTGCCGGGCGGTAATCCCGACCTGAAAAGCGAGCACGGCTTCACATACGACGTGGGGTTGTCGTTCTCGGTGGGGAAAGAAAATGTATATGCTTTGAGCGGTGGTATCAACTGGTTCGATTCGCACATCGACGACTGGATCATCTGGCTACCCACAACCAAGGGATTCTTCTCCCCCAGAAACCTCAAAAAGGTACATGCTTACGGGGCAGAGACCAACGCCCACCTTGATATAATGCTCGGAAAGGACTGGAAACTGGATATGAACGGAACTTTCTCGTGGACTCCCTCGATCAACGAGAGCGAACCGATGAGTCCGGCAGACCAATCCGTCGGCAAACAGTTGCCATACGTGCCGGAGTTTTCCGCAACGGTGACCGGACGTCTGTCATGGCGGACATGGAGCCTGCTTTACAAATGGTGTTATTACAGCCAGCGTTATACCATGTCGAGTAATGACTATACCCTGACGGGCTATCTGCCCCCTTACTTCATGAATAACGTGACACTGGAAAAACAGCTCTCTTTCCGATGGGCCGATCTGTCGCTAAAGGGCAGCATCAACAACCTGTTCGATGAAGAATACCTTTCCGTATTGTCCCGTCCCATGCCGGGCATCAATTTCGAGATATTCATCGGCATAACACCCAAGTTCGGAAAAAACAAAAATAGTAAACGATAATCTGCATCAATATGAACGCATTAAAGAATTTAAGCCTGATTTTGTTGCTTTCTCTGGCATTTACAGGCTGCCACAACAAAAGCTCAAAAATCAATGATTTCAACCTGCTGCTTTATGCTCCCGAATATGCCTCCGGCTTCGACATCAAAGGGGCGGGCGGGAAGGAAAGCGTACTGATAACCGTCAGGAATCCCTGGCAGGGAGCGGACAGTGTAACCACATGGCTGTTTATCGTCCGCAACGGTGAAGAGGTTCCCGAAGGGTTTGCAGGACAGGTACTCAAAGGAGACGCCAAACGTATCGTGGCGATGTCTTCCACTCATATCGCCATGCTTGACGCAATCGGTGAAGTCCGGTGTATAACCGGCGTTTCGGGAATCGACTACATTTCCAACCCAGACATCCAAGCCCGCCGCGACAGTATTGGTGATGTCGGCTATGAAGGGAACATCAACTACGAGTTGCTGCTCTCGCTCGATCCCGACCTCGTTCTGCTCTATGGGGTGAACGGCGCAAGCGCAATGGAAAGCAAACTCGAAGAACTCGACATACCGTTCATGTATGTCGGCGATTATCTTGAAGAGTCGCCTCTCGGCAAGGCCGAATGGATGGTAGTGCTTTCAGAAGTCACAGGAAAACGTGAGAAGGGTGAAAAAGCCTTTGCCGCAATCCCGGTCAGATACAACGCCTTGAAAAAGAAAGTGGCCGACAGTACCCTCGGCACTCCTTCGGTTATGCTTAATGTTCCCTATGGCGACTCGTGGTTCATGCCTTCAACCCAAAGTTATGTAGCCCGCTTGATTACTGATGCGGGAGGCCGCTATATCTACCAGAAGAACACGGGAAACGCTTCTATCCCCATTGACTTAGAAGAAGCATATCTGCTCGCGTCGGATGCGGACATGTGGTTGAACGTGGGAATGGCGAACTCCCTTGACGACTTGAAGGCATCATGTCCGAAATTCACCGATACCCGATGTTTCAAAAATGGAGAGGTGTATAACAACAACGCCCGTACCAACACAGCCGGGGGTAACGACTATTACGAGTCTGCCGTCGTGAATCCTGACATCGTGCTCCGCGACCTCGTGAAGATATTCCATCCTGAACTGGTGCAGGAAGAGTGTGTGTATTACAAGCAACTGAAATAGATGCGTTCCCGTTCGACTATATTATTCTCCATATTGATTACGCTCACGGTCGGTCTTTTTTTACTGGACTTGGCCGTGGGAGCTGTCAACATTCCGATCCGCGATGTATGGGCAGCACTGACCGGGGGAAATTGTTCCCGTGCCACGGAAAAAATCGTACTCAACATACGCCTCATAAAAGCTATAGTGGCACTGTTGGCCGGGGCTGCCTTATCGGTCAGCGGTCTTCAGATGCAGACCCTCTTCCGTAATCCTCTTGCCGGTCCCTATGTCCTTGGCATCAGTTCCGGTGCAAGTCTCGGTGTGGCACTTGTGGTACTTGCCGGGATCGGTTCATCAATAGGCATTGCCGGAGCAGCGTGGGTGGGTGCGGCTGTCGTGTTGCTCGTGATAACTGCCGTCGGACAGCGAATAAAAGACATCATGGTAATCCTGATTCTGGGCATGATGTTCTCATCGGGCGTAGGTGCTGTCGTGCAGATATTGCAGTACCTCAGCAAAGAGGAATCGCTGAAAGCCTTTGTCATTTGGACGATGGGGGCTTTGGGTGACGTCACCTCCGGACAACTTCTGATTCTTGTTCCATCGGTGTTTGCCGGACTGCTGTTGGCTGTACTGACCATCAAACCGCTTAACCTCCTGCTGTTCGGAGAGGAATATGCCGTAACAATGGGACTGAATATTCGGCGTTCACGCAGCCTGTTGTTTCTCTCGACAACGCTGCTCGCCGGAACGATAACCGCTTTTTGCGGTCCGATAGGTTTCATAGGTCTCGCTATGCCTCATGTCACAAGAATGCTTTTCCAAAATAGCGATCATCATGTCCTTCTGCCCGGAACAATTCTTTCGGGAGCATCGATATTGCTTCTTTGCGACATCATTTCTAAAATATTCACCTTGCCGATCAACGCCATTACAGCTCTATTGGGAATCCCAATCGTCGTATGGGTGGTTTTACGCAACAAATCCATCACCGCATGATAGAATTACAGCATTTTTCCATAGGTTACAAAGAAAACTCGTTGCTCCACGAGGTAAATGCCACGATAAAAAAAGGTCAACTGACAGCCCTTATCGGAAGAAACGGGACAGGAAAATCGACGTTGCTCCGCGCCATAGCCGGTCTGAACCGGTGTTATTCCGGAAAAATCATTCTCGACGGGCACGACATCGCCTGCATGAAAACCGAAGATATGGCAAAAACGCTGGCTATCGTCACGACCGAGCGCACGCGCATCGCCAACCTGCGGTGCAAGGATGTCGTAGCCATAGGCCGTGCTCCTTATACCAACTGGATAGGTAGGATGCAAGAAACAGATAAGGAGATAGTCATGCAATCGCTCATTTCGGTGGGAATGGAGGCTTATGCAAACCGCACGATGGATAAAATGTCGGATGGCGAATGCCAGCGTGTGATGATTGCTCGTGCATTGGCACAGGATACTCCTATCATTCTCCTTGATGAACCGACTTCCTTTCTTGACATGCCTAATCGCTACGAACTTGTGGCGTTGCTTCGTAGGCTTGTCCACGACGAGAAAAAATGTATCATGTTCTCGACACATGAACTTGACATCGCGTTGTCCATGTGCGATTCGATAGCATTGTTAGATACCCCGAATTTAAGTTGCTTGACCGCGTCTGAAATGCAGAAAAGCGGATACATTGACAGACTTTTCCAAAATGAAAACATCCGTTTCGACTCCTTATGCGGTACAATGATTTTGAAACAATGAGTATATACACTGTAGAAAATTTTACTTCAGACATCACTGTTGAAGGATACATCGCCGAATTCCGTGACGAACCACATTTTCTTGAACTTTGCAAACAATGTACCAATTACGGTAAAAGTTGGGGGTGTCCTCCATTTGATTTTGATACGGAATCGTTTCTCCGACAATACAAGTATGCACATCTTATGGCAACGAAGATAATCCCTGAAGACAAAGATATTCCGATTGAATATACACAAAAACTCATTTTACCGGAACGGATACGAATCGAGAGCGAATTATTGGATATGGAACGGAAATATGGAGGGCGTTCATTTGCCTATATAGGTAAATGTCTTCACTGCTCAGATAACGAGTGTACGCGTAACTGCGGCACACCATGCCGACACCCGGAAAAAGTGCGTCCGTCACTCGAAGCCTTCGGATTTGACATAGCCAAAACGCTTTCTGAACTTTTTAACATCGAACTTCTTTGGGGAAAGGATGGCAAATTACCTGAATATCTTGTTCTCGTAAGCGGATTTTTTCATAATGAATACGAACTTTGCAACATAGCATACTAATGATTCGGACATGAAATAAACAGACAAACTAACCACATTCGGTTCAATCTGTTTTGTGATTTCAAATGAATTATAATTAGATATGTAAAAAGCGACGCTGGAGCTTGAAATAAGTAACGGTTTATCGGTGTATTCTCCGTTAAACCGTCCTGTTTTCGTTAAACGAAAACACAACTTGCTGTCCGCAGGAGCGGACCACATTATCCAATAATTATTGTGTATTAGCCCATTGTATGGCTATTCTCCTGTGATTTACGAGGCATTTCCATCAGGTGTTTGCCGGCTGCTCTCCCCATAAAAGGGTGGATATCTCTCCATAATCATATGACTTACGTCCATAATTCGGGAATAAGGAGGCGAATATACGGGAAATCTGCCCTTTACATGCCCTATTGTCCATTAATGGATTGTTACTTCTACACATCTACAAATGGAGAGCGGCAGTGAGCCGTATATGGTTTATGGTTTTTCTGCATTATCTTCATTAATGGATTACTACTTCTACACTTCTGCAAATGGAGAATGTAGCCGTGTACACCTTATGGTCTTCCTTCATAATTCTCCATTAACGGATTAATACTTTTACACTCCCATAGACCGATAATTTAAGAATCCGTATCCGGACGGATGCGCGCTCTCACGCCTGCCCATAAGGATTAAAAAGGAACGGTGGACAAGGAAACGGAATCCCGCTCGCTTTTCCACACCACTACGGGCCTCTGATGTCGCCTCCGCATAGGAAGAACCGTCCGAACGGAACGGCATCTCCGTCCCCCCCGTCATGTGTATCATGACAATAACTGACTTTGGATGACTATAAGTGACAGGTGGTTTCATCCTGTTCTCTTCTTCCTTTATTTTGTATTCCGAGACAATACCAGTTGTGTAATTTAATAATTTAAGATTTTAAAATATGGATTCAGAAAAGGAAAAGAACCGGCTTTCCGATATCGTTCTCGAGAGGGTCGGACTCACGGGGAACCTTCTGTCAGCTCCCGTTTCCCCATCCCTGGAACCAGTGGTGGAGATACCAAGTCATGGAAGTCAGGTCCGGGCAGGGAAAGTGACAGGTCCGGAGGAATACAAGAGGAGGTTTCTGGTTCCCGCTCCCAGAGCCGCTGAGTGGAAGACCGCCTACATTGATGGGAGACTGCACCGCCGGATCGCCATGCTGGTCAGGGCCGCCGGCTGCGGCAGCATCTCCGGTTTTATCATCCGGTTGTTGGAACTCCATATGGAGGAACACAGGGAGGACATCGCCTCCCTGCTCGGTGAGGTCTACCGTCCCTGGGATGAGGACGGACAGCCGGGAGGAACACCTCGCCGATAAAACGTTGTCATTGTCCAAGAAGGCATATCATGACAGGAAAGAACGTAAAAGAGCGGATTGGTCTTGGCGGGATGGACGCGGACCGCATCCGTGAGATCATGGGGGAAGCGCCTGCCTGTCCCCGGAAGAGACGTGGAACGTCCGGTAACGACATTATACGTCCCGCAAGGAAAAATGGCCCCATGCAACCGTCCGTCTACGGGGAGGAATACCTGCATGGCATTGCGGGCGTGCAGCGTCGGTCGCTGCATATTCCCGCCGCCCTGCACCGGAAACTGTCCATCCTGGCGGGAGCCTCGAGAAACGGAAAGGTCACTCTGGAGGGGTTCATCAACCACCTTGTCTCGCGGCATCTGGAAGAATACAGGGAAACGACGGACATGATTCTGGAGGAGTCCCTGCCCGGCCCGGTCATAAAGGCTCGTCCCCCATGACAGGGGATCTCCCCCGATGGGAGCATTATTTTTGTTTCTGAAACAATAGTGTTTAACTTTTAATGAAAAAGAAGTATGATGAAAAAAGAAAAAGAGTTGTTGGTTGCCATCGCCAGCCAGAAGGGTGGCGTGGGAAAATCCGTCTTTACGGTACTGCTGGCCAGTGTCCTGCATTACCGCAAAGACGTGCGTGTGGCGGTTGTGGACTGTGACTCCCCGCAGCACAGCATCGCCCTGATGCGTGAGAGGGACATGGAGAATGTCATGAAAAATGACGACCTGAAGGTGAACCTGTACCGGCAGTACGAAAGAATCCGTAAGCCTGCCTATCCGGTCATCAAAAGCGACCCGGAAAAGGGGGTGGAAGACCTGCGGCGTTATATGGACGAAAAAGGGGAGACTTTCGATATCGTGCTCTTCGACCTTCCCGGAACGCTCCGCAGCGAGGGGGTGGTTCATACCGTTGCCGCGATGGACTATATCTTTGTCCCGCTCAAGGCGGACAATATCGTCATGCAGAGTTCCCTGCAGTTTACCAAGGTGCTGGAAGAGGAGCTGATCGCCAAGGGGAACTGCAACTTGAAAGGAATCCGGCTGTTCTGGAACATGGTGGATAGAAGGGGACGGAAGAATTTGTATGATGCCTGGAACCGGGTCATCCACAGGATGGGGCTGCGGCTGCTGTCCTCACACATTCCGAACACCCTCCGCTACAACAAGGAGGCGGACCCTGTCTGTAAGGGTGTCTTTCGTTCCACGCTGTTTCCACCCGATCCCCGTCAGGAGAAAGACTCCGGCCTTCCTGAACTGGTGGAGGAGATATGCCATGCCATCGGTCTGGAGGAATCCGATACCGAGCGGTAGCGGATGATAGGATACAGACACCTTGAATAAGGGCTTTTAGCCTAAGATAAAGTAAGATAATTGCATGATAATAAGTTTTTTACAGATGTGACTTCTCCTATAAAAGCATTACCTTAGTAGTGTAATGTGCGCCAAGAGGTCACACAAGTAATTGTTCAGCATCGTGTCTGAACCTATTGTTCCATCAATAGTAGCCTGAAGAGGCGTACGTGACTGGCAACGGTCGGGTGCGAAGCCCTCTTGACAACGACGTTCCAACCTAAGCATCATAGGCGAAGAATGTCAAAGCTGACTGATATGAGTAACCTAAGTGAATCGCCGTACCATGTGACTATGAATTAGCTCACGGATATTTATGGGCCATTCCAAAAGGCAAGCAGTCAGGATAGTACGCTGTTACATCGTGCTACACGGATGTCGCACTGCTGGTGGATAGGCGGAGTCTAAGTCGGTCGTCAGTTATTTGTGCGAAACTTGGTAAGCCCGTATCTCTCCCGTCAGCCAATAACCGATGGGTGGCCAATTGTAAGAGCGGCCGAATGAGGTGCGGGTAAAGGATTGTGGAGAAAGCGAATGCCATGGTGTAATGCCCTGGATAAAGGTTTCAACGTCACCCTACGCGAAAGCGGGCAGACTTCCACAGGGTAATTCTTTGTGAAACGAATTGTAGAACTTCAAGTATAAAGAAACAGCAAAGGAACAAGGCGCAAGCCGAGTGTGCATCTTCAGCCGGACGCAAAACCGTGTGGAAAGGAATAGACTTCGCACGATGCGAACGTAAGGTATCAATCGTTCACTGACTGCTATGTTCGGTATTAATGCAGACTGAATCCTTAATCATTTATCAAACTCTTGAAATATCAAAGCCTGATTTAAGTGCAGATAACTGATAGAGTTTGGATAAATGGAAAGTTTGAATAAAATACATTATTATCAATTTCTACAGATATTTTTCCTTGCGCTCACACCCCACTGCATATTTGAGAAAACAGAATGATTTAACATACTTATTTTCATATCCAATCTTTTTTAATACTCCCCATGATAATACTCACTATAAAAAGTCCAATCGAATAATTTTACGCGGTGATAAATGAAATTAATAGAAAGCGATTACCTTTGAAGAAAAAGTCTGTAATTTGGTCAAGAGAAAAGTACAATAGGTCAAAACATGGATATTATAATTCGCTTTATTTGCACTACCATTTTAAATCTAATTGTATTAATCCTTATTATAAACTTTAATATCTGCACTATGAAGAGAAAAGTACTATTAAGCACATTGTTTCTAATACTACATTTCACTGTAGCATTAGCACAGCAAGTAACTATTTCAGGGCAAGTGTTGGATGAGAAGAGTGAACCTCTTATCGGTGCCACGATAAATATCGAAGGTACCACCAATGCAGTAATCACCGATTTAGAAGGAAAGTTCACGATAAAAGTACTTCCTTCTGAAAAAACTGGTCATCAGTTATCTGGGATATAAGCCCAAAACTATCACTATCGGAAAGAACCGAAGATTTGATATCATTCTAGACCCTTCAGTCACAGAGATGGATGAGGTGGTTGTTGTAGGCTATGGTAGCCAGCGAAAAAGTGATATTGCAACCGCCGTTGCTTCTGTGAATATAAAAGATATTGTAAACAGTAGTTCTACGCAGACGTTGCAAGCACTACAAGGCAAAATCAGCGGAGTACAGATTATCCCCACAGACGGTTCATTGTCAAGCGGAATGACTTTCAGAATCAGAGGTGTCAACTCCGTCACAGGAGGAACCCAGCCTCTCTTCGTCATTGATGGTGTACCAATGCCTACTCAACAGATCACCAATGAAGATACCGAAACGGTAAACAATCCTCTGCTGGGACTGAATCCAAATGATATTGAATCCAATTTGAATTATTGGAATCCTCGTCCTATCAAAAAGGATAATCCATATTTGACCGTCCAAAGGAAGCTCTCTCCACAGACTGTGGAGGATTTCGCCAATAGACTGTTCATCTACCAGGTAGGAAAAAACAATCATATCGGCTTTCCATTCCGCAAACCCTCCCAGATGGAAATCCTTAACTTTGAAATGAGGAACTATTTTGCAGAGACCAATACCAATTATAAAGCCTTTGCCACGGGTGGTGACAAGGCACAAAGCTGTTGGATGGCCAATTTTTGTTCCTTTTGACAAGGTTACAGACATATATCTCTTTGAATCCGCTATTGACGCAATGAGTTTCTACGAAATAAACCATTATACTAAAGAAACCACATGCGCATTCATAAGCACGGGGGGATATGTCACCAAATCCCAAATAGAGAATATAAGCCGTATATTCCCATCTGATAAGGTAAAGTGGAATTGTTGCTATGACAATGATGCCAGCGGTAATGGTTTTGACATCACCACAGCATATTATCTCAAAGGTGAGGAATGTAAAGCTTTTGCAAGGACCAACACTGGAGACACATATAAGACCATCTATTTAAGTTTCCCGGATGGAAACACACAGACCTTCAAAGAAGATGCATTTTCCTCCGGCGAGTATCTTAAACAACATGGTATAGACAATGTAAATATCATCAAACCTTCACGGTACAAAGATTGGAATGAGCTTCTTGTCTATTACAAAAGATTTGATTTGAACCTGGGTCCAGGAATGAAATTCATCCCGGCTATCGAAAAGACCATATCCCAACTGAATCTAAGAGGATATGAACAATTGGCCAATAGTATCAGTTCTTCCACAAAAGAACTGGTGGATTCTCTGCTTGAGCAAGCCAATTACTGCATTTCCGCACCTCTTGCCGAGAGCGGCGCTTATACTCTTATGGTAGACTGTAATATCTTCATGGGGCTGGACACGATGGTACCGGTACCAAGCAACTTATATGTTATAGAAAAAGTGCACGAAAAAAAAGATATCGGCACATGCATAAATGAATTTCTTAAAAAAGAATATATAAACATTTTTAGAGACATGAGTTCATCTGATTTCAAAAATTTTCTAGAGAAAGACATCCTAACTTATACAAAGGGTGCTGTAGAAAAGAATTTTGAGAAAGTGATATTGACTTTCGGATGGAGCCTTAAACCTTCAATTCTAAAAAAAGAGTTTTGACTTAGAACATGGTATATAGCATAACAATACAGCATGATACCATAATAGTAGCTGTTTCAAGCAGACATGTTGTCACAATTCCTGCCAGGTTTAATGGAATGATTCTCGGGCTTTGGAACTTGATACAGATTTTCGTTGCCTACTGTAATGAGAATCCGAATTGGGTGAGTAATGTCCGGTCACTGTGGGGTGACCGATTCAAATAGGGACAGGTATGGAACGGATGCCTATTCATGCCCCTATTATAGCTGACACATGGACTTTTATACATTCTTGCACTTTTTTAAGTGGGTAAAAAAGTACTATTTGTATTTTATACAAAAAATTGTTTGCTTAATGAAATGGAACATACATTGCCAATGATATTTAATACCTATATATAGGTATTAGATGCGTTTTTATACCCAAAAAATGGTATTTTTATAATCTTTTGTAATATCTAATTTTGCATCCTAAAATAGATCTTTTATCGAAGAGAGATACAGTTTCCTTATATTTGAACTGGGGCTTCTGTAAAGTGCGATAAATATGAGGCTGGAACGGAGCTATCAGAAGAATTTTGGAGAAAATCCGTTTTTTAACTTAGTTAGATCTATCAATGAAAATATAAGTATTTATCTGCGTTGTATTAAGATATAGCATATCAGAACTACAACCATCCCGTTTTTTATTTAGATTTGCAGTTTGCTTTTAATCACTCAAGATCCGTATTACTATGTATGGAACTTAAATAAAGTACTAATATATATTGGATTTTCCTAAATATAATGCAGTTGCTATATTGTTAGACAACAGACGGTTGAGGTCTGTGAGATTATGCAACGGCACCAACAAAAACAACATGTATTTTTAATAATTTTAGTTTTGTTACACACAATGGTTTGTTTTAATTTAAAATTTACATATAATTTTGCATTATTAATAAATATGATGTTACTTATGAAAAAAGGTATTTTGGGGTGTAATATTATATACTTGTTTATACTTATTTGCATAGGAATTGCCCTCCCTATCAAATCGCAAAACAATTACAAAGTAAAACTTACAGGCACTGTTTATGAGTACGACCACAACAACAAGCGTTTGCCTTTAGAATTTGCAGCTGTGTCTATTCCTGAAATTGCACTAGGGACAACCTCTGATGAAAATGGTAGATACATACTGGAAAACGTACCTACTGGTAAAATTCGTATGCAAATTCAATATTTGGGCAAAGTCTCCATTGACACCTTAATAAATGTAAATAAGGATTTGGTTCTTAATTTTACAATGAGGAATGAGGATTTTAAGTTGAAAGAAGTTACAGTAACTGCAACCAACAGCCGTTCAGGCAAATCCACATCTTCTCACATTTCCCGCTCTGCTATGGACCATATGCAAGCGACCAGTTTATATGATGTAATGTCATTGATGCCAGGTGGAATTTCACAGAATCAAGATATGAGTTCGGCACAACAGATTAACATCCGTCAAGTTTCCAGTTCCAGTGGTCCGGAAGCTCCGATGAATGCTATGGGCACCGCAATAATTCGTGATGGTGCCCCCATCTCAAATAATGCTAATCTATCTGCGATGAGCCCTACGGTATTAAGTGGTACGGAAACACCCGCTTCATTGGCCGGAGGTGCCTCGCCGGCTGGTGGAACCGATGTTCGTAGTATTTCTACTGAAAATATAGAGTCTATACAAATCGTTCGTGGTATCCCTTCTGTTGAATATGGTGATCTGACCTCAGGAGCAGTAATTATTAATACAAAAGCTGGTCGTGAGCCGCTACGTGTCAAAGCAAAAGCCAATCCCAATATCTATCAGGTGTCTATGGGAACCGGTTTTGAACTTGGAAAAAAGAAAGGCGCTTTAAATGTAAGTGCAGATTATGCTTATAATACGAATAATCCAATATCCAGTTACCAGCACTATCAGCGTGCCACAACAAAGTTGCTCTATTCAAATACTTTCTTTAATAATAAGTTACGTACCAATTCCAGCTTTGATTTATTTATGGTAAGGATCAACGTGAACGTAATCCTGATGATGAACAAACTAAAACAGCTTCGGAAGGCCGCGATATAGGTTTTACTTTGAATACCAATGGTACATGGAATATAAATAAGGGCTGGTTAAAAACACTACGCTATGTATTGTCAGGTACGTATATGGATAAAGACAGTTATTATGAAACCGTATACAGTTCTGCTACATCTCCTTATTCCATGACCACTACAAACGGTGCGGTACTTAGTAACTTTGCAGGTCAGCATATCTATGATGCCAATGGTAATCAAATTACTAATTTTGGACCGGAAGACATAAATCATTATGCTGTTTATCTACCAAGCAGCTATTTGGGACACTATGAGATCGATAGTCGTGAAGTTAATTTGTTTGCTAAAGTGACGAGTTCTCTATTCAAGGCGAGCGGTCATGTAAACAACCGCATCTTGATTGGTGCGGATTTCCGGAGTGACGGTAACGTTGGTAAAGGAAAAACTTATGACCCAAGTACTCCTCCTTATCGTAGTCAATACGGTCATAATTCATCTTTCCGTCCACGTAACTATAAGGATATTCCTTTCATTAACCAATTTGGTGCATATGTGGAAGATAATTTCAAATGGTCCATAAGCGGTACGCATGATTTGAACATTCAGGCTGGTGTGCGTTATGATCATACCTCAGTAGTAGGAGGCATTTTCTCGCCACGTGTAAATGCATCCATTGATTTGATTCCGAATCTATTAAGTCTTCAGGGAGGTTACGGTATTGCTGCAAAGATGCCTTCTCTTCTCTATTTATATCCAGAAAATGCATATTTTGAATATATCAATATAAATGAGCTTACCAATGAAAATATTCCGGAAAGCCAGCGCTTGTTTATGACTACCACAGAAGTTCGGCAAGTAGATAACTCAGATTTGAAGATTGCCCAAAATCATAAAGCAGAAGTCGGTTTTAATTTACGAGTGGGTAAAACCAATCTGAATGTAATAGCTTATAAGGAGCGTCTGAAGGATGGTTATGTAATGAGCCAAACCTTCAACACCTTCAATACATTTATCTACAATGAATACCAGCGCACAGAAAACGGGATAGAGCTTAGTAGTAGCCTACCGGTATTGTCTACTTATGCAAAACCAACTAATAATTTAAATATAGAACTAAAGGTTAGAATTTGATTTGAATATCGGACGTATTGATGCTATCCGTACGGCCTTCCAAATAAATGGCTCATGGATGCGTACTAAGAGTTGGCGTCAGGGTTATAGCTTCTATGACAATAGCGAAGATGCTGCTTCAGCCCGTAAACCGGTGGCCATTTATTCTCAAGAAGGCAATGCAAGTTACAAACAACAATTTGTAACGACTTTACGTGCCACTCACAATATCCCGCGTATCGGTTTTGTTGTTACGATGACAGCACAAGCTATTTGGCAGCAGTCTAATTGGAATACATTTGGAAACGATTCTATACCTGTGGGCTATTTAGCATTGGAAGATGCGTCTGTAAATATGTTTCCCAAGGGGAAATATACCACTACCCAGCAAGTAAAGGATGCAGGATATGGATATATGTTGAATAATGTAAGTCATAATAATGCTATAAAAGAATCATACAGTCCTTATTTTTGTTTTAACTTGAATGTAACTAAAGAAATTAGCAATATGCTACGTGTTTCTTTCTTTGCCAACAATATGTTCAGAAGTTATCCGCGCAGAGAATCCAAACGTAATCCGGGTTCATATATTCAATTGAATAACCGATTTTTCTTTGGGCTGGAATTATCACTCACTTTATAATGTTTAGGAAGTTATGAAAAAATATTTAATATATTTGTTTACATTGGCAAGTACCCTTTTGATAGGATGCGATTCGTTCAGGGACATGTCTGGCACAGCAGAAGTGAATCCTATCACAGTGGATGTATATTTGGATATTACCGTTGAAAATATATCCACACTGAAAGATCTGACTGTAAAGTTCGACAATTACGATGAAGATTTACATTATGTAAAAGAAGTAACTGATAATAGTGTGAAAGTTGACGGAATTATCCCCGGAATTTATTCGGTAACAGTATCCGGTACAGCGATCGATACAGAAAACAATGAATACTACATCAATGGCAATTCTGTAAATGCGGCATTATTTAAGCATGGTAGCGCATTGAATATTGAAGTACAAGGGCTTAAAGTGAGCCCATTAATATTCAAGGAGATTTATTATTGCGGTAGCCGTCCGGAAAAAGGAGGAGTCTATTTCCGAGACCAGTTCTATGAGATATACAATAACTCTGCTGACATTTTGTATTTGGACGGTATTTATTTCGCAAATTTAACTCCGGGTACAGCTACCACTAAATTACCTATTTGGCCGGAAGCGGACGGTAATAATTATGCATATGGAGAACGTGTGTGGAAATTTCCAGGAAATGGAACCGAATATCCGTTAGCGCCAGGTGAATCTTGCATCATTTCTCAATTTGCCGCTAACCATCAGTTGGACATCTATAACCCTCAAAGTCCTATAGACGGCAGTAGTTCTGAGTTTGAGTTTAATATGAATAATCCAAACTTCCCTGACCAGGCAGCTTATGATATGCAACATGTTTTCTACCAAGGAAAAGCAGAGATGGGAAGTATACCACAATATTTGACATCCGTATTCGGAGGTGCTTATGTGATTTTTCGTGTTCCTGAAGGAGAAGCTTGGGATCCGGTCAACGATGAAAATATGAAGACAACAGATCTTAGCAAACCGAACAGCAATGTTTATTATGCAAAAATACCTATTAAATATGTATTGGATGCTGTTGAAGCAGTAAACAATGAGTCAAAGATGAATGCAAAACGTGTCCCCGGTGTACTTGATGCAGGTATTACTTGGGTAGGAGCTACTTATTGCGGTTTAGGTATTGCTCGCAAATTGTCCACAGACGAAGAAGGTAATCCTATTATTCGCGAAGAAACAGGTACATATATATATCAGGATACAAACAACAGTACGGATGACTTTGAACGTGGCGTTGTTCCTGTAATGCGTCGTAATGGAGCAAAAATGCCTTCATGGAATCACACATTGTAATAATTAACTAAAAAGACAGAACAATGAAAAAACAATATATGAACTATATGAAAAGCTGCCTGCTGGTAATGATAGCCTGCCTTGTAAGTATGGTGGGAGCGGCACAGGGCTTCTCTCCCGCCGCTATGGAACAATTGAAAACAAGACGACTATGGTCTCATTCACAGAATGCTGCCGGTATGCCATTCGATGATATTCAGAATTATTCGAATGTTATATTGGGATATGACTTACAGGACGGAAACTATTGCCGTCCGCAAGAGGGGCAGAAAGAGGCTATCGTAGGTGTATCCAGTGAAGGCTTTATCAATCTGAAAAATGCATATGTGTGGGGAGCATTTAATTTTGCACAAAAAAATCTGACAGATGCCGGATATAACGCCTCCATTGCCGATCCATTCAGGGGAATGCCTTACTATGTCGCAGACCAGCACTTAAGCAAATGGAGAAATCAATATTACGATCTGAAGTTTCGTGCAGCTACTCCTTTACTTGGTAATCATTGGGCATTGGGGTTGGAAGGTAATTATGTAGCTACATTAGCTGCCAAACAGCGCGACCCGCGTGTGGATACCCGTTTTTATACGCTGGGACTGACGCCGGGGATTACTTACAAGTTGAATAATTCACACAAGTTTGGTGCAAGTTTCAAGTATAGTTCTATCAAGGAAGACTCAAGAATGAGTAATGTCAACTCTTATGTGGATCAGGACTATTATATATTATACGGTTTGGGAACAGCCATAAAAGGAATAGGCAGCGGTGTAACCAGCAATTATATTGGAGACCATTTCGGTGGAGCTCTCCAGTACAACTTCAGTATGCCCTCTTTCAATTTACTGCTTGAGGGCAGTTACGATGTAAAAGCGGAAACTGTTCAGCAGAGCTATACGACTCCTAAAAAAATAGCCGGTGTAAAAGATAAAACTGCTCATGTTTCTTTAACGATGATTCAGGAAGGAAAGGACTATACCAATTATATGAGAACCACATATACAAATCGTAACATCGATGGTATTCAGTATATTTCTCAACGCGATAACTCTGAATCACAAAGTGGCTGGGTGGAATTATATAATAACATCCGTTCTACGTACAAGGCACAAACCGCTTCTCTTAATTATGCATTAAGCAGAAACCGCGGGAATGAATATAGTTGGAAAGCAGAATTAAATGTGAATTATACCAAGCAAGACGATGAATATTTAATGCCTAATTCTGTACAGAATGCAGAAAATTTATCTTTAGGCTTAGGTGGCAAAAAAAATTTTGTTTTAGGCAATAGTTTGAATCGCAGGCTTTTAATAGATGTTCATGTTGCGTATAACAATAATCTGGGAGGTGAATATGTATATGGTGGCAGCCATGCAGACTATCCAACTGTAACCGAATTACAACAAGGGCTGACTAATTATTATACCTGTGATTACTATCGTATTGGCGGGTCGATAACGTATTCGCAACAAGTCAGAGAAAACAGACGTATGAACTTATTTGCAAAAGTTGTATTCGATCGTGTAAATACCTCTGACTATGATTATGATGGGCGTACTCATTTATCGATAAGTTTAGGATGTAATTTTTAATGCTACATAACGAAATCTATATTACAAAACATGCGTAAATTAATAACTGGAAGTTTGATGCTCTGCAGCATATTATCTCTGCGGGCACAGACATTTGTTAAACCGGCTGTGAAAGTAAAGGACACCTCTTTTGCTGTAATTACAGATAAAGGGACATTTCAGGCTTGTGAAGCCGAGCTTAAAGCCTATCAGGAGATTCTAGGAATGGAAGGGTTGCCTACGTTCATCGTATACAATGAATGGAATAAACCGGAAGATGTAAAGAAAGTTATTGTTAAGCTCTACAAAAAGGATAAATTGGAAGGAGTGGTATTTGTCGGTGATATCCCTATTCCAATGCTCCGCAAAGCCCAGCATATGACTTCCGCTTTTAAAATGGATGAGAAAAACAATGACTGGAGAGATTCTTCAGTGCCCAGCGACCGTTTCTACGATGATTTCGACCTACAATTCGATTTTTTGAAACAGGACAGTGTCGAAAATAATTTCTTCTATTATAATTTGGCTATAAAATCTCCACAGCAAATTCGGTGTGACATATATTCTGCACGTGTCAAAGCTGTTGATAACGGCGAAGAACCGCATGCGCAAATCAGCCGCTATTTTAAAAAAGTGGTGGCTGAGCACCAGATAAACAATAAATTAGACCAATTCTTCTCCTATACAGGTGATGGCTCTTACTCTAACTCATTGACTGCATGGACACCGGAAACCTTTACTATTCGCGAACAAATGCCGGGCGTATTCGATAAAGAGGGACGGGCCCGTTTCATCCGTTATAATTTCAGCGATTATCCCAAGGACGATGTCATTAATATGCTGAAACGCACAGATCTGGACTTGTCTATTTTTCATGAGCATGGTATGCCCGAACGTCAATATCTTTCCGGTAGTCCCGCTACTAATAGGTGGAATGCTCATGTAGATGCAATGAAGTACTATTATCGTGGTTTAGCGCGTAGAAAGCAAAACAACAAAAAGTCTTTCGACGAAATGCTGGATATGATGAAAAACACATACGGTTTGGACACTACTTGGATTGCAGGCTATGATGATCCCAAAGTAATTGCAGAAGATTCTTTACTAGACCTGCGCACCGGTATTATCCTGTCGGAAGTTACAGAGTTTAAGCCTAATAGCCGTATGGTAATTTTCGATGCATGCTATAATGGTGATTTCCGGGAAAAAGATTACATTGCCGGACGTTATATCATGTCGGAAGGAAAATGCGTAACTACTTTTGCCAATTCAGTCAATGTACTGCAAGATAAAATGGCAAACGAAATGCTCGGCCTGTTAGGTATGGGAGCACGAGTGGGGCAATGGGCTAAATTGACGAATATTCTCGAATCGCACATTACCGGTGACCCTACTCTACGTTTTCATTCTATCAATGAGGTAGATGCCAATGCTTTGTTCAAAGAACCATATAGCGAGTCCCGCATGTTGGAGTTATTACAGTCGCCCTATGCCGACATACAGAATTTTGCTTTGCACAACCTTTATCGCAATGACTATCCGGGTATTTCTGATTTATTAAGAAAAACTTTTGAAACTTCCTCGTTCATGATGGTACGTTTCACCTGCTTGGCATTGCTTGAGAAGATTAGTGACAAAACTTCCGGGAAGTCTTACACTTGGCCATTACGGATTCCTATGAATTTATTCGTCGCACCTCTGTTCGTATGATGCAACATGTGGGACTGAACGAGTATGTTTATCCGCAAATCAAAGCCTATGTAGAAGACAACCTATCCGAGCGTGTGGCATTTAATGTGAGTTTGGGGCTTCAAGTCTTTGATCAGGCAGCCGTACAGGCGGCAATTGATAAAGTAATGGCTGAGACCTATGTGTTGCAAGACAAGGAGGAGATGCGTAAGGTTTTGGAGAATGCCAATAATAGTCGTAGCATGCAAAAAGAGTTATTAAGCAAAGAAACTTCCGAACGTTGGCGCATCCTTTATTGCAATTCTCTGAAAAATCATATGGCACATGCCTGTGTAGACGGCCTCTTGGCTTTACTTACCGACTCCAGTGAAAGTGAAAAGCTAAAAACCTGTTTATTGGAGGCTTTTGCTTGGTTCACTCATTCTTATCGGAAGCCTGACATCCTTCGGGTATGCGATCAACTGAGAAAAGATAAGAGCTTATCCGAGAACCTTCGTGAAGAAGCCGACCGTACATATTACAGACTTAAAAATTAATTGGCCATGATTAAAAAAATAATATATCTGCATTTCTTTTGCCATTGGCAGGAAATGCACAAACAACAGTCATAAAGCCATTGGTCAAACAACCTACCGCTTTTGCTATCATAACAGATAACCAAACTTATGCAAATACCAAAGATGCCATGCATCAGTACAAAACTGCGGTTGAAGATGATGGTTTGGCAACTTATCTGATCAGCGGTGACTGGCAAAATCCAGATCAAGTCAAACAGATAATCATCAAAACATATCAAGAATGCCCTTCATTGGAAGGTCTGGTTTTAATCGGCGATGTGCCTGTCGCATTGGTACGTAATGCGCAACACATGACTACTGCATTCAAAATGAATGAGAAAGCCTTTCCTTGGGATCAGTCTTCCGTACCTACCGACCGCTTTTATGATGATCTGAACTTAAAGTTTGAGTTCATCAGGCAAGACTCAGTAAATCATCAGCATTTCTACTACAAATTGACAGAAGACAGTCCCCAGCGGCTAAATCCTACTTTCTATTCAGCTCGTATCAAGTATCCGGAAAAAAAGGAAGGGGATAAATATGCGGCCATTGCCTCATATCTGAAGAAAGCTGCTGCTGCCAAGGCAGATAAGCATAATCAATTAGATCGGGTATTCTCATTCAATGGTGCTTCTTACAATTCCGATTGCCTGATTGTATGGATGGATGACGAAAAAGCTTATATGGAGAACTTTCCATTAGCTTTTGGTCGTCAAATGGGATTCAAACATTGGAACTTCCGAATGAAACACCCTATGAAATATAAGTTATTCAGCGAATTGCAACGAAAGGACCTTGACTTATTTATGTTTCATGAACATGGAATGCCAACAGGGCAGCTTATTAATGATGAATTGGCATGCACTGATTTCAATAATCGTTATAAAATGTTGAAGAGTACACTTTATAATGCAGTCATGTCCCATGTTGGAAAACGTGACAAAGACACCTTACGTATTCAGATGCAGGAAAAACGACAAGTGAATGAGGTGTTTTTAAAGACCTGGACAATCCTAAGTTCTGGGAAGCAGACTCTCTTCACTACGCTGATGAACGTATCGTAACGGAAGATTTAATGAAGAGAAATCTTTCCACTAATCCGAAGATGATAATGTTTGATGCGTGCTACAACGGTTCTTTTCACGAAAACGACTATATAGCAGGACAATATATCTTTAATGACGGTCAGACATTAGTAGCACAAGGAAATACCCGTAACGTATTGCAAGACCGCTGGACTATTGAAATGATTGGTTTGTTGTCCCATGGTGTACGAGCCGGGCAATACAATAAGCTAATCGTATCACTTGAAGGTCATTTGTTTGGTGATCCCACTTTCCGTTTTGCTCCTATCGAAGCCAATACTTTAAGTACCGATATAACAATACACAAAGATGACAAAGCCTATTGGAAGAATTTGTTAAACAGCCCATACGCTGATGTACAAAGTTTGGCCATGCGTATGCTGGCTGACGCCGATACCCAAAAGGAATTATCTCCGTTGCTCCTGAAGAAGTACCGGGAAAGTGGCTTCAATACGGTTCGTATGGAAGCTATCAAGTTGTTGAGCCGTTATCAGGACGACAACTTCATCGAAGCATTACGCGAAGGTTTGAACGATACTTATGAAATGGTAGCTCGCCAAAGTGCCATTTATGCTGGATTTGTAGGTGACGATTCCTTATTGCCCGCTATTGTGGAAGCATTGGTCGAACATAATGAACGCTTACGCGTACAAATGAGTGCCAACAAGGCTTTAAGCCTTTATCCGAAAGAGAAAGTAGAAAAGACAATAGAAGACTTTTATGCAAAAGTTGACCGTTTGAATGAAAACGAAGAGAAAAAACGATTACTAAGAAGCCTGGAAAGAATGTTTGTACAAGAGGCAAAAGTCCATCAGACCTTGATGGATGTAGCTGCACCGGAAGCAAAACGTATCAGTGCAATCCGCAATGTGCGTAACTATACATTCCATTTCCACGTGGATGATTATTTGAATGTAATTCGTGATGCCGGTAATCCACAGGAAGTACGTGTAGTAATGGCCGAAGCATTAGGTTGGTTTACTAATTCTGTACAACGGCCACACATTCTTGAAGAAATAAAGAAGATGCAACAAACAGCCAATCTTCCGGAAGATTTAAAAGCAGAGCTTGAACAGACAATCAAAAGATTAAGTTTATAAATATGAATAAATACATCCTTTTGGCAATTACCGCTTTGTGCTTACAGGATATGCAGGCGCAAACAGTTGTACATCCTAGTATAAAAACAAAGACTACTTTTGCAATTGTAGTCGATCAGAAAAGTTATGATGAAGCGAAAAGTGAAATTGATGCTTATCGTACCAGTATAGAAAAAGAAGGTTTAGGTACTTACTTGCTAATTGATGATTGGAAAAGGCCCGAACCTATTCGTGAGCAACTTGTCAAATTGCATGAGAATGAGAAAACGCCTTTGGAGGGTTGCGTATTTATAGGTGACATCCCTATTCCAATGATTCGTGATGCACATCATCTATCTTCGGCTTTCAAAAGGTCTCCCAAAGCCAATTGGCAGAAATCAAGCGTTCCTTCCGACCGTTATTATGATGACTTCGGATTAAAATTTGATTATATTAAACAAGACAGTTTGATACCTGACTATCATTATATGACATTGCGTGCTGATTCTAAACAGTATATTTCACCGGATATTTATTCGGCCCGTATCCGTCCATTACATTTAGAAGGTGAGAACCGTTATCAGATGCTACGCGATTACTTAAAAAAGGCAGTTGCCGAAAAAGCAAAGCAAAATGCATTTGACCAACTGACTATGGCCCGTGGCCATGGTTACAATTCTGAAGATCCTTTGGCATGGAGCGGTGAGCAAATAGCCTTACGTGAGCAATTGCCGCAAATATTCAAATCGGGTAATACAGTGAAGTTCTATGATTTTAACATGCGCTATCCGATGAAACCATTATACTTGAACGAGATTCAGCGCGAAGGATTAGATGTCATGCTATTCCATCACCACGGTGGCCCCACCATGCAGTATATCAATGGCTATGAAAATGGTTCCGGTATTAATTTGAGTATTGAGAATGCCAAAATATTCTTGCGAAGCAAAGTGCCTTCATACGCCAAGAAACATGGGCGTGAAGCTGCTATCAAAGAATATGCCAAGCAGTATGGGGTGCCTGAAAGTTGGTGTGCGGAAGCTTTCGATGAGGAGAAAATAAATCGGATTCCATTGTAAACCGTAATATGGATATCTATACTGAAGATATTCGTCTTTTGACTCCTAATGCGCGTTTTATATTGTTCGATGCTTGTTTCAACGGTTCTTTCCATTTGGATGACAACATTGTAGGCTCTTATATATTCAATAAGGGTAAGACCATTGCTACTATGGGATGTACGGTTAACACCATTCAAGATAAATGGCCGGATGAATTTCTCGGCTTGTTAGCTGCCGGTATGCGCATCGGGCAGTTCACTCGTTTTACCTGCTTCTTGGAAAATCATCTGATCGGTGACCCGACTTTTCACTTCACCAATAATGCCGGGCTGGATATGGACATCAACCAAGCTTTAGTTGCGCAGGAAGGAAATGTTACATTCTGGAAAAAACAGCTGAATTCCCCTATGGCTGACATGCAGGCAATGGCGCTCCGTCAATTGTCAATGGCAAATTATAGTGGTCTCGTTGAGTTGCTGAAGAAAAGTTACCACGAATCGAACTATTTCGTTGTGCGGTTGGAAGCATTACGCCTATTAGCTTTGAACTATCCGACAGAGGTTGCCGATGTATTGCAGACAGCCATGAACGACAGTTATGAACTGATCCGTCGTTATGCGGTGGAATACGTTGAAAAGAATTGCAATCCGGAATTGTTGCCGGCATGGATAGAAAGCTATTTATTACGCGGACATGAAAACCGCCATCGTTTCAGAATTTTTAGTGCTATCAACACGTTCGACCATGATATGGCTTTGAATGAATTGAAGAAACAGGCTGCCGATTGGTCTTTCTACGATTCTTCCTATGTGAATGAATTGTTAGAATACCTTCCTCGCCAAAAGAAAGGACTTGAAAGAGATTTTGCACTTATTGACAGTCCGGAAAGTACTACCAAACAGATACAAAGCGAAATAAGTAGGTTCCGAAATAAACCTATTGCTAAAGCTATTGAGCCATTACTGAACATTATAAAAAATGAAAGCCAAGAAGAAGAACTTCGCATATTGGCTGCTGAAACATTAGGCTGGTATAATTTATACTATAATAAAGCAGATATAATCAAAGAACTTAACACATTTAGAACTTCCAATCAAAAGCTAATGAACGAAGTTACCAAAACAATTAATAGGCTGAAAAGTCAAAATAGGTAGAATCATCCAAACGATGAGATAGACCGGATCCAAAGGGCGGTTCTGCCATTCCTGAGCAGCCTGGTTGACTTTGTTCGTGATGATGGAAATGGCTGATGTGGACAGTTCTATTTCATAGATTTCACGCATTTCCTCTTCAATGTCGGACACGCTCATTCCTTTGGCATATAGGGAGATAACAAGTTTTTCTATGGAAAACCCACGACCCTCGTGTTTGGGAACAACTATGGACTCGAATTCACCGTTACGGTCATGGAGAATAGGTATGATCGCTTCACCGTGTTCAGTTTGGATTTTCTTGGGGTAGCTGCCGTTACGGGAATTACCGCTGTTATGACCGGAAACCGAATTCTTCTCATAACCCAGATGCGCATCCATCTCACCTTCAAGCATTTTCTCCAATACCTGCGCGTGTAGTTGTTTCAGAAACTTGCTGACATCAGCTTCTGTCTTGAACTGGTTAAGGAACTTCTTACTTAATACCTCATCAGGCACTGCATGATTCTTCTCTTTCATAATCTTCTTCATTTTGCAAAGCTATTAAATAAAAAATACGGAACCCAATACTGAATCCCGTATTTTACATTTACACAAAATATTTTATAGTGCCTAAATCGTATTAAATGAGGTTATTTTTCGATGCCAACTAGTTCTACTTCGAAAATCAAAGTAGAGAAAGGTTTAATCTGACCGGCTTCACGTGCACCATAAGCTAGCTCTTGAGGGATGTAAAGTTCCCATTTAGATCCTACTGGCATCATTGTTAGCGCTTCAGTCCATCCTTTGATTACCTGATTAGCACGGAAAGTAGTCGGTTCTTTACGATCATATGAACTGTCGAACTGAGTTCCATCAATCAAAGTACCTTTATAGTTTACTTTTACTTTAGAAGAATCGGTAGGAATAGCGCCGTTACCTTCTTTAATTATCTTATATTGTAAGCCGCTTGATGTAGTTTTAACACCCTCTTTCTTTGCATTTTCAGCTAGGAATTTTTCACCGGCAGCTTTATTTTCAGCGAACTGGGCTTCAGTAGCTTTTGCTTTGATTGCTTCTGCCTTAGACTGAACGTAAGCGTTGGCTTCTTCCATAGTAACATTCATGCCTTTTTTCTGCAAAGCAGCCATGAAACCTGCCAGAAAGTTTTCTTTACTTAAACTTTGAGTAGAGTCATTTCCGAAAATACGTTGGCTCATCATATCGAACATACGTCCACCAACTTGTTGACCAATCTGAAGACCTGCCATATAAGCAACGTCTTTAGGGCTAGTCTTGCTGGTACCTTCTTTAACACCTCTGATGAAGTCGGACATATAGGCTGTATCAACGCCTAATTGTTGGCTCATATACATATCCAGACCTTGCGTGTTGGTGATACCCATCATGTAAGAAAGTGAGTCTACGTCATTCTTCATGTTTGCTTTCGGTGCTTGAGCTGTACAAGAAGCCAAGCTGGCTGCAGCAGCGATTGCTACAAAAAACTAATTTTTTCATTTGCCTTAAATGCTTTAATAATTATAATACTTCGATTAATTCTACTTCAAAAATCAATGTGCTGTGAGGAGGAATCATTTCTCCTGCTTGTTGTGCTCCATAGGCTAGTTCTGAAGGAATGAAAAGTTTCCATTTAGCACCTTCAGTCATCAGTTGGAGTGCTTCCACCCATCCTTTGATTACTTGGTTCACACCAAAGATAGCCGGCTCGCCGCGTTTGATAGAGCTGTCAAACAAAGTCCCATCAATCAAGGTACCTTCATAATGGCATTTTACACGGTCGGTTGCACTCGGTTTTTTTCCGTTACCTTCTGTAATCACTTCGTACTGTAAGCCACTGGGAAGTGTCACGACTCCCGGTCTTTTTGCGTTTTCCTCCAAAAATGATTTTCCCTTTTCAATATTCTCTGCATTCAATTTGGTTTCCAGCTCTTCAAAGTACTTGTTTACGATTTCACGTGCTTCGTTGTGGCTGATAGCCGTTTCTTTTCTATCTAATACGTCTTTGATTGCTTGAGCAAAGTCTTCAACATTAATACTTTGAGCACCCATGCTCAATAAATTCTGGCCAATACCAAGGCCGATGGCGTAACTGAATTTATCCATAACTATTTATTTTATAAGATGTTTTATACAAAACGCACAAAGGTAGGTGTTTTATTTGAATGAATCTGTTTTTAACAATTTAATTTTTCTTATTTTTGTGTGTTTAGTTAAAAGAGGAGGACTAGAAATGAAGAATTTAGTAGTTTTAACAGGTGCTGGAATGAGTGCTGAAAGCGGTATCAGTACATTTCGTGATGCAGGTGGTTTATGGGATCAGTATCCGGTGGAGCAAGTGGCTACTCCAGAAGGGTATGCGGCAAACCCTAAATTGGTGATTGATTTTTATAATGAGCGTCGTAAACAGTTGTTTGCTGTAAAGCCTAACCAGGGGCATGAACTGGTCTCTGAGATGGAAAAATTCTTTAATGTGACTGTAATCACTCAAAATATTGATAATTTGCATGAGCGTGCTGGAAGTTCGCATATTATTCATTTACATGGCGAACTGACCAAAGTGACATCTAGTTGGGAACCTAATAATCCAGCTTATATTAAAGAATTAAAGCCGGAAGAATATGAGATACATTTGGGAGACTTGGCCGGAGACGGTTCTCAGTTTCGTCCATTCATTGTATGGTTTGGTGAATCTGTTCCTATGATTGAAACTGCAATTGAATATGCTGAAACAGCTGATATCTTTTTAATTATAGGAACTTCGCTTAATGTATATCCCGCTGCCGGTTTGTTGAATTATGTGCCTGCCAACACTCCTGTTTATTTAATAGATCCTAAGCAGGTGCCCATTGCATCGGGGCGTAAAGTGCATGTAATTCAGAAAGGTGCGTCCGAAGGAATGGAAGAGTTAAAAAAAATATTAGTGAGATAGTTTGCAAGTAAACAATTTCATTGTATATTTGTTATGTATTTAAAGAACATTTAAAACATAAAACAGAGACAATTATGAAAAAGTACGTTTGCACAGTATGTGGTTGGGTTTATGACCCGGCAGAAGGAGATCCTGAAGGTGGAATAGCTCCGGGAACAGCATTTGAAGATATTCCAGATGATTGGGTTTGCCCTCTTTGCGGAGTAGGTAAAGATGATTTCGAAGTTCAAGAAGATTGATCCCATCTTATAACCGGATATCATATAAAGCGGAGGAGTTTCTTCTGTATGATATATCAGATAGCGCGATTAATTATTTAGTTGCGCTATTTATTTTACATTATTATAAATGGTTAATCTTTTAAAAAAAGAGCGTAACCTATAACAGGTTGCGCTCTTTATGGTATAAATAAAGAATGTTCTTATTTCTTTTCTTGTTTTTCAGGACGAGGCAGTAATACTTTGTGAGAGAGTTTAAATTTACCTGTTTTGGGGTCAATATCAAGTAATTTCACTTCTATTTCGTCCCCTTCTTTTAAACCGGCCTCTTCTATTGTTTCAAGACGTTTCCAGTCAATTTCAGAGATATGCAACAATCCGTCTTTTCCAGGCAAGAATTCTACGAACACACCATATGGCATTACTGAACGGACTTTACCTACATAGACTTCACCGACTTCGGGAACAGCAACGATACCCTTGATAATGCGCATAGCATCGTCAATACATTTCTTGTTTGTTCCCGCAATTTCAATACGGCCTACCCCATCAGTTTCTTCAATCGTGATGGTTGCTCCAGTCTCTTCCTGCATACCTTGGATAATCTTTCCGCCCGGACCGATGATAGCCCCAATGAACTCTTTAGGAATAGTCATCGTTTCAATACGAGGAGCATGCGGTTTCAAATCTTTACGAGGCTCGGCGATACATTCGGTTAACTTGTTAAGAATATGTTCGCGTCCTTCTTTTGCTTGCAGTAACGCTTTTTCCAAGATTTCGAATGACAGGCCATCTACCTTGATGTCCATCTGTGTAGCAGTGATACCATCACGAGTACCTGTAACCTTAAAGTCCATATCACCCAAGTGATCCTCATCGCCAAGAATATCAGATAATACGGCATATTTTTCTTCACCTGCATTCTTAATCAAGCCCATGGCAATACCTGAAACTGGTTTTTTCATGGCAACACCGGCATCCATTAATGCAAGGGTTCCTGCACAGACAGTAGCCATTGAAGAAGAACCATTTGATTCCATGATATCAGATACTACACGTACTGTGTACGGGTATCCTGCAGGAATTTGTCCTTTTAAAGCACGCCATGCCAAGTGCCCGTGCCCGATTTCACGACGACCTACACCACGTTGTGCTTTTGCTTCACCAGTAGAATAAGGAGGGAAGTTGTAGTGTAACAAGAATCGTTCTCTGTGTTGATCCAGAACATCGTCTACAATTTTCTCATCTAGTTTGGTACCTAATGTGACAGAAGTTAAAGACTGAGTTTCACCACGGGTGAAGATGGCAGAACCATGAGGACCGGGCAGATAACCTACTTCGCACCAGATAGGGCGAATTTCAGTCGTCTTACGTCCGTCCAGACGCTTGCCTTCATCAAGAATACAACGACGCATAGCTTCCTTTTCCACATCGTGGTAGTAACGGTCGATTAATGTACCTTTTTCTTCCAGTTCTTCTTCTGTATATTGAGTTTTGAATTCATCGCGGATGGCGTCAAAAGCATCCTGACGTTCATGCTTGTTTCTGTTTCCTGAAGCAGCGATGGCGTATGCTTTATCGTAACAAGTTTCGCGTACAGCTTTGCGCAAATCTTCATCGTTTTCTTCGTGGCAATATTCACGTTTTACTGTAGAACCGACCTCTTCCATCAGCTCCATCTGCGCTTTGCAATGAACTTTGATTGCTTCGTGAGCAGCCTTCATAGCAGCCAGTAAGTCTTGTTCGCTGACTTCCTGCATTTCGCCTTCTACCATCATGATGTTGTCATATGTGGCAGCAACCATCAGATCCATATCAGCTTTCCCAAGTTGTTCGAAAGTGGGGTTGATAACGAACTGACCATCGATACGTGCTACACGTACTTCAGAAATCGGTCCGCCGAAAGGAATGTCGGAAACGGCTAATGCTGCTGAAGCGGCCAATCCTGCCAATGCATCAGGCATATCTATTCCATCAGCTGAGAAAAGAACAATGTTTACGTAAACCTCTGCATGGAAATTATCGGGAAATAAAGGACGCAATGCGCGGTCTACCAGTCGGCAAGTCAGGATTTCATAATCCGAAGCTTTGCCTTCTCTTTTGGTAAAGCCACCGGGAAAACGTCCGAATGCTGAATATTTTTCTTTGTACTCTACCTGGAGGGGCATAAAATCTGTACCGGGAACTGCATCTTTTGCTGCACAAACAGTAGCTAGCAACATGGTGTTACCCATGCGGAGCATTACAGAACCGTCTGCCTGTTTTGCCAGCTTTCCCGTTTCGAGTGTGATGGTTCTACCATCAGGAAGCTCGATCGTCTTAACAATAGGATTGATCATAAAAAATGTTTTAATATATTTTTCGTCTAAAATTCGTGCAAAGATAGGCATTTATTCTTCTAATTTGGTGAGAATGAGATAAAAAGTTACTATGATTACTGTTTTTTTTCATTTTAATGTGTAAGAAGGTGGATAAATGCTTTGACAAACCACGAAAAGACGTATCTTTGCATTCAAAATTATTAAGAGAACACACATTTATATTAATTTTAGCGATGAAAAAGAATGTATATTTTTTGCTCGCACTTCTGTTGATAGGGTTGAGCGCCTGCGACAATGAACCGAAGTTCAAAGTTCAAGGTGAAATTAATGGTGCTGAAGATAAGATGCTTTATTTGGAAGCGTCGGGATTGGATGGCATAGTAGCGCTTGATTCGACAAAATTGGGCAGTAGCGGAAGTTTTAGTTTTGCGCAGAAGCGTCCGGAATCTCCTGAATTCTATCGTTTGCGTTTGGATAATAAAGTGATAAACTTTGCTGTAGACTCTACGGAAACTGTATCAGTTAAGGCTGAGATAAATGATTTTGCGACTGCCTATCGTATTGAAGGTTCGGAAAACAATTTGAAAATTAAGGAATTGGTGTTGCTACAAGCTGATTTGCAGAAGAATGTGGACAAACTCGGCCAGAATCGTAATATCCCTGCGGGTATCGCACAAGACAGTCTTTTGGCTATGGTAAACAATTACAAGAATAAAGTGAAACGAGAATATATCTTTGCGGCTCCAAATATGCCATACGCTTATTTCGCTTTATTCCAGTCGTTGAATGGGTATATGATTTTTGATCCTTTGACAAATAAGGAGGATGTGAAGTGTTTCGCTGCGGTGGCTACGAGTCTGAATAATGCTTATCCACATGCAGACCGTTCACGTAACCTGTATAATATGGTTATAAAAGGAATGAAGAATACCCGTACTCCCCGTCAGCAAACCATGGAAATCCCTGAAGATAAAATCAAAGAAGCTAGCATTATTGATATTCAGCTGAAGGATTTGAAAGGCAATACACGCAGTCTGACCGATTTGAAGGGTAAAGTGGTGCTGATCGATTTTACTGTATATAACAATGCAATGTCTGCTGCGCATAATTTGGCGTTACGTGAACTTTATAATAAGTATGCTTCTCAAGGGTTCGAGATTTACCAGATTTCACTGGATGGTGATGAACACTTTTGGAAAACATCTGCAGATAATCTGCCTTGGGTCTGTGTACGTGATGCTAATGGTGTTTATTCTTCATACATTTCATTATATAACGTAACTAATCTGCCTTCGATATTTTTGGTAAATCGTAATAATGAATTGAGTGCTCGTGGTGAGAATATTAAAGATTTGGATGAAGCCATTAAAAAACTCTTGTAAAAAGCTAATTATGAGTTGAATTTGTTTAAACATGTTACATAGCATCCTTATAAACTTGACTCGTATTAGATAAAAGTCTATCTTTGCAGTACTTGAAATACCAAAGAGGGTTCCGACATTTCCATGTCGGAATTCTTTTTGTTTTTATAGGTATAACTGGAACAATAAATAATTATATAATTTAAAAGGAGGAAAACATTATGGCTTATATGTCAGAAGAAGGTTACAAGCAACTGATTGAGGAACTGAAATATCTGGAATCAGTAGAACGTCCCAAAATTGTGTCGGCTATTGCCGAAGCGCGTGATAAGGGGGACTTGTCAGAAAATGCCGAATATGATGCTGCCAAAGAGGCGCAAGGTCTGTTGGAGATGAAGATCAGCCAGCTGAAATCAACTATTGGTGATGCTAAAATTATTGATACTTCAAAAATGAACGCAGATACAGTGCAAATTTTGACGAAAGTAGAATTGAAGAATGTCAAGACTGGAATGAAGATGGTTTATACTATCGTAGCCGAAAGCGAGGCGAATTTAAAATTGGGCAAGATTTCGGTAAATACTCCGATAGCACAGGGTTTGTTAGGAAAAAAAGTGGGTGATGTGGCTGAAATCACTATTCCGCAGGGTAAAATCAGCTTAGAAGTTGTGAATATTTCATTTTAATATTATAAGGCAGGTCCGCTATGCGGGGCTGCCTTATTTAATACTTATAGATATGGCAACAATATTTAGTAGAATTATTACAGGTGAGATTCCTAGCTACAAAGTGGCTGAAAATGATCAGTTCTATGCTTTTTTGGATATCAATCCGTTAACCAAAGGGCATACGTTGGTTGTTCCGAAATGTGAGGTGGACTATATCTTTGATTTGGAGGACAATGAACTGGCTGCTATGCATGTTTTTGCAAAGAGCGTGGCACTTGCCATTCAAAAAGTTTTTCCGTGTAAGAAAGTAGGTGAGGCGGTAATCGGATTAGAGGTCCCTCATGCACATATTCATCTGATTCCTATTCAGAAAGAGTCGGATATGATTTTTTCTAATCCGAAGTTGAAACTGACAAATGAAGAATTTGTGGAGGTGGCGACAGCAATCAATCAAGCCTGGGAAGGTGGTGACAAGTAATCTTTTTCTTTCTTAGTAAATATAAAGAGCGGGAAACGGATATTCTGTTTCCCGCTTTCCTTTATGATTAAACTCCGGTCACCTGTCTTTATACAAACTGATCTCCTAGCTTGATTTGTACGTCATTCACGAATTTTCGGATAGCGCTTTCGTCATCTTTTTTGCAAATGAGTAATACATTGTCTCTTGCGGCTACTAAATAACCTTCTAGATCCTGTATTACGGCTAATTTCCCTTCTGGCACTACTATTACATTATTATAGCTGTTATATAATAAGGAGTTTCCGTTTACTACAACGTTACCTTCTTGGTCCTTGGATGATATATCATACAGGGAGCCCCATGTACCTAAATCTGCCCATCCGAAGTCGCACAATTGGACGAAAACATTGTTGGCCTTCTCCATGATTCCATAGTCAATGGAGATATTGGGACAGGAAGCGAAATCTTCTTCTCCGTTAGTCAGTTTGGTACAAACTTCGGGCATAATCTCATTGAAGGCTTCTAAAATTGTATTGATATTCCATAAGAAGATCCCTGAGTTCCAATAGAATTCTCCACTTTCTACGAATACTTTGGCAAATTCCAGTTGGGGCTTTTCAATGAATGTTTTTACTTTAAAGAAGTCTCCTTGTTTTTCTTCCTCAATCTGAATATAGCCATAACCGGTTTCCGGTCTGTTAGGTTTGATGCCTAATGTTAGTAATTGAGGAGAGTTTGAAACAAATTCCAGTCCTTTCAAAATTGCAGCTTTAAATTCATCTTCTTTTAAAATCAGATGGTCGGACGGTGCGACAATGACATTGGCATTTGGATTGAATTTTTTTATGTGATAGGAAGCCCAAGCTATACATGGAGCAGTGCTTCTGCGAGTGGGTTCCAATAAAATTTGTGATTTGTCCAATTCTGGGAGTTGTTCTTGGACCAGTTCTTTATACAGCACGTTGGTTGTAATAAAGATGTTTTCTATAGGGACTATTTTTTTATAACGATCAAACGTTTGTTGTATTAGAGAACGTCCAGTCCCGAAGAAATCAAGGAATTGTTTAGGAAGGTTTTTGCGGCTATATGGCCAAAACCGACTACCTATACCTCCCCCCATGATGACACAATAATTATTGCTGTTTGTCATGATATAAAATCGTTTTAAAGTTTCCGCTAATATAGGGCTTATTTTTAGAAAACCATTGTCCGTTATCCCATAAATCGTAGTATATTTATCTTTTTTTGAAAAAAGTGCCGAAAAAGTTTGCAGATATGAAAAAAAGCAGTACCTTTGCAACCGCAATCGAGAAACAAATAAGGTTTTAAAAGATGCCCAGATGGCGGAATCGGTAGACGCGCTGGTCTCAAACACCAGTGGATTCACTTCCATCCCGGTTCGACCCCGGGTCTGGGTACTGAAGCGGAGAAAGTTGAAAAACTCTCTCCGTTTTTCTTTTCTACTCCTCGTAACTCGTTGGTTTGCTGATAGATTAAATCAAGCACTTTGTTATAAGAATTGGTTCGATATGTTTTTCCGTCAAATTCGATTTTTTCAGGAAACATCGAACTTATCAGCTTAATTTTCACCCCTACAGACGCATCTCTTATATAGCTATCTATATTGTTTATCAGATTGATAGAGTAGTTTAGTTTTGGTTCGATATTACTACGGTTAGGGTTCTCACGCATTTCAATCTGTTGTTGCATGGCTGAGGCTTCTTTTGTATATCTCTCCAACATTCTGTTATATTCTTCTTTGGTTAAATCTCCGTCCAGATATTTATCTTCAATGCTGTTGATGCGTTTTTGGACGGTAGAAAGTTCATTTTGCAGTGCTGCTACTTCTTTTTTACTTTCTCCTTTGCGTTCACTTTGCAAATCCTTTAGAATTTCGTTATACAAGTCCAATACCGTTTTATTGGGCTTTAATTGGGCTGTGTATCGAGCGAACTCTTCGTTTACGTTCTCTGCTCTCATTCTTATATGTTTTTGATTGTTACAACAAAAGTAGTAGGTGTATTTGCCGCCATTGCCCGAACTTGTCGCACCAGTTAGGGCACAACCACATACGGGACAGATTAAAAACTTCCGCAAATACAAATCGGGGTTTATAGCTTTGGATAGTTTGGGTGTTTTCTTTCTTTTACCGTCCAAAGTCTCTTGAACTTTATAGAATGTTTCTTCGTCTATAATTGCTTCATGTTCACCGTTTACATAATATTCGGGTTCTCCTTTGTATGCTGGCACACGTATTTTGCCAATGTAGAATTTATTACGCAACATTTCAAGAAATGAACTTTCAGGTATATTATATCCTTTTCTTGCAAATTTCCTACGGATATAGCAAGGTGTTTCAATATCTTTAGCCACTTCTTTAAACATGGCTTGTATAAATGGTGCTGTATTGGTATCTATTTCTACATGGGTTTCATGTTTGCTAATACGTACATTCTTATATCCTTCTTGGTGTTTTATTAGCACATTTTCCTTTTGCCAATGTTCCATGAATACCGTCCATTGTGTCTTTTGACCTTTTGATGTTGTCGCATTGTGCCTGTATTCCAATAATAGGGGCCAGGTGTCTGAATTGAAGTCTAAAGGTGCTTCAATTGCATTTGGTTCAACTCCCGATTTAAGTAATTCTTTTAGGTTCTCACTGGCACTGATAATGTCTCGTGAATATCTATCCCACTGCAAGAATAGTAATTTGTTTACTCTACTTTTGTTTTTACGTATATAATTCATTATTCCTTGTATGACAGGACGCTTTTCAAATGTTTTAGCACTCTCATCCTCTCTGTATGGGATATTGTCAATGATATTATATCCCATTTGGTTACAATACTTCCGTAGACGTTCTTCTTGTACGTCTAAGCTGGCTCCTAATGTTTGTTCATTTGAACTTACTCTATAATATATTATTACATTTGCATTAATATATTATTACATTTGCATTCATAATTCTTGTTTTTTAGTTAATGCTATTTTTTCATTCTCTATCTGCAATTTTGCTAATTGTACCTTGCAGATTTACATACCTCATTTTTATGTAATTTGACATATTCTACTTTTAGCAAGATATTACTTTACAGTTGTTAACTCTTTTAAAGTGTCCGTATCTTCATTCCGATTGCTAAAAATTGTTTTCCTATTTTCCATCCGATAACTGTTTCCCGACAGCTGTATAATCTCACAACAGTAGAGCAGTCTGTCAAGCAATGCCGCTGCGACAGCTTCCTCTCCCGGTGTTACCAGTCATTCTGTAAGGGAGTAGTTGGCTGTAACGATAAGCGATGTCTTTTCCTGAAACTCATTCACCAGTTTGAACAGCAACATGACATTTTCTCTTTTCAAGGGAAAGAGTGTGGCATTGTCAATGGCCAGCAGCTGTGCCTTCGTGATCCGTTTGTAAGTTTTCATCGCATGCCGGGAAACATCCCTTGTCTTCAGGCAGGTCAGAAGATCTTCCAGCGTAACCATATACGCCCTGTATCCGTTTTTCACCGCCTCATGGACAAGCCTGGCGGCGATATAGGTCTTTCCTGTTCCGGATCTCCTCCCTGAGACAGGCGAGCAGAAACTCCGGATAGGTCAGCTGCTTTTCCTGGGCCTGATGCAGCAGTTCCTCCAGATGTTCGGCCAGATTGCCCAGCTTGAGCATACGTGCACATTCCATGAGTTCCTTCTTATGTCTTGTCATATTCCCTAAGTATTTCGTTATAAGACTGTATCAAGCCGCCTTGTCGGGGCAGGCAATCCTCCAGTCCGTATGTTTCCGTTCCATTGTCCTTCCCCCTGCACACATATTCACACAGGCTTTTAACCGAGTCCCCGTTATAGATGCCTTTGTCAAGGCATATGCGTATGGCCTCTATCAGCGTGTTCTTGTCATATCCGGGAATTATGCGCAGGATCACCTCCGGATTATCCCTGTAGTAACGTTTTTTCCTCCTTTTCAGATTATCCATCCACATGGCTACCTCCCTGTTGTCGGACACATGAAAAAGGATGCGTTCGGCTATTTTCACTCCGGCGTTTCTCGGTTTCCTGTGGGAGTCGTCATAAACGGTCCTTCCCTTCCGGGTACAGAGCACATGCCGGCAGATGAGCTTCCCCGTATCCTTGTTGTACAGCTCCACATTCCCTTCCGTCTCCTGCAGCCAGACAGTTGTCTGCCCGCTCCGGTAAGTTCCGCATGGCAGGCTGTAATGATTCCCCCTGTACTGCACTGTATTGTCCTTGCGGACATGGTATTCCCTCATCTCCTCCTGCGGTGGCTGTGGCGTCCCATGATAGGGTATGAGAAAACTTTTCTCCACGGCAAACTCTTCCCGTGGGACAAGACGGGCGGTCCCGTGCACCTTCCCGTTCCCCGTCCTTTCGAGCCATTCGAGGGCCTCCCTGTTCAGACTGTCGATATCACGGAACACACGTGCCACCAGAAAGTTCTCCTTCACATATTTCACTACGTTCTCGACCTTGCCTTTTGACTCGGGGTCGGCCTTATGGCAGAACACCGGCTGGAAATGCTGCTCCCTGACAAACGTCTGGAACTTCCTTGTCAGCATCAGGTCTCCCAGGTTCTCCCGGGAAATCAGCACCCTGTCCTGGTCATAAAGGATCTTTTCCGGTTTCCCTCCGAAATACTCAAAAGCGCGCTCGTGTGCATAGATGGCGCGCTCCGTGTCGAAAGGGCGACGGCTGAAACAGGTGAACTTGTAGCGTGAACGTGCCAGGACGATCGCAAAAAAATAGACTTTCGTGCTTCTGCCGTTTTCCGCGGACATCCATTTCTCCCCGAGATCTGCCTGCGCATACTTCCCATAGGGGGTATCCGGCAGTTTCTCATAGTCCCTGCGTATCCTGGCCTCCGACTTCTTTCCGATGCCATATTTGCAGCGCACCTTTTCTACAAAATTGAATACGGTCTTGTCGCACACTTTCGGGAAATCCGGATAGCATTCTCTAAGCCAGTCATGCATCCGTGCGGCCGATATGTACGGATATTCCTCCAGAGTCCCCCGCACATACTCCTCGTATCCTGCCAGTTTCAGCGTGTATTTGCGATGCGAATTCCGCCTCCTTACAAAATCTTCCCGGGACATCTGCAGATATTTCCGCACGGTGCTTCTGTCCACTCCCAGGTGCTTCCCGATCTGTGTCTTGTTTAATCCTTTCGACTGAAGCTCTCTAACCTTGTACCACATATACTGTTTCTCTTTAAAAAATCGGCTCGTTGTTATCATAATGATGTCTGTCTTTTTGAGCCGGCAAAGATAGACATCCCCGGAAAAGTGCGGTATTCGCATTTTCCATTTTCCTGCTGATAAAGTTATAAATTACATACAGAAAGGAAAAATATACGAGGTGCAGTACAGCATCCCGGAAGGCTATCCCGAAAAACTCCTCCCGGTGAAGGTGAAGATAACCTCCAACACAGCGTGCCCAGCCACCGAAAGACCACTTTGTGGCCTTATACCAATGAGTTTCGACATCGTGCGCAACGGAGAAGCCCAAAAAGTCAATCCGCCCTATGGGTTCAAGTACCTCTACACGATGGATAACTATGATTCTTCCGATGGAGGCTCTTCCTTACTATTATGATTTGGGCTATAGGTTTACACAGAAATATTGGGGCAAAGGATATGCCACAGAAGCTTCTGCCGCTTTGATGGATTATGCTTTCAATAAACTGAAGATTCCGTGTGTCTATGCCCTCATTGAAGCCGACAATTTGAAATCAAGGCGTGTTTTAGAGAAAGTAGGATTCCACGAAGATAAGCCTATGACGATTGACGGTGTACCTCATGTACAATTCAAAGCAATAAAGCCAATGTGAGGACGTAAACCATATCTGTATGGGACATCATGATAAGGAATACGTTTATTTGTTTATGTGTTATCGTGATAGGAATGTTAGTTTTACCTTTTGCGGCACTCTCCTCGCATTAGAATATAACGGTATGACATTGTATGATATTATTCTTAGTCCTCAATCCAGTGTTCTCAATCGTATTGGGAACTTTTTTTCATAAAACCGCTGAAAGAAAGAATAATATTTTTCATCGGTTTTATTTAGAAAGAATAAAGTTGTTCGTATATTTGCGAACATAAAAATAAGAAGACTATGGAATCCAAGAAATATACATTGGAACAAGAGCAGATAGCCCGCTTTGCCAAAGCGATGGGGCATCCGGCAAGAATGGCTATTCTTGAATTCTTAGCCAAGCAGGATTGCTGTTTTTTCGGAGATATTCACGAAGACTCCCCATCGCGAAAGCGACGGTTTCACAACATCTGAAAGAGTTGAAAGAAGCAGGTTTGATACAAGGAGAGATAGAAACGCCGAAAGTGAAATATTGTATCAATCGAGAGAATTGGAAAATAGCTTCGATGCTTTTTTCTAAATTCTTCGGACAATGTGTATGCAAAAAGGAGAGTTGTTGCGAATAGGGACAATTTTTTTAGGATTATTGTTCGTTGTTTTGCGAATAACAAACACAAATAACAACCAATAAAAACAAAAGCGTATGAACAGATTGATTTTAGTCTTGATTATCAGCTGCGGATTGACTGCTTGCAGTAACAATGGGACAAAGAAGAGTGCTTCTACTGATGTGGAGCAAACCCAGCCACAAAAACAGAAAGACCGTGTGGAGGTGTTGTATTTTCATAGCAAATAGCGATGCGCTACCTGCATGGCAATAGAAAAGAACGCCAAAGAAGCGGTAGAGGCAGAATTTGCTGACGAACTGAAAAACGGAACACTCGTTTTCAGAACTATCGACATTTCCGAACCGAAGAACGAAGCTATCGCCGAGAAATATGAGGTTACATGGTCTTCGCTTTTCATCAGCAAATGGAAAGCCGGCAAAGAAACGTATGAAAATCTGACCGAATATGCTTTTGCCAACGCCAGAACTGCTCCCGCCACTTTCAAGAACGGAGTAGCTGAAAAAGTCCGTACCTTATTGAAATAAAGTTCTATGGAGTGGTTACAGACATTATTGGACAGCAGCACGGCTCCTGCACTTATGGCTTTTCTTTTGGGATTGCTTACGGCGATTTCGCCCTGCCCATTGGCTACGAGTATCGCTGCTATCGGATTTATAGGTAAGGACATTGAAACCCGCCGTCGGATATTCCTCAATGGCTTACTATAACGCTCGGTCGTGTAATTATCTATACATTGCTGGGTATCGTATTGATACTAATACTCAAAGAGGGTTCAAGTCTTTTCGGTATTCAGAAGTTTATCGGCAAATACGGAGAACTCGTACTCGGCCCTGCCTTGTTATTGATAGGTTTTATTCATACTGTTCGGAGGCAAACTGAAATTACCCTCTTTCGGTTTTAAGGGAAATGGCGAGGGCTTAGCCCGTAAAGGAGGATGGGGAGCGTTTTTGCTCAGCGTGTTGTTCGCTATGGCATTTTGTCCCACCAGCGGAGTTTTCTATTTCGGCATATTGATTCCGATGTCGGCAACGACTGTTGCAGGCTATCTGCTGCCCGTCCTTTTGCCATAGCTACTGCGTTGCCGGTTTTGATTGTCGCTTGGATATTGGCATTCAGTGTACAACATATCGGCAGTTTTTTACGGTAAAATGCAGACTGTACAGAAATGGCTGAACCGGATTGTCGGGAGCATATTTGCGATTATCGGTTTGTATTATTGTGTGATTATGTATTTATAAAAAACAAAAACATGGAAATCAAAGTATTGGGAACGGGTTGCGCCAAATGCAAGACAACCTATCAGACAATCGAGAAAGTAATTAGCGAGAACAATCTCGAAGACGTGAAACTTACGAAAGTAGAGGATATTGTGGAAATACTCAATTCCGGCATTATGGCCACACCTGCCGTTGTGGTGGATGGAGCCGTTAAAGTCAAGGGACAGTCCCGTCCGAAAAAGAGGTAAAACAAATACTCGGTATTTAAGGTACAGTTATGGATACTAAAAAAGAGTTGAAAATCCTCTTTTGGATGATTGTGGTTTATGCAGCCGTATTTTTCATGCCACTCGGCAATGAGAGGTTCATGACGGCTGTCGATGCAACCCTCGACCTTGCTAAATGGTATGCGCAGGAACACGTTATGTTATGTCTGCTTCCCACCTTTTTCATCGCAGGTGTGATTGCCGTTTTCGTCAGTTAGGGTTCGGTTCTCAAATATTTCGGAGCAAATGCCAAGAAGTGGTTATCCTATACGGCAGCTGCTGTTTCGGGTAGTATATTGGCAGTCTGTTCCTGCACGATTCTGCCGTTGTTTACGAGTATTTACAAACGGGGCGCAGGGTTAGGCCCTGCCATAGCCTTTCTCTATTCCGGCCCAGCCATCAGTATTTTATCCATCATTTTGACAGCCCGTATTTTGGGTGTAGAGATGGGTGTTGCACGAACGGTTGGAGCTATCGGATTCTCCGTAGTGATAGCCTTGCTATGGCATTTATTTTCCGTAAGGAAGAGAAAGCCAAACAAGAGGAACAGATGATTATTGTTCCACTGCTGGAAAGACGCCCGATGTGGCAAACCTCGTTTCACTTTTTTACATTGGTACTGATTCTCGTCTTTGTAAATTGGGGTGCGCCCTTTGCTTTAGACAAAGGTTTGTGGACTTTCATCTTCACCTATAAATGGTATATTACGGGAGTTCTTGCTCTGATGCTCTGTTGGTCGCTTGTCCGAATATTGAAATTGCGTCCATTATGGGTATGTGCCGGAGTCGTGATAACGATTGTTTCTGTTTTCCTTGCAGACGCCCTTATTGCTAAAGCCAAATTAGTACCGCTCGTTCCGATGGTTGTGGGTATGGCTTCACTTTCCATCATCTTGCTGTTTGATAAACGAAACGAGGAAAATAGAGAATGGGCATTATCATCATAGGGATTCGCCAAGCAGATATTACCCTTGTTGGCCGTCGGCGTAGTGACAGCCGGATTTCTTTTGGGTTCGACACATGATAACACGTCGATTGCCAGAGTTATTTTTAACGAGTGGATTGAATGGGCTGTCGGTGGAAATTCGCTGCTATCCAACTTCTTCGCAAGTTTCACGGGAGTGTTCATGTATTTTGCCGCCCTGACCGAAGTGCCGATTATTCAAGGGTTGTTGGCTTCAGGCATGGGAAAAGGCCCTGCGCTTGCGTTACTGCTGGCCGGCCCGTCGCTGTCGCTACCGAATATGTTGGTTATTCAAGGTGTTATGGGGACAAAGAAAACCATTGTTTATGTAGCTTTGGTTATCATCATGGCAACAATATCGGGTTTTGTATTCGGAAATTTCTTTTAAGTTTCCCGTTTATATTGTTAAACAGACACGAACAAAAATTATTGCTCGTGTCTGTTTTGTGTATTCAAATAATTGCTTTATATTTGTATTCAGAAAGAGTTATTTGACAGCATAGCAATGCAAAATGTTGAAATTCGTACAGTTGCTAAATCGTTACCTCTATTTCTCAAATAATTCGCTAAAAGTTTATTCCCCAATTGGTTAAGTTAAATCGAGAAAAATCTAAAATAAAATGTTTTTATTTTCATAATTGTTGGTTTTATGGTACCAGCAAAATGGGTTTACATGCAATCCTTTTTCTATCAGATAGGTATTACGTCTCGTGATGAGACAGGTTTGTCCTTTGGACTTTGTTATCCGATGGTGATGTCGCCCGACACCGTTGCCTTGTGTTTCCCAGCCCTGAATGGTTACACCGCTGACGCTGATACCGTTTTTATTGATATTCAGTTCTATGACTAATTGCTTGTCACCTTCCAAACGCTTGATATCCTGTCCTTCGGATGTGGTCTGTGGGAGTTTGGAAAGGTTGTAGTCCTTCGTTTCATTGCCTATCTTGATTTGTTCTTCTGAATTGAGAGAAAACAAGAATAGCATGTAATTTCCCATTCAAAAAGCGGACGGAGAGTGTCGGTTTATCGGTACTCTCCGTTTGCTTTTTTATGCTATCTTCATTGTCCGTATATAGGCATTTTTCAGGTTACAAATTATGCTCCTATACACGGTCTGTGTCTATCGGCTAAAAGAAGACTCATTAAAAATAGGTATATTTCCCGCCTGAATCGCAGCGATTATGTAAAATTTATACCTAAAAAAAGGTATTGCAGATATTTTTGATGAAAATTAATTTTACAGTCGTTTTTAATAAATAAATGAAAGAATGAATCAGGTCAAAATGGTATTAATTTTTGCCATATTATTATTTTTATCTTGTGTGAATGTAAGTGCCCAAGTAATAAAGGGAAGAGTAACCGATAGTACCACAAACGAAGCGTTAAGTTATGCCGCCGTGGAAATACGTTCTTTCGAGGATGATGTTTATATAGGAGGAAGCTCCACCAATGAAAAAGGAGAGTTTGAGTTTCATCTGAAAGGGAGGTATCCCAAAATTCGTATCACAGTTTCTTTCTTGGGATATAAGACAATACAAAAAGTATATGCCCCCGCTACGGAGTACAGTTACCTCAAATTCGAGATGCAGGAGGACTCGCAGACCTTGAACGAGGTCGTGGTGAAAGGATTGAGTCCTGCGGAAAAAGTGCAGCGGTTGGCCTATAATGTATCATTGGTGGAAACGGCCAAGTTGAAAAGCACGACGATGGACCTGTCCAATGTCATTGACAAAATCAGCGGGGTGAAAATCCGTTCCACGGGAGGCGTGGGTTCCGAAGCCAACGTCACTTTGAACGGCTTTTCCGGTCGGCATGTGAAAATCTTCATCGACGGTGTACCGATGGACGGTATGAGTTCCGCTTTCGGGCTGAACAATATTCCGGTAGGTCTCGCCAAACGTGTGGAGGTGTACAAAGGTGTCGTACCTATCGAACTGGGCGGTGACGCACTCGGCGGGGCTATCAATATCGTTACGGACAACAACCGGTGTACCCGTGTGAACGCCTCCTATTCGTTCGGTTCGTTTAACACCCACAAAACCAATGTCTATGCGGAACATACCACAAAGAAAGGTTTTTATGTTTCTCTGAATGCCTATCAGAACTACTCGGATAACGATTATAAAGTCAATATCGACAGTTACACGAAGTTCAACGAGGATGGCAGTAACCAGGAGGTTAAAGAAAATCTCACGGTGCGCCGCTTTCATGCCAAGTATCACAACGAGGTAGCCATTCTGAAGATTGGGATAGTGGACAAAACGTTTGCCGATCGTCTGTTGTTAGGCTTCATGGGAGGTTACGAGTATAAACAGACCCAGAATGCCTCCACTATGGACTGGGTGTATGGTGCACGCTACACCACGGCCAATACGCTGATGCCGCAACTGACTTACGAAAAGAGATTCAAAGTGTTGAAGGGGCTGCACGTGTCGCTGAACGGTAACTACAACTTCGGCAAGTCCTATTCTGCCGATACGGCCAGTTGTAACTACAACTGGCTGGGTCAGAGTCAACCGAAAGGCGTACCGGGCGAGTTGTCGTACATGAAGTACCGTTACCGGGACCATAATGGGGCGGCCAACTTCCGCATGGCACTCTTTCCCGCAGACGGGCAGTCCGTGTCGCTGAGCAGTACGCTCACCACCTTCTCCCGCTCCGGCAAGGACGAAACGGCCTACAAACCCACCTATGAGCATCCATCGCAGAGTATGAAAATCGTTACCGGATTGAGTTATAAGTATGACTACAAGGGCAAGTGGAACACATCTGCCTTTGTGAAGCACTATATGAACCATCTGGAGGCCTACCTCGATCCGGAAGGCGGAATCAATTATCAGGATTTCAGCAACACCACTTCCTATTGGGGAGGAGGTTGGGCCAGTACCTACTTTTGGGGGCGGCACACACAACTGCGGTTGTCGTATGAATACGCCCTGCGTCTGCCTACCAGCCGTGAGTTGTTCGGTTCTGGCGACGACATTGAGCGAGGCAACTCCAATCTGAAACCGGAATCAAGCAATAACGTCAATATCAGTGTCACAGCCAATGCTGTGGATTTGACCGACCACCGGCTGACCATCGATGCAGCTTTTCAATACAGAGAAATCAAGGACTATATTCGCCGCACGACCAACAACGACAGTGGGCGTGCCAGTTCACAGAACGATGGTCGTGTACGCAATTTGGGTACGGACTTGAGCATCCGCTACACTTTTAAGGATGCCTTCTTCGTGGGCGGCAACTTCAGCTACATCGACATGCGGAGCTTGACCAGGTACGTGACGGGCACACAGCAGGAGAGCAAGAACTACAAAGAACGCGTACCTGCTATCCCCTATATGTATGGTAACGGAGAAGCCGGGCTTACCCTGCGCGATGTGTTTGTGAAGGGAACAGTGCTGGACATACATTATATGATGAACTATGTCCAGAAGTTCAGTTACGAGTGGAATGTGTACCAGAATGCGGAACTTGATATACCTACCCAATTCTCTCACGACCTCTTCGTCAGCTACAACTTCGGAAAAAAATCGGAGTTTACCGTATCGGCCGAGTGTACCAACATCTTCAATGCCCGCCTGTACGACAATTTCAAGATGCAGAAGCCGGGACGCGCCTTCGCTATCAAGTTCGGCTATAGCTTTATGAAGTGACCATTATATAACAATTAAAAACGATAAAGTAAAAATGAAAGACAGATTTAAATTATTCAGCATGGCTCTATGCGCATGTGCATTTGCAGCTTGTAATGACAATGAAGGAGTTGATGGACCCGGTGACGGTGACAAATCCCCCGTGCAATATGTAGTGATGAGTGCCACATCGGACGGAACGGCCAACTATTTGCAGTTGGCCAGCGACCCCACCAAAGGTACGATTGACCCGACTGAAGCGAACGGGCGTATATCTTTCGATGCAAGCAACCCAGATTTTGTCAACTACAACAACGAACTGCTGATTGGCATGAACTATCCCTCACAGGGAGGTACAGGTGGCTACTCCTATGCTTGGAAGCTCATTGACGGGCAACTAGTTCAACATGGCAATGGTATAATGCTGGATGGCGACGTGAAAGCACGCGGCTTTTTCAATGACTACTTGCTCGGTCTGTCTGACCAAGCCGAGGACAACAATCACTATACACGCGTGAAATACGTCAAGGTGACTGAGTTCAGCAGTGTGGTCGTAGATGGAAAAATAAACTGTCAGGACCACAGCAAAGAACCGGCCAGCCAGATGGGCAATGAGGCATGGGGGGTTGGTGACATAGCCCAGTACGGCGACTACGTGCTGCTGGCCTATACCACCAAACATCTGGTGCAGGATGGTAACTACACCTCAAAAGCAGCAAGCACCCGTGCGAAGGCTTCCTATGGTACAGACTTGGACAACAACTTCTATTTGGGTGTTTACAAGTTCGACCCGACAGATGCGGATAAAGAATATTTGAAATACCAAAGCATGATTGTCCGCAAGAGCGAAGACCATCCGGGAAAAGAAGCCGGACAGATCAAAGGCAATTCTAGGTCGCGCACGGAAACGGGTATCGAAGTCGTTGGTGATAAAATCTACCTGTTCTGCCAAGGCGGCAAGAACTTCCAAACGAACAGCCTAAGAGTGCCTTCTGCTGTGCTGCGCATCAGCGGTAGCAATATTCAGAGTGGCAAGCCCGTAGATATCGACAGTGATTACTACGTAGACCTAAACGATAAGACAGGCGACCGCTATTTGTGGAGATGTTACTATCTGGGTGACAACAAGTTCTGCCTGCAACTCTTCACCAACCCCGGAATGGATGGGTACACGGAAGGCACACACAAGACATTCGGCATCTTCGACGTAGAAACGCAAAATTACACGCCTGTGACCGGTATGCCTGAAGCCGGCGACATCAATGACATTGCGCTTGCTTATGCTTCTGACACGGACAAGGGTACAGTGACTTTCGAATTGATGACTACGTCGGGTGCAGTCCTGTACACCATCAACCGCAATGGCGTGGCCACGCCTGGCACGAAAGTGGAAGCTGAAGTCATCAAGGGAGCAAGTCTGTTGAAACAAAAATAGGCCTTTGTATGAATAAAGTATTCCGAAAAATACATTTATGGCTGTCTGTCCCCGTCGGGTTGATAATCACGGTTATCTGCCTTACGGGGGCGGCCCTTGTTTTCGAGCGGGACATAACGGAAAGCCTCAATCCTAAAATTTATAAGGTCGCATATACGGAAGGGGACACTCCTCTGCCGCCGTCCGAACTGGTCGCCTCTATCCGCCAGCAGGTTCCGGATTCGTTGGAATTGCTCTCCCTGCAACTGTCGGGTGAACGGGACGTCGCCTGCATGGCAACATTCAAAGGTGCGGGAAAGCGTTCGTTAAGCGTGAATCCATACACTGGAGAGGTGAACGGTTGGACCAAGAGTTACCCTTTCTTCCAGACCATGCGTAAACTGCATCGGTGGCTGATGGACCCGCCTGCCTATAAGGGGGCAAAATCTGCCGGCAAGGTTATCGTGGGTATTACTACCTTTGTAATGGTTGTTATCCTCGTTTCCGGTATTGTGATATGGATACCGCGTACCCGTAAGGCGCTGAGAAACCGTCTTGTTGTATCGTGTACGAAAGGTTGGTGGCGTTTTTGGTACGACAGTCATGTCTCGCTGGGCATATATGTTACCCTGTTTTTGCTGGTCATGGCTCTGACAGGGCTTACATGGTCGTTCCAATGGTACCGCACGGCAGCCTATGGACTGTTCGGTGTCTCGACAGCCCGTCCCGCCATGTCCGCTCCGCAACAGCAAAATAAGGATGAAAAGAAAGAAAAGGCAGAGTTCGATTATGGGATATGGGATAATGTGGTTTCCGAACTGCAGGCCCTTTATCCTTCGTATGCCTCCATTTCGCTGACGGCCGGAAAAGCACAGATAAGCAAGCCCGGTAACATGCGAAGCAGTGACACGGCGGCGTTTGATACCCAAACAGGAGAAATCACGACCGTTACGGCTTATAGCGATGTTCCCAGAGCACAGAAGATGAAAGGGTGGTTCTATGCTTTCCACACCGGGTCATGGGGCGGAATGACGACAAAGGTCCTTTATTTTCTGGCCGCTTTCATCGGAGGAATCTTGCCTTTGAGCGGTTATTATCTGTGGTTGAAAAAGAAACGTTTATCAAAGAAAAAAGTCTTTAGAACTATCTTTGAAACAAAATGTATATAAAAATCCTAACAAATGTCAGTCAGATTTTTTTATGAATAATTTCTTTCCAAAATCTAGGAGGAAGGAAAGTAGAAATAGCGTGTAATTCCTGTCGTGAAAAGAAAACGGGGAGTGGCGGTTTATCGGCACTCTCCGTTTGTTGGTATTGCCTGACGGATGCAAGTCCCGAGTGAATCCTAATAGCAGGAATCGCATAACCAATGGCAAGGGTGTCTATCGTGAGATGGCTTCTGAAAGAAGTTGGCAGCAAACATTTGGCTTGACGGACAAAAACTTCATACAAGGTATTTAATCGTGGACAAGGTTACCAAACAGACCAAAGCCTCATAGCTATTCAGAACGGTTGGTGCAAATAAAATAAGTATAAGATGAAAAGACAAGATCTTTATCCAAGGAGGTCACACAAACATGAAGGTCAGTTTTTTACGAGTCATGTAAAGTTTGCTGCAAGAAATTAGTAGAGACCATAGTACTCGAGGCATTTTACAAGTCTTTTGTAGCTAGATGTCCGAAAAGAACTCTCTATCCACACAATAGGGTGGAATCTGAAAATAAGATAGAAGTGATGCCATTTATTAAAAGGATGGCTGAAAATAACTTGTCCAACTTGGATACACCAGGTTACGGACAGTATATAATTTCCGTATTTCAACTACACTTTGTTTACCGTTCGTAACGTCCAATCTACTGGCAATATATTTTCAGAAGTCTCCGCAAACAGTGATTCTTATTATTTTTCGATGCAAAATTTTGTGTTCCAACCCACTCGAACCTTATTACAAATACTTATATCATGATATATTGATTATTAGAGTATTATTAGTTTGAATTCTCCAAAAACAAGCTATATACAAACCGAAGCTATTTACTTCGTATTAATTGCATCAAATCAAAATACAAAAATGGAACGAATAGAAAAGCAAAATTTTCTTATGCTGCAATAGGAGTTTTATTATTAGGATTGGTATCCTATGACAGTAAGAATAGTGGTCTGAATAATTAATATCATTGATAGGATGGTGGTATGAAGAAGCATATATCTTTATTAATTGCGTTAACTGGCATTATCTCGTTAAATGCGCAAGATTTCAGATTTGGAATAACGGGCGGAATGAACTTGAATTCTATCACAAATGAGAGGAACAAGGTAGATTATAATTTAAAGGCGAATATTTCTTCAAAGAAGATAAAGGGTTTTATCTTGATATGGGAGTTATGCTGACCAATAAAAATTGGGAAACACCGTATTATGCCCATATCGGAGATAAAGACAAATTGGGAAACATGTGGAGTGCAAATCTTCATTATCTTAATATACCTATTCACATAGGGTATATGATGCCTGTATCAAAAAAGATTTCGCTATTCATGAATGCCGGACCATATTGGGGAGTAGGATTGTTTGGTAAATATACGATGACATCGGGTGATAAGGATACCACTATTGCTGAAAATATCTTTAAAGATTATCTCAAAAGATTTGATTGTGGTATAGGATGGAATAGGTATTGAATGTGCAAGATGTATCAAAGGTTGTCAAAGTAAAGTCCTGTGAGGAAAGCCAAAAGATATATTGTGGTCAACCTTATATTATGGTCACCACCGGGAGCAGGATGTTTAAAAGAACTTGTGGAAAGAACAGAAGAAGGTCCTGCGAAAATCCGTGTGTAGAGAGAAAAAAATGTGTGGGTAATGGCCTTTAACTTAGAAAATAACAAGCATGGACATTTAAGCCATACTAGACGGAATAGGACTGTTACCTGAAGAAAAAATAGTATCCAAAACAGACTCACAGTTCCAATCGAGACTAAAAGTTTGTCCTGTTTCCGGGTTTCCCTAACGATGGCGCTTGACGCGTAGGTATACAGCTTTACTGCGAATAGGAAATCCGGGAAGAAACCTTTGGAATGTAGGTGCAAATGAGAATACTCTTGAGGAATGGGAGGCTTTTCTTCAAGAAAAAGAATGAAGCAAGTCTCTTGAGAAACATGGTTAACTAGGTCAAAATAATCAAGCATGTCTGCAGGAAGGAACAAGCTCAACATCTCCATAGGAGTAAGGGGGGGCATTTCTATTTCATGCCTCAAAGATAACCACTTTAACTAATTCCCCAAGTTTTCAAACTGACCCGTTTAATTTTTACCCTTGCAGACGCATCTCTTCTATCTACACCGCAGATGAAGCGACAGGGATTTTTGCATTTGATGTGCGATTTTGCGTTGCACTTACTGCATAGTCCCGTTAGAATCCGTATGCGAGGATGGTGGAATTCGATATTTTACTTGGGTGAAGAGGGCTTTTCATCTGTGTGAAGAGCCGTTGTCACTAAAGTGGAACTACTGCTTCACATAGATGGAGCAACAGTATATATCGGAAGTTAACACAATGACATCCTATTTAATTAAATGAAAGCACGGCATGTCCTGTCAGATCTAATCTGATATCTGCGGCTCTTTTACAAATAATGGGCGAATGTTCCCATCCCCATCACCTGCATACCAGTTCAGGGATATTATGGATGTTTTTTACACAGCAAATTGCTGATAATGAGTGGAATGATGTGACGGAAGGATTTTATGTTTTACGTAAGACGAAATCACCTTTTCCTTTGGTTCTTACCCGGATTACTCTTGTTGGACTCTTTCAGCCGCTTGGTTTCACTTCTATAAAGTGATACTAAATCAAAATCGAGCATCACTTTTTGAAACCAACAGCTTCTCCTGATGTAGTAACGTTTTACGTTCTTGCCTTGAATACAGGACTTGCTTTTTGTATCTCCGACTCAAAGCCAAACCAGTAGCCATGTTCTCCCTTTTCATCGGCAGGAAGGAAACACAGACGAAGGCTTTCTTTGTATTCTCCATAAATGATATTCCAAGTAGCAGGAGGAATTTGTCGTTTGGTCCATACTTTCTCGGCGGGAAGCTTTTTCAGTGACATGCCTGCCTCTATCCAGGCAATACTAGCCTGTATCTGATATTCGGGGTAGTTTTGTTTGCAGAACTCATAGAGTATCAAGCCTCGTTTTTCCAGACTCATGGGCTGGTCTATCAGATTGGCTTTTGTTAAATATGTAAGAAAACGATGGAGGAATTGTTCGTCATTCAAAATGAGTTCACGTGTCAGTGCCTGCCATGCCGGTGTGTTGTAGAATCCGTCCAACAAGCGTGAAAGCTGGCGGGCTGTCTGCAATTCACTGACATTGATCTCGTGGGTTTGTAGTACTTCGTATGGCGGCAGAGGGGAATATTTGATACCTGATTCTTCCGCCCTCCGGCGCATTTCGGTTCCGGGAAGCAGTTTGAGTGACTCCAGTTGGATTTCTCCTGCAGCATATTCGGCCAGGGTACGGACATCTTCAAATATTTCATGAAGATGATAAAGAGGCAGTCCGGCAATAAGGTCGGCATGGGTTTCCATGTTGGGTAAAGCGCACAGGAATCTCAGACCATCCAGTGCATCGGATAGTTTGCCCATCCGGCGGCTTTTCTCAAGTACAGGTTCGCGCAGGCTTTGGATGCCGGCTTCCAGATGAAGCAGTCCTTTGGGCAGCAGGCTGAGTTCTTCTTTTAACTCTTCTGACAACAGGGCGGGATGTATTTCCAGATGGAAGCGGATATCGGGATGGAATTCCAGAAAGAGTCGGAGTAGTTCTTTGGCTCTTCGAGGGTTGTAATTAAAAGTACGGTCTAATACACGTACATTTTTGATGCCATGTGCATGGATGAGTTGTAGCCTTCTGCGGATGCTTTCGATTGGAAAGGGTGCGTACCGGTTTTTCACCGCCGCTGACACAGAAGGCGCAGGTGTTGAAACATCCGCGTGTTGTTTCCAGTTGGACAAAGGGTTTACTCCAGTTAAAAAAACGGCTTTGTTCAGGAGGGACGAGTCCGGCGAAATTCAGTACGCGGGCTATGCCGTTGTCTTTATATTCTTTGTAAGGAGTGAGGTAACAGAGTCCGGGCACGGTGTGCCATTGTTCCGGATGGTTCCAGCAGGTTAACCATTGTGGAAAGACTTCTTCTCCTTCTCCTCTGAAAACGCAATCCACAAATGGATTTTTGCGGAGGAATTCTTCATTGTCTCCCAGAAATTCCGGACCGCCCAGCACCAGGCAGGTTTTGGGGAGCAATGCTTTTACTCTGGAAGCGACATGTATCAGTTGCTCATGGTTGAAAAGCCAGGTGGTTGCGGCAAGGATGTCGGGTTGATGGTGGTAGATCTCGTCGACAATCATTCCTGCATTTTCGTTGATGGTGGCAGATACGATTTCCCATTCTATAGAAGGGTCTGTCATGATTTGTGCATGTAGGGCTGGCAGTGCCAATGAGGAATGGGCATATGAACTGTTCAGGTCTATCCAGAGAATCTTCATATTTCTTTTTCTTGTTTATTCGGTCGGCAAAGATAACTCTTTTTCGGTCAATGTCCGCTGGTAGGCGATGCGGGATGTGCCGTTGTGGGTATAAATGATGCCACAACGCCGGAAACCGTACTTTTTCAGGATATTCTGCATCACAAGGTTGTCGTGGTGGGTATCTACCCGGATATTGTTGCAATGCTCGAAACACCATTTGAAGCAGGCGTCAGCTATTCCCTTCTGTTTGCCGTTGGTAGCCATGCGGTGAATGACGTAATATGGTTCGTTGTTCAGCCAGTTGCCGTCATCAATGCGGGCATACGTAGGGTCCTCTCCGGGAATAAAACAGAATGTGCCTATTATTTCTCCGTTTTCATTTTCGCAAACATAGTTGGTGCAGTTGGTTATTTCTCGCAGAATCAATTCAGCGGAAGGATAACCGTTTATCCATTGATTGGGGTTGCCATGTTCTTTCATGAACTGACGGGCATAATGGAATATTTCTATAATTGCATCTAAATCTTTGGGTAATGAATGTCTGATTGTTATCATATTGAAATAGGAATGGGTTATTCTAAATTCATTCTGTACACATTGGTCTGCTTTTGTTCGAAGCCTAATTTTTGATATAGCTTGTTGGCTGTTATCCGTGTGGGGTTTGAAGTAAGCATAATAAGAGGTATGCCTTGTTCCTTCACAAACCGGACAGCGTGGGTGACCAGCTGTTTGCTGAATCCTTGTCCCCGGTATTTTTCATCCATTACGACATCTTCAATCCACGCTTTGCCGCCTGTGGGGCTGTGATAGATACCTACAGTCAGCATTCCCGCAATTTTCTGATCTGCCAGTAAGAAAAACAGATGGGTGTTCTCTTGGGATATGATCTCTTTGAGGGTTGTCTCGGTCAGTTTTACCGGGCGGTTTGTGAGCTGCTCCAGCAGTTTTTGTACTGCATTGGTGTAGGCTGGGATAAAGTCTTTTAGTTCTACTATTTCTGTCATTTTTATAGCTGAAATTAGAATCGGCTGTAAATATAGTGATTATTCTCTAGATAACTGATTATTTTTTTATATCTTGCTTACGTTTTAATAATAGATATGATATTATGATTAGACGAGTGGAACTTCAGGATGCCAAAGCCATCACGACAATATACAATGAATATGTCGAGCACAGTGTGGCTACATTTGAAACGGAACCTTTGAGAGAGGAAGATATGCGTAGCCGTATTGCCGGAATTGCCGTCCGCTTTCCCTATTTTGTGTATGAGGAAGAAGGGAAAGTAGTGGGTTATTGTTATGCCCATCTGTGGAAGGAGAGGACTGCTTACAGGTATACGTTGGAAACAACGGTCTATTTAGCTCCTGGATACGAGGGGAAGGGCATAGGCAGGGAATTAATGGAAAGATTGATTGAAGAATGTCGTAGGGATGGGTACCGTGCACTGATAGCCTGTGTCACAGAGGGCAATGCTGCCAGTGATGCTTTGCATTTGAGGCTGGGATTTAAAAAAGTTTCCCATTTTAAGAAGGTAGGATTGAAATTTGGACGATGGTTGGATGTAGTGGATTATGAGTTGCTGTTGTCCTGAATCCGCTGTCCGGAATGAACTTTTTAGGACTGTATGGAGTTATAAGCTTGTACCTAAATTAAAATAACCAACTATGACTCAAGTAAACATTAAGAGGGTTTATGATGAACCTTCTGAACAAGACGGCTATCGTGTTTTGGTAGATCGTCTGTGGCCCCGTGGCATGAAGAGGGAATATTTGAAATACGATTATTGGGCAAAAGAGGTCACTCCATCCAATGATTTAAGGAAATGGTTTCATGCGGATGTAGAAAAAAGATGGGGGGCTTTTGCGGATATGTATCAAAAAGAATTGAAAGAATCGGATGCCGCTAAAGCGTTCATTGATAAGATAAAAGCTTATTCGAAGGTAACATTACTTTACGCTTCAAAAGAACAAGAACGAAATCATGCCAACGTATTAAAACATTATTTAGACACACATTTGTAGTTTTTGTGCAAAAAACAAGTATCTTTGCAGGCAATTATGGCTCCCGCTTCTAAAAAATAGGGAGTTTTCGTTAAATAATCAATACTAATGAGAGATGCCACCCATGTAAGGTGTGTTCATGTATAATGAATGCATCTGTAATTTTGTGTGACATTTCGGGTAAAAAGAGAAAGATTATGATACAAAAGGTTCTAATTGCCAACCGTGGCGAGATAGCCGTGCGCGTTATGCGCTCTTGTAAAGAGATGGGTATCCGCACTGTGGCTGTTTTTTCGGAAGCCGACCGTACGGCGCGTCATGTGATGTATGCAGACGAAGCCTGCCTGATAGGGCCTGCCGCTTCCAAAGAAAGTTATCTGAATATAGATAATATCATTAAAGCTGCAAGGCAACATCATGCCGATGCCATTCATCCCGGTTATGGTTTTTTGTCCGAGAATGCTGATTTTGCCCGCCGATGCAAAGAGGAGGGGATCATCTTTATCGGCCCTTCCGCCGAGACGATGGAAGCGATGGGTGACAAGA